>JACKQG010000582.1_pt1 | contig 53033 bp, 48 predicted proteins | sample 8237621 | NCBI WGS metagenome assembly JACKQG01 (sample SAMN15677084, study PRJNA649215) | marine metagenome | biome: marine; feature: Black Sea; material: saline water; isolation source: suspended particulate matter (SPM) from the Black Sea western gyre | collected 2013-06-09/2013-06-10 | depth... | reverse complement strand
TTCCCGCCTGCCACAATTGAAATAAATAGAAGGTGGCGGGCAGGAATCAGCCAATTTTTAACTCTTTTTTCTTTACGCACAGTGTTTTGCAAAGCCTTCTATAAATATAAAATATTATTTGAACATCACCATCTCTGAACAGGACGTTACGTCCTGTTCGAGGTTTTAGTTCCGAGTAAACATTCCGTATCTCTACTTACTCCATTTCTTCAAAAATCCTCCCAGCTCGCACAGGATGTACGTCCTGTGCTGAGGGTTTAAATATCATGAAGGAAAAATCAAAATTCCTTACTCCATATCTTCAGAATATTTTCCCTGCGTTGCCAAACTATTTAATTTTGCACGCTTCATAAAGGCAGCTTGGGCGGTGGACACATTCTCATCCTTCCCTCTCCATGCTTTGAGCGCGGGTTGCTGCAGGGCGCGGCCATAAGAAAAAGATAAATTCCATGGTTTATTATCACCCAACAACTGATTCATTTTATTCAAGTGTGCTGTGGCATCTTCATCACTTTGCCCACCGGATAGAAATGCAATACCCCCAACCGCAACGGGGACCGTCCTGGAAAAACATTCAAGGGTAGCATTTGCCACTTCATCTATACTGGCCCGGTTGTCCCCATCATACCCAGAAAGAACCATATTGGGTTTTAATACCATACCGCTATAATTCACGCCTTGGGAATACAGTTCAAAGAAAACGGTGTGAAGCACTTCTTCTGTCACAACAAAACTATCATCAATATCATGGGTCCCATCCATGAGGATTTCTGGTTCAACGATGGGCACAATATCATTTGCCTGACAAAGTGCAGCATATCGGGCCAATGCATGGGCATTGGTCCCAATACAGTAACCACTAGGGTTATCTTCCGAAATTTTTATCACTGCCCGCCATTTAGCAAATCGAGCGCCCATTTTCCTATATTCTTTCAACCGTTCATCCAAGCCATCTAAACCATAGGTGATTTTTTCCCCTTCACTGCCTGAGAGATCATGGGCACCTGCATCCACTTTAATTCCGGGGATGACTCCCTTCTTTGCCAAAAACTCAGGATAAGGTGTTCCATCCGCCAGAGATGATTGCCGTAACGTTTCATCATACATGATAACGCCACTGATATAGTTCTCCATTCCATCCGCACTGAACAAAAGGTCACGATAAGCATTTCGACTTTCAAATGTACTTTCCGTATCAATTTGAGCCAGACGACTTCCAATGGTGCCTGTACTTTCATCTGCCGCAAGAATACCTCTCCCCGATGCGACCATTGCACTTGCAACTTCTTCAAGACTATTCAAATTTAAACTCATTATTATTTCCCTTTATTTTTATTTAGGTTGACCAATTTCAGTCAACAATTCATCAAACCATTTTTGGTCTATATTAAAAGGTTTTCCACCTTTAATTCTTTCAAAATCTATTAATCCTAATGTACCATTATTGTCATCATCCAATCCCACCACACCACTTCTACCATCTAATGCAAATTGTGCTCCCAGTTTTCCGGATATTTTAATTAAATCCAAATCCTGTTTGTTCGGGGCCGCACTACGGCTGAAATATCCACTTTTTTGCACCAGCGTTTTTTCTGCACCTAATCGATCTGTAAACTGTTTTGCAAACCACTGTCCCGGATTCAATGTATCCAATGCCACATGGCCAAAGGCGTCCCGTTCTACTGTGTCACCTGTAGCTTCCATCTCTTTTATAATTGTTTCCGTTCCAGCTCCCTCACTGAGAAAAATATTAACAGAATCTTTTTCATCCATTAGTAATCTCAGCCGGTCACATTCCCCATCAAAATCAATGTCCATTTCAGGAATGTACACTGCATCCACATCCCATCGCTGTCGATCAATCAATAGTTCTGGTAAAAAATTACGCTTCTTTAACCGGTCATGATAAACTTTGGCCGTATAAGCGGTGAGCCACCCACAGCTTCTTCCCATTACTTCATGGATAATAAGCTGACGATGACTGGTGGTATTCTCATTCGCAATATTTTCAAAAAATATCGCTCCTTGTTCTGCCGCCGTCCATGCGCCTAAGGTCTGAGTGATAGGATACACATCATTATCTACAGTCTTGGGTAGGCCCACAACTGTAAGATTATAATTATTTTCTTTGAGATAAAATGAAAGTTGAGCCGCCATGGTATTGGTATCATCACCACCAATCGTATGTAATATATCAATGCCATCTTCCATCAGTTGATTTGCAGCCACTTTTAGGGGATCTTCCCCTTTTTTAATATATCCCCGTTTAATACAGTTTTCTGCATTAGTTAACTTGACACGGCTATTACCGATGGGACTTCCACCAAACTCAAATAAAATATCCGTTTTATCACGAACAGATGCAGGTATTTCAATCGCATTTCCTAATAATAATCCACGATATCCATGTAGATATCCTATAAGTTCTGCTTTTGGGGCAAGATTATTATACGCTTCAATCAATGAACCGATCGAAGCGGACAGGCACGGTGCAATTCCACCTGCGGTTAAAAATGCAATCTTCATAAAATTCCTAAATTATGGGTGTGAAAATTAAGAATAGATATATTCGAAAATATCCTTAATTATTTAGGATATTGGTTAAGTAGCAAGCCCAAATCATAGAAACCTTGCGCAACAGTACCGAAAGAATTTGAAATTGGTTTTGCATGGGGAACCCGCTCCTTACCATTATTTTTAATAGATCCAAGTGAATACAACGTTCCCAAAATATCTGGGCGATTTCTGATATCGTGACCCGATTTTTGCCATCGCATTTTAAACATAGCTAAATAAGCAACTGCATATTTGATGTTTTGGTCAGAATCCTGAAGCTTTTCAACCAATTTATCCAAATATTCAGTTTTTGGAAATAATGATGCGATTTTATCTCCAAGGTAGTATGAACTTTCACTATCGTTCAAATTTGATCATAATACAGATAAATAGAATGATTTTTGCTATTTTATTGGCATTTAGGTACATTCCCAAACCCTCCTCCAACTACACTAATTTTTGCTTGATTAATAATGTCTTCTCTTTTAATGTATTCCATTAAATCCATTATATTCATCGGTGATTTTGGCGTAACGAGTACAACCCACAGGTCCTTCCATAGGTCGCTTGTTGATTTGTCAAAATATATAAGCCTTAATCCGTATTGGTCAAAAAACTTGTAAATTGTTTCATGGGTCACACTATCATTAAATGTGAATAATAGGTCTCCAAATATACCCGCAACCCCATCTCCGAAAACAGCAAAAGAATAGTCAACCATTGGTTCTGATCCAAAATTGCAAAAATTCTTCTTACCATAGGGGGTGAAGTAAATTTCGGGTCTTTTCCCCTCAGGCACACATAAAATTGTATAATAATAATGATCTCTTTCAGAAAAATAAATATATTCCCCTCCTCCAGATGAATTAACTGCAAAAGTGAGGTTATATTCATGAATTAAAGAGTCGATTCTTTTAGTATCTGTTACTGAAGTATCAAATCGTACATAAAAATAATTTAAATTAACTGGTTGCAACACCCGATAATCATTATCAAAGCCTATTTTTGTACTAACATATTGTCGGGTGGTATCCTCAGTCGGCCTGTCATCAAAACAAGGCAGCCACTTTAATGATATATTTATTTCTTGTAGGCCTTTCTGAATATCAATCACATTATTCAATGTATCATAAATTTCAGAGGTAGAAATAATAGTTAATGTGTCAAATCCCACCGTTAATGAATCAAAATAAAAACTACCCAGACTATCAGTGGTGTCAGCAACCTGGTTTATCGATAAATTAATAAATGCTCCATTCATCGGTATCTTTAACGAATCATCCATCACTACACCGGATATTTGTCCAATGGGGTCTGGTTCAGTTGCTTCACATGATATGATGAGTATGAAGAAACATAGAAATAGAAAAATATCTAAGCGGATTCTGGTCATTAGGTTAAGATGGTAACCCTGTATTTTTGGTATATTTAGGCGTGAGTACCAAAATTAACTGAGAATAGTAAAAAATCTGTAATGAATTAATAACATTGTTTTTTTCATAAACGAAGTCCCAATAGTTAAAATGAATTTGCACCTGCAAATCCCATACTGTCAATATCTTTATAAATTCTGTTTATTTGATTCCTTGCTAAAAATCCATCGGTAGGGTTATTATTCTCACCTATAATTTTCCGAAAGTATCATAAGAAGGAGGTTTTTATGTTCAACAGAAATCGTATTGTCCAATCCATAATTTTGGACAAGTTTAGTTATGGCTTTTTCTGAAATAGTATCTCTAAATTTTATTAAGATTTCATCTTGAGATGGTTCAAACTCGATACGATATCCTAAAGATTTAGCATCATAATAATATGTTTGAGCATCTACACTATTAAAAAACAGTATTAGAGAGAACAATGATATTAATTTATAATTTCTTTGATTTTTTATTTTGAGTCCTTTTCTATTGATCTTGGTTATTCTTCTACTTTAATTATTTTGGGTGCCAGTTTTTTATAAAGTGAATTATTTAATATTCTTTTTTCGTATGTCTCTCTATTAAAAAAATTGATCGGATAATTAACCTCTGCTATATACGCCCCGTAAATATTATATGATTCCCCAACCTTTACATAATTATACTTATTCAGTAATTTTAAATCTATTACCATATCATACCTTGGCCAGTAACTCGTTCGAGAATCTACTAATTTGGTTTCGCCAGGCATAAATGTCGCGCCATCAAAGGATGAACCCCCACTATAATTCAGGCTATAATACCAAAGTGGTTCGGCATTTTTAGTAATGGCAAATCCATAATGAAAAATAGGGCCACCTGCCGTTAACAAATAAAGCGTGTCATCTGTGAGGTTCGTTGCCTTAAATGTAACCCAGATAGAATCAGTCAATGTAAAAACGGTTTTTTCCAGTACCACTTCAAAAGATAACTCTTGATTTAAATATAAAGACTTATATGTCCCATCTATCGGCTTGCCATCTTTAAAAGTTATTGTATCGCGTACAAACGAAAAGTATGGATATTCAGCAGTAAATTCCCATGCCCCATCTGCAAGCATTGGATATGCAAATGCGCCTAGACTATCTGTTATTATATATCTTTCACGTTCACGATACTCTGGTTGTTTTTCCCCGAGGGGAAGCCAACTTATCATGATAGCATTTTGGTCTGTTTGGTTTTCTAACTTTGCTTCTCCCCAAGTGCGACGCTTGTCAATCACATTGATATGAGCTTCGTCAGAAATATCCTCATAGGTCGCTGTGACAATGGTTTTTCCATTCTGGAGGCCCAACACCATGCCGCTATCGTCAATAGACAAAACTGAAGAATCTTTAACGTTCCATTTAATTGGCAAATCAGCATCAATACTGCTGTCACTATAGGCAACAATGACTTCTAAAAAAAAGATCTCCCCAGAAATTATCGTTAAATCACTAGGTGTAATCTCTACCGCTACGGCATAAGGATTGATTATTTCCTCGGGTGTAATAATCGTATCGTCGCACCCTATAATATTAGAAAACCAAATGACGGCATATAAAAAAACAGCCGGGACGGCTAATCTTAATTTTAATGATTTAATCATATTTAGAATTGGGACCGAAATTTTGGAGCAAAGCCCCCTTCTGTTGTTAACTGAGTGGTCGTCAGCCCATCTAAAAACATGATATAAATATTAGTCTTAAGTTTTCTATGCGAAGATCCCCATCTCTCATTCTCTGATGCAAAAACAATCTGGGTACCGTCGGAAGAAAATTGAGGAAATTCACCAGTTGGGGGATCAATAGTTAAAATAGTTTCTCCGGTTCCATCCGTATTTATCATGTTAATAATGGGGTCTCTCCAATAACTTGTTACGTAGGCTATTTTTGTTCCATCCGGAGAAAATTGGGGATGGAAAACCACACCCATAGTACTTTGTATTGGCAATTTAAGATGATTATTTCCATCTGAATCCATTACATAAAGATCGTACCGACCTACTACCCCCAACACCCCTAATTTATATAATACTTTACTTCCATCCGGAGAATATTGTGGAAGGGTACTATCTGTATCATGATCGGTTAATAGAACCGGTTTACTGCCGGAAATATCTACAGTAGCAATATTTCGAACCGATCTATCTGAAACAATTTCATGCTCAAATATTATTTTCAACCCATCGGGAGAAAATCGCGGATTATATCCAGTTAGCGGACCTGGAGTTAAATGAAGGATATTTTGACCATCTGTATCCATTAAATAAATTTCACTATTACCATCCCTATATGATGCATATACAATCTGTGATCCACTGGGGGAAAACTGTGCGGAGTGATCCCACCCATGGCGGTTAGTCAAATTTGTTTGTCCACTCCCATCGACTTCCATAATGAAAATATCATACTGGCTGCCCTCCGACTCGTATATAATTTTGGACCCGTCTGGAGAGAACTGGGGGTTAAAATATTTTAAATCATCATCAGTCAATTTAAATTCATTAGACCCATCTGTATCTATTATGTAAATCTCACTTTTACCGCTCCGATAAGATTCAAAAACAATTTTAGGTGCATTGTCAAAATTAGTTTTCCCTCCGGGCCCATCGCATGAAATGAGGTATATCAATAGGCTCAGGATAAAATATTTATTTAAACGGATTCTGGTCATTAGGTTAAGATGGTAACCCTATATTTTTGGTATATTTAGGCGTGAGTACCAAAATTAACTGAGAATAGTAAAAAATCTGTAATGAATTAATAACATTGTTTTTTTCATAAACGAAGTCCCAATAGTTAAAATGAATTTGCACCTGCAAATCCCATACTGTCAATATCTTTATAAATTCTGTTTATTTGATTCCTTGCTAAAAATCCATCGGTAGGGTTATTATTCTCACCTATAATTTTCCGAAAGTATCATAAGAAGGAGGTTTTTATGTTCAACAGAAATCGTATTGTCCAATTCATGATTTTTCTATTGGCTTCACTTACATTAGTCAGCGCCAAAGAACGATTCAGCGAGGATTTATACAAAGCATTAAAATATCGAAACATCGGTCCATTCCGTGGTGGACGATCTGCGGCTGCGGCAGGCGTTCCCGGCAATAAATTTTTAGCCTATTTTGGCGCCACTGGCGGTGGTGTCTGGCAAACCAAAAACGGCGGCCAATCCTGGGAAAATATTTCTGATGAATTTTTCGGTGGTTCAATCGGCGCCGTGGCGGTCAGTGAATGGGACCCGAATGTAATATATGTAGGTGGTGGTGAAGTAACGGTTCGGGGAAATGTATCTCATGGAGACGGTGTATGGAAATCCAATGATGCGGGGAAAACATGGAAACACATGGGTCTCAAAGATTCACGGCGGATTCCAAGAATTCGTATTCATCCACGGAACCCGGATTTAGTTTATGCGGCTGCCTTGGGGCACTTGTTCGGTCCCAATGAAGAACGGGGTGTTTTTCGCAGTAAAGATGGCGGTGAATCATGGGAAAAAATACTCTATGTAAATGATGAAGTTGGCGCTTGCGATCTTACTCTCGATCCCAACAATCCCCGTATTATTTATGCCTCAACATGGCGCATTAAGCGCACACCTTACAGTCTTGAAAGCGGCGGTGAAGGATCTGGATTATGGAAGTCAACTGACGGCGGTGATACTTGGGAAGATATAACCCATAATAAAGGACTTCCAGAAGGCATGGTGGGCATTATCGGTGTCACCATATCACCATTGAATTCTGATCGAATCTGGGCCATGATAGAAAATAGTAAAGGGGGATTATTCCGCTCTGATGATGGGGGTAAAACCTGGATAAAAACCAGTTCAGATAATAATCTTCGCCAACGGGCATGGTACTATACCCGAGTCTATGCGGATACGGAAAATGAAGATATCGTTTATGTATTAAATGTTTCTTTTTGGCGGTCCAAGGATGGGGGTAAAACATTTAACAGAATTCGCACGCCTCACGGAGATCACCATGACCTGTGGATTGATCCCCAGGATGCAAAACATTTAATCATCGCGGATGATGGGGGTGGTCAAGTGTCTTTCGATGCGGGCGCTACATGGAGCACTTACCATAACCAGCCCACGTCTCAATTCTATCGCGTGGATGTGGACAACCAATTTCCTTATCGTATCTATGCAGGCCAACAAGATAATAGCACGGTTTCAATTCCCTCCCGCACATCGGGCGGCAGTATCACAGAGGATGATTGGCATGCCGTTGGGGGTGGTGAAAGCGCACACGTGGCGCCCCATCCTGAAAATCCCAATATTGTTTACGCCGGTTCTTACAGTGGCTTTCTCACGCGCTATGACCATGTGACCAAAGAACGGCGCAACATTACTGTTTGGCCGGACAATCCAATGGGCCATGGCGTGAAAGATATGAAATTCCGTTTTCAGTGGAATTTTCCCATCGAGTTTGATCCATTCGATCCGAATACGCTCTATGTGGGATCCCAGCATTTGCATCGATCAACGGATGAAGGTCAATCCTGGGAAGTGATCAGCCCCGATCTGACCACCAACACCCTATCCATGCAGGACGAATCCGGCGGTCCCATCACTAAAGATGACACAGGCGTGGAATATTATTGCACTGTTTTTGTCATTACACCATCACCGCAGGAAGAAGGTGTCATTTGGATTGGGACTGATGACGGCCGAGTGCATATCACTAAAAATGGCGGCCAATCTTGGGACGATATTACACCCAAGAATATGCCCGAATGGGGAATGGTGAATTCCATTGATCAATCGGCCCACGATCCTGCCACAGCCTACATGGCAGTGACACGTTATAAATCTGACGACTTCAAACCCTATCTTTTTAAAACATCCAATTATGGTAAATCCTGGAAGATGATTTCCAGGGGCATTCCCGATGACGCCTTCACCCGTGTAGTGCGAGAAGATCCAGAACGAAAGGGACTGCTGTACGCCGGTACTGAAACGGGCATGTACATTTCCTTTGATGATGGAAAGAACTGGCAATCATTTCAGTTGAATCTGCCCATCGTTCCTATAACAGATTTAGCAGTAAAAGAGAATGATCTTGTGGTGGGAACCCAAGGGCGATCCTTCTGGATTTTGGATGACTTGACTCCCCTCCACCAATTGACAGATAAAATTGCGAAATCCAATTCCCACCTTTATCAACCGAGAGTCACATATCGAATGGGCGGCGGCAGTCGCTGGGGTGGATCATCTTCCGCGGGGGCCAATCCGCCCAATGGTGTTATGACTTTCTATTATTTGAAAGATGAAATTTCCAAGGATGATACCATAACTTTGGAATACATAGAAACCAACGGAGATGTGATTAAAACTTTTTCAAATATAAAAGATAAAAAGAAAAAAGTACCCACTGTTGATGCCAAGAAAGGTATGAATCGTTTTGTCTGGGATACCCGTTATCCCGATGCGAAAAAGGTGCCTAAAGCTGTCATGTGGGGCGGATCCCATATTGGGCCGAAAGCGGTTCCCGGTGAATATAAAGTGCGCATGACAGTCAATGGAAAATCTCAAACACAATCCTTTATCATCACCAAAGATCCTCGGCTTAAAACAACCCAGAATGATTTTCAGGCACAGTTTGACTTGTTGATTGATATTCGAGATAAAACAACGGAAATCAATGAAAAAATCCTCACAATTCGAAGTATTAAAAAGCAAGTCAAAACATTAACCGATTTAATGGAAAAATCCGGATTTAAAAATGATGACTTGTTAGACGCAGGTAAGGCGTTGGTTAAAAAATTCAGTGGAATTGAGGAAGAACTTATCCAGGTAAAATCAAAAAGCGGTCAGGACCCTCTCAATTACCCCATCAAACTGGATAATAAAATTGCTGCTTTGGTCTGGGTGGTGTCCGGTGTGGATGCCCGACCCACAGCACAATCTTATGGCGTATTAGATGATTTGGTTTCCCAGGCGCAAGTTCATTATAAAAAATTGGACAACGTGCTCACAGACGATCTATTTCAATTCAATAATATGGTCAGGGAGGCGGCCGTACCAGCCGTAATGATTATCCCATCAGAAATGAGTCAGGGGAAATAGTATCTTCAATAAAAAAGGTCTTGAAAATTACATAATACAATACACCCCGCTCTTTGTGCACCCCTGTTTATAGAGAGGACTATTCAGCGCATTTTCAAGACCTTTTTTATTGATCCCTTAAATATTTCCTAAACAACCCATGATAATTATTTCAGCTTTACTACCTGTTTTTGGCTTAATTGTACTGGGGTATTTTCTTCGCTATTTTGCATTAAAGAACCTCCTGTTCTGGCGGCGAGCTGAGCAGCTCACTTATTATATTCTATTCCCTTCCCTTCTCATTTCAAAACTGGCATTGAATGATGATGCTGAGACCACATTTCTTCCCATAATAATATCTCTATATTTAATGCTGGTCGTTGGATCTATACTCACATTTATTGCATGGAAAATAATCCATTTTGATCGCCCTGTTTTTACATCGGTTTTCCAAGGGAGTATCCGTTTTAATTCCTATATCGGATTGGCAGTTGCCGGTCAACTTTTTGGTGAAAAAGGAATTGCAGTTGCCGCAGTAATCATTGGATTATTAATTCCAATCATCAATATTATTTGTGTCATTATTCTGGCTTTTTTTAATCCGAAAAAACGACTTAATTTGCAAAACACACTTGGATATATTTTTCGAAATCCCCTTATTTTAGCCTGTGCCATTGGCACCTCCTTAAATATATCCGGAATTGGCCTCCCCGGGGATTTCAATCAAATATTAAGCTCCCTGGGAAAATTAGCTGTTACATTTGGACTATTAACGGTCGGGGCAGGATTAAAACTCAGGCTTATAACTCAATCCATGGAAGCAGTCATTTCATCAACCTTTATCCGGTTAATACTTTTACCCGTTTTTGTTTTTCTTATCACAGATTTATTCCAAATTGATATAGTTACCCGGAGTGTTTTAATTCTATTCTCTGGATTACCCACCGCTTCTTCCGGTTATATCCTGGCGCGTCAAATGGGAGGAGATGCTGAGGTAATGGCCGTGATTATTTCAGTGCAATCTTCGATGGCGGCAGTTACGCTTCCGGTACTTTTGTTTTTTACAGCCTAAATTAAGATTCATCTTTTACGTAAATATTTTCGCGGAAGTTGATTTGCTTCCGATTCTCCATTCCAATAAATACTGATAATCCACCAACGATTATTATCATATAATAATTGGATACTGTTGATTCCCCTTGCAAAGGGCTTTTTATCGCTGGCTGAATGGCGGCTGTCATAGGTAGAAAACACATGAGCGATATACCCAAACTGTTCTGTTCGCCGGCCGATCTCTCTTTCGAAAAATCCATTGCCAACTAAAAATGGTTCCGCTCGTTTGATGTAATCTTCAGTCGTCATGGCACGGGTGTACACTTTCCCTTCTTTTGTTTTGCCCACAGAACGGAGTGTACCCGATTCGTGGAATAAATACCGAAACCGATCCCAGTCTCTGGCTTCCCCTTTTTCACCGGAAATAACCTCATATAGTGCTTCGATAATTGAATCAAGTGATGCCACATCTTTTTCATAATTGGCTGGAATGGCTCCAATAGCTGTAACTGTGATGAGTAATAATAATATGGATTTCATTTTTTACCTCTTAAAGTCTTTCATGGAAATTATTATCATTTTATAATAAAAAGATCATTCCAATACCTTTGGGGGACATTCTCCTGCGAGAGAATAATGATCTTTATTAAAAGTATATGCATATTTATAAATGTTAACGAAATTTTCATATTGAATATCTAACAATTTATAATTTGAAATTAATCGAATATCATTCGTTGAATCTGTGACCCCACCTTCAAAAACAATACATTTAGGTGGGACTGTTTGGAAAAGAATTGTAAATGAATCAGAGGCCTCAAAATGGTGACTTTCAATCATTGTTTCGTCCAAATCAGACCAAAATCGGCTTGTGTCGTTCTGAATCATGACATCACTTTTTAAAGGAGATTCATTATCTTTCATCACTACCAAGATCACATCTGCTTGACTTTGATTAATGTAATAAAATTGGTAAGCGATATTAGTTGGTCCACAATCCTCACAGCAGCCATTCAATAGTGCTAAACAAAGTATACCCAAAAATCCTTTAATCATTAAAAATTATCCCAAAATTGAAACAAAGTGTACTTAATGTCTTTATTTAAGTGTTTTAACTTCAAAAAATCTCTTCTTTCGAACTTGTATGGAAATTAACCTAAAATGGGAATAAAATCACCCTATCAAATTTTAGGAAAAATAATGAATCCCGTACTATGGTCACCCACACAAGATCAAATTGATGCCTCCCAATTGGAGGCATTTCGAAGACAGGTCAATGTTCGTTTCAATCTTGATCTTAATGGTTACCAAGATTTACATGAATGGTCAGTAACCCATATTTCTGATTTCTGGAAAGCGATTTGGGGATATATGGCGATAGAATTTTCATCCGATTATACCCAAATTGTGGACGACGAAACCAAAATGCCCGGGGCCAAATGGTTTGAAGGTGCCCGGTTTAATTTCGCCGAAAATTTATTGAGAATCCATTCGGATAAACCGGCAATTCATTTCAAAGGGGAAGGTCAACCAATCCGAACATTGACCTATAATGAATTATTTGCTGAAGTTGAAAAACTCGCGTTTGCTTTAAGAAAAATGGGTGTTCAAAATAATGATCGTGTGGCGGGGTTCATGCCCAATATGCCTGAAACGATTATTGCTATGCTGGCTACCGCATCGATCGGTGCTATCTGGTCCTCTTCTTCTCCTGACTTTGGTATTAAGGGCGTGTTAGACCGCTTTACCCAGATCGAACCTAAAGTTCTCTTTGCGGCTAATGGCTATTTTTATAATGGAAAAACATTTGATTCACTTAATAAACTGAATAGCATTTTGGATCAACTTCCATCCGTTGAACAAGTTGTGGTTACACCCTACACAGAATCAAATCCAAATATTTCCTCCATTAAAAACGGTATTCTATGGAATGACTTTCTCGATCCAAATCCGAGCCCAATTGAATTCGAACAACTCCCTTTCGACCATCCACTTTACATTATGTATTCCAGCGGGACAACTGGACTGCCAAAATCTATTGTCCACGGTGCGGGTGGGACGTTAATTCAACATCTGAAAGAGCTGCGACTTCATACCAACATTTCTCAGGATGATACTGTTTTCTATTTCACTACCTGCGGATGGATGATGTGGAACTGGCTCGTGAGTAATTTGGCTATCGGAGCGACCATTGTTCTTTATGATGGTACACCTTTTCACCCAACCCCAAATGCCATGTGGGATATGGTGGATGAACTGGGCATCACCCATTTTGGAACCAGCGCCAAGTTCATCGATGCCTGCCGGCAAGGAGGAATTTCTCCAGTCAAAACCCATTCACTCAAAACATTACGTACCATCCTTTCAACCGGGTCTCCACTAGTAGAAGAAAGTTTTGACTATGTGTACAAACATATAAAATCAGATGTACAATTGGCATCTATTTCCGGCGGGACCGATATTATTTCCTGTTTTGCAGGAGGAAATCCCACCTTACCGGTCTATCGGGGGGAACTCCAATGTATCGGATTGGGTATGGATGTGGCAGCATACAATTTTAAAGGGAATGCGTTAGAAAATGAAAAAGGAGAATTGGTTTGTCGAAAACCGTTCCCATCTATGCCCATTTATTTTTGGAATGATAAAAATGGAGAAAAATATCACAATGCCTATTTCGATGAATTTCCAGACATTTGGCATCATGGAGACTTTATTGAAATTAATAAACATGGCGGCGTTACCATATTTGGGCGCAGTGATGCGACGCTCAATCCCGGTGGGGTTCGTATCGGTACGGCTGAAATTTATCGTGTGGTAGATGCCTTTGATGAAATAACAGACAGCCTCGTCGTGGGGCAATCCTGGGAAGGGGATGAACGCGTTATTTTATTTATTATACTGGATGGAGGGAGTTCATTCAATGATGAGTTGGTAATCAAAATCCAAAAAGCAATACAATCTAATTGTTCCCCCCGCCACGTGCCAGCCATTATTTTGGATACACAGGATATTCCTTACACCATTAATGGGAAAAAAGTGGAAATTGCCGTAAAGAAAATAATCCAGGGTGAGGATGTGACGAATAAGGATGCCTTAGCCAATCCGGAATCATTGGATTTATATAAGAATTTGGATGCCCTATCCTAATGACACGGCATGCCGTGTCTTTACATAATTTAATTAATGGATACATTCAGCCACGCCCTCTGGGGAAAAGGATTATTTGGATACCGCGGTCATCCCTGGTTGGCACTTTTTTTCGGTGCCATGCCGGATTTATTTTCATTCGGAATATTAATTATACTGCGCATTGTCTCAGGTGAATTTCATTTGGGCAGTCCACCCCCGACTGAATCCATCCCTTGGTGGGTGGTTATCAATTATGATATTTCACACAGTTTTATCAGTGCTTTTTTATGTATAGGTATTGTTTATAGATATAGAAAAGATATTGCCTTCGCTATGCTTGGATGGCCATTTCATATCATTCTGGATTTTCCATTTCACACCAAAGAATTCTTTCCCACAAAATTCTTGTGGCCTTTGACTGATTTTTCTTTCGATGGAATTCCATGGTCTCGACCGGAAATATGGTTTCCCAATATTGCTGGAATTCTGATTGTATTTATTTACAGGAAATATAAAACGTAGAGACGCGATTAATCTCGTCTGTACGGAATAAATGATTGATTGTAAAGATACGGCATGCCGTGTCTCTACATCATATCTTAATTAAATTTACTAAGAATGTCCACCAAGTCCACAACCCGATTAGAATAACCCCATTCATTATCGTACCAATTCAGTGTTTTGACTAAACTTCCTTCAATAACTTTTGTGAAAGGGGCATCAAAAATAGACGAATGGGGATTCCCAATAATATCTGTGGATACAACTGGCAAAGTGGAATATTCAACCACGGACCCCATGGCGTCGCTCTTGGAGGCCTCACAGACGGCATCATTAATTTCATCCACAGTCACATCTTTACCCAATCGAAATACACTGTCTACCACTGAACCATCAGGAACCGGTACGCGCATGGCAATCCCATCCAGTTTACCTTTTAATTCCGGTAATACCTTACCCACAGCCTTGGCTGCACCCGTAGTCGTAGGAATTATATTTTCCGCCGCAGCTCGGCTTCGGCGCCAATCGGAGTGGGGTACATCAGCCAATCGTTGATCGTTCGTATAGGCATGAATCGTATTGATGACCCCATACTCAATACCGAAATTATCATTCAGAATTTTAGCCATGGGAGCCAAACAATTTGTGGTACAACTGGCATTGGAAATTATTTTATGATCTGCAGTGAGTCCATCATCATTGACACCAATGACTAATGTATAATCGATTTCATCTTTAGCCGGAACTGTGAGGATGACCCGTTTTGCTCCTGCATCAATATGCTGTTGAATTTGATCTCTCGACCGAAATATACCCGTTGCCTCGATGACTACATCTACGCCTAAACGGTCCCATGGTAATTGAGATGGATCTCGCTCCGCTATCATTTCAACAGAATTATGAGATGTTTTCATAACATTCCCATCCAATTCAACTGTATCATTAAATCTGCCCATCACCGTGTCGTATTTTAATAAATACGCCAGTGCATCATTTTCAGCAATATCATTGATAGCCACAACTGAAACATTTTTTCTATCATTCAAAATCCTGAAAACAGAGCGGCCAATCCGCCCGAACCCATTTATGGCAACTTTCATCTTAAGCCTCCCCAAGGGATGCATAGGCATCGGCTAATTCTAAAATACGGTTGGCAAACCCCCAGCCATTATCAAACCAGGCAATGGTTTTTAATAATTTATCACAGGCTATCATGGTGGCAGGGCCATCAAAAACCATGGTATCGCCACTGCCAATTGCATCACTGGAAACAATGGGGTCATCTGTATAACCAATGATATCTTTTAACTCATTTTCACTGGCAGCTTTGAAGGCGGCATTTACAGAAACAACATCCGGCATATTCTCCATTTCCGTTGTGAGATCAATACATGAACCATTTGCCACTGGAACATTCATGGCCATCCCATCCAATTTACCTTTGAATTGAGGCATGAGTTGAGAGACATAATCCGGTGCCCATGTTTCATTTGGAATAATATTTTCCACAGCAGAACGGCTTCTTCGCAAATCCGAACGGACTGCATCGGCCAACGGCTGGTCAGAAGTGTATGCATGAATGGTGGTCATCATAGCCTGCTTCACACCAAATGCATCATCCAGTACTTTTAACATGAGTGCCAATACCTGAGTCGTGGCAGATGTGGTAGAAATGATTCGATCATTTATGTGAATTTCACCATCATTTAACCCTTTAATCACCATACGATCCACATCATCAATGGGTGGTTTAGAAACCAAAACCCGATTGGCTCCTGCATCCAAATGGCGTTGTAATTCAGCCCGATGGCGGTAAGCACCTGTTGAATCAATGACAATGTCTACCTGATAGGCATCCCAGGGGATGGTCCCTGGAGTCCCTCCTGCCAGGAGTCGAACAGTATGATTGTTATATTTTAAGTAATTCCCATCCAGAGATATTTCATCATTCATGGCGCCATGAATTGAATCCCGCATCAATAAGTAATGCATGGCTTCAACATCTCCTAAATCGCTGATGGCTACAAATTCAAATCTTGGATCTTTATGACCAATTCGGAATATATTTCGACCGATTCTGCCGAATCCAAACAATCCAATTCTTAAAGGTTTATTCATTATAATACCCGAAAATTATGTTGGGGGGTTTAAAAATGGTTAATAAACTACACTAACGATAATGAAAGTTAGTTTGTTTTAAATAATTTCAAAAAACAATTATATTCAACAGATATTTATGATGATGATAATCAATCCATATTTCATATCTCTTTCTTTTTCATTGATCATCCTGTGGTTGGTTTGGACGGGGCAATCAATATCAAAATATGCGATTATTATTGCCACAGTATTTGCCGTTGTAACAACGACCTATTATAATATTACCCACAATCCGGGTCTCATGCTTTGGCTTTGTAACTTTACTATTCTAATGGGATTATTCCTTTGTTTCCGATTCCGACAAGTTCTATTTGATATTTTTTTCTATTTTTGCTGGACCGGGAGCCTATTAACCCTTTTCATTTTTGATAATCCTGTTGCGCCTCCAATGGACTCAAATCCAATTTCATTTGTTGGTTTCATTCTCAAACATTCAATTCCACTAATATTAACCGTTCAATTTATTAAAAATGATAATCGAGGATTATCATTAAAATCCCTGAAAAACAGTCTAATCGCCTTGATTGTTTATGCCGTATTCATGGCAATTTTCAATATTATATTTGATCAAAATATTCTGGATTTTAGATACGCCACGTTAGATATAGAAAAAGCATTTGGTCCATGGCCATATTATGTCATAGTCAATATAGCTATCGCCCTGATTTGGTTTAAATCAATTGAAATCATTTCAAAAATATTTGGATTAATTCGAACTTAAAGCAAAGTTGATATTTTCTAACTTGATTAATTCACGAACCCCAAGACATAAATCTTCATGTCTTTAAGTCTTTGTGGCACATAATCCAGGCTAAAATGTTAGGAAGTAAATTCCGGTTTCAATATTTTCCAAACGCCAATAGTCAAAACCGGTATAACAAATATAATCCAGTAAGCCCAAGTCAATCCACCGTACCCCTTGGCAATCAGTCCCACAAGACCGACTGCATTCGCTATAAATATTGAAATAACTAATAATCCTATTCCGATAGCAGATCGCCATTGGTTTGATAATGCCGTATAGACAGATGCGATTCTTTCATTGAAACCATGAATCAATCCAACCCCAGTTTCAATAAAAGTTCCAAAGAGCACAATCTGAAAAATAAGTTTAAACCAATCCCAACCAATTTTGTCTAAAACAGCATTTACAGGCACCGATGCATTTAATACATTTGGATATTGGCTCAACATGGCAAAAAACATGAATACAGCAGGAATCATGCCAATGGCGCCTGCAGCGATTCCCGAGATAAATGCTTCTTTCCGAGTTTTAATATGACGAACACAAAATAGAATGGCTGGAACCAGACCAATATTATAGGCTGCATATTTTATACCCCCCATTGTCCAACTGACATCACGGGCCTGTTGACTAAAACTGGATCCAATGGCATCTCCATAAAGGTAATACACAGCCAAAAACATAATGGCAAACACACCGTATAAAATGATAGACCAAAAAGAGAGTAATTTTTCAATCAAGGTCGTGCCGAAGAAAACGATTACCCCAACCAGGGTCATCATCATTATGATACCTATTAAATTTGGAATTCCAAACATGTCATGAATAATTTCACCGGATGCGGACCCCATAACGGACACAACCAAAATCAAACCAATCAGGTAAAGGACTTCATAACTGATCCAGGCCCTTCCCAATAATCCCTGGATGAAAGATCGATACTCATAATGTCTTTCTTTACGAGATAATTCAAAACAAATGGCCAACACAATACTCCAGATAATTGTGGCGACACCCATATTCACCAGTCCTGCAATTGGACCGGCTGTGAGAAAAAATTCAACCAATTCCCGACCCGTGCCATATCCGCCGCCGATAATCAAAGATTGAAAAATAAACCCGGGTAAAAGATATTTTTGAAAAAATGTGCTATTCAATTGAATCTTTCTCTCATTTTTTCAATGATTGTGTCACATTCTTCCGTCAAAGGATCAATACAAGGTAACCCCGTTTCATTTTCCAGATTATCAAGGTATTGTTTACGATCATCTTTAGGTAAATCGGACGTATTAATACTGATGCCAACACAACAAATATCAGGGTTAGTCCGTTTTCCAATCCGGTTGTGCATATCTATACATTCCCCAATGGATGGAAGTGGATAATGCTCCCAACCAGACATAACTTTGCGAACGGCATCATGACACACCACAAAAGCATCAGGTTGTGATCCGTGTAACAAACCAAGACTCACACCGGAATATCCCGGGTGAAAAAGGGAACCCTGCCCCTCAATCACATCCCAGTGATTGGGCTCATTATCCGGTGAAAGCGTTTCTGCTGCGCCGGAAATAAAATCTGCTTTGATAGCATCGATGGGAATTCCTTCGCCCATTATCATTATACCGGTTTGGCCTGTAGCGCGAAAGGTAGAATCCATGCCTACTGCTTGCATGGCCTTTTCTAATGCAAGTGCTGTATATTTCTTACCCACTGCACAGTCAGTCCCAACTGTTAAAAGGCGCTTTCCAAGGCGTTTAATACCTGTACCCACGGGCAGGTTTGTCGGAGGTACCCGGATGTCAATTAATCTTGAACCGGATTGACTTGCAGCTTCAGCAACTTTTGGATAATCATTTAATTTCAAATGTAAACCATTAACGATATCAAGCCCCTGATTAGCTGAATCTGTAATCACCTCCCACCAGGAGTCCGGAATGATTCCTCCAATAGGGGCTACACCAATAATTAAGCTTCGAGCTCCACGGGACACAGCTTCTTCCACAGTCATATCGGGCACACCCATATCCACTTGACAACCAGAGAATCGTAATTGACCCGCAACCAATTCCGGTCTCCATTGTACAATTCCAAGTCCTGTTTTTGCATAGGTTGAATCTTCCACGTCCCCAATCAAAATTAAATAGGGTGCATTCAATTTCATTTTAATTATTTCTTCCAATCAACATACACTACAAGTGTTCTCTGTATTCAAAAATATTTATTTTTTATAGCCAGGCCCCCGAACAACCCGTCCCGGTGTTTCTCCTGTATGTTCACCATTCTTCAAAACATGTGATCCATTTACAAATACATGATGAACGCCTGTGGAAAGTTGGTGAGGTTTCGCAAATGTTGCATGGTCTTGAATTTTTTCAGGGTCAAAAATAACCACATCTGCATAGTAGCCTTTTTTCAAATAACCCCTATTCTTGATTTTCAATTTTTCTGCAGAAAGGCCCGTTAGTTTTTGAATTGCATTTTCCAGGGATATCACTTTTTCTTCCCTTACGTATTTACCAAGTAACCTAGAAAAATTTCCATAAGCTCTCGGATGGGGATTGTAATTTAAAAATTCCCCTTCCGGTGCAATTGAACCTGCATCGGATCCAAAACTCATATAAGGTAATTGAATTTGTTTCTTAATATTTTCTTCGGACATGAGAAAATAGACTACATCCACACGACTACCGTCTTGTATGACGAAATCCATGGCAACATCGGCATAATGTTGCCCCAATTCATCTGCCACTTCTTTTAGCGTTTTACCAATATATTGCCTTAAATCAGGATTCTTGAAACCAGAAAATAATATTCCTTCGGGCCCAGCCAGAAGACCCAGGTTTTCCCAATCATCTGTATCGGCGATCATCTCTTGTTTCACACGTTTTCGAATTTCAGGGTCTTGTAATCTTTCTGCCCATTTATCATAACCACCTTCTTGAACCCAGGGGGGCATATGGGCATCTAATCCAGTGGCGCCCGCCACATACAAATACATGTCTGTCGTTATTTTTAAACCGCGCTCCCGAGCTTCATTAATTTTTTCAATGGCCAAATCCATCTTATAATGATTGGGAACGCCTCCCGCCTTTAAATGATAGATTTCTGCAGGGATGTTTGCTTTTTCTGAAATTGTAATTAATTCATCCAAAGACTCCAAAAAACGGTTGCTTTCGCTGCGGATATGAGAAATATACATGCCGTTATATTCAGACACGATTTTACATAGTTCGATTAATTCTTCTGTAGATGAATAAAAAGCCGGTGCATAGATAAGAGAAGATCCCACGCCTAAAGCACCTTCTTCCATGGCTTGGCCAACCAAAGATTTCATATTTTCAAGTTCTCCCTTTGTTGGGGGTCGGTCTTCAAAACCAATTTCATGGATTCGTAATGTAGTCGCACCCACAAAGGACGCCACATTGGTTGAGATGCCCCTGTTTTCCAATGATTCTAGATACTCACCCAAAGTAGTCCAGTCAACTTCATATTTAAACTCCGTCATCTCGGCCAGTTGTTGGTCTCTCATTTTTTCATTTAATGGACCCATGGACCATCCTTCACCAAATACCTCTAATGTTACACCTTGTTTAATATCACTTAATGAACGGCCATCCGCAATGAGAGATGTGGTGGCCCAACTGAGCATATTGATAAAACCAGGCGAGACGGCTAAACCATTTGCATCAATTTCAGACTTTCCGTTTCCTTGTATTTTTGGTGCAATTTTAACAATCCGATCTCCTTCAATTGCAATATCACCTTGAAATGGCGCATCTCCACTCCCATTATAAATATGCCCATTTCGAATTATAATATCATATTGTGCGAAAATAATTGTGAATGTGAAAAATAATAATATATGTTTTTTCATGATTTATCCTGTGTTTGAAATGATCAGAAATCCAATAATAATCCCGATTGTATCCGCGAATATATCCTTAAGACTAAAACAACCACTACCGTATTTTTTATCATAGACTTCCTTCAATAGTCCAATAGCAAATGGTCCCATCACCACCGATTGGGTATTCATACCTTCTATTTTGTCCACGCCCAATACCATCACTAAACTGCCCGTCGTGTGGAGAACTTTATCCTGCCCAAACCATGGGTCCTGACTACAATCAATATGAATGGAGTCAACCCGAGAAGAATCTGTCTGACTCAATAATATTGAAAAAAACGCCATGAATAAAATAATTGACTTCATTTTCTGACTAAACCGCCCTTGAACATTTTTCAAATGGTCGAGCGAATAGAATTGGAAAATCTTTTATGAATCATAATTGTATTTTAATTGTTATTTTGTATGTGAGTCAAATAGCTATTTTCTTACATAATTATTAAGAGAATCCTTTGCAAAACCTGATACACAAATTAAAAAGTCTAAAATTCCCCTGCCCCGCAATACTGACGGGATTTCCATTGCATTCTAACTTTTCGTTTCCCGAACTAAGGTACGGGACAGGGGAAACATTATCCATAATACCATTATTGACCGTATTTTCCTCCTTCCCGCCTGCCACAATTGAAATAAATAGAAGGTGGCGGGCAGGAATCAGGAAATTTTTAACTCTTTTTTCTTCACGCGCAGGGTTTTGCAAAGGATTCTAAGATTCAATCATAAAATTCAATAGATATATAAATAAGGAAAAATCATGGATTTTTTAAATTCTGGAAAATCAGTATTACAAAAAGAGATTAAAGGCTTACAGCAGTTAGAACAATCATTGGGAGATGATTTTATTGCTGCGGCAGGAGCCATATCAAATACAAAAGGGAAAGTCATTTTTCTTGGACTTGGCAAATCCGGACATGTGGCAAAAAAATGTGCTGCTACATTTTCAAGTTTGGGGATTCCATCTTTTTTTGTCCATGCCAGCGAGGCCTTTCATGGCGATGCTGGAATGATTTCTAATAATGATTCTATAGTCGCTTTTTCTTTTAGTGGCAAAACTATTGAAGTTGTTAATGCTGTAAAATATTGTAATCAAAACAATATAACAGTAATCGGAATATCCGGGAATTCAGATTCGCCTTTAGCAAAAATAAGTCATATTCATCTTGATATTTGCATTAATAATGAAGCAGACCATTTAAATTTGGCTCCCACTTCTTCTACAACCAATATGATGGCATTATGCGATGCATTAGCTTCTGCCATATCTGAAGAAAAAGGATTTACTCGAAGTGATTTTCATCAGTTTCATACCGGTGGTGATTTAGGAAATCAATTAGAAGATAAGTAATCTGCAGGATATAACCATTTTTCGGGAGAAATTAAAAATCAATAAAGCCCGATTATAATTTAATAATTTTTTCTAAAATCCCTGAGGTACTATATCCAGAGAGAAATGGAATCACTTTCACTTCTCCTCCATTTTCAATCACGGTACCCGCTCCTACAATTGTTTCTGGTGAATAGTCACCCCCCTTTACCAACACGTGAGGTAAAAGTGTTTTAATAATTTCCTGTGGCGTATCTTCATCAAAAATAACGACCAAATCAATCGATTCTAATGCGTCCAGAATTGCTGCTCTATCATCTTGGGATTGAATTGGACGGCGTTCCCCCTTTAACTCTCGCACCGAACGATCACTGTTCAGGGCTAAAATTAATTTGTTTCCCAGTGATTTAGCTTCAGACAAATAGGCCACATGTCCCCGGTGGAGGATATCAAAACATCCATTGGTAAATACCACTTTTAGCCCGGCGGATTTCCATGAATCCACTTGAGTTTTTGCTTCTTTCCAATCTATTGCAATCATATTATTGTTCTTTTCTTATCCCGTTAAATGGCATCCCTGATCTTTTTCAGCAATGCATTTGTCAATCGAATTCCTTCCATTTCACTATGGACATTGCCTTCATATTCAATTCCTATATGACCACTATACCCTGCATCTAAAACTATTTTCAGCATTTTATAAAAATCGGTACCTGTTTCATTTCCACCTGAATCAAATTCATGACTCTTGGCACTGACCGCTTTTGCGAAAGGCATAAGCTCTTTTACCCCTTTATATCGATCATACCATTCGTCACCTTCAATCCGAAAATTACCGAAATCCGGTAATGTACCCACGCGGGGATGATCCACTTTTTCCATCACTGCTTCCAGCCATTTTCCATTGGATGAAAGTCCGCCGTGGTTTTCTACAATGGTATTGATTCCAATCGTGTCACCAAATTCGGTGAGTCTTCGAAGCCCATCCGTCGCCAATTTAATTTGCTCACTAAAGGTTCCTTCACTCCGGGCATTCACGCGGATGGAATGGCATCCTAAAAATTTGGCTGCTTCGGCCCATTTATAATGATTTTCTACAGCTTGTGTACGTTTTTTATTATCCGGATCACCCAAATTTCCTTCACTATCGCACATAATGAGTAAACTTTGGCTTCCCACATCATTCACGCGTTTTTTCATATCAGCCAAATATTTTTGGTCATTTGCTTTTTCAAAGAAAAATGTATTTACATATTCGACAGCAGAAATATCAAATTCATTTTTGGCGATAGCAGCGAAGTCTAAATGGTCAATTTCTTTTTCCCATAACGCACGATGAAGTGACCATTCAGCCAGGGAAATTTTAAAGGGTAAGGATTTATCTGCCCCGGAGAGTAAAGTACTGCCGAATCCAGTAAAGGCTATCCCAGCTGTAACGGCAGAGGACTGTTTGATGAAATCCCGGCGATTCAATTTAATTTCCTGATGCGGATATTGCGGTACCATATTTCACCATGATCACCTTGAATACCAATATGACCTTCTGATGCTTTGGCAAATAGGGGCATGCTTTTGAATTTACTGTTGGCTACCAAATCCCACATGGCATCACTCTGGTATTCATATTCTACAACCTTGATACCATTCAGCCAGTGTTCCACATAGTTGTCTTTTACTCTGATGCGAACCATGTTGAATTCTCCCACTGGATTCACCACACTTTTTGGCGGTGCTATCATAGCGTAGAGGGCGCCGGCAGATGTGAGTGTATTTTTACCGTCTGAATGCTTTTTATCATCCAGCACTTGCATTTCCGGAGCCGATTGCCAAATATAATCTCCTTCTTCTGTGGCAAAATAAAAGATACCGCTGTTGCCCCCTTCCGGTACTTTCCATTCAAGTTCCAATTCAAAATTTTTATAAACATCTTCACTGATGAGATCAACACCATGACCAGGTATGGTTTTTAGGGTACCATCCACAATTTCCCACGAATCTGGAAATTCTGTCTGTTTATAGCCTCTGAGGCCTGCAACTGTTTCACCATCAAAAAGGACCGTCCAATCACTATTGGAAGAACAGCCAAGCATAAACAGTGTTATAAAAAGTAAACTGATTTTTTTCATTATTATCCTTTCGGATTCCATTCACCCCGAGCCACAGCTGGGATGAATGTTTCAATATCGGGGTTAGGGAGTTGAATAGTTTTACCTTGTTCCGCACTCATATAAGCAGCCATGAGGAGGCGTGTGACTTCCAGTCCATCGTCAAAATTTTCATCGGGACGTTTGCCCGCCAGGAAGGATTCTACCATGTGGCGATTCTCTGCCGTATAACCATATACTTCCGCTTCATTGCTTACAATGGGCATGGCGCCGGATTCAGCATTCTGTTTTTCAACCAAATCTTCACCTTCTGCACCGGCCACTTTTCGGCTGAAGAAAACTTTTAAATCGGGATCCAGTGTATTTACAAACATGGAATATTCAGGTCCGAATAATTCCATACTCAATCGTAATCCTTCGCCCACAAAGCACCAGGAGGTGGTTGTTTCTACAATGAGTTTATTACCATCCTCATCCAAATATTCAATAAGAGATCGTGCAAAATCTTCTGACGGTTTTTTTGAATAATCCGTTTTTCCATCACTATTATCCGAAATGATTTTTGCATATTCGGGGCGCTGCCATTTCAGGCAGTCCGTATGGGCACTGATACTGATGGGTGTAATGGATTCCCGGGGTTTTCCCGGTTCAGTGAGCATGAAGCGCGCTTCCTCAACGGAATGGCACATCATATCATTGAGCACGCCGCCGCCTTGAAGGGATCCTTCCCAAAACCAGGGCATGTGGGGACCGCTATGTTCTTCTGCCGCCCGAGCTAAATAAGGTCTGCCTGTAGTTGAAGCGCCTCGAGCCCATATGATTTCTTTCCCCCGCACTATTGATGGAGAAAATACCTGATTTTCTAAATAGCCATCCAGGAGTCCCACACTTTGGGTCAACTCAAACACTTTTTTAGCTTCGGCGACATTTCGACCCAATGGCTTTTCGCAAGCCACACCAATCAATTCACCTTTGCCCGAAGATAATGCATCAGCGATTTCTTCAAATGTTTCAATGCGGGCAAAGTTCGGCGAACAAACCCACAAGGCATCAATGGCGGGATCAGCAATCATATCGGTGATTGTGTTGTATGCTTTTGCTTCACCCACACCAAGCTTTCTCGCCAAAGCGGCTGATTCTTCCGCAGACTTTATTGTACGAGACATAACACCCAAAATATCTGCATTTCGCACACCCACAAATGATTGAATATGAAATTTGGTAATAAAACCACCGCCGATAAATCCAATGCCTAATCTTTGTATGCTCATTTACTAATTACTCCCTTTAATTATTACAAAGTGAATCATAGTATGGATTTCAATTTCTTTACCACATATTTATTCAAGCTATCCCCATCAGAGACTGCACGAACTGCCAATGCTTTATGTAAATCAGGTCCCGTTCTTAAAATAAATTTGCCGGAATATTGCTTATTGGTGGGTTGGGGTAATTGTTGATTGTCCTCTTTGTAAATATCAACCCACTCATCTACAACTTGACATAATTCTTTATATACTTTTTCTTCATTATCTCCATGACAGCAAGGTCCTAACCAGCCGGGAACGGACCCAACATAACATTGGTCTTCTTCTGACCACTCAACAATTTTTAAATATTTATCTCTTACTTTCATTTAGTGGATTTTTCTATTTTCTCCTTTGCAATTTTTTTCTGATAGGGTTTTGCATCTGCACCCAATTTTCCGGAAATAGTTAAAATTCTTCCATCTTTATGCTTGAAATTTCGATGGCTTCCTTTACCGCCCCGATTTACAAAACCCGCTCTTTTTAATTCTTTAATTAATTCCCGAATTTTTCTCGGCATAATTTATGATACTATAGTGGTACTATACAATGATTTTTACTTTATCTGTGGAGAATTGTCTAATGTCTCTTTTAAAAATCGAATACCTGACCTTTGTTTATTCATGCATTATTATCTTTTAATTGTTCCTTAAAAAAGAAGAAAAATAAAATCCCCGTAACCAACCCTATTCCAGCCAGAGTGTACCAGAAATTTGAATAATCAAATATCCCGCCGACAGTATAAATTTCCTGCAATTTTCCGGAGAGCCATCCACCGACGACGGGACCACCACCAAAAATGATAATGCCAAATACCGTTTGGGCAGAATGGCGAACATCATCATCCGCAAGTTTATCCACGTATATAAATCCAGCAGCGAAGAAAAATGCAAAACAAAATCCGTGAAAAGCTTGGCTAACAACCATAACCCAGGCCGGGAGCATAGTTGTACCAAAAATGGCATAACGAGCGAAGTAAGCCATAATGCCAATGGTAATTACTTTCTTGAAACCGAGACGTTTTAAGAAAAGTCCTAAATAAGCCATGGTTGCAATTTCTGCAAATTGACCGATAGTCATAGCCGGGCCGATTGAACTATCTTTTATGCCGATGAAGGAGAGGAAGGGACCCGTTTGAAGAAAATAAATCTGGTGAATAATACTTACGCCTAAACTGGCTAAAACCAGAACCAGGAAAGACCGATTGCTGAATAAAGAAAATGCCTTTTTGAATGCCAATTTCTCTACCGCATCTGCCTTGGGTGGCGTATGGGGAAGCATAAAGCAAAACACACCATACGTCATAGAAATAATGCCGGAAAATTTGAGTGCATCTGCTAAACGAGCTGTCACATTGGGAACTTCAACCCCAGAAATAAATGGCGGCATGAGTTGGAATGAAAGATCCTGCTGGAGCCAGATCATGGGAAAAGCCCAACTGGCAGCAATCCAACCAATGGTGCCCCATACCCGAATTTTTGGGAAGGTATTCTCAGCATCATCAATGTGGGAAAAAGCGACAGAATTTGATAGGGCCAGTGTCGGCATATACAGAACACTGTATAGAATCGAAAGGTACAGCCATGCCTGGTAATCGGTTTGGGTGGACGTGTACCATTTTACTAATCCACCTGTAAAAACCAAAAATGCCAATACTTTTTCTGTACTGAAATAGCGGTCTGCAAACTGTCCCGCAATAAAGGGTGCAGCAATGGCACCGATTGATCCTGCCAATCCAAGAATCATGCCAATATCTGATCCGGAGAAACCAAGCCCCCCTTCGGCGATACTGGCGGAAAGATACCTTGCTGTAACCGGGAGCCATGCACCCCAAAGGGCATACTGAAGGAACATCATTGCTCCCAAACGGGAATTCTTATTCATGTGGATTACTTGGCGTTTAGACTAATTTTCGGTTTACGGGATCCCATTCGATCCGGCGACCCTGGAAGTATGATTCTGTCGCCATATGACAGGCCACTGCCTCATGAAATGCCACCTCTATATTACATCTGGGTTGACTGCCATTCCGAATGGAGTCCAGCCAATCTTTAATATGGAGATGTGTGGGATCTACCCGTTTCCCCTCTCGATAAGTATATAATAATCCTTTATTCGCAAAATACCGGGATGTGGCGGATGTTACACCATCGATCTGTTTTGAACCTGGTGAATAAGTATATATGGGGTATTTGGGATTAATAACACCACTTTCTAAACGGTCCTTGTATTGGGTCGATTCTGAATCAGCCGTCACAATGAATCCATGAACGGATCCACCCCCGCTTTGACCGCCCATCTGCATGGTGGCATCGTGCCCCATTATCTTATTCCCTCTTGGGCTATTGCTGGAAAGCGTTGCACTATATAAAAGGGTTAAATCCTTATCTGGATATTCAAACGTTGCGTTCCACACATCAGGGACATCTCGGCCATCTTTATAAAAATAAATTCCACCCGTAGATGATGCGTATTTTGGAATACCAATATCCATCATTTGGTTGATAGCATCAAAATCGTGGGATAATAAATCGCCAGAAAGACCTGTGCCGTAATCAAACCACATGCGCCAGCGAAAGAATCGTTTAAGTGCTTCTTCGCCAAAAGGAATTTTATTGGGCGATGGTTCCTGGAATGTATCCCAGTCAATCGTTTTTGCATTCCCTTCAGGATGAATACCCCAAACCCAGGCGCCCCATGGTGAATTTCGGTTTGTAGCAATTTCAACCAAATTAATAGGCCCAAGGAGACCTTGTTTAATAATCTGTTTTGCTTTTTCATTCGCTTCTACCTGGCGATTTTGGTGACCAAGCTGAAAAGTGATTCCTGTTTCCTTGACCGTATCATAGACATTTACTGCTTCGTCAAAGGTGCGGGTGAGTCCTTTTTCGCAATAGACATGTTTCCCTGCCTTGGCTGCGGCTATGGTTATGCGGGAATGCCAATGATCCGGTGTCGCTACGATAACTGCATCAATTTTATCATCTGCCAATAAATCCGTATAATGACGGTATCGCGTTGCAGCCCCTTGGGGTTTCCCACCGGGACGGGTTTCATTTTGTGACGCATCAATTGCTTGATTCGCCCGGACATCAAAAAGATCACAGACACCGACCAAAGAACAATTCAAATCTTCTTGACTCATAAAAGTCGCGAATCCTTTATCCAATTTATTTTTTCTTGCATTTTCAGCAACCGTATCCGTCCATCCTTTGGTTGCGAAGCCTGCGCCTCGGACGAGGTGGGAACCTCGCCCCCCATATCCGATGATTCCAATATTTAAATGGCGACTGTCAGAGAGACCGCTGATAACAGCCGGTGCAGATTTTTCCTGTACGAGATCGGATAAAAGATTTGATTTCATCAATGTATCCCGACGAATTTTCCGCCAAAGATTTACTAAAAAAAGTCCGAATACAGGAACAGTAGCAAGTCCTTTTAATAAGTCACGTCGATCCATATTATTTTCAGCTGGTTGGTTTGATTTATCACTCATAATTGGATTCCTTTAATTTGATTCTGATTGGTTAAAAAATCGATCCAAACCAATTATATGACTGGTAGGGAAGGAATACAGCACCCACAATGCACAGGCTTCTATCAGATTTTTATTGACGATGAGATAGCTGCCTTCCCCCGGGCGGCCATATTCTAAACCGAGGAGCGGTGGTGCGAAAAAATAATATAAAAGAACAAACCCCATCCCAATCAAAGTGGTATAACGACTAAAAATTCCTAAAAGTAGCGAAACACCAACCAGAGTAAGTCCCCACATATTTACATAATCCGAAATCCCTAATAGGGTTGGGTTGGACACAATGGTTTTCGCCAATCCGGAAAAGATCCATTTTGAATCCAGCAGATAGGCAGCAGATGACCAATAGGGATTAATCAATTTGGATACTCCCTCATATAAAAAATGCCAACCAATGAGAACACGTAGGACCACCAGTCCGTAAAGCTGACCTTTATCTTTTATGATTGATGAATCAATACTATTCATAATGATTGAACCTCTTTTTATTAAATTAGATCGAATATAAACCGACAGAGCATAAGTGATTATCCGCTAATAATACAACTAGGAATACTTTATTTCCGGTGTGGGGTGCTGAAGGATTGAATTCAAGTCAAAATTAAGTCCACTATTATACCCGATAAATCCTGTTAATCCGTGATTGCGGCAAATGAATCAGATAATATTTCTAATGCATTTTCCACATCAATCTGACTGATATTTAAGGTGGGGGAAATACGCATTACATTTCCAGAAAGCCCTCCCCTTCCGATAAGCAGACCCCGCCTTTTTGTTTCCTCCATTAGTTGATCGGCCGCACGGGTATTTGGCGTTCGATCACCAGCCGGTTCATCCATAACAAATTCTATAGCTTGCATCAATCCCATGCCGCGAATATCTCCTGTTATTTTTGGATTTTTCAATTGAATTTCCTCTAATCCTTTTCTGAGAATATCGCCCATATTTTTAGCATTTTCCGCCAGATTGTCGCGAAGAATTATTTCAATAGTTTTATTTGAAGCTGCACAGCTAACGGGATTCCCACCAAAGGTGGAAATTGTATTTTTAACGATAGAATCTGCAATATCCCCTGTTGCAACGACTGCGGCTAAAGGTAACCCATTGGCAATACCTTTCGCCATTGTCATTATATCCGGTTCAACCTCATAATGCTCAATTCCCCACATTTTTCCTGTTCGACCAAAACCGGTTTGGACTTCATCAGAAATAAAAATTCCGCCATATTTCCGTACAATTTCTGATACAATTGTAAAATACTCTTTTGGCGGCGTGATAAATCCACCCACTCCCTGGATGGGTTCAACAATCATGCCTGCGATTTCACCTGTTGTGGTCGTTCGGATTAATTCATCAACATCTTCAGCGCAAGCCACACCGCATACAGGATAAGTGGTTTTTAAAGGGCATCGGTAACAGTATGGTGAAAGGGCATGTTTCACAGCAGCTGCCTGAGAGGGAAGGGATCTCCATGTAGAATGGGCTGTGAGTGATTGGGCCAACATGGACCTTCCGGAATAGCCATGGCGTAGCGCAATAATTTCTGTATTACCCGTAAATAATTGAGCCAGCATCACCGCTGTTTCATCCGCTTCAGTTCCGGATGCAGTAAAAAAGCATTTCTTCAATTTCCCCGGTGTAATATTTACCAATCGTTCGGATAATTCAACGACAGACTCCACTGGGTAGAGGGATGAAATATGGCTCAAGCGGTTTACCTGAGCAAAAATAGCAGCATTCACTTCTTCGTTAGCATGACCGACAGAAACGGTTAAAATACCTCCAAAAAAGTCAAGATATGTGTTGCCATCCATATCAGTGATTTGTGATCCTTTTCCGCTGTCAATCACGATAGATTCCTGATAAAAATTCTTTACGGCAGGAAAAAGGTATTGACTATGTTTATCTCTAATGTTTTGACTATTCATCTCATTTCCACTTAAAGTATTAAAAGATTATTATTCCAACGCCTGTTTCAAATCCCCAATTAAATCATCGGCAGACTCAATACCCACGGAGTAACGAATTAACGTATCAGAAATACCTGCTTTCTTCCGTTCTGACGTACTCATGAGTGAATGAGAAGTTTGGACAGGGCGGGTGATTAATGTTTCCACACCACCCAAACTGGCGGCGTTAATTGCATATTCCAGGCGGTTTATAAAGGCATCTGCTGAGGCCACATCTCCATCCAATTCGAAACTGACCATGGCCCCAAAACCGCATAAATATTTTTTGGCATTTTCATGACTCCTGTTGGATTCTAACCCGGGATAGTTCACGCGCAATATCTTTGGATGATCTTCTAAAAATCTGGCAATTTTCATGGCATTTTCACATTGACGTTCCATCCTTAATGACAATGTTTTTATTCCTCTATGCAGCAGGAAGCAGGCATTCGGATCCAGGGAACCACCCAAATGAATCAATTTAGAATTAACTTGAGTTATATGCTCTTGACTACCGATAACTACACCGGCCACGATATCAGAATGGCCATTTAAGTATTTTGTAGCTGAATGAAGGGAAATATCAAACCCATGTTTTATGGGACTATACAAAAGTGGAGACGCAAAGGTATTGTCAATCAAGGAAACCAAATTGTGTTTTTTCGCAAATTGTACAACTGCATCTAATTTTGGCACATCCATCAATGGGTTTGTGATTGTTTCCACATAAATGACTTTTGTGTTTGGCTTTAATTTTGATTCCCAATTTGCTGGGTTCATGGCATCAAAAAAATCAAAATCAATTCCATACTTTGGAAGATCATGGACTATATAATCAGCCGTACCACCATAAAGTGTATGATGGGCCATTATATGATCACCCGATTTTAAATATGCGAGCAATGCGGTCGTAATGGCGCTCATTCCCGATGATGTTACAAGTGCAGCATCAGCCCCTGCTACTTCTGCCAATTTTTGATGAAGGGCAATATGATTGGGTGTATTATTTAGTCGAATATACCGAATTGAATCGTAGGAGGTTTCTCCCCCATATTCAAAATTTGAACTTTGAAAAATTGGCATACTCACGGCACCTTTTATGCGAGGATTGGGTTCGCCGGCATGAATGAGTTTTGTATCTACAGAAATATTTTTATTTGTCACGTTTTTTTCCTTTCATCTAAATATATATTTTCTCTAATGCACCGAACTTGAGATCAATGAGAATAGAAAGTTTAACTACGTTTTAAAATAAAATGATGATTTATTTATTCAATGTCAAAATAAATCATTTAACCAGAAGAATACCCATCCTTAAATTAAATCATCGATAATTTCCATTTAATTTGATGCCAGTTTTTCCATCCAAATACATACGTGCCGCAATATTGATCGCCTTCTGGGCCGGCCTGAATATGGGCACCCATGTGGCATTTATGGTTGGATTTAATTATGAATTGGGAAAGGGGTATCATGCTTATATCCAGACCCATGGCTATCTCCAACTGATGGGGTGGGCTGGATTATTTATCATGGGCGTTTCCATTCATTTTCTATCCCGGTTGGCCCATATGGAACGGGTAAAAAAATCAATCATCGATTTCATTTATTATTTAATGGTATCCGGGTTGATTCTGCGATTTATCGCCCATTCAATATTACCCTATTTAAATGATTCCGCATGGTTTCCGGTCCTCAGTTGGTCCGTTTTAATATCAAGCGTATTAGTCATGCAGGGAATTGCACTTTATTTATGGTTTTTATTTTCGGTGATTCGGCAACTAAAACCAATGACGGGGTCACCCAATCGTGATATTCGATTTTTTCTGATTCTGAATATTCTTGGGTGGATTATTTTCGGATTAGGATCTACAGCATTGACCCTGTTTATGGTGAACAATCAGGAAGCATCTCTGCTTCACAATTGGCATTTATTTACCGCCGACATTTTTATCCACTTCACCATTTTTTCTATCTGCGTGGCGGTTGGGTTACGGGCACTTCCATTATTTTTAAGACTGCCTGCAATCAAATGGGATGTGAAAAGATTTAGTCTTTTTTATATGGGTTCAATTTTCGCTTTTTTCGGGGTAAAATTATTCTATCATTTTATTTATATCGAATCACTCCCAAAGGTGATTTCTATTATCAGTATCATAAAAGACAGCTTACTGATTTGGTTCATTTATAAATTAGATATCTTATTCAAAACTCGTCCCCCGTGGACATCTGAACAAAAAGAAGTACGAGTTCCCCATCGAAAAGAACCCCGTGAGTCATTACCTGACTATGGAGAATTTGGCCGATTTGAATGGCTCATTCGGTCCGCATTTGTTTGGCTTTTTATCGGGCTAATCTTTGATATTATTTCTCAAATTGGACTGTTAACATGGATTCATACTGGTATCAGCATGGATGGAATTCGTCACATTTGGCTGGCAGGATTTACTTCAATGCTCATTATGGGAATGGCCGTTCGTATGATTCCCGGAATGACTGGCGTCATGAAACTTCAGCATCCAAACCGGGTGGCATCCCTTGCGATTATAATAAATGTTTCCGTGTTATTTAGGGCCCTTCCACTCGTTATTCCTGAGAGTATATTAAATATCATTCCAAATGGTAGTATTCTTATGACCCGATTATTTGGATTATCAGGCATCCTGTTTATGATAGGTCTATGGTTTTTTTATACAATCATGAAACCCGTTCTCAAAGGAACGCTTATCAATCAAACATAAGATATATAATCAGGCTGATAGGCTTCTTCCCGTATGGTTTGTTCGATATTCTCAGGTCTCGATACTTGAGCTAATTGATGATCAAATGCATACTCAGCAATAGCTGTGGCAATTTTAATAGATATTTCCCGAATATTAGTTAAGGGTGGATAGAGTCTTCCTTCATCAAAATCTGATTGGCTGACCATATTTCCCAGGGTTTGAGCCGCAATAATTAACATTTCATCCACCACTCGAGATGATCTTGAAATAACAGTCCCAAGTCCCAAACCAGGAAAAATATAAGCATTATTCCCCTGCCCAGGATAAAACGTTTTACCCTCAAATTCAACCGGATTAAATGGACTACCACTGGCAAATATAGCTTTTCCCTTTGACCAACGATAGGCGTCTTCTGCAGTACATTCAGACTTAGCTGTGGGGTTCGATAAAGCAAAAATAATTGGATGATCATTTTCTTGTATCAAAACCTCAATGACTGCTTTGGTAAATACGTTTGGTTGTCCCGCAACACCGATGATTACTGTGGGTTTTACTTTTTTAACCACTTCGAGAAAATTTGTTTCGCCCGCGATAGAATGGGCGAACTGTTCCTTATTTGGGGTTAAATGATTTCGCCCTTTTACCACCAATCCCCGGGAATCAAATAAAAATATATTCTCCTTTGCTTCTTGTGAAGGCGTTCCTGCCATTTCCTTTGCACAGGCAATATCCTGAGCAATCCCAATGGCTGCTGACCCTGCACCATAAAATAAAACCCGCTGTTCTGATAGAGATGATTCTAAATTTTTCATAGCCGTAAACAACCCAGCCAGAATGACACTTCCTGTTCCTTGAATATCATCATTAAATGTGCAATAATTATGACGGTATTTTTCTAATAGCCGGCTTGCATTCTGATTGGCAAAGTCTTCAAATTGAATTAATACGTTGGGAAATGTTTCTGAGACAGCATCCATGAATTCATCAATTAATTCATCATATTCATCCCCGGTAATTCTTTTATGCCTCAATCCAATATACAGAGGGTCTTCAAGTAATTCTTCATTATTCGTTCCCACATCAATTGTAATTGGAATTGTTTTCCTCGGATTGATACCGGCACAGACTGTATATAAAGACAATTTTCCCACAGGAATTCCCATACCATCTGCGCCTAAATCTCCCAAGCCCAGAATTCGTTGGCCATCGGTTACTACAATGACATCCACATCTTTTCTTGGCCAATTTTTAAGTATTTTTTTGATACAGCCCTTATCATTATTTGAAATGTACATCCCCCGGGGACGGCGAAAAATATGACCATATTCCTGACATGCCTGCCCCACAGTTGGGGTATAAATAATCGGCATAAATTCTTCTATTTCATCTATGATTAAACGATAAAATAATGTTTCATTTCGATCTTGCAGCGACATGAGATAAATATATTTTGCCATATCTGTATCCAATGACCGAACGGTGGATAACACTTTCATTTTTTGTTCAGCTTGTGTTGAAATGTGGGGAGGTAATAATCCTTCTAAATCCAGCAGGCTTCTCTCCTGATAAGAAAAGGCAGTACCCTTGTTCAATAATGGATTATGCAGCAACGCCACCCCTTTCACATCATATCGAATGTTTTTTCTCAGTTCTTTATCACGATTCATTAGAATCACACTCCCATTTTTTTCATCGTTTTATTTACCATCACCAGATCGTCTTCATGAAATATTTAATTAATGATTATTCATTCCCGGTTTGTCTCCATATATATAATTTTTCGCTATGCAATAATATGATCGTTTTATGGGACATGAAATACTTGTTTTCAAATAAAAAAGGGGTAGTGTGACCTACCCCTTTCAGATTATAAATAATCATTTTACAAGATACTGTTTATTTGAGTAAAACCATTTTCTTACTGTCTTGGAAGGAAATACCATTTTCACTGTTAATTACAGACATACTGTAGATATACATTCCTGCGGCAAATGATTGTGCATTTAATTTAACTTTGTATGTACCGGGAGTCATATAGCCATCATTTAGAACGGCAACTTCTTCACCAAGTAAATTGTAAAGTACAATCTTTACGTAACCGGCTGACTGAATATCAAATGGAATAACCGTAATCGGATTGAATGGATTTGGATAATTTTGTCCCAATAAGTAGTTTTCTGGAACGGCACTATCAACCCACTCAACTGTTGCGAGAATTTGATCATAATACCACCATGTACCTCTCGGACCGAAATAATGGAGAAGTGTATCTGCCAAAGCGATATCTGCCGCTTCCTTCCAATCAGAAAAAGATGCATCTTCACCTGTACCAAATAAAGGAGTATCCCCGTTTTCAATGCCTCTATGACAACTGGCAGCACAAGCATTCGGCATACCATATTCCAATGTTTTCTGAGGACTGATTACCTCAAATGTATGGGAATGAATGTCATAATGAACTGCTGATTTTATTGTCTTCGGCATATGACATTTAGAACAACGGCTCATGCCATTTTCAGGATCATAATCATGTTTGGAATGGGCGGAAACTACATTGGCAATATCCGCTGCATTGGTAACAGGATCTGCAATCATTTCCTTCGTTAAAGCTTCAAAGTCGCCATGGGTTGCATGGCAAGCGAGACAGAGTGTATTATTATCATTTTCGGTAGCGATAACCAGTTCAACCCCGCTAGCATCTTCTTCAACGATTTCTGTTCGAATTTGGTGTTTCTGCAAATTATGAACATCATGGCATTCAAAACATTTGACCTCATGGTAGGCAAATGTTGGTTTGGTACTTTCATGGATATCAAAGTATTGTTGATGATGTTTTTTTGAGTTCCGTATTTCTTCGTCACCCTGTAATCCATCATCATAGTAACCTCCATGATCAATATAATAATCTGCCCAGGCATCTCCCACATCCCAATCTTTCATATTTGCATCATCAAAAGGAAAATGAAAAGTTTCGTTGGGATAGCTTGATCCTCGAGAATGACAAAATCCACACATATCGTTTGCCTGTGTTGCAGTCAAATTAGCAGGATTCGTAATGTTATATTTGCTGGGAGATGTTGTATGCCCAGAACCGGGCCCGTGACACCGTTCGCATCCTGTATTCACCAGATCCAGTGTCCCATCGCCATCTATGTCATATACATTGCTGCCTGTATCGTTTGCACCTGCATCAGGCGCATCGGCAATCCATTCGCCTGCTGCAGTCTTTTCCATAGTCGTGTAGTTAAAATGACAACCCACACACTGCTTTTCAAATGACCGCTTTTGTGTATTAGCAGAGGCAACCACATCGGCCACAGTTACCGTTGAGGCACTGAACAAGGGAGTGTAATCACCATTGGCAGGATCTACGTACCAGGCTTCAGGATGATAGGCTACATATTCATGGGTTTTTTCATTGTACTGCACGGGTGAGACATAATGACTCGCTGTTTCTTTTCCGTCAGATGTGGGTATTTTTAACATATAACGCTGTTTATACAAACCACTCCCGCCATATGTCAATTTCACTGGCATTGTGAGATCACCGATCGTGACTGTGTACTGATCATCACTGCTGCTATAACCTAATACAGGTGCATTGGTACCATAATCTGCAAACTTAGATGTGATCGATGCATCGGATAAACTCAATCCTTCCTTAAAATCGTCTGTACCATTTTGGTTGGCATCTGCGACGATTCCAATTAGGTTCTTTAATGTATTCGCACCCTTGGGTACTGAGAATCCATTGGCATGCATGGTTGACCGCCATCCTGTCATATCTCCCAAAGCTTCGTTGCTATGACAAACCAAACAGGCTTCATTTCCAACATGTTCGGCTGTGGATTGCATATCCGTATGCATCGTTGCTGCCACCATTACAACTGCATCAAGTGTTTTATCCTGAATCGCATCATTTGGATCATCGTTGTGACATCCAAGGCATGAGAAAGCCGGGCTGAGTGAGGCTGACCGGGTATCATCATCGCGAACAGCAGAACCATCCGAGGTAAACATGGATTCTGAATTAGCCGAAATCGCAAATAAATGCGACCTGACATCCCCTTTGTATCCACTGGCACCTCGGGTGGTACCGGATTTTGCTGCAAAGGGCATATGACAGTCTACACAATTCGCACTGCTTGAGTGATTCGTCATGGTCACTTGTGTAGTATGGCAAGACTCGCAAGTTTTAGAAATACCATCACCATCCCAAATGGCCCGCTTATGCGGATCATGGCAGGTAATACAGGAAAATCCTGATTTAAAATGCCCTGTTGTCACAAATTCATCCCATTGTTCATGATGTTTAATAAAACCACCGCTTGAATTTATGGGATCTGTATAACTGCGGTTATGACATGTCCCGCAAAGAAAATTAACATTGTCGCTGGCAGCATCTGGTGTAATAACCGTCCCATCTAATTGCAATCCACCCAAACTATTATCCAGGTGAGCATATTCATACACACGGTCAATATCATCCTTGCTGGAACTTGTTACATGGGTACTCCCGGGTCCATGGCACCCTTCACAACCTACACCGCCTTCGGTAAAAGTTCCCAATCCATCCACGCCTGCTAACCAGGTTCCGGTTGTGTCACCACCGGTCGTATGGCATTTAAAACAACCATAATTATATTTCTTTTCATCTCCAGGATGATAATCAACCCAGCCATGTTCTTCACCACCAAAGAAATTGAATTGGTTATGTCCTTCTCCGGATCCAGCCAATGTACTATTCGCTGTTCCAATTAAATGACCATCCGTTCCCACAAATCTTGATTTCCACCCGAATCCACCAATCACTCCGGCGATGTTTGACCAATCCAGAGTACCGTCACCTAGGCTATCCATCCAGGTACTTTGGAAATTATTCACAAAGCTTGGATAAGTTGGCGGTTGGCCATTTTCAATTACCGTAAATTTGTATGGATGTCCGGAATCAACCCAATCTGCATATTTTTCTTCATGGCAGGGACTACAGGCGACCGAGCCTACATAATCTTGAGCGATAGTTATACTTAAAATTAAGAATGATACTGTTATCATTTTTTTCATTTTATATCTCCCAGCTTAACTTGATTGATATTGTAATATAGACTAAGTTGAATTTATCTTACTTTAAATAAGTTTTCAAGGTCTTATTATCATTTTATATAAATAATTTGATATAATATTTTTCAATTAATCAATGTCATTTTTCTACATCTAAACTTCACATTGTTGATTTTAACTATGGATAGTTCTATATCTTTTTAAAAATTCAGCAGCTTGAAAACAACATTGATTTATAGACAATTCGCCCCTTTTCACTGCTTCCACTTCAGACATAATATTTTCATAATCTTCTAAATGTTTTTCTTTGTATTCTGTGATACTCATTCGGCCATGTAACCACGTTAGGGATAATGGATATTCCTTTGGATGGAACAAAACAAAAAACATATGCCACACCAAAATGGACAAGGACGCTAACCATGCTTCATAATAGTGAAATACTTCTGACACTTTAATAAGCCATGGAAGGTTGAACCGTCCAAACCATTCAGGAAACCAAAGAATAAAACCAGAGAGAATCATAATGATTGTCCCCCATATTAATGCCCAATATTCTACCTTTTCTGTATAGTCAAATCTGGGCTGACTTGGTTTTTCCGCCTGCCTAATTAGGGCATATTTCAGTGTTTTACCCAACAATTTAAAATCACGCAATCTTGGTAAAAATGCAGAAAATAATTGTCTTCCTGACTTAAATAGAATTAATTCAAAAACATGCCACATGGATAAGACAATTAAAATCACAGCTGCAACTCGGTGTAAGAGACTTCGGACCGCTTCATCCATACCAAGCCATGTCAATCCTTCTACCCAGAATGATTGTGAAAATTTTAAGGCGAAGCCAGTCAATACCAGTGTAAAGAAAGAAATCATCAATATATAATGCTGGATGACTTGTGACTTTGTGTAACGTTGAATATAATCCTCAGTTTTTTCCCGCTGATATTTTAACCGAATATGGCCATATAGGATAATGCCGTTGTGAATAAACATTCCCCCAACTGTGCCGACAATCAGAAATATATAGACCATTTTTACATACCATTCCACTGGCCGATCCGCCATTTGAACAGATTTATGCGTATATGACTGGGCAAATGAATCACTGGCGTTGGGGTGACATTTTTCACAGGTCTCTTTTAAATTATTGTCATGAATGGATGATAGAGGATTTTGTAAATCCAAAATCGCATGGGCCCCGTGACAATCATAACAAGTGGCCGAATTTTCATCCCCATTCATGACTGCAAGTCCGTGGTAACTATCCTGGTAGGATGAAATTTTTCCTTCATCTAAGCCATACTTCTGGACCAGACGATCATCTTGATGACACCTTGCGCAGGTTTCCTCTGCAGAACGTCGTTTGCTCACAGGCGAATTCGGATCGGATGATTCTATAATTTCATGTTCCCCATGACAATCCACACAGGCGGGAGACTCCCGCTCCCCCCGAATCAATGCCTGCCAGTGGACACTTTTTTCATACGCATCAAAAATGCCTTCATGGCATTGTCCGCATGTTTTGGATACGTTTGCGTGACTTATGGTAGAAGTGGGATCAGTTCCAATTCGTATATCATGGGTTCCGTGGCAGTCATTACAGGTGGCGGCCTGTAGATGCCCTTCTGACATTACTTTTGCATGGTAACTTTTAGAAAAGAGTTCAACAGGATGTAAGTTGGGTATATTGTATTTTTCGACCAGTTCTGGTCTAGCATGGCACTCACCACATGTTTCTGCCAGTTTTAACGGATATGTTTTTGAGTCAACCATATCAGACGATTGGATATCATGACCTCCATGACAACTCCAACAATGGGCCGCCTCTTTTTCTGAACCGGTTGCATATAGGGAAACACCATGAGCACTTTCAACCCAAACTTCTGCTGCATCCTCATGGCATTCGCTGCAATCATCGCAAACATCCTTGAAATGTGCACCGCCTTCTTCGCTATGATCTATTCCTGTTTCAATGATGGATCCATGACAATCGCCACAATCAAAATCCTCGTGCATTGAATCATCCAAAATGACGTCCTCATGGCAATCCACACATTCCTCACTATCAAACAAATCATTATCTTGGCTGAATCCTAATCCAAAAAAAAATAAAATTATTGGTGCGATATATCTATGGATTGATTTGTGTTTATGATGGGTCATAAAATTTTACTTATTATTCTAATGTTGAAATCTCATTCAAGCCCTTTTCTATATTGTCAATAAGATTTGTAACATATTCAATATTATGGACGCCATGGCTACCTTCCTTTTTGATCATGTTAATCACTTTAATTATTGTTTCATAGGTTTGTTTATGTTCATCCACCAGATCGTCAACACGTACTTGTTTAAGTCGATAATCTATTTTTCCAATCTGACCATTAAATGAATCCTGCCACTCAAATACCATATCTGCATATTCATCATCATGGCAGTCCACACAAGACCGTCGTCCCTGGGTGGCTGAGACTTTACTCCGATCCAAATGACATTCCGCACAGGTTACTTCCTCTTCATACATAACATCTGGAATTTCTTCTTCTGACAAATCGGTTATACCGGAATAAAAACCGGCTTGGAGTTCATGGCAACTCTCACAATCCACATCCTCTTGAGTATGATGACAGGACAGGCAATCACTGCGGCGCATGAGTAATTCACCATGCTGTGATCGATTGGAATGGCATTGTGAGCATTCCAGACGATTTTTTACAAGATGAATATTATGGGAGAAATTGATGTCAAAAACGCTGACTGACACATCTTCCATACCAAAATGACAGTTGATACATTCAGAAGGAACAATTTTTCCATAAGAAGATATATCCGGGATTTCTTCATCAGATTTTAATGATTTCAATGCACTTTTCAGATTCCGATGAACGGATAAAAGTAATTCATCTGAATACGCCACATTATGAACGATATTCCCATCTTTGACAAGTTGATAATTATATCCTGCCTCTTCTATGAGGGATTCTACATGCTGCCTGGATTTATCCTGAACATTGGATAGTTGCATTTCCCTTCTTACACTCGCCAATGCTGATTCGGTAGATTCCATTTTTTTCAACATCAATTTTTCCCATTGATTGAGAATTTTGCCGTATCCTTTACCATGACATATTTCACAGGATTCAGCTTTGGCTTCCATGGTTTGACTTAAATCTCCATTTTCTCCATTTACGCTGTGAAACACATGGCACGCTTGGCAATTTAAACCACCTTCATACATGGGATTTGGATGAGAAGGCACATGCTTACCTCCTGTACCGGAAAATAAATAATATTGGGGTAGATGTGAATTTTCATGGCAGGATTGACAATCCGGTACAATCTTTGCTGACTTGGAAACAGACTTATGTTGAATCAGAGAATGACAGCTTTGACATTCTACTTTATGATTTGTTACGTGATTCAAATGGATAAATTCAATTTCGTTTATACGGTTGATTTTTCCAATTTCTGCATGACATGAACTACACCGCTCAATTGGAACGGCACCATCTCCTATTTGCATTGAACCATGACATTTCTTACAATCAATTTCTTTTTCTACAACAAAACGGTGATCATACAACAATTCTGGATCCGTCCCTACCGGTGCATCGTGGCACCAAGTACAATCATTAATCGGAGTATCCTCTGGTTGATTTTTAAAATGGCATAAAAAACAGGTAGATTCCGTGACAGTCATGTGATCCCCCTGGACAATCTGTGAATGACAGCTGGTGCAGCGTAGTTTCTTTTCCCGCCTGAGCTTGGTCACATGGGGTTCATGATCAAAAATTATCTCCTTTTTAAATTTGACCTCGCCATTAAGAAGTCTTTGATTATGACAGCCTGACCTCAAACAGCTTTCATCTTTGATTTCTGCCCAGGGTTTACTTTTTTTATAAACACCCGTAAAATAATTCACAACCATAGAAGCTGCTGTAAGTTTACCTTTTAACTTTGACTTAAACCCAGGCGGGAAATGGCAATCCGTACATACAACGTCTGAATGGGTGGATGTTTTCCACCCATCTACATAAGGCTGCATAAAATGGCAAGTAGAACAGAATTCAGGTTTAGATGTGTATTCTAAGGACATGTATAAAACAATAATCAGACCAAAGGACACACTAGTCAGTATCAATATAAATTTAGTCATCTTTTTTTTCATCTTGGCCACCTAAAAAAATGTTCCCAGAATAATGACTATAAGTAGGATAAACCCAATCCCCAGGAAAGTAAAACCAGCCACATAAAATAAACGCTTCATCCATGGTGGCAATGGAGACGTTAAGCGTGCCTGATAATCTTTTTCTGATAATGCTTCATATTCTAATGACCGTTCTTCTTTAAATGCTTCCTCTGTCATTCTACCGGTAAACATCACCTCATCCATTGGGAAGGCGCCGGGACGCATATGTGTATTGAAAAAATGAACGGTAAAAATAAAACCCGTTGCCAATAATGCTTCCTCTGAGTGAATGATATGGGCTGCATTAATGAGCCACCCCGGAATCAGCTGTGTAAAAAACTCCGGAAACCACAGGGTAAGTCCCGATGCACCAATAATTCCCATTCCCCAGAAGACAGCAAAATAATCAAATTTTTCCCAATAGGTCCAGCGGCCGAATTTCGGGGGATTTTTCTTTGCGCCAAGGAAATATGCAACATGATTGAAAAAGTCAATAAAATCCCGCCATCGAGGAACCAAACTATCCGGTCCCCAAAAAACACCTTTTTTCTTTTCACCAAATCGCTTATAAAACAGCTTGCCAAGATGGACAGCAAAAATGATAAAAAATAAGGATGCTGCCAATCGATGCAGAATAGCACCGGCTCGAAAACCAACAATATTATTCGCAATCCAATTGGCAAATTCTGTATGACTGTACTTGAGCGGAAGGCCTGTGGCAGCAAGGGTAAGAAATGAAAGGATTATGCCCAAATGCATGAGTCTCTCAGCTTTTCCAAACCGACGTACCCTGAATGCAGATTTTGGTTTTTTCTTTATAGGGCCCTCTGATATTCTACGGATGGTCAAGCGAATGAGCCATAGAAGTGTATGTCCACCAAATACAATTAAAACACTCCCTAACAAAAAAACCATAAACGTATGAATGTTCTTTAATACAGAATTTTCATCATGAATCATGGGTGAATAATGCTGTAAATATTTTACAAAATTGATATTCACATTTTCGTGACATTGACCGCAGGTTTCGATAATATGGGCCTGACTGATCGTTGATGCTTCATTCTCACTTGATAAAATGGAATGGTTGTCGTGGCAGGACACACAGGTGGCAAATTCTTCTCCCTGATATCCCAGTTGGTACATTTGTCCATGATAGGATGTATTGTATCCGGATAGTACATCAGGGTTTAACTGAAATTTCATTGTCATGGAACGGTCGCCATGACAGCTACCGCACAGTTTTACTACGGACTGACCTTTTAGCGATTCACCCGGTTTTTGAATGATGCGTTGTCCATGACAGGTCATACAGCCCGGCGCTTCTTCATGCCCTTTTTCCTTTGCAATAAAATGAGAAGATCGTTCATATTGCAGTTGCTGTTCCGGATGACAATCTGCGCAGGATTTTTCCAATCCTGTTTCCAATACATGATCCGGTGCCTGAAAATGATAATCATGACAGGACCCACAATCTGCCTGTTTTCCGGATTGTAATTTTTCAATTTGACTCCGATGAATCGCTCCGTGGGCATCATTTTCCCCCGTTATCAATATAGCATTATGACAAGTCAAACAAACTTCAGTTAGATTTTTTTCAAAAACAGCCGATTTAACATCAGCGACCATTTCTGTTGCATGGCCTGTATGACACACCACACATGTTTCTAATCTGGGATCATCATTCATCTCCGGCCGGTGAATGGATTTTTCGTATCCTGTGTGACACTCAGTGCATACTTTATCCAATTTTGCTACAGAAACATTACTATCAGGATCCCGTGGTGAAAGCACTTTATGCTTGGCATGACAATCAGAACATACAGGCGCATCTGGATTACCGGAAAGCACTTCCCGGTAATGACCGCTTAAATCATAGTTTTCAACTTCTTCTTTATGACAATCCCTACACGATTCTGTCAGTTTAATTTTCCATTGTCCATCTGAATAGTTCGCTTTTTCATGTTTATTATGGGGCGCATGGCAGGAGACACACGTTACTTCAGATGTGGCTGAATTTGGATCCCAATGGGCTGAATGTGTGAAATCATCCAAAATATCCTGATGGCAGACGCCGCATACCTGCCTCGGTTCTCCCTGCCAACTGATGTTGTGCCTCCCATGACAATCTGCACAGGATGGAATTGAAGTATAACCTTTATCAATCAGGGGTTGAAAAAATCCGCGAACAAATTCTTTCTGAGCATCTCCATGACAGGTACCACAATCCGGGAATTCAGGACGAAAATCGTGAAAATCATCTTCACCCTCCAAATCGGTATGGCAATCAATACATTCAAACCCTTCATGGGGTGTTCCTTCAAACATATCCTCATGGACATATAAAGAAAGGGAGACCCCTCTTCTTTCAATAATTAATGATGAATCGTCATGGCAATCCAGACAAGTTTCATTGTCCTGGGCAAAGATATTTAGTGGAAAAACAATAAAGAGTAAATGCCATGTGGAAAAGCGTTTCATTATTTTTCCAATCGATTCAGATCATTCACTTTCCGCCGGATATGGATGCAAAATCTGTTGAAGTCTTTCTTCATATACAAATGGCTTATATGTGGGACTTGCTTCGTTGTGACATTGTTTACACGTCCCTTCGCCGATTCGCCATAATCCTACGGACACAGGATCCGTCTCTCCCTTGAAAACCGCCGTCATTACTTTTTTCTTCTTATATTTTGATCCCGGTCCATGACATGCTTCACATCCTATAGCTTGCAGCCCAGCCATGCGTTTAACATCTTTTGTAGGTTTTCCTTTTTTTGTTTTCTCTTCCCAAAATGCTGCATCTTTTACTTCATATCCACCCATTCCATAACCGGTTGAATGGCATTTTAAGCATTGAGGCGTTTCCCAGGGATCTTTGGTTAATCCGGCCTCCTTGGCAATCTTTAAGGACGCTTCAGATTTCAGCGTCTCATATGCATTGGCATGAGGTCCTGCTTTCCAGAGTTTGAACTGTGCACCTTTTTTAGCACTCTTATGACAAGTTTTACATTTTTGTGTACCGATATATTCAAAATCCTGTGCCCAGAGAACAGTCATAGATAGGATTAAAATGAGTCTCATGATATGATTCCTTTCAATTGATTTTATGTTTCATGACAAAGTTGGCAGCTTAAATCTGCAACGCCGCCGTCTAATTTTTCTCCGTGACATTTTTTACAATCATCTTTTCCTCTGGTGTCCATGGCTTTACCATGAAAATTTTCTGCATTTTTATCCATCCAGAGACTCCAGGCAGGATGACCACTGGGTCCTCCCTCATGACAATCATAACATGATATACTGCTTGTGCCTCCAAAATAGTCATTATACTCTGGACCCCCGTGGCAGCTCTTGCATCCTGCGATACCGGAAACAGCAATTTTTTCCATATGGGAATTATTTGACCCTACGGTTAACCACTCCTTAGGGTGAATTGATTTTTCTGCTGGTTCTGAGCATCCTATAAAGAATAGGAGAACCCAGCTTGCAATAATAAAATTCAAGATTCTCATGGTCTTTCCCCATGGCAGCGGGAACATGATTCTTCAACCTGAGGTCGGTGACACGTTTGACATAATTCCGGTGTATCCTTTGCATAGATGCTATGTTCACCACCATCCTGAGACAGTAACCCAGCCCAGTTAGGGAAATTATGGTTCATGGGCATAACATTTTGCTGTTCATGGCAACTGACACAATCTTGTTCTCTCGAATGACACGTGGAACATTCTTGAAAACCAGAAACAGCTTCCCATCCATGCTGCATGATATAATTTGTCGGGTGTGTCAGGGGCGTAAATTGTTGGTACCGGTGGCAATTATCACAATATGTATTATCATGACATTGGGAGCAACTTTCACCCACACTTCCGTTCATAGATAGGCCATGTTCTTTTTGCCAATTGAAGGTGTGGGTTTCCGGTTGATGAGTTGAATGACAAGCATTACAATCATTCGGTGTCCAAACAAACGCTTGCCCAGATCCATCATCAGACTCAATTCCGCCATGGCAAATAGCACAACTTTTAAATCGATCTAAATGGCCCCCATGGGAAAAATCTGATGCCATAACCCTTTGTTTTTCAGGATAGGACAATGGTGCAGACTCATTCGTATGGCACATGACACAATCACTGTCTTCCGAATCCTTATCAATCGCATCCTCATGACAATCGGCACATAGATCTTTTGATGGCAAAAATGAATGATCTACAATGGCCTCAGAAAGCTCAATACTTTCGTGGCATTCTTCGCAGGTTAACTCTTCTTCTTCAATATGATAGTCGTGTGGAAATCGAATCTGATCTCTATCCTGAGATAGAATCAGGGCAAACAATGCTATGTAAATTATTTTAAATTTTAACATACACAACAACCCCGGCTCGCCCATCTTTTTTATAATAAGGATTAATAGAATATCGCCCGAAAAATTTCATTCTCAATATTTCCAGAATCTCCCAATTCAGCCATCCATAGATACTGGAAGCATTTACTGGATCTAACAATTCGCCGTAATTAATGACATTCAGAGAGATGTTTCCACCATAGGTGATGGATTTTCCAAATTGATTCGATATGCCGAATGCACCGCCAATAATTTGCGAATTGTTTCTTGATCCACTTAAAAAGGAAATTGTGATTTTTTTATAGACAACGCTGGAATTTAAATAAATGGCATTTGAAACTCCGGGACGCATATTGAGCCTATTATGTAAATAAAATTGATTCAATTTATTCCAAGTCCAACTCAATGAAAAAGTGGGTGGTATTGTTATATCCTTCATCCAATGCCAAGTAAAAATACCATCATAGCGACCCTGCCGATATCCCAATCCTAATCGGTGACTTTTAAATGATTTAAACAGATTAAATCGTCCATAATAAATACGACTATTTTCACCATCAATGACTAAAGATTGGTTTAATCGAAATGTGTTTATAGTATATGAAGATGCCATTCCCACGAAGGGTGAAATAGTGTCCTCTTTTCCATCGCCCCAAATGGACAGATTGATGGATTTCCCAAACCGTCCATTTGACCAGGATGCAAGAAAAAATGTTTTATCCAAAAAATGATTATCTTTAAAAAAATCTGATTGTACAAAACTGGTATCACTAAAATCATCCACTGTTTTAAAACCACCTAAAATTTTGAGTTGGCCAAATCGTTTTGTCTTCATAATTGATTCAATGCCATCGACTCGCACATGGGTTAAGGATGACCAGTGAATTAATCTACCCAATGAGAGAGAATGACGACCCAATTTTAACCGGGCATTTAATTCATAAATACGAAATGGGTTAACATATCGACTTGTGGCGGAACCCAAATCCATGGCTACATGAAGATCAAACCTTTTTCCCATTTGATTAAAGGAAACCATGGACCGCCAATATGTAGTCTCATTGTCAAATGTTTGAAGTTGCGGTACCAGCAAGGAGGTTGTGACATCCAAATTTGTCTGGGATTTAACCGTAATCAAGGAGGGTATGATTAGGAGGGTAAGAAGAGCACGGTTAAAAATTCCACTAGTCATCTTGGTATCACAACCTTCCAAGCTGATTTTTGTTGCAGGATTTCCATCCATCCCCCGCAAAATGAATGAATCACTATTATCAATGGAAATCCTGCAAACATGTTATTGATCTACTTGTAGGGTTTAGGCCATTTGTGACCCGGTAACTCCGTCCAGTGCATATTATTAAATCCATATTTAATCGATTTAACATCATAACCAATCACGGTTAAATATGCGATGGAAGCCGCTGCCGTTTGCCCAGTGTAACAATAGAATACATTTCCGCCTTTGGGGTCAAAAGAAGACAGATTTTCAGACATCTTCAGTGTAGCGGGAGTCAGTTGGTATGCACCATTAATATGCCCATGACCCAGGTAATCAGTTTCACTCCAATAATTCATGAGATTGTAAGCTGAAGTGTTGTCGATAACGTCACTTGCACTAACTAACAATCCACCACCCCAGGCAGAAATAGCAGCCGTAATTCTGGCATCCAGAATTTCTTCTGCAGTTTCTTTTCCTGTAACTAATGTGGGGAAATCAAATGTGGGCAGTGCCGGTGAAGCAGTTTTCACTAAATCACCTGCATGTTGATCGGAGCATTGACCAGACCATTTATCCAGACTTTCGTCGTGCCAGCTCATACCAAACTTCATGGTATAAGCATCATATCCTTTTAATTGCAAGAGCGTATGTGCGAATGATGCTGATTGCCCGGAATAGCAGGTGACCAAGATTGGTTTTGTGGTTTTAGCTGCTTCGTCAAACATGGTTGTCATGGTGACGTTTAAAGCACCGGAAATGGGATTTGGGGTTGCTGAAAATGCATCTGCACTTCTCAAATCCAATACCAGATAATCATCCGTATCGATTGATTTTTCAGCTACGATCCATGAGCCCATATTATTGATATATCCCCCGTCAGTACCTTCAAGGTATTCTACGAGGACTTCAAACTCATTAATTGGATCTTCGCCATTATCACATCCAGGAATAATGACAAGAATCAAACTGAGTAATAGTACCAGTACATGATTGTGTTTCATGGTATTATCCTTTCTTATTTGGTTAGTATTTTTGCCAGCTTTCTGGCAAATTATCATTAACAATTACGCGTGCATTCGCCGCGGCCTCATCGGAGTACGCCGAATCCACAAAACTTTTCCAAAGAAATCGTGTCTGATTAATATCTGCATTTTCACCTTTAACATGACAGTTTTCCGAACACCCGGCGCCACCGGTTGTATCCGTCTGAGCCGTAAATTTATTAATATTATGAGGACTGGAATATTCCCAGGTGGCTCGTGCATCATAGTTGGGAAGATCGTCGTGACCCCAGGGTGTATAACTGTCACGTGATATGGGAATATGTCTCACCACAACCCATTTCCCATCATGAAGCCCCCGATCCGTATTGAATCCAATACGAAATTCCGGATATTCCTTATAATCATTCAGGCCCTCTTTCCACTCACCTTTTGTATGGCAATTATCACAATTATTATAGGGCTGTGAATGACATACAAAACATGAAAGTTCACCTGTAAGCCCCCCTTCGGGCCAATGGAAAATATGCCAGGCATTTTTTGGATTTTCTGTTTTATCATGGCAGTCTATGCAGGTGGGTAAATCAGTAATATGATAGCGGGATTTTGCATATTGGGCATCTTCATGAAAATCCTCTTTATGACAATCAAAACAGTTCATGCCTCGAAGATTATGAATATCTTCAAAATTACCTTCAATTTCACCATTAAAATCTGTTCCGATACGGCTGCCATGGCAGGCGGTACAATTATTTTCCTGACTGGGACGTTTATTAAATTTGTGGTTATTAATAAAACCTCCATCAACACTATTGGGTCGACTTACATGACATTGGCCGCAGGTGGTATGACAACTGGCACACTCTTTCTCAAATCCATCTTTTAATTCAGCGGGACATGATTCAAAATCATTATGGTCTTTATCTTCACCCAGTTGCCGCTGTGCAATGGATGTCCGCTCTCCCCATGCCTTTGAATGCATAGAATTTGCATTTGTTGAAACAAGTTCATCATGACAAGGTGAACAATTTTGATCTGGTTTTTTAGAAGGATCCCTAACAAATGTTGAATCATGGGCCATTTCGAATGTGGCTGGCTCTATACCGCCATGGCAGGTGGTGCATCCGATTGAAGCATGGACAGGATCAATATCCTTATAAGAGACCTGCCGACCGCTAATCTTTATCAATACTTTTTCCCAAGGTTCCAACTGAACCACAGAACCCCCTCATCCACCCCCGCCGCCATCGGAGGTTCCCGTATCATCGGTTTTTGCCAATTTCATGAGGGCTTCCTTATTAATATGGCAACCCTCACATGTACTTGGGTCATTCTTATTAGTAATCGCTTCACCTGGATGACAGCTAATGGCTATTAAGGAAATTAATGATCCGATAATTATAATTTTTTGTTTCATGATTTTCTCAATGAAATGTCGAGGTCCAATTTCAAATTATCTATTCTGGGAGCCATGCGATATACCGGACAAGAGTAGCAATCGATATTTTTCTTTCTGCATGGCGTATCACTCATTTGCCAACACACTTTATCATTCCGGAGATAAGCACTGCAATTTTCATGTTCATCCTCACTACATTCACAAAGGTCCCAACATGGCAGAATGGCCAAAAGTCGCCGGATTCCCGCAATATTCATTTTATGTTCTGTAATGAGTTTTCGGATACTAATAATCCAATCCAAATCATCCTGTGAATACATCCGGCGACCTGTTCGTGTGCGGAATGTGATTAATATTCCTTCTTTTTCGTACATGCGAAGAGTTCCGGGTGATATATGTAAAATTTTTGAAGCTACACCAATAGTCATTATTGGATCTTTGGGAAGTCTAAAAGAACGATTTGTTTTATTAACCATCATTATTCTTGTATTTTAAACTACAGGAATATTACAGGTTATAATTCAATATTTCAAGTTAATAAGATAATTTTATCTTATTAATATAATTCAATAATATTATCCTCTATAAACCACCATTTAAAAAAACTCTTTGTATATTTGTAACTATTCCAAAAGGAATATTGCTTAATAAAATACCTATATAATAAGGACGATTACATTTCACCCGCACCCACTGAACTATGGTCATTATCAAGCCAATCCCCAATAAAACGATGTGCAGATCGCAATTCTTCCAGGGATGCGGCCATGACAACCATATCCTGTTCATGGCCTTCTTGATCATGGACATAATCAGGCAATACACCTTCCATTCTAAATCCAAGATTTGTATAGATGTCCATCAATTCTTTTTGGGGACGCATAAATTTAGTCGTTATTTTTTCCAATTTTTGATTGTGTGCAATATCATACATATCTTTTGCCATGGCAAATTGGATTCCCTTTCCAAGGTGATTTTTCGGTACGACCATTCGAAGGTATGCCGAACTGCTTTTCCAAGTATCGGTTTCAATTTCTAAGGATGCATCTCCTACAATTTCACCATTAGTTTCAGCTACCCGCCTGATTATTTTACCCGATTCAGCCTGTTTGGCGCGATCTTTCAAGTGGTTTTTATCTGTCACATCACTGCGAAAATATTTTCGCTGAGATTCTGGGATTGCACTAAAAAATGCCAATGCGTTATCTAAATCATCCGAGGATAGGTCTCTAATAACAATCAATGATTTATTTTTTAACCGAAATGTTTTTTGATTCATTTAAATCACTCCTGCTAACTCTTGGAGAAGTTTCCAATTGG
>JACKQG010000579.1_pt1 | contig 53066 bp, 54 predicted proteins | sample 8237621 | NCBI WGS metagenome assembly JACKQG01 (sample SAMN15677084, study PRJNA649215) | marine metagenome | biome: marine; feature: Black Sea; material: saline water; isolation source: suspended particulate matter (SPM) from the Black Sea western gyre | collected 2013-06-09/2013-06-10 | depth... | reverse complement strand
CGCATCATCGGTCTCGTCCGGCGCCTGATCTTCGGGGGCCTCCGGGTTTTGGTCTTCCGGAACGGCTGCAGGGTTTTCTTCAGATGTCATGTTTTCCGTCAACTTTGTTGTCCAAGAAAGCGGCTTATCAGTTTCGAGGTGTAATCCACCATGGGAATGATATGCGCATAGTTCATACGGGTCGGGCCGATGACGCCGATAGCGCCGACGATTGTCTCCGAGGAATTCTGGTACGGGCCAACGATCATCGAGCAGCCGGCCATGTTAAACAGGTTGTTTTCGGCGCCGATAAAGATCTGCACGCCTTCCGCCGTATCGGTCAGAGACAGCAGTTTCAACATTTCCTCTTTGGTTTCAAGGGCGGTGAACAGGGCGCGGATATGCTCCAGGTCACCGGCCGCGGTTACGTCCTCCAAAAGGTGGGCCTGACCGCGAACGATCAGCTGGCCTGCCTGTCCGCCACCGGACCACGTCGCCAGGCCGCTTTCGACGACGCGCTGGGTCAGGCCGTCCAACTGGGCGCGGTGGTCTTCCAGTTCGGTCAGAATCTCGTCGTAGGCCTCGCCCAGGGTGCGCCCGACCAGGCGTGCGCTGAGGAAATTCGTCGCCTCCACCAGGGCCGACGGCAACAGGCCGGGGGGCGTCTCGATAACCCGGTTTTCAACGATGCCGCCTTCGGTCACCATCACCACCAGGGCGCGGCCGGGGCTGAGGTTGACGAATTCGATATGGCGCAACGGGCTTTTGGTTTTCGGAGCCATCACCAGACTGGCGCAATGGGCCAGGCCGGACAGCGCCGAGGTGGCTTCTTCCAGAAGCGTGTCCAGGTTGTCGGGAGAGCCGACGCACTGGATGTCGATGGCCTTGCGTTCGTCTTCCGTCAGGTTGCCGACCTCAAGAATTCCGTCCACGAACAACTGTAGCCCGGCCTCGGTCGGCAGGCGGCCCGCCGACGTATGGGGCGCGAACAACAACCCGGATTCCTCCAGGTCCGCCATCGCGTTGCGGATCGTCGCCGGCGACAGGTCCATCCGGAGGCGCTTTGAAATCGTCCGCGAACCGGTGGGCTCGCCGGTTTCCACGAAGGATTCGACGATGCACCTTAAAATTTCACGCGAACGGTCGTTTAGTTCGGAAAGCATTTGCGGTCCCTGAAATGCGGAGTCAGGCGAATTTAGGTACGCCGTCTCTCAGCGTCAACGGAACAAGGCCATTTTTATGCTCCGCCCGGTTCTTTACCTGCATGGTCTGGCGGGGTAGTAATCGCCCAACGGGCGCACTGGTCCGCCACCATACGTGTAAAAACGACTTTAAAAAGGACGCCTTATGAGACCTTCCGGACGCGCCGCCGACGAACTTCGCACGATCACCCTCGAGCCCGATTTCGCCAAACATGCCGAGGGCTCGTGCCTGGCTTCTTTTGGCGATACGCGGGTGTTCATTACCGCCTCCGTGGAACAAAGGGTTCCGGGGTGGATCCGCGATTCCGGACATGGCTGGGTGACCGCCGAATACGGCATGCTGCCCCGCGCCACCAACACCCGCACCAACCGCGAGGCCAAACACGGCCAGCAATCGGGCCGGACCCAGGAAATTCAGCGCCTGATCGGGCGGTCCTTGCGCGCCGTGACTGATCTGAAGGCGTTGGGTGAAATGCAGGTGAAGCTGGATTGTGACGTGGTGCAGGCCGACGGCGGCACCCGCACGGCCTCCATCACCGGGGCTTATGTGGCGCTGCACCGCGCGTTTCAGCGCTGCGTGGACCTCGGCATTCTGGAAACCATCCCGCTCAACGACCATGTCGCCGCCGTATCTTGCGGTATTTATAACGGTGTTCCGGTGCTCGACCTGGATTATGCCGAAGACAGCAATGCCGAGGCCGACGCCAATTTCGTCTTTACCGGTTCCGGCGATATCGTTGAAATTCAGGGCACCGCGGAGGCCGACCCCTTTTCCAGAACCACGTTCAACGAAATGATGGACCTCGCCGCCAAGGGCATCGATGAACTGGTTTTCGATCAGAAAAAAGCCTTGGCAACCGGTTAAGGGTACAGCCTTTATGCCCCGCCATTTTCAGGAATCGAAACTGGTCATCGCCAGCCACAACCCCGGCAAGGTCCGGGAAATCGCCGCCCTGCTGCAGCCTTTCGGGTGCGATGTCGTCTCCGCCGGTGATTCGGGGCTGGACGAACCGGAGGAAACCGGCGCCACTTTTGCCGCCAACGCAGAATTGAAAGCGCGGGCGGCGGCGATGGGGTCCGGCCTGCCGGCACTCGCCGATGACAGCGGCCTCGCGGTCACCGCGCTCGGTGGCGAGCCGGGCATTTATTCGGCGCGCTGGGCCGGTCCGGACAAGGATTTCAACGTCGCCATGCAAACCGTCGAGGACAAACTGGCGGGCAAGGACGACCGCTCCGCCCATTTCGTCTGCGCCCTGGCGCTGTGCTGGCCAGATGGGCATATGGAAACCTTCGAAGGCCGGGTCGACGGAACCCTGGTCTGGCCCATGCGCGGCGATCAGGGATTCGGCTACGATCCGATTTTTATCGCCGACGGCTACGACATCACCTTCGCGGAAATGGACCCGATGGAAAAACACCGCATCAGCCACCGCGCCGATGCCTTCCGGAAACTGGTCGATGGCTGTTTCAGGGAATAAACCGGAAACCACCGGTTTCGGCGTCTATATCCACTGGCCGTTTTGCGCCTCGAAATGTCCGTACTGTGATTTCAACAGCCACACCGCCGACACCATCGACCATGCCCGATGGCGGCGAGGGCTGTTGGCGGAACTGGGCCACTTCGTAAACGAAACGAAAGGCCGGCGGGTCACCAGCATCTTTTTCGGCGGCGGCACGCCGTCGTTGATGGAACCGGCTACGGCCGACGCCCTGATTTCCGCCGTCAAGGACCATTGGCGCACGTGCGACGGCCTTGAGGTCACATTGGAAGCCAATCCGTCGACGGCGGAAGCCGGGCGGTTCCAGGCGTTCTTTGAGGCCGGCGTTAATCGGTTGTCGCTCGGCGTACAATCGTTCAGGGACGAAAGCCTGGCCTTCCTAGGCCGCGGCCATTCCGCGCGTGAAGCTCAATACGCCATTGAACTGGCGGCGAAAACCTTTCCCCGGTTTTCCTTCGACCTGATCTACGGTTTGCCGGAGCAAACGGCCGGGCAATGGCGGGACGAACTGGCCGCAGCCCTCGATCTGGCGGGGGGCCATTTGTCCGTCTATCAGTTGACCATCGAGACCGGCACGCCGTTTTTCCGGGATAACGTTCCCGCCGCGCCCGAGGATACCGGGGTTGCGCTTTATGAAACCACGCAAACCATTCTCGAGGACGCCGGCCTTTCCGCCTACGAGATTTCCAATCACGCCCGACCGGACCAGGAGTGCCGCCATAATCTCGATATCTGGCGCGGCGGCGATTATCTTGGCATCGGTCCGGGGGCGCATGGACGTTTGACGGGGGCTAATAATACGGATTCCCTTTACCAGATTCACGGACCCGCGCGCTGGCTTGATAAGGTCGAGGCGGATGGCTTTGGAACGGCTAAGCGGCAACCGCTGAGCCATAAGGCGCGCGCCGAAGAAGTTCTGATGACCGGGCTGCGGCTTCGCGAAGGCGTATTGGAGGACCGTTTCAAAAGCCTGACGGGGAAAAAACTTTCCGATCTTCTGGATGCAGAGGGGCTCCAGCGAATGATCGAGGGCGGGTTCCTTGAAAAAACCGACCTCGGGCTTCGCGCGACCAAAGCCGGGCGGCTTTGCCTCAACGAAGTCTTACGGCAAATTTTGGTTCAGGCTTAAAAAAGTTCTCCGCCTCAGGCTTTCGCGCCCCGGCGTAAATGATCGCCCGGCGTTTGGGCTAATTAAGGGATTCTAGTTCACCTGGGCCTGAAAGGTTTCCGGCGCGCGGCTGAGGATTTCCGGCCCACGGCGCCCGACCCGCATCACCGCCAGCCCCCGCTCGGCGATGCCGCCGAGCTGGAAGCGGAAAATACCGTCGCGCCCCCAGAACCCGCTCGGCGTGGTAATCGCCGCATGGGAAAAGTCCGCCCCGTTCTTTCCCTGCGCCAGCACCGCCGCCAGGGCGGTAGCATCATAGGCGAGCGTCGCCAGCCGGGGTGGCACCGCGCCATAGGTGTCCTTGTAGGCGGCGATGAAGTCGGCCCGTGCCACCGGCGACGGGGCCGCAAACCAGCCGCCGATCAGGGCCGGTTCCGCGCCCAGCCCAGGAGCGTCCCATTGGCCGGTGCCCAGCATGCGGATCTTGGAGGGATCAATGTCATAAAACGGCAACAAGGCGGCAATAGACAACAACCGCTTTCCCCCGTCGGCCAGCAACAGTGCGTCGAAGGGAAGCTCACCGATGGTTTGCAGCCGTTCCAGCCGCTTGAGTGCACGCCTTGAAACCTCGTCGTCGCGGCCCTCCAGTTCCTTGCGCTGGTCCAGAAGCGCTTGGCGGCGATTGTCATAATCCGCCAGCGCGCGAACGGCGGAGGTAAAGTCCGTAGCGTAAGGATCATAAAACTGCACCTGGGCCAGGGTCGCCCCGTTGGCCGCAACGGCAGCCTCCAGCGCCCGGAGAACGGTTTCGCCATACACATTGTCGGGGGCCAAGACGGCGAACCGGCGAACCCCCTTGGAGCGCGCATAGGCGACGATGCGCAGGATTTCGGCGCTGGGCAAAAAGCCCATGGTATAGGTGCCGTTGCCGACGACGGAACGATCCGATGAAAACGCCACCACCGGCACATTGGCGGCCTGAGCCTGTGGCCCGACCGCGCGCACCGACGCCGCAAGCAAGGGCCCCAATATCATCGCCGCGCCGTCGCCGATGGCGGCGCTGGCCGCTTCGGACGCGCCCTGGGGCGTGCCCCTGGTGTCGTGCACCAGCAGCTCGAAGTTTTTACCGGCGAAGCTGAACACGGCCAGTTGGGCGGCGTTCAGCATCGCCTGACCCAACCCCGCATTGGGGCCGCTCAACGGCAACAGCACGGCCACCCGAATAGAATCGCCCGTTACCGGCGGCACCGTCGAACGCGGCTCCGGCGCGGGGGACGGCGTGGCCGATTTCGGCGGCTGTGTCAGATACGGCGTAAACGACGGCCACTGTTTCCCGTCCTCCGGAAAAGGCAGGGCCGCCGTGCGTTCGTTGGCTGGCTCCGTGGACGGAACATGGGTTTGGCCGGGCGCAGGCGCCGCACCCCCACTTGTAATCCCACCGGGCGGACTTAAGGGAGACGCCGGCCAGACCGGCGTGATGACGGTCTTGGCAGGTGTGCCGGAGGACGGCTCGAAAGGAAACTGGATCGATTCCGGCTGAAAAGGCCGGGGGGCGGGCCTTGCCGCCGCCGTATCCGGCGGCAACCGGGTGGCTTTAGAAGGTGGCCGGGTGGCCTGGGCCGGCGGCCGGGTGGCCTGGGGCGAGGCGCTCTGGCCTTGCAACCAGGGTGGTATTTTGGAAGTCTGACACCCGCCCAGCAACAACATCACGCAGGCGGACCATGCCACAGCGCAAAAGCGCGAGTTCAAAGCGAAACACCCGGTCATCGTCGGCGTCGACCCCTTCTGATTCTTACCGGGAACGGCCGAGGCCGTCCCCGTCTCAAGCCCCATCTCAATCCTTTGCGGGGCTGGCCATCGTCGCCACCCCCATCGGTCATTCCCGTGACATTACGCTTCGCGCGCTCGACATTCTAGAGCAAGCTGACGTTCTTGCCTGTGAGGATACCCGCGTGACGGCGAAATTGCTGTCCATGCATGGGCTGTCGCGGCCCCTCTTGGCGTATCACGAACACAACGCCGGAAAGGTCCGGCCGATCCTAATCAAACGCCTGAAACAAGGCGAAACCGTGGCGCTGGTGTCCGATGCGGGCACGCCGATGATTTCCGATCCCGGATACAAATTGGTGTGCGCCTGCATCGAAGAGGGCATTCCCGTTGTTCCCATTCCCGGGGCCTCGTCGGTAATGGCGGCCCTGGTCGCGTCCGGTTTGCCGACGGACCGGTTCTTTTTCGCAGGATTCCTGCCGCCCAAAAGCGCGGCCAGAACAAAAGCCCTGGCCGGGTTGGCCGGGATTCCCGGAACCCTGGTGATTATGGAATCAACGCGCCGGCTGGCGGCGGCGCTCACCGACATGGCGGATGTCCTGGGCGACCGGCCGGCCGTGATTGCCCGCGAACTGACGAAACTGTTCGAGGAGCTCCGGCGCGGGTCCCTGCCGGACCTGGCCGCCCATTATCAGGATGCCGGCGCGCCCAAGGGCGAAGTGGTGGTCGTCATCGGCCCCCCGTCGGAAAAGCCCGTTGACGATGATGAGCTGGACCGCCAACTGGGCCTGGCCCTGTCGAACGCCACCGTCCGCGACGCCGCCGATACAGTCACCGCCGCCACCGGCCTGCCCCGGCGCAAGGTTTATAACCGCGCCCTGGAGATGAAAAAAGGCGAAGACAATTAACGCAAAACCCGCAAAACGAACGGCCTGGAAATTCGGCCTGTTCGCCGAAACCCTGGCGGCCTGGCACCTGCGGTTTCGCGGCTACCGTATCCTGGCGCGCCGGTTTCGCGGCCCCGTCGGGGAAATCGACATCGTCGCCCGGCGCGGGCGGCTGCTGGTTTTTGTTGAGGTCAAGGCACGCAGAGATGCGCTGACGGCCGCCGAATCCATAACGCCACGCCAACGCAATCGTATTATTCGCGCGGCCCAGGCCTTCGTTCAGGCACGCCCTGCCCTGGCCGCACTGGACCAGCGCTTCGACGCCATCCTTATCGGCTCCGGGTGGTGGCCCGTGCATCTTGTAGACGCTTGGCGTCCGGAACTTTAGAATACCGATTCGCGGAAGTTTATCCGCCCCGGAGAAAACAAACCCCGATGACCCGCGCCCGTAAAATTACAGTGAAGCCCGTTTTTCGTCCGATCCCGTTGCTGGCGGCTTTTGTCCTGCTTGTTGGCCTCGGTCTTCTGGCCGGCTGCGCGGGCGCCGTTGTCGGCGGCGGCGCGGCCCTTGGCACGGCCGCCTATCAGGAACGCGGCGTCCAGGGCGTCGCCCGCGACATGGCCACAGCCACCCGGATGCGGACCAATCTGCTCAATGCCGGAGAGGACTTCGTCACCGGCGTCGGAGTCGAGGTCTACGAGGGCCGGCTTTTGCTGACCGGTACCCTGCCCAACCAGGCCATGCAGGCCGAAGTCGTGCAAATGGCCTGGAAGACGGAAGGGGTCAAGGACGTCATCAACGAGCTTCAGACCGGAAGTTCCGGCCTCCGCGATCTCGCCCGTGATGCCTGGATCACGACGCAACTGCATTCCAAGCTGACCCTGGATGAAAAAATTCTTGCCATTAACTATTCCGTCGAAACCGTCAACGCCACCATCTACCTGATCGGCATCGCCCAGCATCAGGCCGAACTGGACCGGGTTATCGCGCACGCGAAATCCATCGGCTATGTCCAGCGCATCGTCAACCATGTGCGCATTAAGAAAAAGAAGACCGCCTCGTGAGGGCGCCCAGGAATATCCGCCAACGGCTGACCGAAATCGGCAACGCCAAAGACGAGGACATCGACCTGGCCTCGGCGGCGCTGGTTCTGGCCGCCACCGACAGGCCGGGCGTCGCCATGGAGCCCTATCTCCGGCACCTGGAAAATCTCACCTCCGGCGTCCGCGACTATGCCAAAGGGTCCGGCCCGGAGGCGGCGCTGGAGCTCCGCATCGAAGCCCTGGTTCAGGTCATCGTTCGACGGTACGGCTACGGCGGGACGGAAGACGTCTTCGACGATCTCGACGCGGCCAACCTGATGCGGGTGATCGACCACCGCTCAGGGTTGCCCGTCGCCATCGGCATTCTTTTTATCGCCACCGCCCGGGCCCAGGGCTGGACGGCGACGGGACTGGATTTTCCCGGCCGCTTTCTGGTCCGGCTCGACGCCGGCGGTCAGCGCATAATCATCGACCCCTTCGCCGGTGGAGCTGTTCTGGACGCCCCCGACATGCGCGCCATGTTCAAGGCCATCGCCGGAAACCACGTTGAGTTGACGCCGGGCCATTACCGGGACTTGAGCAACCGCGGCATCCTCTTGCGCCTTCAGGGCAACATCAAAACCCGCCTGCTGCGGCAAAAACAGTGGGATGAGGCTGCCCAAACCATCGAGACCATGGCGCTCTTCGCGCCCGGTCATACGGACCTTTGGCGCGAGGCGGGGCTGCTGTACGCCCGGCTGGAGCGCAACCGGGACGCTGTCAGAATGCTTGAAGAATATATGCGCCGAACCGGCGCCGAAGACGCCCGCTACAAAACCTCGGTTCTGTTGCAGGAACTGCAGGCCCGGCTAAATTAACCGAGAGCGGGCCGCGCCTCCGCCCGACCGATAGAGGATAAGCCCCATGGCTTTGAACGTCGCCATTCAAATGGACCACATCCGCAGCGTCGATATCGACGCGGACAGCACGTTCGTCCTGGCGCTCGAGGCGCAAGCCCGTGGCCATGCCCTTTATCATTACCTGCCGGGACAACTGTCCTTCGAAGACGGACGTGTCACGGCACGCGCCGAACGGATGAACGTTCAGCGCAAGCAGGGCGATCATTTCACTCTGGGTGCGCCTGAAACCATCGACCTCGCCGACGTGGACGTGGTGCTGCTGCGTCAGGACCCGCCCTTCGACATGGCCTACATCACGACGACGCACCTTCTCGAACAGGTGCATCCCAAAACCCTGGTCGTCAACAATCCGTGCGAAGTGCGCAACGCGCCGGAAAAGCTGTTCGTCGCCCGCTTCCCCGATCTGATGCCGCCGACGCTGATTTCCAGTGACCGCGACAGCATCCTGGCCTTCCGCGCCCGGCACAAGGACATCATCCTGAAACCGCTTTACGGCAACGGCGGCGCCGGTGTGTTTCATGTCAGCCCGGAAGACGAAAACCTCAACGCCCTTCTGGAGATGTTCACCGAGATGTACCGCGAGCCGCTGATCGCCCAGGCCTACCTGCCCGACGTGCGCCAGGGCGACAAACGCATCATCCTGATCGACGGCGAACCCGCCGGCGCCATCAACCGGGTGCCGGAAGAAGGCGAGGCGCGCGCCAACATGCACGCCGGCGCAGAGCCGATGCAGGCGAGCCTGACCGACCGCGAGCGCGAAATTTGCGCCGCCATCGGCCCGGAACTGAAAGCGCGCGGCCTGATCTTCGTCGGCATCGACGTCATCGGCGGATACCTCACCGAAATCAACGTCACCTCGCCGACCGGCATCCAGGAAATCAACCGCTTCGACGGGGTATCGCTGGAGGCGCAGGTGTGGGACGCCATCGAGGCGAAGCTTTAAGCTTTATTATTCTCTATTATTATCTGGCGTTCTCTTTTCGTTCCAGATACACTTTCCCTCGATAAAAAAAGAGGGACTTCCTCTCATGGTCGCCAGGGTTAAAACCGTCGCCTTTCAGGGCATCGACGTTCTCGACGTCGACGTGCAGGTGCAGACCACATCGGGGCTGCCGGCGTTTACCGTCGTCGGCCTGCCCGACAAGGCCGTCGGCGAAAGCCGGGAAAGGGTGCGGGGTGCGCTGCACGCCATGGGCCTGGCGCTGCCGTCGAAACGGATCACCGTCAACCTGGCGCCGGCCGACCTGACCAAGGAAGGCTCGCATTTCGATCTGCCGATCGCGCTCGGCCTGCTGGCGGCGATGGACGTGCTGCCGCCGGACGAGATGGCGCGCTACACGGCGCTGGGCGAACTGGCGCTGGATGGCGGGTTGTCGCCTGTTGCGGGCGTTTTGCCGGCCGCCGTTCATGCCGGGGCCGGGGAGGGCGGTTTAATCTGCCCCGAGGCACAGGGGGCGGAAGCGGCCTGGGCCGGCGATATCGAGGTTTTGGCGCCGCCGACGCTGTTGGCGCTGGTCAATCATTTCAAGGGCACGCAGGTTCTGTCGCCGCCGCAAACCCGGCCCGCCGACAGCCTCCCCGAATACCCGGACATGGCCGACATCAAGGGCCAGGAAAGCGCCAAGCGGGCCGTTGAAATCGCCGCCGCCGGGGGCCATAACCTGTTGATGGTCGGCCCGCCGGGGGCGGGAAAGTCCATGCTGGCCGCCCGTCTGCCGGGTCTGCTGCCTGCGCTGGATGCGTCTGAAATCCTGGAGATCAGCATGATCCGCAGCCTCGCCGGTGAGCTCAAGGACGGACGCCTGACGGCGGAACGGCCCTTTCGCGACCCACACCATTCGGCCTCGACCCCGTCGCTGGTCGGCGGCGGCCACCGGGTCAAACCCGGCGAAGTGTCGCTGTCGCATCTGGGCGTGCTGTTTTTGGACGAATTGCCGGAATTTCAGCGCGGCGCGCTGGAAGCGCTCCGCCAGCCCCTGGAAACGGGCCGCGTTACCATTGCGCGGGCCAACGCCCACGTTACCTATCCGGCCAGCATTCAACTCATCGCCGCCATGAACCCGTGCCGCTGCGGGCATCTCGACAATCCGGCGGAGGCCTGCTCCCAGGCGCCCGGCTGCGCCGACAAATATCAATCACGCATTTCCGGGCCCTTGTTCGACCGCATCGATCTGCATGTCGACGTGCCCGCCGTCAATCCCGCCGACTTAAGCCTTCCGCCGCCGTCGGCAACATCGGACGACATCGCGGCCCGCGTCGCCCGCGCCCGTATCGTCCAGAAAGACCGCTTCCGGCGGCTCGGGACAGAAGCGGGCGTACGCACCAACGCCGACGCCGATGGCAAGCTGCTCGACGACATCGCCCATCCCGATGATGCCGCCCGCGCCCTGCTGGTCGAGGCGTCGGAAAAAATGGGTCTGTCGGCCAGGGGCTATCACCGGGTGCTGAAAGTAGCGCGAACGCTCGCCGATCTGGAAGGGGCCGGGCCCGAGGACACGTGCCTCAACCGGCTGCATATCGCCGAAGCGCTGTCCTATCGCCGCATCCAGCCCGGCCGAAGCACCTTTTTGGCGAGCCAGGCCCGCTTGCGGGCCTGACGGGGCGGACGCGCGTCAGGAAAAGAGCGCAAGGGACCTGCCCTTCCTCAGCGAGCCCTCAGATAGGCGTTGCGGAACCGGGTCCGGCATTGGGCCGGGTTCATGTTGCGCTTGAAGTCGGTCGGCGGACCATCGGTGACGCGCACCTGCAGGAACCGGGGCGACGGCGCGTCGGTCAGGAACTTGGCCGCGGCGCCCAGCTGGTCCCCGGTTTCCAGAACCATGACCGAAGCCAGGCCTGCGCCTTCGGCCATCATGGCAAGGTTGGTGCGGTTCGACGTGTGGCCCGTCTGGCCGCCGGTTTCGCCGTGACAGCCGTTGTCGATGCAGACGATGGACAAATTTCCCGGCGCCATGGTGGCGACGGACGCCAGCGAGCCGATATTCATCAGCAGTTCGCCGTCGCCGGTGATCACCGCGACCTTTGAATCCGGTGCGGACAAGGCCACGCCAAGCCCCATGGGCACCGCGGCGCCCATGGTTCCCGCCATGGTGTAGAGATTGTCGCCGTCGCTGGTTAGCCCGGCGCCATCGCGGGCCGAACCGGCAAGGCCGGTAATGAAAAGATAATCGTCCGGGTCCGGAAACAGGACGGAGAGGATTTCGCGGCGATCAAGAGTAGGGGTGGGTTTGCTCATTTTTGGTTTCCTTTTTCCTCGCTCTAGAACGCTTTTGCGCCGAGAAACTTCTGCGACAGGATCAAAGCCGCCGACTGGCCGCCCTTGCCGGATGCCGACAGCGCGGCGATCGTCGTCTTTGTCAGGTCTTCCGGGCGATCCACCACGAACGTCAAAACCCCCATGGCCTCAAGCACCGGTACCACGGCCTGGCCCATGGGATATTGCCACGGGTTCTGTTCGCCGAAATCGCCGCGCATGGACACCATCATCAGGATCGGGAAGTCCCCACCTTTCACCAACGACAGAAAGTTCGGGCAATTGCCGACGCCGGACGACTGCATGCACAGTACGCCGCGCTGGCCGACCAGGTCGGCCCCGGCGCACACCGCGACGCCCTCTTCTTCGGACGTCAACAAAACCGGACGGGTTTCATTGCTGGCGGTGGCCAGTTCGATGAGCCGTGCGTTCCCCGCGTCCGGGATAAAGGGAAACAGGGTCACGCCCGCGTCCACGAACAAGTCGAACAGTTCCTGGGACCAGGCGTTTTTATCAGGGGTGGTCATGGATTGTTATTCCTTTGGATGTTTCTTCCGCGCTCGTTGGCACCCGTTCGCGATATTGTATACAATAATCAAGTTCAGAAGATTCACAACGCCAAGGGGGGAAATTTTTACTGAAGCGCGGGCCGGCTCTAGACGCGGAGGTTGAAGTCTCCGGCCGCCACGTCGCCGGTGTTTGCGCCGCTGACATCGGCAATCTGATAGGAGTTGTCCGTACTCATGGCGCTGGCGTCGTCGGTATAATAAACATCAACGCCGTCCGTGCCCGCCCCCGCACCGAGCACGACGATGGCCGGGCCGGCCGCGCCGCCGGAAAGGTCCTGCGCGGCGCCGGTGAGCGTGGCCGTGGATTCGAAATAATCGGCACCGTCGGTCAGGGTGCCCGCCGCGCCAAAACCAAAGTCCGCATTCGACAGGCCGAAGGTGTCGCCATCAAGAGCCGAATAGTCGGAAATCACGTCTGTGCCCAGCGACGTGGCGTGGGCCAGGGCATCGGCCCCGGCGCCGCCTTCGAACACGAACTGATCGGCCCCGGCGCCGCCGCTAATGGTATCCGCGCCCTGACCGCCAATCAGGATATCGTCGCCCGCATAGCCGAAAATGTTGTCGCCCCCGATGGTGCCTGTAAGCGTGTCCGCCGACGCCGTGCCGTAAATATTGTCATCGGCCCCGGTGGCCACGACGGTTATGGTCTCTTCGTCGTCGCGTTCCGTTTTCTGGAAGCGCGAACCGGCCCCGGTCACAAGGTCCAGGTCCAGGGTGAATTCAAAGCCCCGCAAGCCTGCATCCAGGACATCCCCATCGGTCCCGCCAATCAGGACATTGTCCGTGGGCAGGGTTTCAAAACCCTCACCGACCCGGGCAAACGTCACGGCGGCCTCGGGACGGCCGTCCTCCTGTATCTGGCCCGGCGTTTCCCGGGCCTCGGCAAGAGACGCCTGAGCCACATCTCTGGCATCCTGGGCCTCACCGTCCTCGCGGCCCTCGCGGGCGGGCGGCGTGAAGCGGCCTTCATCCGGCGTCACCGGGGCGGCAGCAACGCGGGCCAGACCGAAATTTTTCGGATCGATCTCTTCCGCCGCCGCGATCGCGAGCGCCAGCGCCTCTTCCGGATCGGCGCCGGAGGCTATGGCCTGATCGAAGGCCGCCAAGGCCGCCGCTTCGCCGGTGACCAGGCTGTCGACGGCGTCATAAGCCAGGTCGAACGCCGCATCCTCGAACGCAATTTCGGCTTCCGCCCGAACAAGGTCTTCGATAGTCCAGAACCCGGCGCTCTCGGGCTGCTGGTGGGTATCGCCCTGGACGACCATAGCGGGATCGGGCCTGGCGTCGCGCCGGGCTACGCGGACGGCCTCATCAATCGCCAGATCGGCGGCCATGTCGGTAAACAGGGAATCTGCCTCCAGCGCCACCGGGTCTTCGCCGGACGCGGGGCCGCCGCGAAAACCGGATTGCTCGGCCAGGGCCGCGTCCAGCGCGCGCGCTTCCGAAGCCGACAACGCGGACAGGGTTTCCAGGACTTCCGGCTTGACCACTTCGGCGACGTCCATCGGCTTCATGACCGGCGCCGGGCGGGGCGCCCACTCCGCCATGTGGATTGCGTCCTGGGCCGCCACGTCGGCGGCGATTTCCGAAAACACCGCATCGCCCGCCAGCGCGACCGGATCGTTCGTCTCGCTGAGCACACCGGGGTGTTTTGCTTCTTCGGCCAGCGCCACATCCAGCGCCTTGCGCTCTCCGGCGGTTAGTTCCGCCACGCCGGACTCGATGCCGGGCTTGCGCGCCATGGCCGACCAGCCGGCGGCGAAGATGGCGTGCTCGGCAATTGTTTCCGCGGCGGTTTCGGCAAAGGCCGCGTCGGCGGCAATGGCAACAGGGTCGGCCACGTCCGCCGTCAGGCCCGGCTGAATATCATCCCGGTCCAGAACCGCATCCAGGGCCGCCAGGGCCTCTGGTGAAAAAACGGGCGTGATTTCGGGCGAAACCGCCGGCGCGGCGAAAACGGGCGTCTCGCTCAGGGCGGGGAGCGGGGAACCTTCCGCAGGTTCGCCGCCGCGCCGGACATCGGCGGCCCAGCCGGCGGTTTGAAAGGCATCGCGGGCGGCGGTGTCGGCGGCGGCTTCGGCGAAGGCTGCGGCGGCTTGCAGCGCCACCGGGTCGTCCACGCCGGTGGCCATCGGATCGTCGAGAGCCTTGCGGTCAATGACCGCGTCCAGAGCGTCCAGGGCCTCGGGGCTGAATCGGTCTTCCGCGCTTTCGGGGGAGTCTTGCGGCGTCGTGATCTTCGCCGACCATCCCGCCGCCGAGATGGCGTCGCGCTCGGCCATGTCCGCGGCCAACTCCGAAAACCGGGCCTCGGCCTCGATCGCCACCGGGTCGGCAATCGCCTCCCCGTCTAAAGCATTCTCCGTTTTCGGATCTTTTTGCGGCTCCGGCAACGCCTTGATGATGGAGGAGACCCAGCCGTCGTCCTCATTTTCGGGAAAGAGAAAGTTACCTGTTCTGCTCACTGGTAGTCCGTTTGCTGAAGGTGTTTGAAATCGGCTCGGTCAGGACTATTTTACACGCTGCCGGAATCCCCGTGAATCCCCTGTTTTTCAGGCGACTCAACGGCTTCAAATCATTGGCTTTGTCGGGTTGCCGCCAACCCGCCCTGACCGGCCGGGGGAGTCAAAACGTGCGAATCGGGAGACGACAGAAAGATCTGTCAGGAACCGGATGAGCGGAACAGCTTGGCAACCAGCAAAAACGTCGGGATCAGATGCCAAAAGACGTCGAAAATATCGAGGGGCCGGGTCAGGGTGCCGGCCTTCAACATCCTGAATTTTTCCACCAGATGGGGCTCGGGCGTAAAGGGCGCCAGCGCCATCAGCACCGCCGCCACAATCAAAAGCCCCATCGGCATGTTGTCGAGCCATTCCATGGCGACTGTTTAGGGGGCCGTGCCCATCAGGTCAAACATTGAAGTCGTCCCATTCAGGCGCGGCGGATCATACCGCCGAGATCGCGGCCGGCGAAAATGTGAACGTGGAAATGGGGCACCTCCTGGTGCGCGTCGCGTCCCGTATTGGCGAGAAATCGATATCCGTCCCCTCCCACAGCTTCTGCCACGCCCAACTGCCGGGCGACCGTGCCGACGGCGCGAAAAAACCCCGCAATCTCGGCATCCGGTGCGTTTTCCGAAAAGTCGTCCATGGATTCGTACGGCCCCTTGGGAATGACAAGCACATGCACCGGAGACTGCGGATTGATGTCCCTGAAGGCCAGCGCGGTCCCGTCCTCATACACCTTGTCGCAGGGAATTTCTTCGCGCAGGATTTTCGCAAAAATATTTTCCGGATCGTACGCCATGGCGGATTCCTTTGCCCTATTCCCTGGATTCTTTTTCCTCAATGCCTGAGCGGCCCGCGCGCCCGGCCAGCTCCTCGAACACATCGTCGGGGGAAATTTCCTGTTCCGCCCAAAGGACCATCAGGTGATACAAAAGGTCGGCGCTCTCGGACACCACATGCGCCGGGGTTTCGCGAAGCGCCGCGACGATAACTTCCGTCGATTCCTCGCCGATTTTTTTGGTAATTTTTTCGATGCCTTCGTCGAACAATCTTGCCGTATAGGACTCTTCCGGATCGCTGCCCCGACGGCTTTTGATGGTTTCGAACAGCTCGTCGATGAAACGCCTCGACATGGTTTCTTCGGTCATGGAGCGTACTCCCTTATTGTTCCCCCGGCTTTACGCCGTATCGTCCCGCACCGCCGCACCCGCGGCCTTCATGTGGGCCTTGGCCTCGGCAATGGTATAGGTGCCGAAGTGGAAAATCGAGGCCGCAAGGACCGCGGACGCGTGCCCCTCGGTCACCCCTTCAACCAGGTGGTCCAACGTGCCGACGCCGCCCGACGCAATCACCGGCACCGGCACCGCATCGGACACGGCACGGGTCAGGCCGATGTTGAACCCCTGCTTGGTGCCGTCCCGGTCCATGGAGGTCAACAGGATTTCCCCGGCGCCCAGGTCCGCCATGCGCCGGGACCAGCCGATGGCCTCGATCCCCGTTGCCTCGCGCCCTCCGTGGGTGAAAATTTCATAGGCGTCTGGGCCGGTGGACTTGGCGTCCACGGAAACCACGATGCACTGGCTGCCGAATTTTTTCGCCGCCTCGCGGACGAAGTCCGGGTTTTTCACCGCTGCGGTGTTGATCGCAACCTTGTCGGCGCCGGCCAGCAGGAGCTTACGGATATCTTCGGTTTTCCGCACCCCGCCGCCGACGGTGAGCGGCATGAAACATTGTTCTGCCGTGTGCGCGACGACGTCGTAGATGGTGTCCCGGTCGTCGGAGCTTGCCGTGATGTCCAGAAAGCAAAGTTCGTCCGCCCCCGCCTTATCATAGACGCGGGCCTGTTCCACCGGGTCGCCGGCGTCCACCAGATCGACGAAATTGACCCCTTTGACGACGCGCCCGGCGTCGACATCGAGACAGGGGATAATGCGGACTTTCAGCATATTCTTTCCCCACCGCCCTCTAGGCCGCCAACAGGCGCACCGCGCCGGCCAGATCAATGCGTCCGTCATAAAGGGCGCGCCCGCTGATAACGCCTTCCAACAATCCGTCTCCGGCTTTTTTCAACGCCTCGAGATCGGCCATTGAGGACACGCCACCGGATGCGATCACCGGCACCGATACGGTTTTCGCCAACTCCACGGTGGCTTCAGTGTTCGGGCCCTGCATGGCGCCGTCGCGGGAAATGTCCGTATAAATAATGGCGGCAACGCCGGAATCCTCGAACTTCCGCGCCAAATCCAGGGCTGTGATTTCCGATACTTCCGTCCAGCCTTCTACGGCGACCAGCCCGTCGCGCGCGTCGATACCGACCGCGATCCGGCCGGGGTGATCCTTGCAGGCTTGGCGGACCAGGTCCGGGTCCCTGACGGCGACGGTGCCCAGAATGACCCGGCGCACACCGCGCTCCAGCCAGAAATCGATGGTCTGTCTGTCACGGATACCGCCGCCCAACTGCACCGGAATATCCAGGACATCCAAAATTCCCGTCACCGCCGCTTCGTTGACGGGATGCCCGGAGACGGCGCCGTTAAGGTCGACCACATGCAGCCAGGCTGCGCCTTCGTCCTGAAATGCCCTTGCCTGGGCGGCGGGGTCGTCGCCGAACACGGTGGCCTGGTCCATATCGCCCTGGTAGAGGCGAACGCACTGGCCGTCCTTTAAGTCGATGGCGGGAAATAAAATCATTTGGTTTTGTCGTGATCCCTGGCTTGGCTTAAGGCTGCCATTGCAAAAAATTGGAAATCAGGCGTAAGCCCACGGCTTGGCTTTTTTCCGGATGAAACTGGGTGCCGACAAGGTTATCGCGCCCGATCACCGCCGTCACGGGTCCGCCGTAATCAACGGTGGCCAGAACATCGGAAGGATCGGCGGCGTGAAAAACGTAGGAGTGGACAAAATAAACGTGGCTTCCGTCCTTGATGCCTTCCAAGAATGGGTGCGGCGGGGCTTTGATCGTCAGGTCGTTCCAGCCCATGTGGGGAATCTTCAGGGCCTTATCAGACGGCGTCATGGCGATCACCTCACCCGGCACCCAGCCGAGGCCCGGCATATCTCCGTGCTCGCGCCCGATATCCGCCATCAGCTGCATGCCGACGCAGATGCCGAGAAAGGGTTTCTTTCCGGTTATAACCTGGTCCTGCAACGCCGCCTCCATGCCGTCGACGGCGGCCAGGCCCTTTCGGCAATCGGCAAAGGCGCCGACGCCCGGCAGCACGATATGGCTTGCCGCCTTGAGGTCCGCCGGGTCGCGCGTCACCACGACCTTAAGTCCCAAACCGGCATCGTCTACGGCGCGCTCGAAGGCCTTGGCGGCGGAGCGAAGGTTGCCCGAACCGTAATCGATGATGGCGATGGTCATGTATTCAGGTCCTGCGCCAGTGCCGGTTCCTTGTCGAGAAAACGGCAGAGCGCCTGGTCCCCGTCGCCGCCACTGACCACGTCGGTGCAAACGAAACCCTCTTCTGCCAACTTGGACTGGCGGAAATCGTTGGCGATGAACCCGAATAAAACCGCGAGCCCAAGCGACACGACGGATTGCGTAAACGGGTCGGGCCTGTACAAGACGATGAATACGCTGACCACGGCCTGGATGCCCAGAAACACCGCCGCCGCCAGCCACAGCCGGTGCCAGAGCGCCCACAGGAACGACAGGAAGAATGCCGGCCAGGAAAACCCCTCTTTGACCAGAACCAGGTCTTTATCCGGATTTAGGCCGTGACGGCGGAGGTATACGCAATAGAGGTTCATATACTTTCGTCCCAGGAAGCGCCCGCTAAAGCGACCCGCCCAAAACCCCCTTGGTCGACGGCACGGCGTCGCTCTTGCGGGGGTCGATGTCCAGTGCCTGGCGCAAAGCCCGGGCCAGACCCTTATAGCAGGATTCAACAATATGGTGGTTGTTCTCGCCATAGATATTTTCCACATGCAGCGTAAGCCCCGCCGACTGAGCGAAGGCCTGAAACCACTCCTTGAACAGTTCGGTGTCCATGTCACCCAGCTTCGGGCGCGAGAAATCCACCCGCCAGACCAGATAAGGCCGGTTGGACACGTCGAGCGCAACGCGGGTCAGGGTTTCGTCCATCGGGATCAGGGCCGAGCCGTAGCGCGTGATGCCGGCGCGGTCGCCCAGCGCCTGGGCCACGGCCTCGCCGATGGCGATGCCGGTATCTTCCGTGGTGTGGTGAAAATCGATATGCAGGTCGCCCTTCGCCCGCACCGTCAGGTCGATCAGGCTGTGCCGGGACAACTGTTCCAACATGTGGTCGAGAAAGCCGATGCCGGTTTCGACGGAATATTCACCGCTGCCGTCCAGGTTGACGGTCACGCTGATCTCCGTTTCCTTGGTGCGGCGTTCGATCGTCGCGGTACGCATGGCGGTATCTCCTGATGGGCGGGCCGGTTGGGGATTCGGTTGGGGCTTGGGTGAGGGGCCGGAAGGTTTTGAGGTGGACAGGGCGGAGCCCAGCAAGTCCGCCGGCGCGCAACCGAGCCCGACAGAGAGGCGTTCCATCCAGTCCTGGGTCAGCTTGCGGCGGCCGGACTCCAGGTGCCCGATCTGCTGTCCGGTCGTGCCGACACGCTCAGCCAGCTCCTGCTGGCTCAAACCATTTTGTTTCCTTAAGGCGTAAATTTTGTTTGTCATCGGAATAAATAAACATTTTGTTTTTATAAAATCAAACAAATTGTTTAAATTTATCGTCCCATGGGTTGTTTCAAGGGTTTCGGGGCGCCAAATCCGCCCCATTTAGGTCCGGCGTTTTGTAGCACCAAGCCCTGGGAAGGGCCAGCCCCGATGTCGGGGTTTCGGCCGTTCACCCCCGCCCCCTTGACCAATGCGTTTTACTAGCCCAAATCAGTCGCTATAGTCCCCAGCCCGGCCACGGGAAATTACCCCCGTGGCATCGGCTTATAACCCGCAGGGAAGTTTACTTCATGGCATACGAAAACGCCCCGGCCTCGTCTCAAGTCTGGCACGGAACGACGATTCTTTCCGTACGCAAGGGCAAACAGGTCGTCATCGCCGGTGATGGCCAGGTCAGCCTGGGCGACACCGTTATCAAGGCCAATGCGCTGAAGGTTCGCCGGATCGGCGGTGGTGGCGTCATCGGCGGCTTCGCCGGCGCCACGGCGGACGCCTTTACCCTGTTTGAGCGCCTGGAAGCGAAACTGGAACAGTATCCCGGCCAACTGACCCGCGCCGCCGTCGAAATGGCCAAGGACTGGCGCACGGACCGGTACCTCAGGCGGCTGGAAGCGATGATGGCGGTCGCGGATACGGACGTGTCGCTGGTGCTGACCGGAACCGGCGACGTGCTGGAACCGGAAGACGGCTTGATCGGCATCGGATCGGGCGGCAATTATGCCCTGGCCGCGGCCCGCGCCCTGATGGGACAGAAAAGCCTGAGCGCCGAGGACATCGCCAAGCAGGCGATGAAGGTCGCCGCCGACATTTGTGTCTACACCAACGAAAACGTCACCATCGAGTCCTTATGAGCGAAACCGAACAAAGTTTTACGCCGCGCGAAATCGTTTCCGAACTGGACCGCTACATCGTCGGCCAGGACGACGCCAAACGCGCCGTCGCCATTGCGCTGCGCAACCGCTGGCGGCGCCAGCAGCTTGACGAAACCATGCGCGAAGAGGTCCTGCCCAAAAACATCCTGATGATCGGGCCGACCGGCGTCGGCAAGACGGAAATCGCCCGCCGGCTGGCAAAACTGGCCCAGGCCCCTTTCATCAAGGTCGAGGCGACCAAGTTTACGGAGGTCGGTTATGTCGGGCGCGATGTCGAGCAGATCATCCGTGACCTTGTCGAGTTCGCCATTTATATGGCGCGCGAAAAAATGCGCAAGCAGGTCGCGGCGAAGGCCGAACTGCAGGCCGAAGAGCGGGTCATCGACGCCTTGGTGGGGGAAGGCGCCGGCGAGGCCTCGCGCCAGAAATTCCGCAAGATGCTGCGCGAAGGCCAGCTCGACGACAAGGAAATCGAGATCACGGTCGACGACGCTTCCGGCGGCGGCATGCCGACCTTCGACATTCCCGGCATGCCGGGCGCGCAGGTGGGCATGCTCAACCTGGGCGACATGATGGGCAAGGCCTTCGGCGTGCCGAAAAAAACCAAGACCGTCAATGTCTCCGACTCCTACGAGATGTTGCTGACCGACGAAGCCGACAAACTGCTCGACGAGGACACGGTCGTGCGCGACGCCATTCACGCGGTGGAAAACAACGGCATCGTGTTCCTCGACGAAATCGACAAGATCGCGGTCCGCGCCGAGCGCTCCGGCGGCGACGTCAGCCGCGAGGGCGTGCAGCGCGACCTGCTGCCGCTGATCGAGGGCACCACGGTGGCGACCAAGCACGGGCCGGTGCAGACGGACCACATTCTGTTTATCGCGTCCGGCGCATTTCATATCTCGAAACCGTCCGACATGCTGCCCGAACTTCAGGGCCGGCTGCCGATCCGGGTCGAGTTGAACGCGCTCAGCCGCGACGATCTTGTGCGCATCCTGACCGAGCCGGAGGCCAGCCTGATCAAACAGTACACGGCGCTGATGGGGGTCGAAGATGTCACCCTGGGCTTCACCGACGATGCGGTCGGGGAAATCGCCGACATGGCGGTCGAAATCAACTCCGGGGTCGAGAACATCGGCGCCCGGCGGCTGCATACAGTGATGGAAAAGCTGGTCGAGGAGATCAGCTTCACGGCAACCGAGCGCGGTGGCGAGGAGATCACCCTCGACGCCAAAGACGTCCGCGAACAGGTCGGCGACCTGGCCAAGGACGCGGACTTGCGGAAGTTTATCCTCTAGAGCATTTTCTGTTCACTCGCGTTCACACAAAATGCTCTATGCCTTTGTTTCAGAAGCGAATTCGTCGTCGCGGATGATTCCATCCGCTCGGGATTTGCTCTAGGAGTTTCTCTGTGCGTCAGTGCGTCGGGCCACCCCGGTCCTTGGCGCCGTTGCGGCCGCGGATTTCGGCCATGACCCATTCGATCGTGTCTTCGTCCATGTCGCCGATGGCCTGCGCCAACAGGTTCGCCAGTTCCGTCGCCGACGGGCTGAGGCCCGAGGTGTCGACGACGACGCGGGGGTGCGAGAGCGCGGCCAGGCGTTCCAGTTCTTCCGCCTCTTCCCAGGGCAGATCGAAATAACCGCAGATCTGCTGGATCAGGCCGCTGCCGGGTTGGCCCCGGTGACCGTGCTCGAGCGCCGAAAAATAGGCCGACGTAACCCCCAGGTCCTCGGCCATTTTTTTCAGCGACAGCCCCTGCCTGGCGCGAAGTTCGCGGACTTTCGATCCGAACGGGGTCATTTCAGTTTCTTCAGCATGATATAGAGCGCGCCTTCGCCGCCGTCCTTCGGCGCGGCATGGGAAAACGCCCGCACCATGCCGCGGTTCGCGCCTTCATTCAGCCAGCGGGGCACGGCGGCGCGCAAAATGCCTTCGCCGTCGCCGTCTTTTCCCCGGCCCTTGCCGGTGATGACCAGCGCCGTGCGCCGCCCGGCATCCTGTGCGGCTTGCAGAAACGCGTTCAACGCGCGGTGCGCTTCGGCCTGCGTCATGCCGTGCAGGTCCATGCGGGCTTCGATGGCGACCTTGCCACGGCGCATTTTCATTTGTGTGCTGCGGTCGAGGCCGGGGGCCTCGCCGTGCCGGAGTTCAGGCGGAGGCGGAGGAGCGGGTTTGGATGCGGGCTTGGATACGGGTTTTGAGGCGGCGGGAGAACCGGGCTTAGCGGCGGTCTTTTTCAGGGCCGCCGGCGGCAGGGTCTTCGTCGCGCCGGTTTCCTCCAAGGGCTCGACATCGCCCATGACCTGTTGCCACAGGTCGCCTTCGGCGTCGCTGAGGGCGCGGCTATCGGCACCGGCGGCATCGGTTTTTTTTACAGGCGGCTTACTCATCGACAATCACGATATGCAGGCGCTGGGGGCCGTGCGCGCCCAGCAACAGGGTTTGTTCGATATCGGCGGTGCGCGACGGCCCGGTGATCCAGTTGACGGTGCGCGGCATGAAGCCGCCGCCTGTTTCCTCTCCAGCCTTTTCGGAACGCAGGCGGGACCACACCTCTTCGTAGTCCCCGGCAATTTCCGGCGCGGCCACCACGCAGATATGCGTGGGGGGAAGGAAATTCAGCGTCGTCGGATTGCCCGGACCCGACAGCACCACCAGCGTCCCGGTTTCGGCGACACCGGCGAAGGCGTGGCTGACGCTGGCGTGCTCGGTGCCGTCGGCGCGGCCTTCTTCGACCTTCAACAGCGTCTGCTCGGTCCACGGAATGGTGTCTTCCGATGTCTCCGGGGCGATTTTTAGGCTCATCGGCAGGTTGTTCTTGGCCAGAAACCGCGCCACCTCGCGCGGTACGCCGGAGGTGCTGGAAACCCGGGCCACGGTAGCGTTGACGCGTTCGGCTTCGCGGATGAACAGATCGACCCGCGCCTTCCGGCCGAGCCGCCCGCGCGCCGGAATCAGGTTCGCAGCATGGTCGGCCAAGCGGCTGCGGGCGTCGGCGTGAATATCGGTAGGGCCGCCCGCGGCAGAACCGTGGGATTTGGCGATCGCATCCCGGACCGCGCCCAGGATTTCGCTGCGCGCGTCGCTCATGGTTTTTTCTCCCCGGGGCGTTCCCCCCGGTTCCAGCGGGAGACAAAGGTGCCGCCTTCCGGCGCCGGCAGGTCGCGGTGTTTCGTCCAGCCGCCGGCCAGCGGCAGGCGGCGGAACCGCCCCCCCTTGCGCCCCAACGCGGCCAACGCCGAAACCGCCGGGGCCACCATGATCCGGTAGAGCCAAGGGCGGGCGGTCACAAAGGCCCAGGCCCTGAGCAGCGACCGGCTCAGAGGTGCGGTTTTTCCCGCCTCGAACTGCTGCGTGCGCCAGGACCGCAACATCCGGGGCAGGGGGATGCGCATCGGGCAAACGTCTTCGCATTTGCCGCACAGCGTCGAGGCGTTCGGCAGATGGCCGGCCTCGTCCAGGCCGATCAGGTTCGGAATCAGCACCGCGCCCATGGGTCCGGAATAAACCCAGCCGTAGGCGTGCCCGCCGATGGACTTGTAGACCGGGCAATGGTTGAGGCACGCGCCGCAGCGGATGCAGCGCAGCATATCGTGGAATTCCCCGCCGAGCATTTTGCTGCGCCCGTTATCCAACAATACGATGTGGAAGTCTTCCGGTCCGTCAAGGTCTTGCGCGCGCTTCGGCCCGGTGCAGAACGTGTTGTAGACGGACATGTCCTGGCCGGTGGCTGAGCGTGCCAACACGCGCAGGATGGTCGTCGCGTCCTCCAGGGTGGGCACGATCTTTTCCAGGCTGGCGATGGCGATGTGGGTTTTCGGCAGGGAATAGGTCAGGTCCGCGTTGCCTTCGTTGGTGACCAGCGCGATGGAGCCGGTTTCGGCAATCAGCATGTTGGCTCCGGTCAGGCCGACGTCGGCGGCGAGGAACTTCTGGCGGAGCTCGCTTCGGGCCTCTTCCAGCAGGGCGCGCGGTTCCTCCAGCGCCCGTTCCGGCGCCAGGTGGGGGTGGCTTTTCCGGAAGGTGTCGGCGACCTGTTCCTTGCTGAGGTGGATGGCCGGCGCGATGATGTGGCTGGGCGGCTCATGGCGAAGCTGGATGATGTATTCGCCGAGATCCGTTTCCACCGGCTCGACGCCGTGGTGTTCCAGGTGTTCGTTGATGGCGATTTCCTCGCCGATCATGGATTTGCTTTTGGTTACGGTCTTGGCGCCCGCATTGCGGCAGATGCGAAGGATCGTGGTACGCGCTTCCGCCGCCGTACGGCACCAGTGCACCGTGCCGCCGGACTCAACGACGCGGGCCTCGAACTGCTCCAGGTAGAAATCCAGGTTGGCGAGGACGTGGCTTTTGATGTCGCGCGCCTGGTCGCGCAGGCTCTCGAATTCCGGCAGGCGGTCGGCGGCTTCCCGCCGTTTCGCCGGAAAGCCCTCCGATAGTTTGGAAAGCGCGGCTTTAAGCTTATCGTCGGCCAGGGCCTTTTCGGCGTTGTCTTCAAAATTCGCAGCCGTCGATTTCATTTTTTACTCTCGTCCCCCGGCTCTCCCAGGGACGGCCCGTCGGTCATGTTGGCCAGGACTTCGGCGACATGGCGCACGCGCACGTCCGAGCCACGGCGCTGCAGGCGGCCGGCGATGTTCATCAGGCAGCCGAGGTCCCCGGCCAGCAGGGTGTCGGCCCCGGTGGCCAGAATATCGTCCACCTTGGCGTCGACCATGCGGCCGGAAATATCCGGGTATTTGACGCAAAACAGGCCGCCGAAGCCGCAACAGGCCTCGCGTTCTTCGCCTTCCTTCAATGCCACGCCGGAAACCTGGCCCAGCAAGGCGCGCGGCTGGTCGCGGACACCCATCTCGCGCAGGCCCGAGCAGGAATCGTGGTAGGTGACGACGCCATCATAATCGGCCTCGAGGCCGTCCACCTTCATCACATCGACCAGAAACGAGGTCAGCTCATGCGTCTTGTCGGCCAGCGCACGGGCGCGCGCCAGCCACTTGGCATCGTTTTCGAACAACGCGGGATAATGGTGGCGGATCATGCCGGCGCACGACCCGGACGGGGCGACGACATAATCAAAGCCCTCGAACACCCTGATCACCGTTTGGGCGATGGCGCGTGCGTCCGCCGCGTCGCCGGAATTATAGGCCGGCTGCCCGCAACAGGATTGCTGGCCCGGCACCGAAACCTTGCAGCCCGCGTCCTCGAGCAGTTTCGCCGCGGCGAACCCGACGCTGGGCCGCGTCAGGTCGACAAGGCACGTCGCGAACAGGCCGATGGACGGCTGACGGGCAGGGGTTTCGGACATGCGGAAACAATGGGCGTTTCCCTATTTAAAGGCAAGATGGGTTGACGGGATTTTCGAAAAATTTTAACCGAAGCCGGGTTAAGGGCGAGCGGCGGCGCTGGCGTCAGGGTTACCGTTTTTTCGGCAGCAGCAGAAAATATTGCCCGCGCTGTTTCATGCGCCCGGCGATGGCGCCCGCCGCCGGGCCGAAGCCGATGAACAAATCGCCGCGCACCGGGCCTTTGATGGCGCTGCCGGTGTCCTGGGCGATGACCAGGCGGCGCACCGGTTTTTTGGCTTTTCCGGGTTCCGTCGTCGTCAGCCAGACTGGAATTCCCAGGGGGATGAATGCCCGGTCCACGGCCAGGCTGCGGCCCGCGGTCAGGGGGATACCCTGTGCGCCAATGGGGCCTTGGCCGTCGATGATGCGGAAAAAAATGTAGGCCTTGTTTTTTTCCATCAGGTCGCGGCCGCGGAGCGGATTGGCCCGGATCCAGGCCTGTATCGATTGCAGCGACACCTGTTTGGATTTGAGCGCGCCCATAGCCACCAGTTCTCGCCCGATGGGCGTATAGCGTTGACCGTTGCGCCCGGCAAAACCGATCCGCACCTGGGACCCGTCCGGAAGCACCACCCGGCCCGAGCCCTGGATATGCAGGAAGAAGGCGTCGATGGCGCTGTCCACCCATAACAGTTCCAACTGTCTGCCTTTGAGCACGCCGCCGTTGATCTCCGCGCGGGTCGGGTAAGGGGTTAGCGTGTTGCCATGCAGCCGCCCGGTCAGATGCCGGCCCTTCCATTCGTCCCGGAAAGACCCGAGGTTGATCGAAACAAGGTCCTTGGGCAGCCCGTAAATGGGATACCGATAGGTCGCGCTGGGCCGCCACGCGCCCCTGAGTTCGGGCTCGTAATAGCCGGTAAACAGGCCGTTGGGATTGCTGTTGTTGGAGGCCCGGTAGGGCGTAAAGCGTGATTCGAAAAAATACTGGGCTTCCGTTTTAGCCCCCCGGCGGACCCTGGCCGCCGCATTGCAGACGACCCGCCATTCCCCGGCCACGGTAGACGCCATGGAAGGTCCCAGTTTTTTGGTCGGTGGAAGACTTTTCAGTTTTTCACACGATTGCAGGAAAACCGCCAAGGCTTCGGCATGATTGTCGGTCAGCCAGCCCGGAAGCTTTTGAAACGTCGTCGCGTCGAGACGAAGGAAGGTGTCGGCTTTAACTGGCGCTTCCGGAACGGGAATTGGCCGAACGGCACAGGCGGCAAGCAAAAACACCAGCGCCGCCGCCAACGGCGGACCCGACATTCTCAAAGCGGCCCGGCGGTTATTCAAGGCTGTTTGTCGCTACCAGTGTCCAGTTGGGATCGCGGGACTTGATGTCCCGAGAAAAGGTCCAGAAGTCCGTCGCGTCCATGACCGCGTTGGGATTGCCGTCCACCACGTCGCCGTTTTCGTCGCGGGTGACGTTGATCTGTTCACTGACGAACTTGACGGTAATGTTTTCCACGCGGCCTTCGACAAAGGCCTCGACGATATCGGCCGACATAATCCCGACCAGCGTATCTTCCAGGGTTTCTCCGGCTTGTTCCCGGTCCCGGATGACCTGCGAGAAATTGGCGAACACATCCGGGCTCAGCAGCGGTTTCAACGTCTGGGTGTCGCCGCCGGAATACGCGTCGAGGATAAGCTCGAAGGCGATTTTGGCGCCGGAAATAAATTCTTCCGGATCGAAATTCCGATCAACGGCGAGGATGTCGCGCAACCCCGCAACCAGGGGGGCGTCCATTGCCTCATCATCGATCATGTCTTCACCGGTATCCATCGGGCTTTCCCGGCCCGGATCCCGTTCCAAAGCCCGGTCGGGGGAATCATTGCGGTCGCCCAGCGGGATTACGTTGTCGTCGGACCCCGCGCCTTGCTTGTTTTTGTCCTTGCGGTCCTTGAAGGGGTCATGCACGGGGCCTTCGTGGCCGTCCCGGCGACCAAGAACGCCGCGCAGACGCAAAACCAAAAAGGCCGCAATCATGGCGAAGAAAATAATGTCTATAAATTGAAAACCGTTGTTCATTTTTCCGCGTTCATTTTTCTGCGTTAGTTTTTGTGCGCACCAGTACGTAAGGGCTCAATGGGCCCTGCTAAAAACTTCTCATCCAACGCCGGTAGGTTAGCGGCTTAAGCCGTTCAGGTCCATCAACCTATCCCCCCACCTATCCTACCCGGGGGAACAGGCGTATCATTCCCTGCGTACATAGGCAGGTCAGCAGGAAAGAGCAAGCATGGGGGTTATCCTTTTCGCCGTTTTTGTCGGGGTGCCGATCCTCGAAATTTCCCTGTTTATCGAAGTTGGGGGCAGGATCGGCCTGTGGCCGACCATCGGCGTCGTCATTCTGACGGCATTCGCCGGAACCGTTTTGCTTCGCAGCCAAGGACTCTCGACCCTGAGACGCGCCCAGGCCAACCTTGAGGACGGGCGCTTTCCCATGGATGAGGTCTTCGACGGTTTGTGCCTTGTCGTCGCAGGCGCTTTGTTGCTGACGCCCGGGTTTTTCACCGACGGCGTCGGACTGGCCCTGTTCGTGCCCCCTTTTCGCATGCTGCTGCGGCGCTTTGCTTCGTCCTATCTTGTCGCATCCGGGCGTGTCGAGGTTCATTCCTCCGGTTCCGGCTTCGGGCCCGGCCCCGGCTCCGTTATTGACGGCGAGTTCGAGGACATAACGCCTCAAGAAAGCCCGGAGGGGAAAGAAAAAAAGAATACCACCGGCACCTTACCGCCGGAAGAAAGGCCGCCCCCGGACTAATTCCGGATGAAATCAAACCCATCAAATTTTTTCGAGACGGTTGTTCCGGCCGATTATCCGTGATAGCCACAGGCCCAGCAACGTCAAGCTGACGAACCCTTTCACCACCGGCAGAGAATTATTATGGCTGAAGAAACCTCAAACAACGCGGCGACGGAACAGCCGATCGTCATCAATGCCCAGTACACGAAAGACCTGTCTTTCGAGGCCCCGGGCGCGCCCATGATCTTTTCCAAGATGCAGGAAGAGGCCCCCACCATGAGCGTCAACGTTAACGTCGGCGCCAATCCGATCCAGGGCAACACCTACGAGACGGTCCTCGAGATCCACGCGGAGTGCAAGATCAAGGATGAGGTCGCCTTTATTCTCGAGCTGGAATACGCCGGAGTCTTTACCCTCAACGTGCCCGAAGAGCACCTTCAGCCGGTACTGTTGATCGAGTGTCCCAGGCTGCTGTTCCCCTTTGCCCGCAATATCCTGGCCGATGTTTCCCGGGACGGGGGCTTCCCGCCGTTGATGCTGGGGCCGCTGGACTTCGCCGCTATGTTCCAGGCCCGCCTGGAAGAGGCGGAAAAAGCCATGGCCGCCGGCGCGGGTAATGGCGCGGGTGCGGCCGCGGATGCCGTCACGGGCACAAGCGCCGCCGCAGAATCCGCCCCGGAACCAGATGGCACTGACGAAAAAGCCGACAAAAAAGCCGCAAAAAAGAAGAGCTAGAGCAAGTCCCAAGCGGATGTGAAGCACCAGCGACGACGCATTTACGTCTACGCCGGCCTCAGGCGCACCAGATCGGCTTGCTTAATTTTGCCAGAAATTCCCCGTGCAACGCCTCTTCTTCGGGACTCGGCACATGGGGTCGGGCCGGGCGCTGGTTTCTCTCAAAAACCAGGGCATCCGTAACGGTTTCCGCCGCCAATTCCAGGCCCTGTTGACGACCGCCGATCAGTTCCAGATAGACCTCGGCCAGCAGGCGCGCGTCTTTCAGCGCGCCGTGCAGTTCCCGGTCTGAATTATCAATTTGAAACCGCCGGCACAAGGCATCCAGGCTGGCCTGTGCGCCGGGGAACTTTTTCCGCGCCATTTGCACGGTATCGACCGCCTGATCCCTGGGCAGGGGATCGAGCCCCAGGCGTTCGCGCTCGGCGTTGATAAACCCCATGTCGAAATCGGCGTTGTGGATGATCAGGGGTGAATCGCCGAGAAATTCGTTGAAGGCCTCCGACACGTCGGCAAACACCGGCTTGTCGGACAGGAATTCCTCGCTCAGCCCGTGCACGGCCTGGGCCTGTTCGGGCATGTCACGTTCCGGATTGATGTATTCGTGAAAGGTCCGTCCCGTCGGCAGGTGATTGTCCAGTTCGACACACCCGATTTCAACGATTCTGTCGCCCGATTTCGGACTGAGCCCCGTTGTTTCCGTATCCAGAACCACTTCGCGCAATGTATGTCCCCCGATCAGTCCTTGGTTTTTTCCCGAAGCGTAATCCGCCGGGGCGGCCGCTCGGCAATGGTGCGCGGCGGCCAGTGCCGACCCTTCCATTGACTGGCTAATCTGACAACGTTCTGAATCTGAAGCAAGCTGTAGTCGCGCCCAAGCCCTGTATTAATGACAAAATCCGAACGTTTTCTTTTTTCAAAGTCCGTCATCTGCCGTGCCAGAATGGATTTCAGGCGCTCCGGCGTCATACCGGGCCGCTTCAGGACCCGTTGACTCTGTACGAAGGCGGGTGCGGAAACGGTCACCACCCCGTCACAACGGGTTTCGCCTTTGGTTTCAAACAATAAGGGAACGTCGAGAACGACCATCTGCCTGCCCTGGCGGGCGCAGCGGTCGAGAAACCTTTTTTCCCGGCCACGAACAAGCGGATGCAGCACGCCTTCGATGCGCTCCAGCGCGCCTGGGTCGGTGAAAACCTCCGCCGCAATGACCTCGCGGTTGATGACACCGCGATGGACGGCGGCGGGAAACATCGCGGCAATCGCCTCGGCGGCCTCGCCGCCCTTGTCCATCATCGCATGCACGGCCCTGTCGGCATCATGCACGGGCACGCCCAATCGCCGGAAGTTCTTGGCCGCCGCGGACTTCCCCATGCCGATGGAGCCGGTCAGGCCGAGAATGATCACTGGTCCAGCCCTGCAAGCACGTGCGCCTTCAGCGCGTCTGTCACGTCCGCATCCACACCGAACCACTGGCGGAACCCGGGCCGGGCCTGGTGCAGAAGCATACCGATCCCGTCGACGATGGCGTTGCCCCGGTTTTTTGCCTGTTCCAGAAGCGGCGTCATCAGCGGGGTATAAACGATGTCGTTGACTAGTGCGGTAATGGGCAGCGGACCGAGGTCGATTTCCAGGGGCGGCTTGCCCGTCATACCGAGCGTCGTCGTGTTGACCAGAAGGCCGGCGCCCGCCAGCGCCCCGGACCGTTCCGCCCAGTCTACCACGGTGATGGCGCCGCCGATATCCCCGCCGATATCCGCGGCCAGGGTATCGGCGCGCGTGCGCGTACGGTTGCAAAGACGTAGCTCGGAAACGCCCGCGTCCAACAGGGCCGCGACAACCGCCCTGGCCGCGCCGCCCGCGCCAAGGACGACCGCCGGGTTGCTGCCGGGGGCCCAGCCGGGCGCGCCGGTTTTAAGGTTTTCCATGAACCCGAACCCGTCCGTGTTGGATCCCGCAAGCGTGCCGTCGGGCTGAACCACGATGGTGTTGACCGCGCCCAGTCTTTTGGCATTGGCGTCCAGCCTGTCCACGGCGTTACACGCCATTTCCTTATGGGGCACGGTCACGTTGACGCCCGCCATTCCCTGTTCCGCCAAACCACGGATAAAATCATGGCAGTCTTCCGGGCGCACCTCTATCGCTTCATAGGTTCCGTTGATGCCGTATTGCTGCAGCCAGAACCCATGTAGCCGGGGCGACAGGGAATGTCCGGCGGGCCAGCCGATAACGCCGGCCTGAATGGGCTTGGTGTCTGGTGTGTCCTGAAGCGCCATCTGTTTTACCCGGCCAGTCCATCCGCCTTGCGCAGGAATTCCAACAAGGGCAGCAGCGGTAGGCCCAATATGGTAAAGTAATCGCCGTCAATTCGGGAAAACAATTGTACGCCCGTTCCCTCAAGCCGGTAGGCGCCGACGCTTTCCAGTAATTCCGGCCCCGACGCCGTCAGGTAGTCATCCAGGAATTCGTCGCTGAAATCCCGCATCGTCAGTTGCGGCGCTTCCTGGTGCCGCCAGACACACTCTTCGCCCCGGAACACCGTCACCGCCGAGATTAATGTGTGTGTCCGTCCGCGAAGGGTTCGAAGCGTCTCCGCAGCGGCTTTTGTATTCGCCGGCTTGTCGAACCACAGGCCGTCGCATTCCAGAATCTGATCCGCGCCGATCACGAAAGCCTTGTGTTGCTGTCCGACGGCAAGGTTTTGGGTCACGTCCCGGGCCTTCGCCTCGGCCAAAGCGGTGGCGACGGCCTCGACGCCTGCTCCGTCTTCTTGCATGGCTTTTTTGATGACATCTTCGTCCACGGATGAGGTGATGCACGTGTGCGCGACCCCGGCCCGGCCAAGGATTTGACTGCGGATCCGGCTGGCGGAGGCCAGGACCACGGGCGGCGTTTTGGATGATGAATCCGTCAAGGGCTTATCCGGCTTTCTCAGCCGTCCTGTTCCCTGCGTTTGGTGTACATCTGGATAATCGTCGCCGCCGTTTCCTCGATGGATTTACGGCTGACATTAATAACCGGCCAGTCGTGTTTTGTATAAAGCCGTCTGGCGTCGTTGATTTCCGTCGACACCTTTTCCAGGTCGACGTAATCCGTTCCTTCGTCCTGGTCCAGCAGGCGTAGCCGTTGGCGGCGGATTTCCACCAATCGCTTGGGATCCTTAGTCAGGCCTACGATCATGGGATGGGTTATGCTAAACAGTTCGTCCGGCAGGGGGCAGCCCGGAACGATCGGAATGTTGGCGGCCTTGATGCCCCGGTTGGCGAGATAAATACAGGTCGGGGTCTTCGACGTTCTGGAAACCCCCAACAGGACGATATCCGCCTTGTCCAGATTGTGAGCCGATTGTCCGTCATCGTGGCTGAGGACAAACTGCATGGCCTCGATCCGGCTGAAATATTCCGCATCCATGACATGCTGGCGTCCGGGCATGGCATGAACTTCGACATCCAGATGCATTCCCAGTTTGGCAATAATCGGTTCCAGAACGGAAATGCACGGCACCTGCAGTTTGCGGCAGCCTTCCTCCAGAAGATTCCGGATTTCTTCGTTGACGATGGTGTAAATAACAAAGCCGGGGTTTTCTCCGACTCCGGTCAGAAGATCTTCAACCTGGTCTTTAGAGCGGACCATGGCCCACAAATGTTCGGTCGTCTGAATGGTTTCAAACTGTACGAGACAGGCGCGCGCCACCATACCGACGGTTTCACCCGTGGAATCCGAAACCAGATGCAGATGAAAGGATTTGACGCTTTTTTCGCTCATTTGGCCCTGCGGGCAGTTTGGGGATAAGTCCGGTTAAGTCCCGAAAAGCCGGTTCTGTTCACATTTTCCCGATGTCCATACACCGCTATAGAGTCCTGTGTAAAACATTATACGCCTGTTTGAAAACATGCAGGAACATGGGTATTTAGAAAAACGATCTTTCTTTTCCTCATGTTTCCGGTTTCAACTGGAAACGGTGGTTTGCCTCGCCAACATATCCTTATCAACAGGTTATCCATACGGCTTTTAAAAACTTCGACACGACTGAACAGATCGCTTGAAAGAATTGTATATCTTTTAATCCCCGCTAATTCTCCCTCAACAACTACCTCTACCTTTTTTATATAAATAATATAGTTAGTATTAATAATGAAAAACCTTTGGACCCGTTTTCCTTCATGACCATTCCTTCCGAACAGAAACGCATGGTGCGGGCGTTGAAAGACGACGTTCAGGAAAGGCCGCCCTTCTGGCTGATGCGACAGGCGGGGCGGTATCTGCCCGAATACCGGGAGGTTCGGAAACAGTCGAAAAACTTTCTCGAATTCTGTTATTCGCCGGACCTCGCCGTCGAAGTAACCCTGCAACCGCTCCGCCGCTATCAGCTGGATGCAGCGATCATGTTTTGCGACATCCTGGTTATTCCCGATGCCCTGGGACAAAACGTCCAGTTCCTTGAAGGAGAAGGCCCGGTTCTTGATCCGGTTCGCACCGTGGATGCCGTCAGTCGACTGTCTGCCGAGCGTCTGCACGAACACTTGGCCCCGGTCTATGAAACGATATCGCGTTTATCGCGGGAGATACCGGAAGAAACGGCCCTTATCGGTTTTTCCGGCGCCCCCTGGACCAATGCGGTTTACATGGTCGAAGGCCGCGGCGGAACCAATTGCGGTGTGATTCGAAATTGGGCGGAACAAGCGCCCGAGGATTTCCAGGTGCTGATAGACCTGTTGGTGGACTCCACGTCTGAATACCTGATTCGTCAGGTCGAAAGCGGCGCCGAAATCATTCAGTTGTTTGACAGCTGGGCCGGTGTTTTGAGCGAAGACCAGTTCCGTCGCTGGTCTATCGAGCCGACCCGGCGCATTGTCGAGCGGTTGAAACAGAGCTGTCCCGGCGTCCCCGTGATCGGCTTCCCCCGAAATGCCGGACCCCTTTCGGAAGCCTACGTACGGGAAACCGGAGTCCATGGCGTCAGCCTGGATCAGGATACGGACCCGGAGTGGATTGCAAAGACCCTGCAGCCCTTGTGCACGGTGCAGGGCAATCTGGACAACAAGGTTCTGGTAACGGGTGGCGAAGCGCTGGACCGCGCCGTGTTAAAAATCCTGGAAACGCTTTCCGGCGGCCCCTTTATTTTCAACCTCGGACACGGCGTTCTGCCGGAAACGCCGCCGGAACACGTCGGGCGGGTGGCGGAACTTGTCCTGGGGTGGCCAGGGACAGGGCAAGGGACAGGCTGATGGAACGGCTGGCCGTGGTCGTTTTCAATCTTGGCGGCCCGGACAATCCGGAAGCGGTTGAGCCTTTTTTGTTCAACCTGTTTAACGACCCGGCGATTATCAGCCTGCCCGGAATTTTCAGAAACCCGTTGGCCAAACTGATTTCCCGCAGACGCGGCCCCGTGGCGCGGGACATTTACGCTGAGATCGGCGGTAAATCCCCCCTGCTGGAAGAAACCCAGGCCCAGGCGGAGGCCCTGAAAAACAAGTTGGCGAACCTTGCCGGTGACGTCCGGGTTTTTATCGCCATGCGCTATTGGCATCCTTTCAGCGAAGAAGCCGCCCGTGAGGTCAAGGCCTTCGAACCCGATCAAGTCGTTCTGCTGCCGCTCTATCCGCAGTTTTCCACCACGACCACCGGATCGTCCCTGAAAGCATGGGATCGCGCCGCCGAGGCGGTTGGCCTGAAGGCACCATCCCGGGCGGTTTGCTGTTATCCCTTTGAGCCCGGCTATATCAGGGGGCAGGCTGAACTGATCCGGCCCGCCATTGAGGACGCGGAACGCCAGATGGGCGGGGGAAAAAGAGCCCGGGTTTTATTTTCCGCGCACGGACTTCCGGAAAAAGTCATTGCCCGCGGCGATCCCTATCAGTGGCAGATCGAGCAGACGTCGGCCGCCGTGTCCGATGCGCTGGCAGAGGCCCTGTCGCGGCCGGACCTGGATTGGGCGGTGTGTTACCAAAGCCGGGTCGGGCCGTTGAAATGGATCGGACCATCGCTTGAGGACGAACTAAAGCGCGCCGGCGGGGACGGTGCTGGCGTCGTCGTGGTTCCGGTGGCTTTTGTTTCGGAACATTCCGAGACTTTGGTGGAACTTGATATAGAATATCGGGCCGTGGCGGAAGAGCTTGGGCTTCCTGCCTATGTGCGGGTTCCGGCGCTGGCGGTTCAAGACGATTTTATCGGCGGGCTGGCGCGAATGGTAGAGGGCTGCCTGGGAGAACCGGACGGAATCGTTTGCCTTGTCGGCGGAGAGACTGGCGGGCGCCTGTGCCCGTCCAATTTTAAGGGCTGCCCCCTGGATACGGTTTAATCGGGAGAAATAAAATGCTGGAACTGCCTGACGGCGCCTACCTTTGGGTGAAGGCCCTGCATATCATCAGCGTCATCGCCTGGATGGCGGCGCTGTTGTACCTGCCGCGGCTGTTTGTCTACCACTGCGATGCGGAGGCGGGAGGAGAGCTTTCCGAAACCTTGAAAATCATGGAGCGCCGGCTTTTACGGGCGATCATGACCCCGGCCATGATCGCATCGTTCCTGTTCGGCGGTTTGTTGCTGGTCAGCCTTGACGTTGGTGTGTGGGGCGAGGGCGCGTGGGAAGAGGGTTGGCTGCATGCCAAGCTGGTGTTTGTCGCAGGGCTGGCCGTCATGCATATGATGATGGCCCGGTGGCGGCGGGAATTTGCCGAAGACCGCAACATGCGGCCACAGAAATTCTACCGCTTCGCCAACGAAGCGCCGACGCTGTTGATGATCGGCATTGTCATTTTCGCCGTTGTCCGTCCTTTTTAGCCGACCCGGCCAAACACAGGCCGGATCATTCTTCATTTGACAGACCGGGGCGGTTTGGGTAATCCTTCCGCCATCTGTCGGTTCCGGCACGAAGTTTCTTTACGATTTCTCGACCATTCCCGCCCCTCGGGTTTCACGCCCGTATTCCGGATTTCGACACCCCCGACGGATAAAACGCGGCGCGCGCCCTAAACCGCCCGTAAGTTTTCCCCTTAGTCCAAGACTGATGACAAACCATGAATTTACAAGAACTTAAAAGCAAATCCCCCGCAGACCTTTTGGCCTTCGCCGAAGAGCTGGAAATTGAAAACGCCTCGTCGCTGCGAAAGCAGGACATGATGTTCGCTATCCTCAAACAGCTGGCGGAAAATGACATCGCTATTTTCGGCATCGGCGTTCTCGAGGTCCTGCAGGACGGGTTCGGTTTCCTGCGCAGTCCGGAAGCCAACTATCTGCCAGGCCCGGATGACATCTACGTTTCTCCCAGCCAGGTGCGCCGTTTTGCCCTTCGCACCGGCGATACGGTGGAAGGTGAGATCCGTGCGCCGAAGGAAGGGGAGCGGTATTTCGCCCTGCTCAAGATCAACCAGATCAACTTCGCCGATCCCGCAGACGTGCGCCACCGTATCAATTTCGACAACCTGACGCCGTTGTATCCGGACGAACATCTGGAAATGGAACAGGACAATCCGGAAGATAATAACGCGACGACACGCGTTATCGACCTGATCTGCCCCATCGGCAAGGGCCAGCGCGCCCTAATCGTCGCTCCGCCGCGGACCGGTAAAACGGTGATGATGCAGAACATCGCGCATTCCATTGCGCTCAATCACCCGGAAGTTTACCTGATCGTGCTGCTGATCGACGAGCGCCCGGAAGAGGTCACCGACATGGACCGCTCCGTTAAGGGCGAGGTGGTCAGTTCGACCTTTGACGAGCCTGCGGCGCGCCACGTTCAAGTCGCCGAAATGGTCATCGAAAAGGCCAAGCGTCTGGTCGAGCACAAACGCGACGTGGTGATCTTGCTCGATTCCATCACCCGTCTGGCGCGCGCCTACAACACCGTGGTGCCCTCAAGCGGCAAGGTGCTGACCGGCGGCGTCGACGCCAACGCCCTGCAGCGCCCGAAACGTTTTTTCGGCGCGGCCCGGAATATCGAGGAAGGCGGCTCGCTGACGATTATCTCGACGGCGCTGATCGATACCGGATCGCGTATGGACGAGGTCATCTTCGAAGAATTCAAGGGCACCGGTAACTCGGAAATCATCCTCGACCGTAAACTGTCCGACAAGCGCACCTGGCCCAGCATCGACATCACCAAGTCGGGCACCCGCAAAGAAGAACTGCTCGTCGATCAGAAGACGCTGTCGAAGATGTGGGTACTGCGCCGTATCCTGATGCCCATGGGCGTCACCGACGCCATGGACTTCCTGCTCGAGAAGCTCAAGCACTCGAAGACCAATTCGGACTTCTTCGATTCCATGAACACGTAGATTTTTGGGCAAAAGCCCCGAACAAAAAAACCCACCCCGGAGATGGCTCCGCGGGTGGGTTTTATTTTTCCGGCCAGCCGGGTTTGCTACGGCAGGATGACCGTCGAGCCGGTGGTTTTGCGCGCCTCCAGGTCGGTGTGCGCCTGCATGGTCTCCGACAACGGATAGGTCTGGTTGACGTTGATTTTGACGTGTCCGGCCTGGACCACATCGAAAAGCGCGTTGGCGCATTCGTTCAATAGTTCGCGCGTCGCCGTGTGGGTGGCCAGCGTGGTGCGGGTCAGGTAGAGCGAGCCCTTGGGTCCGAGCATGGCCGGGCTGATGGGATCGACCGGACCGGAGGCATTGCCGAACGTTGCCAGCAGCCCAAACGGGCGCAGGCAATCCAGCGAGTCCATGAAGGTATCCTTGCCGATGGAATCATAAACCACGGGCACGCCTTCGCCGCCGGTGATTTCCTTGACCCGCTCGGGGATGTTTTCGTCGCGGTACAGGATCGGGTGATCGCAGCCGTTCGCCCTGGCCAGTTCCGCTTTTTCCTCTGAGCCGACACAGCCGATGACGGTGGCGCCCAGGTGCTTGGCCCACTGGCACATGATCAGGCCGACGCCTCCGGCTGCGGCATAGACTAGGATGGTATCGCCGGCCTTGACGTCATAGGTGCGGCGGAGAAGGTAGTATGCGGTCATCCCCTGCAGCATCATGGCGGCGGCCGTCTGGTCGTCGATGCCGTCGGGCAGCTTGACCAGCCGATCCGTTCCCCAGACCCGTTCCTCGGCATATGAGCCGAGACCCATGGCATAGGCGACGCGGTCGCCGACGGCGAAGCCCTCGACGCCGTCCCCGACCTCTTCGATGACGCCAGCGGCTTCCATGCCGAGTGTCTTCGGCAGATCGCCGAGGGGATAAAGTCCGGTGCGCTGATAGACGTCGATGAAATTCAGGCCGATGGCGGTCTGGCGAAGACGGACCTGCCCCGGTCCGACATCTCCGATGTCCACGTCTTCGTACTTAAGGACTTCGGGGCCGCCGTATTCATGAATGCGGATAGCTTTGGTCATGGTTCCTCCGGTTAAGATTGGGCCGCTTGGGCGGCCACTATGATTGACTGCGGTTATTTTGGTTCCTGAGCAGGAAAGAAGCAAAAGAACTTTACGGCATCGAATATCCTTCGAGCCGCAACAGCGCGCGTTTGGTTTCAGGCCCGGCAAAGCCGGAAAATCCACCCAGATTGCCGTTGCTTGCGATGATGCGGTGGCACGGGACGATGATCGGGATCGGATTGCGGCCACAGGCCCCGCCAACGGCGCGGGGCGCGCTGTTGAGGCTTCGGGCGACATCCCCATAGGTTTTGACCTGACCATAGGGAATGCGGCGCATCTGGTCCCAGACGGCACACTGGAATGCCGTCCCCCGGGGTGCCAGGGGTAAATCGAAATCCTTTCGTTTGGCGTCGAAGTACTCGTCGAGCTGATCGCGCGCCGTTTCCAGCAGCGCGGTCGGCTCCGGGTTTTCGGCGCGGCCCCATTCCAGGACGATGATGGAATCGTTGTCCTCGAATATCGTCAGGGGTCCGAACGGGCTGTTCATGGTGAGATACGCCATGGCCCCGATTATATCCTGTTCAGCTCCGTCACCAATGCCTCCGCATCGGTAATCGGCAGGCCGCAAACCGGTCCCCGGCAGATATAAACCGTTGGCTTTCCATCGACTGCGCCCTTGCCCTCCGCCGGGTGACCTTTGGGCAGGTCCGCATCGGGCGATCGCTGGACGATGATGCGTCCGTCCAACCCGGCGTCGAAGATCTTGGCGCACAAGGACGCCGCCGCCGGATCTTCCGGCTCCCCGACGAGGACGATCTGGGTGGCGGTCTCGAGGAATTCGAAGGCGTTCATCAGCACCGGCTGGTTGCCCATCTGGTTGGGGTCCGGCGCGGCGACGGCACGCAGCAGCGCGTCTGCGCGTTCCCGGTAGCGGGCGTCTCCGGTCAGGTAGAACATCCACGCGAGAACGTCTGCCATGACGCCGTTGCCGCATGGCACGGCGTTGTCGTGCACGGGCTTGGTGCGGGCGATGATGTCGGCGGTGTCGTCTGCGCTGAGAAAGTACCCGCCCCCGTCCCGATCCCAGTAATGGGTATCGGCGATATCGACCCAGCCCAGCGCCCGGTCCAGGAAATCGGCCTTTCCCGTCACGCCATGCAGCATCAACGCCGCGCGCGCCATGTTGGCGTAATCATCCAGAACCGCGGGATGGCGCGGGCGGCCCTCGCACCAGGTATGCGCCAGGCGGCCTGTTGTCTGGTCCGGGATCATGGTGTCGACGACAAAGCGAAATACGGTTTCCGCGGCCTTGATCCAGTCCGGCACATCGAAGACCGCGCCGGCCTTTGCCAGCGCCGCGATCATCAGGCCGTTCCAGTCCGCGAGAACCTTGCCGTCCCTTTGTGGTTGTATCCGCTTATTTCGTACAACCAATAGTTTTTCACGCATCCGGTCCAGGGTCTCTTCTTCCGCCGGCGGAGCCAGGGACAGCTCCGCCGAGCGGTTAAGGATGACTTTGTGCTCCCAGTTGCCGTATGGAGTGACATCGTAGATTTTTTTGAACGTTTCGGAGTCCGGGCCGAGGACGGCGTCGATTTCCTCTTCGCTCCAGACGCAGAACTTGCCCTCTTCACCCTCGCTGTCGGCATCAAACGCACTGGCGAAGGCGAACAACCCGCCCGCCTCCGATTTCATATCGCGAAGCGCCCAGTCGATGGTTTCACGGATCCGTACGGCATAAAGCGGGCTTCGGGTCTTTTGCCAGACGTCGGTGAGAAGCTCGATCAGGAGGGCATTGTCGTAGAGCATTTTCTCGAAATGCGGCGCCAGCCAGACCTCGTCGGTGGAGTAGCGCGCAAAGCCGCCACCCAGATGATCGTAGATGCCGCCCTGGCAGATGTGATCCAGGGTCAGGGTCACGGCGTCGCCGAAAGGGCTTTGGTCTTCCCCCTGTCGCGCGTGTCGTACATGGGCGTTCCATAAAAACCGGAACAGCGACGGCTGCGGAAATTTCGGCGCGCCCTGAGTGCCGCCGCGATGCAGGTCGACGATGCCCAGGAGCCCTTCGGCGATGCGGTCCAGCATATCCATGCCGAGCGTACCGCCGCCGGCGGGCCGGGACAGGCGCTGCAAACCCTGTTTGAGGGCTTTGGTGTTTTCCTGAATCTTATCCGGCTCGTTGTGATAGGTGCTGGAGAGGCCTTTCAGGATGTCGGGAAAGGATGGCCGCCCGTATTTGGCCGTCGACGGGAAATAGGTGCCGCCCCAGAACGGCTCTCCGTCGGGCGTCAGGAACATGGTCAGCGGCCAGCCGCCTTGTTCCCCCATCATCTGCAGGGCGGACTGGTAAATGGCGTCGATGTCCGGACGTTCTTCCCGGTCGACCTTGATGTTGATGAACGCCTCATTCATCAGGGCGGCGATGGCCTCATCCTCGAAACTCTCATGGGCCATGACATGGCACCAGTGGCAGGCCGCATAGCCGATGGACAGCAGCACCGGCTTGTTCTCCTCGCGGGCCAGCGCAAGGCTCTCCTCGCCCCAGGGCCGCCAATGCACGGGATTGTCCCTGTGTTGCAGAAGGTAGGGACTGGTTTCTTCCCCGAGCAGATTTTTGGTCATAAAATATTGGGTCCGGTTATTGGGTTCGTTGCGAAGACGCCGTTCCTCGCTTAACTTTGGAACCATTGGGCCGGGTTGCAACCAAAATTAACACCCGCCCCAAAAAACTCCGCTCCAAATAACAAAGGATCCCTCAAGCCGTGAACGACAACCCCAACGATCCCGCGCCATTTTATCGCCGCCATGTTTTTTTCTGCGTCAACGAACGCGAGGACGGCCACCCGCGTAGCTGCTGCCTTGCCAAGGGGTCGCAGGAGCTTCGCGACTACATGAAGGCGAAGGCCAAGGAAATGGGATTGAAACGCATCCGAATCAATTCATCCGGCTGCCTCGACCGTTGTGAGCAGGGCCCGTCCCTGGTGATTTATCCGGAAGGCGTCTGGTACACCTGCAACACTAGGGAAGACGTCGAAGAAGTACTGGAGGTCCATGTCCAGGGCGGCGGCCGGGTCGAACGGCTAATGATGGACCAGAGGACCGACGGGCCGGCCAAGACATAGTGGCCCGGCCCGGAAAAATCATATGAGCAACCCACAGACCATTTTTGCCCTGGCCAGCGCCAGCGGCCGCGCGGGCGTTGCCGTTATCCGCGTTTCCGGCCCCGAAGCCGGCCGGGCCCTGGCTAAGCTTACGGAGGCGGAGGCCCTGCCGCGGCGCGCCGTCTATACCCGGCTCAGCGATCCTGCCAGTGGCGACGCTCTGGACGACGGGCTGGTGATCTGGTTCCCCGCCCCGGCCAGCTTTACCGGGGAAGACGTTGCCGAATTTCATGTCCACGGCGGCCCAGCGGTCATTGCCGGTGTGCTGGGGGCGCTGTCCGGCTTGGACGGCCTGTGTATGGCAGAGCCTGGCGAATTCACGCGGCGCGCCTTCGAGAACGGCAAGATGGACCTGACGGCGGCGGAAGGGCTGGCCGACCTGATCGAGGCGGAAACGGCGGCCCAGCGCCGCCAGGCCTTGCGCCAGCTTGAGGGCGAACTGGGCCGGGTCTATGAGACCTGGCGCGAGCGCCTGTTGAGCGCCGTCGCCCACAATGAGGCGGCCATCGACTTTTCCGACGAAGACCTTCCCGAGGGACTGGTCGCCGCCGCACGGGATGAAATCGCCGCCCTGGAACAGGAAATCGCCGGACACCTGAAAGACAATCGGCGAGGCGAACGGCTTCGCGGCGGGCTTTTGATCGCCATTATCGGCCCGCCCAACGCCGGTAAGTCGAGCCTGCTCAATCTTTTCGCCCGGCGCGACGCCGCCATCGTCTCGGAAACCGCCGGGACGACGCGTGACGTGATCGAGGTGCATCTGGACCTTGGCGGCTATCCGGTCACGGTGGCCGATACCGCGGGCTTAAGAGAAAGCGGGGACTCGGTTGAAATCGAAGGCGTCCGCCGGGCGCGCCTGAAGGCGGAGGACGCCGACCTGCGGCTGGCTGTGTTTGACGGCGCGGCGTGGCCTGAAACCGACCCGTCAACGTCGGGACTTGTCGACGGAAATACGCTGGCCATAATCAACAAAAGTGATCTCGGCGCGCCCCAACTTGGGAAATCGGGGCCGCCACTGGATATCAATGGCCAGCCCGCGTTGGCGGTTTCCGCCAAGACCGGGGATGGCATCGATGATTTGCTGGTCCGCATTTCCGAACGGGTCGGCGCCATGATGGATGTCGGCGGCTCCTCTGCCCCGGCTTTGACCCGGGCGCGGCACCGCGAAGCGTTGGAGCAATGCCGGACGGCGCTTGGGCGTTATCTCGAAGGCCCCGCCCAAGGGCTTCCGGCGTCACCGGAGCTGGCCGCCGAGGACCTTCGTCTGGCCGCCCGCGCCCTCGGGCGGATTACCGGGCGGGTCGATGTGGACGACATTCTGGATGTTATTTTTCGCGACTTCTGCATCGGAAAATAGGAACAAAACAGAATCAAAGTCATGTTTCACGTGAAACAATCCCCGCTCAGCCTTGGACTCAGAGGGCCTTTTTGAAGCGGCGTGGATCAATTGACAGGCTTCACCTGCGTCCCTACATTCCGCCCCATGACAGGCCCGGAAAATATGTATTCAAAAACCTACGATGTGATCGTCATCGGAGGCGGCCACGCCGGCTGTGAAGCGGCTGCGGCGGCGGCCCGCATGGGCGCCGAAACCCTGCTGTTGACGCACCGGCTCGAGACCATCGGCGAAATGTCGTGCAATCCGGCCATCGGCGGCCTGGCCAAAGGCCAATTGGTGCGCGAGGTCGATGCCCTGGACGGCATCATGGGCCGCGCCATCGACCGCGCCGGCATCCAGTTCCGCATCCTCAACCGGTCCAAGGGCCCGGCGGTCCAGGGCCCACGCGCCCAGGCCGACCGCAAGCTGTACCGCAAGGCGGTTCAGGACTTGCTGGCGGAACAGCCGGGGCTGGACATTCTGGCCGATGCCGCCGAAGACCTGATCGTCGATTACGGAGCCGGCGCCGGAAAAGAAAAACCGGCGCCTCAAGTCACCGGAGTCCGCACCGCGTCCGGGCGCGATGTTATGGCCGGGGCCGTTGTCGTGACCACGGGCACGTTCCTGCGCGGCATGATCCATATCGGCGACGTGCAAATTCCGGCCGGCCGCGTCGGCGACAAACCGGCCGTGGGGTTATCCTATACGTTCAAGCGGCTGGGTTTTGCCCTTTCCCGCCTGAAGACCGGCACGCCGCCCCGCCTCGACGGGCGAACCATTGACTGGGCCGGCCTGGATGCGCAGCCCGGCGATACTCCGCCGACACCGTTTTCATTTTTGAACGACCGCATCGATGTCCCGCAGATCAACTGCCATTTGACCTATACCTCTGCCGCCGGGCACGACCTGATCCGCGACAACCTGCATCTGTCGGCGATGTATTCCGGCAATATCGTCGGCACCGGTCCGCGCTATTGCCCGTCTATCGAGGACAAGGTTGTACGCTTCGCCGACCGCCAGCGTCACCAGATCTTCCTCGAGCCGGAAGGCCTGGACGACGACACCGTCTATCCCAATGGTATTTCCACGTCTCTGCCCAAGGAAATCCAGCTTGAACTGTTGAAAACCATTCCGGGGCTTGAAAAAGCCGCCATGCTGCAGCCCGGATACGCCATCGAATACGACTTCGTCGATCCCCGCGAATTGCGCCCCAGCCTGGAAACGCAGCGTACGAAAGGCCTGTTTCTGGCCGGCCAGATCAACGGCACCACGGGTTACGAGGAGGCCGCGGCGCAGGGCCTGCTGGCCGGGGTCAATGCGGCTCTTGTTGCCGGAAACAATAAGAGCGCCTTTCTGCTCGACCGGGCCGACGCATACATCGGCGTTATGACCGACGACCTGGTGACGCTGGGCACGGCAGAGCCCTACCGCATGTTCTCGTCCCGCGCCGAATACCGGCTCAGGCTCCGGGCCGACAACGCCGACCAGAGATTGACGGCGAAAGGCATTGATATCGGCTGCGTCGGGACAGAGCGGGCACGGCGGTTCGGTGAGAAGACCGAGGCCCTGGCGGATGCGACCGCCTTGCTCGAACGTCTGACGGCGACGCCCAACAGGCTCAAGGCGCACGGCATCCACATCAATCAGGACGGCGTCAAGCGAACGGCCCGCATGCTGCTGGCCTATCCCGAAATCGACATGCTTGCCCTTTCAGCCCTGTGGCCGGAGATCGGCGGCATCGCGCAGACGCTACACCGCCAGCTTGAGATCGAGGCTGGATATGTCGGATACATCGACCGCCAGGACGCCGACATCGAGGCCTTCCGCCGCGATGAATCCCTTGAAATTCCTGAGGATCTGGACTTTGCGGCATTGAGCGGCCTGTCCAACGAGGCGCGCGCCAAGCTGGCCGAGGCGCGGCCTGCGACCCTCGGCGCGGCGGCCCGGATTTCGGGCGTGACGCCGGCGGCCCTGACGGTCCTGCTGGGACACGTCCGCCGGCCCCGTCCGGCAGCGTCTTGAGAATGCGGCCGCTGGGAATGTTTCACGTGAAACAGAGCGGATTCCTAGGCCGCAAAAGGCCCCCTGAGCCCGCCCCATGACCGCCTCCAGCCCAGTTCCTCCGCTGACTCCCGAGGGATTCCAGGAAATCTTCGGCGCACCGGACGAGATCTTGGAGCGCCTCAAGGCCTACGTGGCCCTATTAAACAAGTGGCAGGAGAAGATCAATCTGGTCAGCCGCGACAGCCTCAACGATGTCTGGCGCAGGCATATTCTGGACTCGGCACAGTTGTCCTCCCTCCTCATGCCGGAAAAGAAGGACATTGCAGACATCGGATCCGGCGCCGGGCTTCCCGGTATGGTGCTGGCTATTATCGGGGCGCCGAATGGGGCTGACGTCCACTTAATAGAAAGCAACGAACGAAAATGTGCTTTTTTGCGGGAAGTCAATAGAGCCACCCAGGCCGGCGCGACCATTCACAATATTCGGGTAGAAAAATTACTGGATATTTCGGTCGATGTTGTGGTTTCCAGGGCGGTTGCACCCCTTGAGCAACTTTTGCAATACGCGAATCCGCTGCTAAAAAAAGGTGGGCAATGTTTCTTCTTAAAAGGTAAAAAATGGCGAGAGGAATTGACGGAAGCACAAAAAAAATGGATTATAAATGAATCAGTAATCCAGAGTTTGTCCGATCCGTCCGGAATGATTCTGAAATTGGAGGAAATCAGACCTCGTGTTGATTCCTAAAGATCAATCCAAAGGCATCCGCCCGGCTCGCATTATTTCCATCGCCAACCAAAAGGGTGGTGTCGGAAAGACGACGACGACCATCAATCTGGCGACGGCGCTGGCAGCGATCCGTCAAAAGGTGCTGATCGTCGACCTTGACCCTCAGGGCAATGCCAGTACCGGCCTCGGCATCCCCAGGGACAAAAGAGACTGCAACTCCTATCACGTGCTGATCGGAGAGGCGCGGTTCAAGGAGGCCATTCTGGAAACCGAAATCCCCGGCCTTCATATCATGCCCTCGGGCATCGACCTGTCCGGGGCGGAAATCGAACTGGTCGACCTGGAACGCCGGGAATACCGGCTGCGTGAAACGCTCCGCGACGAAGCCGGCGATTACGACTACGTCCTGATCGACTGCCCGCCGGCGCTGGGCCTGCTGACCATCAACGCCCTGGTGGCGTCCCAGGCGGTCCTGGTTCCCCTGCAGTGCGAGTTTTTCGCGCTCGAGGGCATCAGCCAGCTGGTCAACACCATCGAGCGGGTCAGGGTTGCCTTCAATCCCGGCCTCGATATCCAGGGCATTGTCCTGACCATGCACGACCGGCGTAACAATTTGTCGGGCTTGGTGGCCGACGATGTGCGCGAACATTTTGGTGACAAGGTCTACAAGACCGTGATCCCCAGGAACGTCCGGGTCTCCGAGGCGCCGTCCCATGGCCGCCCGGTGATGATCTACGACCTTCACTGCCCGGGCTCCCAGGCCTATCTCAGCCTGGCCAGCGAAGTTATCAGCCGCGAACGGCGGCTGTCGGCATGATGGCGGAGAAAAAGCGCCAGAGCCTGGGCCGTGGCCTGTCGTCCCTGCTGGGCGAGGAGCCGAAGGCGCAGGCCGTCCAGAACACGATCCGGGGCTCCCGGCAGGTGCCGGTGGAAAGCCTGATCCCCGGACGCTACCAGCCCCGTCACTTCATGGACGAGGAAAAGATCGAAGAGCTGGCCCAATCGGTGCGGGAAAACGGCATCATTCAACCGCTCCTGGTCCGTCCTCACCCGGAACAGGAAAACGCCTTTGAGATCATCGCCGGCGAACGCCGCTGGCGGGCGGCCCAGTTGGCGAAGGTGCACGAGGTTCCGGTTCTGATCAAAGATCTGACGGACCAGGAAGCGCTCGAAATCGGGTTGGTGGAAAACCTGCAGCGCCAGGACCTGTCCGTGCTGGAAGAAGCCGACGGCTACCAGCGCCTGATCGAGGAATTTTCCCACACCCAGGAGGTGCTGGCGAAAACCGTCGGTAAAAGCCGCAGCCACGTCGCAAACATGATGCGGCTGTTGGGCCTGCCGGACGGGGTCAAGAAAATGCTGGATCGGGACGAACTGTCAGCGGGTCACGCCCGCGCCCTGCTGAATGCGCCGGACCCCGAGGAAGCGGCACGCCAGGTTTTGAAGCAGGGATTAAATGTCCGCCAGACGGAACGCTTGGTGAAAAAAATCCATCGCAAGAAATCAGCGCCGCCCGTCAAGGCCAGGAAAGACGTCGATACCCTGGCGCTGGAACGGGATTTGGCGAACCTTTTAGGGCTAAAGGTTTCGATCAATTTCAAGGGGGAAGGCGGCGCGCTCACGGTCCACTACGATTCCCTGGAACAGCTTGACGATATCCTCATGCGTCTGGGTCACGCCGACGGCGCGCCAACCGGTATGGATTCGCAGAAAGAACCGGAAATAACCCCGGTTAAAAAGCCCGTAAAAAAATCACCGAAACTGTCCATCGGCATGAAGCCGTCATCAGGCGCCAGAAAAAAGGCTTCCTGAAGGCCGCTGTCCCCCTTTTAACGGGACGGCCGGGCGGACTGGGCCACCCGCAACAAGGCACGGTGGCATCCGGCGGCGGCAGGAAAACCTGTTGACTTACAATCCATTTCCGCTTCGGTAAGAAGCGACAGGGCTTTTGCAAGACGGTCCTGGCGCCAGTTGCGCATTTGCGCCTGGAATTTCAATTTGTGCTTGTAAATGATCGGCGGCCGGATGGAGGCCAGGGCCTTGTCCGGGGGTTGGCCTTGCTCAATTTTTCCGATAGCAAAATGAAGGTTATGCAAGTGTCTTTGCACGGCCCTCAGGATACCAATAGGGCTTGTGCCTTCGTCATAGGCTTTCTCGAGTGCCCGGTCGAGGCCGACGGGATCGCCACCGGCTACGGCATATACGACAAGGTCAAGAGACATAGCGGCGCTGTCGCCGACACAGGCGATGGCGTCCTCCAGGCTGACAAGGGATTTGTTGTCGTCGGCGCCGGAGACATATAGAGCGAGCTTTTCCAATTCATTGCGGGTGACGAGCCGGTTGCCGCCTAAATTGCCGACAAGAAAAGCCATGGCGTCGGCGGAGGGAGTTAAATTGTGCGCGCCCAGGGTTTCCCGAACGACTTCCTGGATATCCCGTTCGCCATCTTCATAGCAACCGATGGCGGCGGCATTTTTTGCGCTTTCGAATAATTTTCTGAGAGAAGACCGAGGGGTCAGGTTCCCAGCTTCGGCAACAACCAGCGACATCTTTGCGGGGCCGTCCAGAAAGGCGTTAAAAATCTGGGAAACCCCGTCAGCGGCATCAATAATACGGATAACCCGCCGCCCACCGGTCATGGAAACCTGGGCGGCTTCATCGCCAAGCAAAGGAGGGTCGGCCTTTAGGGCGGCGCTGGAAAATTCCACAACGCGAAAAGGATCGCCGAGATCCTCGACAACGGTTTTAGCGATAATTTCGGCGCGTTCTCGAACCAGCCCCTGTTCCGGACCGAATAAAAGGACAGCGGCAATTTCGGGATCAGGCTGCCGGAGAAAGGATTTAAGGCGGGCGCCGGAAATTTTCACGTATTGGTTAACTCCCCCCGGCTTGGGCGCGGGAAAAATAAACTCCGAGCTGGTTCCGAATCCCGTGACTAACCTCGCGAACAGCCCGGGAACGGGCATCCTTTTCGGCCGCCAAGGTGGCGAATTCGGAATCAAGGATGTTGTAGCTGACAGTAATGACGGAGGCGCCGGAGTAGAGAGATTCACCAGTCTTTATGGTGGTTAATCCAAAACCGGCTTTAACATTCAGGTTGGCGCGGGTGGCGAAGGCGCTCTTTCGGACCGCCAGCGAGGTAGAGCTTTCATGAACTTTGACAGTCAACACATACAAGGGGTTTTTGGGACGGCCCTTGGGGTTAAGGGCCGTCAAAAGCCTATTATGTAAAAGTTGCCCGACCCGGTCAGGGATGGACTCGACCTTGATATGGTCAAATTCAGACATGGCCGTACTGCTGGAGACGCCGTAAAGAGGCTGAAACCCACAAGCCTGTATAAACAACAGACATCCGATAAGGGGAATGGTTTTATAAAACGACATTGATAATCCGATTGGGAACAACAATGACCTTGCGAATGGAGCCAGACCCGATGGCGGCCTGAACATTATCGAGGGCCAAGGCCGCCGCCTCTGCCGTTTCGTTATCACAATCCTTGGGCAAATCGACAGTCCCCCGCATTTTGCCATTAACCTGAACACCCATGGTAACGTTTTCTTCGACAAGAAACGCAGCGTCCGCTTCGGGCCATGGCGCATTGGCCAAAAGTGTTTCATGTCCAAGACTATGCCATAATTCTTCTGCCAAGTGGGGCATCATCGGCCCAATCAGGCAAACAAGAACTTCAAGCCCCCGCCGCCGGACCCAATCGGCATCAGGCCCGCGTGCGTTAAGGGTTTCGAGTTCATTGGTAAATTCACGGATCCGGGCGACGGCTTTGTTAAAATGAAATTTATCAAGATCCTGGGAAACGCCATCAACGGTTTTGTGGAGCGCTTTCAAAACGGATTCCGACGGGCCGTCGATGATATCCGGTGCAACGGCGCCTTTGGCCGCAACGGGGGCTTGCGGTTCATGAACGGCTCGCCATAACCGATTGGCATACCGCCAGGCGCCTTCGATCCCGGCGTCGGTCCAATCGAGGTCGCGATCCGGGGGGCTGTCGGACAGCATGAAAAGCCTGGCCGTATCCGCGCCGTAGGTGGAGATAATGGATTCCGGATCAACGACATTTTTCCGGGATTTGCTCATTTTCTCGGACCGGCCGACGGTAACGGACCCGCCGGAGGTTTGAATTTTTTCCGCTTCTTCCGGGAACAGCCATCCCCCGTCGCCGTCCTGGTAGGTCTGATGGCAGACCATGCCTTGGGTCAACAGCCCCTCAAAGGGTTCTTTGAGGCCAAGGTAGCCGCATTTTTCCATGGCGCGGGTAAAAAACCGGGAATACAAAAGATGCAGCACGGCGTGCTCGATGCCGCCGATATACTGGTCCACGGGAAGCCAGTAATCGGCCGCTTTGCGGTCAAAAGCCGTCTCGGCCTTGGGCGAGCAAAAACGGGCGAAGTACCAGGACGATTCGAAAAACGTATCAAAGGTATCCGTTTCGCGTTGCGCCGCCTTGCCGCAGCCCGGACAGTCCACGTTTTTCCAGGTTGGGTGACGCTCCAACGGGTTTCCGGGCTCATCCAGAGTGACGTCGTCCGGAAGCACAACGGGAAGGTCGGCTTCGGGAACCGGCACCGTCCCGCAATCGGAGCAGTGAATAATCGGGATCGGACATCCCCAATAGCGTTGGCGGGAAACGCCCCAATCGCGAAGCCGGTAATTCACGGCAGCCTTGCCGGCGCCGGCCTCCTCGAGCTTTCCGATGATGGTTTTTTTGGCCTCTACGACACCCTGCCCATTAAGAAATTCGGAGTTGATCAGAACGCCGTCGTCAACAAAGGCCTCGTTGGCAACGGAAAAGGTGTCTGCCTCGGCGTCTTTCGGGGCGACCACGGGGATGACGTCCAGGTCATACTTCCGGGCGAAGTCCAAGTCGCGCTGGTCATGGGCGGGGCAGCCAAAAATGGCCCCGGTGCCATAATCCATAAGAACGAAATTAGCGACGTAAACGGGCAGCGTCCGCCCTTCGTCAAAGGGATGACGGACGCGAACGCCTGTGTCGAAGCCTTTTTTCTCAACCGTTTCAATTTCCGCCTCACTGGTTCCGGCGCGGCCGCATTCGGCGATGAAGGCCTGAAGCCCGGGGTTGGTTTCGGACAATTGAAGGGACAGCGGATGATTGGCGGCCAGCGCACAAAAGGAAGCGCCGAAAATGGTATCGGGCCGCGTGGTATAGACTTCCAGGCTTTGATCCATTTCCACAATGGGAAAATACATGTAGGCGCCTTCGGACCGGCCGATCCATTTTTCCTGCATCAGCCGGACCCGGTCAGGCCAGCGCTCAAGCGGTTCAAGCCCTTCCAGAAGATCTTCGGCAAAATCCGTGATCTTCAGGAACCATTGAGCCAAAAGCCGTTTTTCCACATCGGCGCCGGATCGCCAGCCCTTGCCGTCGATGACCTGTTCGTTAGCCAGCACGGTATTCTCCACCGGGTCCCAATTGACCCAGGATTCCTTACGGTAGACCAGCCCGGCATCGAGAAAATCCAGGAACATTTTTTGTTCGTGGCGGTAGTAATCGGCATCACACGTCGCCAGTTCCCGGTCCCAGTCGTAGGACAGGCCCATGGACTTAAGCTGTGTCCGCATGGTGGCGATGTTCTCGTGAGTCCATTTGGCCGGGTGCACGTTGTTGGCGATGGCGGCGTTTTCCGCCGGTAGCCCGAAGGCGTCCCAGCCCATGGGATGAAGAACATTAAACCCGCGCGCCCGTTTGTAGCGGGCGACGACATCGCCAAGGGTATAATTGCGCACGTGCCCCATATGGATGCGGCCGGAAGGATAGGGAAACATTTCCAACACGTAGTATTTCGGTTTTTCGGTATCTTCGGTGACGGCAAAGGTTCGCCGCTGCTCCCACGCGGACTGCCATTTGGATTCGGTTTCTTTGAAGTTGTAGCGGAGCATGTATTTAAGGCTCGTCGGGATTGTTGGGCGGGGAACGGTTAAGGCTGCCGGGCGCGCCCAATTTCAGGCTGTGCGTGGAGGCGCCATGCGGAAGCCTGACCTACTTGGAGAGGGATTGATTGCGCAATTGCCTGGCCCGGATCAGGATCGCGTCTTCGATTTTTGTCCCGGTTTCTCCCGGAACGGCGGCGTCTTTCCACAGTCCCTGCCGGTTCTGGACTTGGCGAAAAACCGCGACGCGGATGCCGTCGGCGCGCAACGTTTTGTCGAGGACATAGACGTTCAGCTTGAAACGCTCATTGGGGGCTTCGTTTGGCGTATGCCAGTCGGTAATAATAATGCCGCCAAAAATGTCGGCGGTACTAATGGGCATAAACGAAATGGTATCCAGGGATGCCCGCCACAGGTAACTGTTGACGCCAAGCGCCGTTCCGCCGGTTGGTTTATCCGTATCCGAACCGAAAAGATTCATGCCGCCCTTGCCGAAAATGGTGCTCCTTTTGGAGTAGTCAATATCCTCAAGGCGGTCTGATTTTCGGTTTTCGTCCGGGGCCTGGACATGTTCTTCATAAAGGCCGCAGGCCGAAACCAAAAAGCCACTCAAGGCCGCCGCCAAACCAAGACGAAAGCCGGAAAACCGTTTATTATGTTTTTTGGTTCGTTTCATATGCCGTGCCATTATCCAAAAATTCTTTGTCTTAAAACTCTGCCGATGCGCACCGCTGAACCCTCCGTGACCGTCTCATGATAACACCGGGCGGCACATCGGGTTCTGCCGGGGGCTTATTATAGTACTTTTGCGCCGGGCGTCAGCCCCCGTCAAGGAAACCCGTCAACAAAACCGCCGATTCCCGCTATCCCAACCGCGACGCTATTTTTTAGCCGTTGCGCGGTTTCGGGCGTGATCCCGCCCAAGGCGTAGACCGGCAAAGGACTCATGCGGCACCAACGGGAAAACCGGACGGGTCCCAATGGAACGGTGCCTGGGTGGCTGGGGGTGGAAAAAACGGGGGACAACAGGGCGGCGTCCGCGCCCGCCCGCCAGGCCCGAAAAAGGGCCTGCGGAGAATGGGCGGCGGCAGTGACCAGCCAGTTGAGGCGCCGCCAGTTCCTCCAGGCCCCGTCACCATGGCGGACCATGTCTTCCGGAAGATGCAGCCCGTGGGCCCCTATCTTGAGGGCCAGCCTGGCGTCGCCGGCAATCAGGACGCGCAGTCCGCGGCCGCGGGATTCCTTGACCAGACGGGCGGCCAGGTCGGCGCGGGCCGGGTCGCCGTAATGGCGCACGATAACGGCGCTGCCGGCGGGCAAGGAGCGGAACGCGGGAAGCGGGTCCGCCAAGCGCGTCTCGTCCGTCATTAGAACGCGTCCGGGCAGGGGCGTCCGGCCCCCCGGTCGGGCGGCGGTTCTGAAATTGAGGCGGCCTTCAAGGTCTGATAGGGTCATCGGCATATCCTTGTACGGCCACCATACCCATACGGCCCACCACTTCAACAAACAGCGCATATGACCGAAGCTGCCGCCCCCGA
>JACKQG010000578.1_pt1 | contig 53086 bp, 62 predicted proteins | sample 8237621 | NCBI WGS metagenome assembly JACKQG01 (sample SAMN15677084, study PRJNA649215) | marine metagenome | biome: marine; feature: Black Sea; material: saline water; isolation source: suspended particulate matter (SPM) from the Black Sea western gyre | collected 2013-06-09/2013-06-10 | depth... | reverse complement strand
CCGTCGCCGATTTCTAGTAGGAATTCCGGATGGCGGGGATGAACGCCAAACTCACCAACAAAGGCGAAACGGTGTTCCGGATGGCCTCGGACAAGCATCAGCTGATCCCCGCGCGGCTGGTCAAGGAAATCGCCCGCCTCGGCGGCGACGTCAGCCAATTCGTCTCGCCGGGGGTGAAGGAACGGCTGATGGATAAATACGGATTCGGCAAAAGCTGAACATCGGTGACGGTTAAGGGAAAAGGATGCCACAAAGGCATTGACCATCCCCCTGCGCCGCCTTATTTTCCCGGCTCCCGGCAACGGGTATACTAGAAAACACTAAGGGCGCTTAGCTCAGTTGGTAGAGCACCTGACTTTTAATCAGGTTGTCACAGGTTCGATCCCTGTAGCGCCTACCAAAAAAAGGGCCTGGAGATTTCTCTCCAGGCCCTTTTCTTTTGTTGGCCCTTGTTCTTTGTTAGGGGGCGGGACGTTTAGAAAACGAACTTCGCGCCGACCACGCCGAACCAGGCGCTGGTGTCTTCCCCTTCGTCCGAGATCAGGTCTTCCGTATCGCCCAGCTTGGTTTCAAAGGCGAGACCCACATAAGGCGAAAAGGCCCGGTCGATAAGGTCATAGCTCAGACGCAGCCCGAGCTCGAGGCTGGTGAAGCCGGACTTGATTTCGATCTCCGTATCGTCGGAAAAGGCTAAGTTGATTTCAGCCGACGGGGTCAGAATCAGCCGATTGGTAATCAGCAATTCGTATTCCACGTCGAGACGGGCCGACAGGTCGCCCTGGTCGCTGAGAAACAGGTCGGCGTCGACTTCGAACCATTGCGGCGCCAGTCCGGCGACACCGACAATCCCGTACCAGCGGTTCTGGCCCTTGGGCGTATCCAGGCGGATGCCGGCCTTGGCATCGAAGAAATCGGAAATCGGCACCTGTCCGACCAGACGGTTTTCAAGGGTTTCGAACTTTCCGGCGTTGGCGTCGTATTCGCCTTCGCTCATAAGCCGGAACTTGAACTCGTCGGTGCCAAAATAGGCGTCGCCGTCCCAGGCGGCAAGGTCTTCGCCTTCGTCTCCGAAGCGGTATTCGAACTCCTCCAACTGAATGCCCCAGTACGTCAGGCCCACGGCCTGGGCTTGAGAGGGCTGCGCGGCGAGCAACGGCGACAAACCGGCGGCGATGGAAAGCGCAATCAGATACTTTTTCATCGCACAATCTCCTGGCCATCCAATTGGGCGGTTTTAGGCCCGCCCTCAACGATGATCTTGCGGAACATTCCGGTCGCCGCGTGATAGGACAGGTGGCAGTGCATGACCCACTGACCCGGAGCGTCGACTTCGGTTTCCATATTGAGCGTGGTGCCCGGCGCCACGCTGACCGTGTGCTTGATCGGGTTCCACTTGCCGGCGCCGGTATCGAGGATCGACCACATGCCGTGCAGGTGCATGGGGTGGGTCATCATCGTCTCGTTGACGAACTTGAAACGGACCCGTTCGCCGTATTTCAGGCGGATCGGTTCCGCATCCTCGTACTTGATGCCGTTAATGGACCAGATGTAGCGCTCCATGTTGCCGGTCAGGCGAAGTTCGATTTCGCGCGTCGCTTTGCGGTGTTTGTAGAGCGGTTTTTGCGCCTTCAGGTCGCTGTAGGACAGGAACTTCCCGCCATTCGCCGCAGCCGGCACAATGCCGCTGCCGGAAGCATAGAACGGGTCTGGCTTCCGGGCCGTTCTCATGGAACCCATGTCCATTTTGGAATGGTCCATGCCTTTCATAGAGCCGTGGTCCATGCTGCCGTGAGACATGCCCATATCCGCCATCGTCAGCAGGGGCCGTTTGCGCATCTCCGGAACCTCGCCGGACATGCCTTCACGAGACGACAGGGTTCCGCGAACGGAGGCCGTGCGGCCCATAGATTCCGCGAAGATCGAATAGACCTTGTCGTCCGTAGGCTGAACCAGAACATCGTAGGTTTCGGCCACCGCCAGGCGGAACTCATCGACCTTGACCGGCTGCACGTTGTTGCCGTCGGCCTGAACGACCGTCATCTTGAGACCCGGAATGCGGATATCGAAATAGGTCATCGACGAGGAATTGATGAACCGCAGTCGAACCCGTTCACCGGGCTTAAAGGTCCCGGTCCAGTTCTGGACTGTGCTTTTGCCGTTGATCAGCGGCGTAAAGCCCTGAACGTCCTCGACGTCGGCGGCCATCATCCGCATGTCGCCCCAGGCCATACGATCGGCCAGGGCGGCCTGGAAACCCATCTTTTCGGCATCGGCGAAGAAATCGCCGAGGGTCTGCTGTTTGCGGTTGTAGTAATCGGGCATCATCTTCAGGTTCCGTAAAATCCGCGCGCCTGAGTGGGGGTGCTTGTCCGCCAGTTGGACCACGTATTCCCGGTCATAACGGAATGGATCGCGGCCCTTCGGCTCGATGATGATGGCGCCATAAGCCCCGTCCGGTTCCTGGAAGCCGGAATGGCTGTGATACCAGTAAGTTCCAGACTGCTGGGCAGGGAACTTGTAGGTGAAGGTTTCTCCCGGCGCTATTCCGTCATAGCTGACGGTCGGTACGCCATCCATGTTGAAAGGCAGAATCAGCCCGTGCCAGTGAATCGAGGTCGATTCTTCCAGGTTGTTGGTAACGTTGATGGTGACGTCTTCGCCTTCCCTGAAGCGAAGCTGAGGCCCCGGCGAGGCGCCGTTGTACCCGATGCCTTCCTTTTTGAAGTCGCCGGTATCGATGATCACGGGATCGACCGTGATGTTATAGACGCCGGCCTTTGCGGCTAACGGCGTCATCAGGCCGAGGCCCAGAGCAAACGCGCCCCGGCTCAGCCAGAATTTATAATTTCCCATTTTAATTCCCCAAAGGCTCAGTACGCGGATTTTGGGAAATTGACGGGGCCGACCATACCCGAGTCATAGTGCCCCGGCACGTTGCAGGCGAATTCCATCTCGGTAGATACCTTTTTCGGGAAAGTCCAGATAATCTCGGCGGACTTTCCCGGCTCTAGAAGGACGCTGTTGGGGTCGTTATGTTCCATGGTCATACCACGCCCCATATCCATTTTCATCTTGTCATGGTTGATGCGATCCGGTTCAAGCGCGCCATGCTCCACCATCATCATCATTTCCTTGTCATGGGCTTTGTGCATGTCCTTGGTGCCGATATTGAATTCGTGGACGAACTGGCCGGCATTCTTGATGACGAAACGGATGGTTTCGCCGCCTTTGACGTTGAACTGCTTGGGCTCATAGTAATTATCGTGCATCTTCACGTTGATGGTACGGGAAACATCAGCTGCCTTACCTGCCTTGCCGATGGGCGATGCCCCGCTGTGGCCATGGCCTCCGCCATGGGAACCCGCCGCAAAGGCATCGGAAGCGGTGAAGGCGAGAACAGCGGAGACGGTGGAAACGATGGCCAGTTTCATGACGATATGATTGCTTTTCATTTTAGCTAAGTCCTTGGTCTTGATCTGGGCACACCATCGCAGGAGCCCGGATATCCGGTTTCGACGCGTGGAGTGCGTATAAAAAATACTGTTGGATGGGTGAGAGGTGGCGTGAACGCCAAAGTCAGCCCGGCTGATACCAGCCGAACGCGGGTTTGTTCACGCTTAAGCGCTAAACCGTGGCGGGCGCAAAGGCGGCACGGAAACCGTCTCTATTAGGTTCTTCGCTTTTTCGGACCACGAAGTACCCGCTATTTCAAGCTGATCCGGAATGGGCGCTTGGGAGGTCAACATGCAGCAATGGCTGACGTGAGAATGCTGGGTGCTGTCGTAATCGCAATGGTCTTCGTGACCGTCGCAATTCAGGGCCTGGATGGCCGGAGACGGGGCGCTGGAATCGACAAGGATCATGCCTAAGTCGTGTTCGCCGACGTTCCCGGAATAAGAATGGGCGGTGGAAAAGCCAAAGGAAACAACCACCGCGAAGGCGATGATCAGAGCTTGAAGCTTTTTCAGGCTTTTCTTCATTTTATAAACACATGCGCCCTAAAAAAAACAACGGGCGATGCTACCCGTCATTTGAAAATCGTCAGGATCTAAACACGGCGCGCAAGGAAGTTAAATAGAAAAATTCCAAACTTCACAAGAAATTGAAAGGTTCGTTCATCCTATTTTTTTTGCAGTACGAAGCGATAGACCTCGCCTTGCGTGTCCTGTTCGACAAGGGTGTTGCCCGTCGCCCGGCAGAAGGACTCGAAGTCCTTGACCGAACCGGGATCGGTGGCGAACACCTCCAGCGTTTCACCGGGCTCCAGGCTCTTCATGGTCTTTTTCGCCTGCATAATGGGAAGCGGGCAGTTCAGCCCCTTCACATCGATCGTATGGTCTGCCATTGGTTCCAGCTACTCCGTGCGGTATGGGGCGCGAATCTTCCTGATTATAACACCTATAGACTGTGTAAATAGGTAAAAAGCCGGGGAAAAACAATAGACAAGCAATCAAGGTAGACAGTTAGTAAAAATTGAATATGATCGTGTCCGACCCCTAAGCCGTAAAAAAGAATAACAATAAGGACGGGGGGAGATGTCGTTGTAAGAGAGGCTGAGATTATGGAAGAACTTCCGACTGGAGTGGTCGTTGCAAGCCTGGGCTTTGCCCTTGGCATCGTTTTTGGGGGCACCGCGCAAAAGACGAATTTCTGCACCATGGGGGCGATTTCCGACATCGTTTTCATGGAAAATTGGAACCGTTTCCGCGCCTGGATGCTGGCGGCGGGCGTCGCCATTCTTGGTAGCCAATTTCTATATCAGACGGGCGTTATCGACCTGTCCAAGGCCATTTACCTGACCCCCAACTTCGGCTGGTTCGGGGCTATCCTGGGCGGTTTGATGTTCGGTTTCGGCATGACGCTGGGCAGCGGTTGCGGCAACAAGACCCTGGTGCGGCTCGGCGCCGGCAACCTTAAATCCCTGGTCGTGTTTATGTTCCTCGGCTTTTTCGCCTACATGACGCTACGCGGCCTGATCGGCATGGCGCGGGTCGAAATGGAAGCCCTGACCGTGATCGACCTGAAGGCTTCGGGCATGAAGACCCAGGGAATCCCTGAGTTTCTGGCGTCTCTGTTCTCCATGCCGCTTAAGGCCGTCAGCCTGTTGGTGACGGTTGTTATGGGCGGCGGACTTGTCCTGTTCGCCTTCAAAAGCGCCGAATTCCGTTCCTCGACGCGCGACATGGCCGCCGGAATTATCATCGGCCTTCTGGTCGTCGCCGCCTGGTACCTCACCGGCGTCATCGGCTTCGATGAATTCGAGCCGGTGCCATTGGCGTCCTTCACCTTTATCGCGCCCGCCGGCGACAGCCTGCAATACCTGATGACCTTCAGCGGCGCTTCCATCAACTTCGGCATTGCCGCCGTCGGCGGGATCATCGCCGGCTCGTTCATCACCTCGGTCGCCTCCAGGGAATTCCATCTCGAATCCTTTACCGACGCCGGCGACATGGTCCGCCACATCGTCGGTGGCGCGCTGATGGGCGTCGGCGGCGTCCTGTCGCTGGGCTGCACCGTCGGGCAGGGGATTACCGGCATGTCGACCCTGGCGTTCGGTTCGCTGCTGGCGCTGTTGTCGATCTTCGCCGGTGGTGTTTACGGCATGAAGTACCTGGAGGAAGACAGCCTCGGCGGCGCCCTCAAGGCGATGGTTACCCGCGACTGATAAAGCCTGGTCCCACAAAAAACGGCGCTGTCCGGAAAGGCAGCGCCGTTTTTGTTTTTCGGGTTCCGGCCTGTTACCAGAGCTTCACTTCCTTGCCCTCGGCTTCCATTTTTCTCGCCAGGGCCTGTAGCCAGCGCTGGAAACTGGGTTCCGTTTCGTAGCCTTTTTCACGTACATAGGCGAAGGTGTTCTTGAAGTGGAAGGGCTTCCAGTATCCCAGCAGGCGCCAGACTTCCAGGTCGCTGCCTTTTTGCTTAGGCCCCTTATGGACGTCTGCGGCAAAGAACTGAATTGTCGGCGTAAACTGGACGCGGTATTTTCGGGCCAGCTTCTTTTCCGTCGTGACTTTGCCGTCGAAGTCTGTGACTTCCTTGTCACCCCACATGTTGAGTTGAATGACATTGAAGTTCTTGCGGATGTAGTCGGAGACTTCGGGAATGCGGAAATTCACCCGATGCATTTCGCGGCAGTAAGGGCAGCCTTTCTGTTCCCAGATCAACGCCAGTTGTTTGCCTTCCCCAGCGGCTTCCTCGGCGTCTTCGCGAAGGTTTAGAAAGGATTCTATAAACCACGGCTGCTTGTGCAGGCCGTCCGCATCGGCTTCGACATAGGGCAGAAGGTCTTTTCGGTTTTCATGCTTGTCCGCCTGGACCGGGCCGGCGGCAACGCCGAGGCCTAAGGCGAATACGAACAAAGCGATCATCAAGCGAATGGTCATGGGGCCAACTTCCTCCTTCGAAAACACAAATACCCGACGGCTTTAGATTCCTTTTTTCTCCCGAACAAAGTCGGCAAAGCGGTCCGTCCAGCAATTCCCGCCAATACTACGGTGATGGGAAAATGTGGCCAATAGATGGCCGATCACAATCCCGTCATTCTTGCCGTCAATACCGTAGCCGCGTTTGACGTCGTAGGCAAAAGGGGTGCCTTCGGGCAGGTTGTCCAGGGATGCATAATGAAATTCATGCGCCGGGATATCGCCCCCCCCGGCTTCGGGTGTCCGCCAGGGGCCATCACCGGTTTCCCGCAACACCACGTAACCCCGCCCGACGGGCCGGTCGTGCATTACCACGTCGCCAGGGATGACGCCGGCCATGTCATGGGTTTCGCCATTCCACGTCAGGCTTTTCGCCAAATACATAAGTCCGCCGCATTCCGCATAGGCCGGCATTCCGTCGCCCAACTTGGCGCGGATATCGTCCCTCAGTGCCCGGTTGGCGGACAGGTCGGCGGCCTGGGTTTCGGGAAACCCGCCGCCGATCAACAGCCCGTCGGCGTCGGGAAGGGCGGGATCGGTGAGTGCATCAAAGGGCACCAGTTCCGCGCCTGCGCGCTTTAACGCGTCCAGGTCGTCCGGGTAATAGAACCCGAAGGCGGCGTCCTGGGCGATGGCGATAAGAATATCAGGGGAGGGAAAGGGGGAAGCCTCCTTTGCGGGGGATTCGATCAGGGCGGGGCGGGCAGCGGCCAGTATGGCCTCCAGATCAACGCCGTCGGCGATAATGCCGGCGATATCGGCGATCACCGCGTCCGCCCGCTCGGCTTCGTTGGTCGGGGTCAGGCCAAGGTGGCGTTCCGAAATCTCCATTTCAGGGTGTCGCCCGATCGCGCCCAGCACCGGCACGTCCGTATAGTGCTCGACAGCCGCGCGCAGTTTGCTTTCATGGCGTGGGCCGCCGACCTGATTGAGGATCACGCCGGCGATGGTCAGGTCTTTATCGAAGGCCTGATAGCCCAGAATGACCGGCGCGATGCCGCGGGTCATGCCGCGGGTGTCGATCACCAGCACGATCGGCGCGCCGACAAGTTTTGCCAGCGCCGCGTTGCTGTCGCGCCCTTCCAGGTCGAGGCCGTCATACAGCCCCTTGTTACCTTCAATAAGAGAAAAATCAGCGCCTGTGCTGTAATCGGCAAAGGCAGCCTCTATATCGCCGGGGGCCATGGTGTGGAAATCAAGATTGATGCAGGGCCGCCCCGCGGCGTGCCCCAGCCACATCGGGTCGATGTAGTCCGGTCCCTTCTTGAAGGTCTGCACGGCAGTGCCACGCGCCGCCAGGGCGCCGGCCAGCCCGACGCTGATGGTCGTCTTGCCGGACGACTTGTGCAATGCCGAGAGGAAAAGGGTTTTCATGGGCAAAATGGCTAAGCCGCGATTCCTGAAAGGTCACGGTCGCGGTCCTGCCAGATTTGCCGGGCGGTGGCCTGGGCATCGTCGATGCTGTCGGCCCGCTGCATCAGCCTGAGCGCGAGGGCGATGGTGCCGGTGACGGCGGCGGTGGCGTATTCGTGCTCCAGTTCGCCGTCCCACACCGCCTTAAGGCGGCCCAAGTCCAGTTCCTCGTCCTTTTCGGCGGTGGAATCGCTCAGCATGGGGGGCCATTCCTCGGAAATTCTTTCCCCGTTCCGCAGGCTTTCCACCAGAACCGGTTTCTGCGGGCGCCGTTCGGCTTCTCCGCCTTCGCCCTTGAAAACGGCCATGTGCTGTTGTCCCAGCAATTGCGAGGTTTCCAGATGCACGTCGCGGTAATTGGGATGGAAGACGGTGTGCATTTCATAGGTCGCGGAAAACGGATTGATCATGCGGGCGAAGGTGTTGACCGGCGAGCGTACACCGATGATCGACTTCAACTCGATAATGTCCTGCAGTTTCGGACTCAGCACACGGAGCGGTACATAGGCGAAGTTGGTGGCGCGGATCTGGTTGGCGGCGTCTTCAAGCGAACCGGCCAGCGGGATGCCGAGGAATTCCAGCGCCTCGCTGGTATAGAGCCGACCCGGCGTATGCCCCTCGGTTCCTTGCATACAGATTTTGACGCCGCTTTGCGCCATCGCCAAGGCGGCCAGCAGGAACCACGGCAATTGCCGCTTCTTGCCGGAATAGGTCGGCCAGTCCAGGTCCACGTCCGGCACGTCGGCGGGCAGCTTGATGGTCTCGCGCACGGCGCGGACGAAGCCCAGGCCTTCTTCCGGAACCTCCGTGCGGACCCGGAGGATACAGAGAAACGCGCCCATTTGCAGGTCTTCGACCTCGCCCCGCATGATCATGCCGGCGGCGGCGAACATTTCGTCCTCGGTCAGCGGACGCGACAGGTTGGGGCCGCGGCCGATGATCCGGACGTATTGCGCGAAGGGATGTTCTTCGGTCATCTGGGTTCCATTCGTTTCCGAAACGCCTGAACGCTCCGGTAGGGCTTACAGGAAAGCTATTCGGCGGCCTCGGCCACAGCCTCTTTCGGGGCTTCGGCGGGGGCCGCCGGCTTGAAATGGGGATCGATGTCCGCATCGGCAAGGCTTGCCGGCATAAAGCGCAGGACTTTCATGCCGATGGTCACCATGATCGCGGCGATGGCGATGCCGCCCAGGCCGAGACCGATTTCCGGCAGGCTGGGGACATAGCGGTTGACAACGCCGTCGAAGAAGCTGCTTTGCACCTCCATGCCCGGGAACAGGGACAGGGGATAGGCCTGGCCGCCGATGATGATGACGTAAACCTGGGCCATGCCGCCGATAATCACTAGCACGGAGGCCAACGCGATGCCGGTCCGGGTCAGGGGCGTGAACGGGCATGCCAGCAGGAACAACGGCACCACGGCGCCGACGCCGACCTGGAGTAGCCAGAAATGCCAAGTGAAGGTGCCGCCCGACGTCAGGATAAACGCTTCGACGCCGGAATGTTCGGCGGCGTAAAGCCCGGTCAGGTGGTGCACCGTGACGAAATACAGGTTGGCGGCGATGAACACGACCATCAGCTTGCCCATGCGCTTGATGATGTAATCGCCGAGCGGGCGGTTGTCACCGTTATAGGCGGCCAGCATCATCAGGATGAAAATGGCCATCCCGAAGGCGAACGACATGGCGATGAACATCGGCGCCAGCAGGGCCGCGTCATAGGCTTCACGCGCAATCAGGAAACCGAAAATCAGGCCCGTACCGGTGGTCAGGGCGAGGCGCCAGACGAACATGGCGAGACCGGCGGGAAAGCTGAAACATTTCATCTTGCGGTCCATCAGTGTCCACAAGTAAATCACCGCGAGGCCCATGAAGCCGGTGTAGAGGAACATGTTCCAGGCGAAGATGGATTTGAAGTTGTAGTAGGTGGCGGCGATAATCAGCCGGTCGGGGCGGCCGAGATCGAGTACCAGAACGGCCAGCCCTCCGGCCAGCAGCGAAATGGCCAACAGGCCCGACAGCCTGGACAGGGGCTTGTAGGCGAGCCGGTTGAACACCGAACCCATGGAGGCGATGTTGAGCGCGCCGGAGGCGGCGACGATCAGGAACACCGCGAACACGTGCGGCATGCCCCAGACGATCTGGTTGGTCATGCCGGTGACGTAGTGGCCATTGTGTTCCATATACCACGACGACAGCAAACCGATACCGGCAAAGGCGCCAAAGATCGCCAGAAGGCTGTAGAAGCCCGTTCCACGAGCGTTCAGTTCCGAATAGGTGACATCTTTCATATTTTCGATCCCCCCTATAGGCCGCGATACCGCACGCCTGGGTCGGTGCCCAGGTCGGCGCGGATGCGGCTCGACGGATATTCGGCTAACGCCTTGGAAATATTGCTTTTTGGATCGTTCATGTCGCCGAAGGTCAGGGCCGCGCTGGTCTTCGAGCAGGCCTCGACGCAGGCCGGTTGGCCGCCGGCATCGACCCGGTGGACGCAAAAAGTGCAGCTTTCAACCGTGCCCTTGCCGCGCGGCGCATGGGGTTTCTGGTCGGTCACGGTCTCGTGGATGAACGAGCGCGCCTTGTAGGGGCAAGCCATCATGCAATAGCGGCAACCGATACAGATATGCTTGTCGACGAGAACGATGCCATCCTTGCGCTTGAACGATGCGCCGGTCGGGCAGACATCGACGCAGGGCGGTTCCGAACAATGCTGGCACAACACCGGCAGGGATTGTTTCGCCCCCGTGTTAGGGTCGCGCAGATTGACCTTGCGGATCCACTGGGCGTCTGTTTCCGGCCGTCCGTGGCCCTTCAGGCCGTTTTCGGAATTACACGCACTCACACAATCGTTGCAGCCATCGGCGCAGCGATTGGCGTCAATCAGCATGCCCCAGCGAACCTTGGCGGTGACCGCGTCCTCGGGGGCCTTTGCCTGCGCCACGCCGTACAGCGTTACGCCCGGAGCCAGGGTGATACCGGCGGCCAGGGCTGCCGATTGGCCGAGGAAATTCCGTCGGTTGGTCGTGTTTGTTTGCTTATCCGGTGTTGTCATTGCGGCAACCCTCCGCTGACGCGATAGGCGTTTTTGGCATTGGGATGGATTTTGGCCTGGCCTTTCGGCGGCTTCGAGGCATGGCACTCGAAGCAGTCAAGCTTGACCGCCGCGTAATCGTGGCACTGGCGGCAGAAATTCTTCGGGTCTTCATAACTGACCGCCTGGCCGTCGTTGCCGGGCACCGTGTGACAGGCGACACATTCCTTGAGGCTGTGTTTTTTGGTACGGATGCCGTTGTGCATGGTCTCGTCGCGTTGGTGCTTCAACAGGTTCATGTGGTTTGCGCGCATGAACTTGGTGTCCTCCATGCACTTGTCGCCCTTGCCCTTGGGTGGCTTGGGAACGTAGACGCGGCTGTTCTCGGCCGCTTCGGCCGTCTGGACCGTTAGGCCCAGCGCCAAACCGGCGGCAAACAGCGCCACCAGCAGGGCGGCCTGGGCCGTGGTTCCGTTTGCCAAGAGAGTCCGCATCCAACGCATCGTTTGTTTATTCTCCCAATCCCATGTCGATATAACCGGCGGGACAGACATCTTCACAGATATGGCAGCCGATACACTTGGTGTAATCGGTGTCCACATAGCGCCCCATGGCTTGCTGGTCCTTCTTGACCCGGAAGATGGCATCCTGCGGGCAGTAAATGACGCAGTTGTCGCACTCGAAGCACATGCCGCAGCTCATGCAGCGTTCTGCCTCGTCGACGGCATCCTCTTCGCTCAGGCCGGTAAAACGTTCGTTGAAATTTCCAAGCACGTTTTTAGAGGTGATATCCACTTCGCTCCGGCGGTGCATGGCGGTATAGGAGAAATGCCCAAGGAACAGCTCGTCGCAGGGAATGATTTCGACGGCCGAGCGGTCCTCGTAATTGTGAATCGCGAATTCGGCCGAATCGGTGCCTTCCGTCGGAACGTGGTCGTATTCGGCGGGTTCGATTTCGTGCAACCGTAATTCGTTCAACAAATTGAAGTGGTGCACGTCGACCTTGGGGCGGTTTTTCGGGTTGTCGCCACTGAGGTAGCGATCGATGCCTTCCGCCGCGATGGCGGCCTGGCCGATGGCGGTGGTCAGCAGGTGCGGCTTGATGACGTCACCGCCGACGAAATGGTCTTCCTTGCCGGAAACCCGGTACACGTCGTCGGCGTCGATGAGGCCCCAGCCGTTGTCGAAATCCTCGATCCCGGTGAAATCACCAGCCTGGCCGGTGGCGCCGACGATCAGGGCGCAGTCGATGTCAAAGGCCTTGTCTTCCTCGATCTTCATTTCCTTGCCGGACCAGTCGACGGGGGCCACGCGCAGCGCCTTGGCGCGGCCGTCGTCGTCCAGGATGACCTCCAACGGGGCCAGGCTTTCGTGGATTTCCACACCTTCGGCGATGCAGGATTTGAGTTCGTGTTCCGTCGCCGGCGCCTTGTCGATGGGGCGGCGGTAGACGACCCAGACTTCCGCGCCCTTACGGCGGGCGGCCTCGGCGACGTCGTGGATCGTGTGGCCGAGAATGACGTTGTCGGGGCGGTCTTTTTCGTGGATCTCCTTGATGTGGCCAATGCGGCGCGCGACGGCGGCGACATCCATGGCGGTATCGCCGGCGCCGACGACCAGAACACGCCCGTCCAGGTGCTGCAGGCGGCCTTCGTTGAAGGCCCTGAGGAACGACATGCCGTCGACGCAGTTGGTCGCTTCGGCGCCGGGGATCGGCAGCGGTTTACCCGTCTGCGCGCCGATGCCCCAGAAAATGGAGTCGTATTCCTTTTCCAGATCCTCGACCGTGACGTCGGTACCGACCCGGGTGTTGAGCTTGACCTCTACGCCAAGGTCCAGAATGCGCTGAATTTCGCCTTCCAGGATGTCACGCGGCGTTCGGTAGCCGGGGATGCCGAACACCATCATGCCGCCAAGCGCGCTGTATTCCTCGAAAATGGTACAGGCGTGGCCTTTCAGGCGTAGGAAATAGGCGGCCGTCAAACCGGCGCAGCCGCCGCCGATGATGGCGATCTTCTTGCCGGTGTCCTTGCCGGGTTCCGGCAGGGTTATTTTCTGCGCGAGCGCCCAGTCGCCGACGAACTGTTCGACCGAATTGATGCCGACGAATTCTTCGACTTCGTTGCGGTTGCAGCCGTCCTGGCAAGGCGCCGGGCAGACGCGGCCCATGATCGACGGGAAGGGGTTGGACGAAACCATGCGGTCGAACGCGTACTGCTGCCAGTCCTTGCCTTCGACCGGCTTGTCGAGGCCGCGAACGATGCTCAACCAGCCGCGGACATCGTGTCCGGACGGGCAGCTACCCTGGCACGGCGGCGTGCGGTGGACGTAGGTCGGGCACTTGTGGCTGGCATCGGCGAGGAAAATTTCCTTCTGAAACGGAAGCGGCTCGCTATCGCCGTCCTTGTAGCGCCGGTAGGTTAGTTTGGTTTCATCCATGTCTTCGCTCATCCTGTTGGTATTCCTCGTTCATGGCGCCCGCTTTTCGCGGTTTTCGCCTTATTGATCTCGAAACTGGTCTTCTTTGTCTTTATTCGTTCCGGTTATTCACCAAGGCCCATTTGAATATACCCGGACGGGCAGACGTCTTCACAAATGTGACAACCGATGCATTTTGAATAATCGGTATCGACGTAGCGGCCGATAGCGTGCTTGTCTTTTTTGACCCGGAAAATGGCATCCTGCGGGCAATAGATGACGCAGTTGTCGCATTCGAAGCACATGCCGCAGCTCATGCAACGCTCGCCTTCGTGAATGGCCTGTTCCTCGGTTAGATTTTCGATGCGTTCCTCGAAGTTGCCGAGAACGTCATCGGCGGAAATGTGGATTTCATTGCGCCGAGACCGTTCGTCATAGGGGAAGTGTCCCAAAAACAGCTCCTTGTGCGGAATGATCTGCGTGTTGCCACGGTCTTCATAATTGTGGACGGCGAACTCGCCGTCGGCCGTGCCACGGGTCGGGGTGTGGTCGTATTCCGCAGGATCCAGGTGGCGCTGGTGCAGTTCCGCCAGCAGATCGAAATGGAAAACATCCACCTTGGGCCGCTTCTCATCCGGGTGTCCGGCCAGGGCGTGGTCGATGCTCTCCGCCGCGATGGCACCATGGCCAATGGCCGTGGTCAGCAGATGCGGGCGGATGATATCGCCGCCGGCATAATGCTTTTCATGGTTCTTGACCTTATACACCGGGTCTGTGGCGATGAAGCCGTGGCCGTTGTCGATCGCTTCCAGGCCTTTCATGTCGCCCATCTGGCCGATGGCCGAGACGACAAGGTCGCATTCGATTTCGAATTCGGTGCCTTCGATGGGAACCGGCGTATTGCCGGTCATGGTGCATTCGCACAACTTCAGGCCACGGGCGCGCCCGTCGGAGTCCAAGAGCACTTCCAGCGGCATGACGCCGCCGCGCAGATCGACGCCTTCGCGTTTGGCGTCTTCACGTTCGCGCTCCGCCGCCGTCATCTCGTCGATCGGGAACAGTGAGGTCAGAACCACGTCGACGCCATTGCGGCGCATGGTGCCGGCCACGTCATGGGCGGTATGGCCCAGGATCACGTATTCCGGGCGGTCGTTTTCGCGAGCATTTTCGATGGCGCCGATACGCCGCGCCACGGAAGCAACGTCGACCGAGGTATCGCCACCGCCAACAACAATGATCCTTTCCGTCGTGTGCTGCAGTTTGCCCTTGTTGAAAGCTTCCAGGAAATCGACGCCGGTCAGGCAGTTTTCCGCATCCGCGCCGGGAACCGGCAGCGGCCGCCCCGTCTGCGCGCCGATGGCCCAGAACACGGCGTCGAAGTCCTTTTCGACCTGTTCAAGCGGGATATCGGTGCCGACGCGGATGCCGGTCTTGGCCTCAACACCCATGTCCAGAATGCGCTGGATTTCAGCGTCGATCATTTCGCGCGGCGTGCGGTAGCTGGGGATGCCGTAGCGCATCATGCCGCCCAGTTCGTCGTGTTCCTCGAACACGGTCACGCCATGGCCGCGCCGGCGCAGGTGGAAGGCCGCCGACAGACCGGCCGGCCCGCCGCCGATAACGGCGATTTTTTTGCCCGTATCGGCTGGCGGTTCGGGCAGGGTCAGCTTGTTTTCGATGGCATAGTCGCCGACGTACTGCTCGACGGCGTTGATGCCGACGAAGTCATCAACCTCGTTGCGGTTGCAGCCATCTTCGCACGGTGCGGGACAAACCCGGCCCATGGTGGCAGGGAAGGGGTTGGCTTCGGCCATGCGCTGGAAGGCATATTCCTGCCAGGTCATGCCTTCGACCGGCGGCTTATCAATGCCCCGTGCAATGGAGAGCCAGCCGCGAATATCGTGGCCGGACGGGCAACTACCCTGACACGGCGGCGTGCGGTGGACATAGGTCGGACATTTGTAGCTGGCATCAGCAAGAAAGATTTTTTCCTGCAAGGGACGGGGCGCGTTATCGCCGTCCTTGAAGCGCCGATTGGTAATTTTTGTCTTATCCGCCATGTCGTTCATGGGTCAGGTTCCTTCAGCCTCAGCAGTATCGGGGGTTTCGGAATCCTTGACTGTTTCCATATCCATTTCGGGGGCGGGCGCCTCTGTGGGAGCCTCGCCTGTTTCTTCTTCGTCTTCGTCCGTTTCCTGGCCGTCCAGAATGATGGCGTTGGAAACCAGTTGGTGAATGCTGACGACGTTGTCCATCTCCATGCCGTAATAGGGCATGACCTTGGCGAACTGGCTTTTGCAGATGGCGCAGATGGCCGCCATGTGCGTGACGCCGTCGCTTTTCACGACATCCGTCAGGGCCTGCATTCGCGGTTTCGCGCCCTTGACCCGAAGCTCCATCAGGTCGTCGGTAAGAAGTCCGCCGCCACCGCCGCAGCAAAATGTGTTTTCGTGAATCGTGTCGGCGGCCATGTCGACGTAGTTGTTGCACACCGCCTTGATGACTTCGCGGGGGTATTTGAACTGTCCGCCCGGTTCCGGTCCCATGCGCGATGCGCGTGCGACGTTGCACGAATCGTGGAACGTCAACGTCATATGGTCGTTGGCGGATTTGTTTAAATTGAGCTTATTCTGCTGGATCAGGTCGTAGGTGAATTCGCAGATGTGCTGCGGCACAGGATAATCGGGGTCGAGGAAGTCAAACGGTCCGGCCAGCGTATTCCAGAAGTTATAGGCGACACGCCAGGCGTGTCCGCATTCGCCGACGACGATGCGCTTCACGCCCAGGTCCTGGGCCGCTTTGCGGATGCGCTCGGCGATGTCATGCATCTGCTCGTAAGAGCCGATGAACATGGCGAAGTTGGCGGCTTCCGATGCATAGGAGCTGAGCGTCCAGTTGACGCCGGCCTGATGGAACACCTTGGCGTAGCCGATCAGGCCATCGACATGCGGCTCAGCCACGAAATCGGCGCTTGGCGTGACCAGCAGAATATCCGCGCCTTCCACATCCAGCGGCAGTTTGACCGCAACCCCGGTTTCGTCCTCGATGTCTTCTTCGAGGTCTTCCAGGGTCGCTTTCAGGGCCGGAGCGGGGAGGCCCAGGTTGTTGCTCTTCTCATGCACCTTGCCGATGATCTCGTTGCAGTACTTCTGGCCCTGGCCGACGCTGTCCATGATTTCGCGCGCGGCCATGGATATTTCCGCCGTGTCGATGCCGTAGGGGCAGTACACTGCGCACCGGCGGCATTGCGAACACTGATGGAAGTAGGAATACCAGTCGTCGAGAACCTGTTTCGTCAGATCCTTGGCGCCGACCAGCCACGGGAACCATTTGCCGGCGAAGGTGAAATAGCGCCGGTAGACCTGGCGCAGCAGGTCCTGGCGCGCCGCCGGCATGTTCTTGGGGTCGCCGGTGCCGAGGAAATAATGGCACTTGTCGGTGCACGCGCCGCATTTGACGCAGGAATCCATATAGACCTGCAGGCTGCGGTATTTGGTCAGCAGATCGCCGAATTTGTCGATTGCCTTTTCCTGCCAGTTGCCCACCAGTTCACCCGGATAGCCGAGTTTTTCCTGATGTTCGGGGGCGGCGACAAAGGGTTGGCTGTGCGCCATGGAATCACGTTGTATCGCCGGGGTTTCGAGAAAATCCGTCAGTTTTGGGGTTTCGAAATCAGCCATTCCGGCGTTCCCCTAGTTCGTGCCCGCGCCGGAACGCGGGTCCAGTTTCGCCGCCCACGGCGCCAAGTGGCGTTGTTCGCGCGGGTTATCGACCTGGTTAAGGGTCGGGCTGAAGAAAAGGCCGGGGGCATGCAGCAGCTTTGAGATCGGGAACACGATCATCAGCACGATGACCAATCCCAGGTGGATCATCAGGATCGGATCGGCAGGCATCGGCTGCCAGTCGAAATAAAGCAATCCCAAAACGAATGCCTTCAGGGCGACGATGTCGGTGCGTTCCACGTAGCGCATGAACAGGCCGCTGAGGAAGATGGCGGCCAGCAGCGCCAGCATCAGGTGATCGGACGGGCTGGAGATATAGCGGACGCGCTCGACGGCAATACGCCGGAACCACAATCCGCCGAGGCCGACAACGGCGGCAAAGCCGGCGTACAGGCCGAAGGGCTGAATCAGAGATACCCAGAACCACACCGGTTCGGTGAAGTACCTGAGGTGGCGGAGAACGACCAGCAGCAAAGAGGCATGAAAAATATAGCCGAACAGCCAAATCCACTTGTTGGATTTGAACAGGGTTTCAAAGAATACGACTTCCCGGAACATTCTGAAAACGACGCCCGTGGATGTCGTCGGGGCCGGTGTAACGGCGATTTTCAAGGGGGCGGGCGTCAGCGTGTATTGCCTGATCTTGTAGGCGACCCCGCCAAAAAGAATCAACGCCGCAAGGTAAAAAAGAGATCCATAGATAGCTGTGATCATGCCCGGTGCCGCACCACTCACCGGAGGTATGTCCGGTGGGCGGTGCGGGTATTCTCCTATAGGAAGGCTGTATCGATGGGTTAGATGCAGCCCGTCGGCTTCGGAAGGCCGGCAATCTTACAGGCCTGCTTGGCGGGACCGTAGGGGAACAGTTCGTACAGGTACTTGCTGTTGCCTTTGTCTTCGCCGAGAGACTTCTTGACGGCCTTGGTCAGAACACGGATCGCAGGGGCGATCTGGTATTCTTCGTAATAATCACGCAGGAAGTTCACCACTTCCCAGTGATCGTCGTTCATTTCGATATTTTCGTCCTTGGCGATAAGGTCGGCCAGCTCCTTGTTCCAGACGGTGATGTCGGTCAGGTAGCCTTCTTCATCAGCCGGAAATGAGTTTCCGTCGAGTTCATAGTCCATTGCTTAATCCTCCTATAATTAAAAGCGTCTTGTGGCTTGGGCTAAAGCCACGAATGTACGGCGTCGTGTTCTTCCACTAGATCCACGAAACCTTCATAATCAATGACTTCCACGCCGTCGATGACCGGTTTTTCGCTTAAACCGCGGGCCGCCAGATCGGGACCGAGGACGTAAAACTGAAAATCCTTGGCGCGTCCGGCGACTACGTCGGAAACGCTGGTTCCCTGCAGGGCCGCAAAGACGGCGTCTTCCAGGAACAGGATGCCGCTGCCGTTTTTGGCCAGCCTGAGACAGCTGGTAACGGAACTTTTCTCAAACGGCGATTTGTTGACGGTGTGCAGCATTTTGGTATCTCCACTCATGACGTAATCACCACATCCTGAGCGTCCATGAGGTCGCTAAGTCCTTGGGAATCGAGAATTTCCACATCAACCAGCAGATCGTCCTCGGTCAGGCCGCGGGCGTCCAGTGATTCTTTCTCAACGTAGAGCTTCTCAACGTCGTATCCTTCAAGCGCCCGGTAGGTGCGCGAGAAGTTCTTCATGTTGATGCCGTCGGTGTCCTGATCCTTGACGATCTGGAAAACGCCGTCATCGACAAAAACCAGGCTGACGTCCTGGTCGAAAGCGGCGGAAATCAGAACGACTTCCAGGCTTTCCAGGGCGTATACGGTGCCGTAAGGCGCCTTGCGGTTGACAAAAAGGAACCGCTTCACGGGACCATCAAATTCGTCATCAAATTCTTCTGCCATGATTAAATCCCTTAGTCCCCGAACGTAACCAGACGGTCGGCTTCGATACCGGCTTCGATCAATTGACCGAGACCGGAAATCTGGAAGCCGGGCGCGAGAGCGTCGTCATTGATGCCGCGGCGCATGGCGGCTGCGACACAGACAATCAGTTCAACACCATGTTCTTCCGCCATTTTAGACCATTGCTGGACGAGATTGCGGTCATCCGACGGCGGGTCGGCGAACTTGGTCGAGTTATAGACACCATCGTGATAGAAAAACACGCGGATGATTTCGTGACCCTTTTTCAGAGCCGCGGTCGCGAACTGATACGCCGAGTCCGAGGCCTGATGGGTAAAAGGGCCTTCATTGATAAGTATTCCGAGTTTCATCGGCTTCCCCTAAAATCTCTCTTCGAGGCTTATTAAAAGTGAACGTGGGCCGAAGAGTTCAGGGTGGTGCGGCCGCCCCGATAGTCATCGATCAAATGATGGGTGAAATCCAACTCCGTCATTTCGAAGAAACGCGGCCAGCCGATGCGGTCGATCCATTCGCCCAGACGTTCAAAATCACGAGCGTCTTCCTTGTAGGCAAAAAGTATCTTTTTAACGACTTCGGCGACTTCCGGCCAACGCGGTGCGTTGTTCGGCATGTTGGCCTTGACCAGCTTGTGGAAGGACGGCTTGGAGCGGGCATTGGAATGCTTGCCGCCGACCCAGATCGCAAGTTTGGTCGATTCGTCGGAGTTGATCTGCATCGGCGGGCACGGCGGGTAGCACGCGCCGCAGCAAATGCATTTCTTTTCGTCCACTTCCAGCGACGCCTTGCCGTTGACCATGGCGGGACGGATCGCCGCCACCGGGCAACGGGCAATCACCGCCGGGCGTTCGCACACGCCTGCGACCAGGTCATGGTTGATGACCGGCGGCTTGGTGTACTGAACGTTGATGGCGATATCGCCCTGGCCGCCGCAGTTGATCTGGCAGCAAGACGTGGTAATCCGCACCCGGTTGGGCATTTCCTCGGTGGTGAACTCTTCGTACAGCTCATCCATCAGGGACTTCACGACGCCCGACGCATCAGTGCCGGGGATGTCGCAGTGCAGCCAGCCCTGGGTGTGGGAAATCATCGAAACCGAGTTGCCAGTGCCACCGACGGGGAAGCCTTCGGATTCCAGCTTTTCAATCAGCGGTGCCACCTGGGCTTCGCTCGAGACCATGAATTCGATGTTGCTTCGGGTGGTGAAACGGACATGGCCTTCGGCCAGTTCGTCGGCAATGTCACACAGCTTGCGGATGGTGTAGACGTCCATCTGGCGCTGGGTACCGGCACGAACGGTCCAGACTTCATCTCCGTCCTTGGCGACATGGTGAAGAACGCCCGGGCGGAGACGGTCATGCCAGTCCCAGTTGCCGTAATTCTTCTTCATCAGCGGATGCATGTACGGGAACGGGTCGGGGACTCCGACCTCATCAGGACGGCGTGGTTCGGCTTTAGCTTCAGTCATATTAATCTTCCAATTTTTTATAGTCGTACAGATCCAGGCGTCAGGCGTTATTCCGCCGCTGCCGCACTGTCCCCGCTGGCTCCCCCGCGGCCGTGACTCTGGCGCCACTTTTCAGCTTCTTCGTCGAAATCGTCCGTTCGGACGTAGGAATTGGTGCGGGGGTGATTGACCATGTTGATGTCCAACTCGAGACCAATGCCTTCAAGGAAGCTGGCCAACCCGATACGGTCGATGGTCTCGCCGATGCGCTCATGCTCGAGGGCGTTTTCGGCAAAGAAGTCGATGCATTTTTCAGCCAGTTCCTCAAGCGCATCGAAGTCCTCGTCGGTGTCCAGCTTCATGAAGGGAACGATCACGGAGCCCATGGTGTCGCCGATCTTCAGCGACCGCTTGCCGCCGAGAAGGACGGTAACGCCCTTGTCGTCGCCCGGCGACAAAGCCTTGGTCATGACATTGATGCAGTGCATGCAACGAACACAGCTTTTGTTGTCGACGTCCAGCGTGTCATCGTCGTTGAGGCTCAGCGCGTTGGTCGGACAGCGGGTGATAACGTTGTCGATGGTATACTTCCGTCCGGCTTTCTCGACGTAGGCTTTGACCTCGTCCTGGTTGACCTTCATGTCGTCGCGCCAGGTGCCGATGACGGCAAAGTCCGCCCGGTGAATGGCGTTGACGCAGTCGTTGGCGCAACCGGAAAACTTGAACTTGAACTTGTACGGCAACGCCGGACGGTGCATTTCGTCCAGGAAGGCGTTGATGATCTGACGGTGGGCCTTGACCTCGTCATAGCAGGACTGCTCGCAACGGGCGTGACCGACGCAGCTCATGGACGTCCGAAGCGCCGGGCCGGCACCGCCCAGGTCGAAGCCGATCTTGTTGAGCTCGTCGAAGGCGGGCTGGACCTTGTCGGTCTTGCAACCCTGGAACATGATGTCGCCGCTTTGGCCGTGGAAGGCGATCAGGCCGGAACCGTGCTCTTCCCAGATGTCGCACATCTGGCGCAGGACATTGGTGTCGTAGTGCAAGCCGGCGGGCGGCTGCACGCGCAGGGTATGGAACTCGGAGGATTCCGGATAGTCTTTTGCGACTTCGGAAAAACGCGGAATGATGCCACCGCCGTATCCGAAGACACTGACGGTTCCGCCTTTCCAGTAACCACGGCGCGTTTCATAAGAATGCTCCAGCTGACCGATAAGGTCGGTCATCATGGATCCGTGATCGGTGCCATCGTCATTGGCGAGGCGCTTCAATCCAGTTACGAAGCTGGGCCAAGGTCCGCTTTCCAACTGATCCAAGAGGGGTGAGTCGTGCTGTCCGGTATCTTTGCTTTTAGCCATCGTTTGAGTCTCCACCTGCACGACCGAGCGTGCGTTCCACTGTTCTTTTTGATGCCATTCCGACCCGGTTGCGAACTTTTGTTCTTGTTACCAGGAGAATTTCGAAATCCATCAACTGGACAGATCATATTCAAAAAATGTAAATTATCAAGAGCGAACTTTGTTATTAGCCTTAGTGCCCTTGTGGATACGGGGGCGGATTTTTGTTTTATATACCGGGGAACTCTTTCCCTTTTTGCCAGGTTTTTACGAATCCTATGAAACCCTCCAATCACGCACAATCTCCGGCTTTGCAGCGGCCGGACCATGCCAGTGCCGCTGCGTCCGCCGGTACGCCGTTCGACCTCGGCGAAGGGCGGGCATATGAAAACTGGCGCTCGGAAAAATTAAATTTTTTTTCTCTCAGCCCCGAAGCCCTGGCCAAAACTCTTATGGTGCCGGTTGCCGATCCCGCGTCACCGCGGCCGGACGAAAAAGGAGCGATATTTGAAAGATGCGATGCCTTTAATATGGCGATCTATGCCACATCGCCGGATACCGAAAAACAAGACGTGTTGGCGCTGGCCCGTCACTTGGGATTGCAACGGTTCGATACTCCTCTGTGTACCGGAGAGGACGGGTTGACGGAAATCACCGTCGCCGACGGAGGACGCGAAGAATTTTATATTCCCTATACGGACAAGCCGCTGAGCTGGCACACGGACGGCTATTATAATAAGCCGGACGAACAGGTCCGTGGATTTCTTCTCCATTGCCGGCGTCCGGCCCGGGAAGGCGGTCTTTCGGAACTGTTGGATCCGGACGTCGTCTATATCCGGCTGCGCGATGAAAACCCGGACTTCATTCGAGTCCTGATGGAAGACGATGTCCTGACCATTCCCGCCAACATGGAAAACGGCGTGGTCGTTCGGGACGCCGCAACGGGGCCGGTGTTTTCCGTGATCGCGGGCAAGCTCCATATGCGCTATACGGATCGCAAGCGTCATATCGAATGGAAGGATGATGCGACCGTCCTGGCGGCGCGGCAAAAATTGACGGCGGTCCTGAACGATGCGGAAGAATGCATCGTTCGGTTTCGTTTGGAGCCGGGGCAGGGGGTCGTTTGCAACAACGTGCTGCACCGCCGGACGGGTTTTTCTAATGACCCCGATGCCGGCTCAAATTCCGGGGAAAATTCCGGGGGGGGACGTTTGCTTTACCGGGCCCGGTTTCTGGATCGGGTTGGGGCGCACCAGTAATTACCGAACATGTAATTCGGGGCCGTTAAAACAGACCTGTAAATCCTTAGGCGCGCACATATATACGGACCTCTATATATAAAGACTCAAACGAAAGGCCTTTTAAAAAATGTCACTGCCTCCGATCCTGCTGAGCGATCTCATTATTCAGCACCCCGAAGTCTATTCCTTCGCCGATCTTCTGAGCGCCATCCGCAAACGGGCGGAGTTGGGGGAACGCTACATGCTGGAGGTCGATCTCAAGCCCGACTTTCCCGATACGCCGAGAAACTGGGAGTTCCTGGTGGAAGAAGCTTTTGTCTGGGGGGAACGGTGAATACACAAGACACCGAAAGCCTGGAAAAATTCAACACGCCCTTCGGCGCCGAGGTTGAATTGCTGGACATTCGTTTCAAAGGCGATGTCCGGATGCTTCGTGTCCGTATCCGCCAGGGATCTCGTTTTACCGACCTTGAACTTGATCCGGTAACGGCCAGTCATTGGGCCGACGCGATGACGGCCTGGTCCGGAGAGGCCTCCGGGGATTCCGGCGAGGAAACAGCATGAAGCACCTGCCGATTTTTCTGGATATCAAGGACCGTCCGGTGCTGGTCGTCGGCGGCGGTGAATTGGCGGCCCGCAAGGTCGAGTCCGTGCTCAAGGCCGAAGCCCGCATCACCGTCGTTGCAGAGGATTTGTGCCAGACTCTTCAGGATATGGCGGAGAAGGGGAGCCTTGAGCATCAGGCCCGCGCCTTTGACGACGGCGATATTGCCGGCGTTGATCTGGTCTTCGTCGCCACCGAGGATGAAGACCTGAACAGGCGGGTGTCGTCCCTGTCGCAGGATGCCGGCGTTCCGGTCAATGTCGTCGACCGGATTGATCTGTGCACGTTCATCATGCCCGCCCTCATCGACCGTTCGCCGATGCTGGTGGCGGTGTCCAGCGGCGGCGACGCACCGATCATCGCCCGTGTGCTGAAGGCCCGCCTGGAAACCTTCATTCCCGCCGGTTTGGGCCGGTTGGCGGAATTCGCCGGCGCCTGCCGCGACCGGGTCAAGGACGCCATTCCCGAAGGGCCGCTGCGCCTGCGGTTCTGGGAACACTTTATTCACGGCCCCATCGCCGAATACATTCTGGCCGGGCAGGAAGAAGCCGCCGGCAACCTTCTGGACGAAACCCTGGCTTCGGCCGGAGAGAGTGGGGACATCACGTCCAGGGGTGAAGTCTATCTGGTCGGCAGTGGCCCCGGCGATCCGGACCTGCTGACGTTTAGGGCCTTGCGGCTGATGCAGCAGGCCGACGTTGTCTTACATGACCGGCTGGTCACCGACGACATTATGGAGTTGGTGCGCAAGGACGCCGAGCGCATCTTTGTCGGCAAGCGGCGCGGCGATCACGCCATGCCGCAGGAGGAAATCAGTCAATTGATGGTTCGTCTGGCCAAGGAGGGCAAACGGGTGCTGCGTCTGAAAAGCGGCGACCCATTCGTATTCGGCCGCGGCGGTGAGGAAATCGACGTCCTTTCATCGGAGGGAATCCATTTCCAGGTCGTCCCTGGCGTGACGGCGGCCAACGGGTGTGCGGCCTATGCCGGAATTCCGCTGACCCATCGCGACCACGCGCAAAGCTGCGTCTTCGTCACCGGGCACGCCAAGGACGATCAACTGGACCTGGACTGGCCGATGCTGGTGCGTCCGAGCCAGACCCTTGTCGTTTACATGGGGCTCGATTCGCTTCCCATGCTGACCGAGAAACTGATTGCCCACGGCGCAGACCCGAAGACTCCGGCGGCGATTGTCGATAACGGCACGCGCCCCGGACAACGGGTCGTCACGGCGCCGCTGGAAGACCTGGCCCGACGGGCCAGGGAAGAAGACTTGCCAGGACCATCGATCATCATTGTCGGCAGCGTGGTTACGCTCCGCGACAGGCTTTCCTGGTTCAAGCCTTTCCCTGGCTGAGATGGTTTTGAAGGCGATAAGTCATTGGAATTCTTCTCTTAAAAGATGGCTAAAATTTACATCTTGATATTTTATAATCATCGAATATGATATTTTGAAATACAATAATGTTACACACGACCAGGGACGCAATTTTATATCTGACCGTAAGCATCGAATCCTTCGTCAAACTTCCACGCGTTCATGGAAGCGGCGAGTGTGGGATTCGTCGCGTTAAAAAAAAGGAGGCAGCTTTGGGAGTCAGAAGTTTGGCCGTTGGGGCCTTGGGGGTTGTTTTGGGTTTGGCGTTTAGCACCAACGCAATCGCCGCAGAAAAGAAGATGGTGAATTACGTCGTCAAGAATGGAGCGATTGCCAAGTCTTTGACCGGGAAACCGGGCAATGCGGCAAACGGCCGGAAGTTGGCAATCAACCGCAAGAAAGGCAATTGCCTGGCTTGTCATAAGATGCCTATTCCGGAGCAGGCTTTCCACGGTGAAATGGGCCCCGAACTCATTGGTGTCGCCGGCCGTCTAAATGAAGGTCAAATTCGTCTTCGCATTGTTGATCCGAAATTCTTTAACCGGGACACGATTATGCCGGCTTTCTACAAGAACACGGGCTTTACCCGGGTTTTAAAGAAGTTCAAGGGCAAGACAATGTTGTCGGCCGCCCAGATCGAGGATCTGGTCGCCTACACGATGACGCTTAAATAGGAAAGGCCACCCGCTTTTCACGCGTGGTCCTTTCAATAGGGACAATAACGACAAGGCGATTACGCCAAGGAGATATTGATGTCTGAAAAAATTATTACTCGTAAAATCCGGCGGCGCGATCTGCTGGCTATGGCAGGTACAGGCGTAATTGCCGTTGCCGGTATCGGTCTCGTGGCCGGTCAAGCCAAGGCGGATGCTGCTGCCGTCGCCAAGCTCATGAAGACCCATATTGGCGGTAAGACCCCGAAATCTGGCCGGGTTACGCTGGAACTTCCGCAGATTGCGGAAAACGGCAACACGGTTCCCATCGCGGTCGAAGTGCAAAGCCCGATGACCTCCAGTGATTACGTTAAGACGCTTCACGTCTACGCCGAAGGAAACCCGTCTCCGGAAGTTGCTACTTTCCGGTTCAGCCCCGAAAGCGGCAAAGCCAGGGTTTCGACGCGTATGCGCATGAGAGGGAGTCAGAACATCATCGCGGTTGCGGAGATGAGCGACGGTTCCGTCTACATGGGCAAGAAAGCAGTCAAGGTCACTATCGGCGGCTGCGGCGGCTGACGTAGGAATAGGGAGAATTTCAAAATGGCAAAAGCCAGAGTAAAAGTGCCTCGGTCCGTCAAGAAGGGCCAGGTTTTCGAAGTCAAGTCGCTCGTTTCCCACAAGATGGAAACCGGTCTTCGCAAGAACAAGAAGACGGGCAAGAAGATTCCGCGCGACATCATTAACAAGTTCACCGTCAATTATGGTGGCAAGGAAGTGTTCTCGGCCGACTGGCATCCCGCCGTTTCGGCCAATCCGTACACCTCCTTCTTTGTTAAGGCGGGTGCAAGCGGCCCGATGATTCTTAAATGGACGGACGATGCTGGCAAGGTCACCGAAAAGACCGTCAAAATCAACGTCTCGGGTTAATGGGGGACATCATGAAAAAACAAATACAGGGTATTTTGATTGGTGCTGCCGTCGCGGTCGGCTTGTCCGGTTTCGCCGGCGTCGCTTCGGCCCAGGACATGATCTACAAGGCCGGGGACCGGCAAAGCGGGTACATGTACGCCGCCAAGGAAACCCAGGCCATTCAGGACGACGATCTCGGCAATCCGGCTTATATCTGGGTTGATGAAGGCGAAGCCCTCTGGACCAAAGTGGACGGTAAGGCGGGTAAGTCCTGCGCGACCTGCCACGGTGCAGAATCGGCCATGTTGACGGATGTCGGCACCCGCTATCCCGTTTACAATGCGAAACTTGGCAAGATGCAAAGCCTCGAGCAGAAGATCAACGAGGAACGCCAGGAAAAGATGGGGGCCAAGCCCTACAAGTGGGAATCCAAGCAAATGTTGTCGTTGACTGTTTACATGCGTAACGGTTCACGCGGCAAGCCCATGAACGTCAGCATTGACGGTCCGGCGGCCAAGTTCTTTGAAGCAGGCAAGAAGTTCTTCAACCAGCGCCGTGGTCAGTTGGACATGGCCTGCAAGCACTGCCATGAAGACGGCGCCGGCATGATGATCCGTGCCAACATGCTGTCCGAAGGCCAAAGCAACGGTTTCCCGACCTACCGCTTGAAGTGGCAGAAGCCGGGGTCCATCCACCGTCGCTTCCGTGGCTGCAACAAGCAGGTTCGCGCAAAACCCTACGGCTATGGTTCTGATGAATACGTCAATCTGGAACTGTTCGTGGCTTGGCGTGGCCGTGGTCTTTCCGTGGAGACCCCAGCCGTTCGAAACTAAGCTACAAAGCTAAAATAATACGGGGGGAGTGCGGTAAGACGCATTCCCCCTTTTTATGAGAAGGTATCAAGAAAGATATGTTGGACCGTCGTCAATTCCTTCAAGTCGCTGCGGCAACCGCGGCTATTACCGGCGTTTCGGGGGGGCTCTTGCCCGGTGCTTTGGCGCGTCAGAAAATCACTCAGAAAGACCTTTTAAAATTTGATTCCGTAGGCCAGGTAACGCTGCTTAATTTCACCGATTGCCACGCCCAACTGGTGCCGCTGTTTTTCCGCGAGCCGTCCATCAATATCGGTGTCGGGGACGTGCATGGACTTCCGCCACATCTGACGGGCAAGGAACTCCTCAATCGCTTCGGCCTCAAGGGAGGCTCGATGGAGGCTTATGCCTTCTCCAGCGACGATTACGTCAATCTGGCGAAGACCTACGGGCGTATCGGCGGTATGGACCGCATGGCCACTCTGGTTAAGGCGATCCGCGCCGAGCGGCCGAACAACACGCTTCTGTTCGATGGCGGCGACACCTGGCAGGGCTCTTATACGTCGCTGCAAACCTCGGGTAAGGACATGGTCGACGTCATGAATACCCTGGGCGTCGACGCCATGACCGCGCATTGGGAATTCACCTACGGCGCGGAGAGGGTTAAAGAACTGATCGGGCATCTGAAATTTCCGTTCCTGGCCGGCAATGTCCGCGATACCGAATGGGAGGAAGAGGTCTTTCCGCACACGCAGATGTATGAGCGCGGTGGCGTCAAGATCGGCGTCATCGGTCAGGCCTTCCCCTATACGCCGGTGGCCAACCCGCGCTACATGATCCCAACCTGGTCGTTCGGGATTCGCGAGAAGGCGGTTCGTCAACGGGTCGCCGCGGCGCGCAAGGCCGGCGCCGAGTTGGTTGTGCTGCTCAGCCATGATGGCTTCGACGTTGACCGCAAGTTGGCGTCCCGCGTCGATGGCATTGACGTGATCCTGACCGGTCACACCCATGATGCCATTCCCGACGTTATTAAGGTCAACAACACGCTGTTGGTGGCTTCCGGTTCACACGGTAAGTTCCTGGCGCGCCTCGACCTGGACGTAAAGGGCGGCAAGGTTACCGATTTCCGGTTCAAGCTTATTCCGATCCTGTCCGACGTTATCGAACCGGATAAGGAAATGGCGGCACTCATCAAGAAAATCCGCGCCCCGCACGAAAAAGCCATGCGCCGCGTTGTCGGGCGCACCGATAGCCTGCTCTACCGGCGTGGCAGCTTCAACGGGACGTTCGATGACATGATCTGTCAGGCGTTGCTGGAAGAACGGGACGCAGAAATATCCCTATCCCCCGGTTTCCGCTGGGGCGGCAGCCTGATTCCCGGACAGGACATCACCGTCGAGGATATTTTCAACCAGACCGCCATTACCTATCCGAATGCCTATCGTTCGGAATTTACCGGCTCGTTTCTGAAGGAAATTCTCGAAGACGTCGCCGACAACCTTTTCAACACCGACCCCTATTACCAGCAGGGCGGTGACATGGTGCGGGTCGGCGGCATGGGCTATAGCATCAATCCTCACAAGCCCATGGGCAGCCGCATCGGCGGCATGACACTGCTCAAGACCGGCAAGCCTATCGACCCGGCGAAGACCTACGTCGTTTCCGGCTGGGCCTCGGTCAATGAAGGCACCAAGGGGCCGCCGGTTTATGACGTCGTTACCAAATATGTCGAGAAAAAGAAGGTGATTAATATCCCGCCAAACCAGAACATCCGCATTCTGAAAGGCTGATACTGCCGGTGCCTCGGAGGCATTCCTCCGAGGCGTTTGCCATTATATTCGGCTCCCGGAAAAGTGATGTGCCTTGGGCCGTTTCCGGAAATACTATAGGGATCAATCAAGGAGAAAGGGACGGCATATGGATGGGTTCGAGATATCCTATATCGGCGCCTTGGGGGCAGGAATTTTGAGCTTCCTGTCGCCTTGCGTGCTACCCCTGGTGCCGCCGTACCTGTGCTTTCTTGGCGGCGTCTCCCTGGAGCAGATGACCGACGATGAAGAGCTGCCGCCCGGCGTCATGCGCGGCGTTCTGTTATCGGCGGTGGCCTTCGTCCTCGGCTTTTCGACCGTATTTATTGCCTTAGGCGCGACCGCATCGACGGTCGGCCAGTGGGTGGCCGATTATCTGGATGTGCTGTCCCAGGTGGCGGGCGGCATCATCATAATTTTGGGCCTGCATTTCATGGGGGTTTTCCGCATCCCCATCCTGTACCGGGAAGCCCGCTTTCATGCGGAAAGCCGCCCGGCGGGGCTGATCGGTCCTTATATCATCGGCCTGGCGTTTGCCTTCGGCTGGACGCCCTGTGTCGGCCCCGTGCTGGCCGCCATTCTCATGGTCGCCGGCAGCGAAAGCTCCATAACCTACGGCATGGGCCTTCTGGCGGTCTATTCCGCAGGGCTGGGGATACCGTTTTTCCTGGCCGCGGTGGCAATGAAGCCGTTCATGAATTTCATGACCCGATTCCGCAAACACCTGATGACGGTGGAACGGGTCATCGGCGCGCTTTTGGTTCTGACCGGTATCCTGTTCGTGACCGGATCCATGGCCGATATCTCGTATTGGCTGTTGGAAACCTTCCCGGCCCTGGGAACCAGCGGATAGGCTTTCCAGGCCTTAGCCGAATCGTAGAAACAGCATCCGGTCCGACGAACTCAGGCCCCGGAGAAGGCTGATCAGGTTAGGGGACGCCTTGTTGGCGATGGCCACCCATATCCGCGACAGGGAATGCAGGCTGTCCTCCATCAGGCGCTTGAACTCCGGATTCTTACGAACCTCCTCAGGGGCGTTGTCTGCGCATTGTTCGTACCAGTAGACGGTGATGGCGAGGATTTGGCGTAATTGATCGACTTCCTCGACAACTTCGAAGTCCGGCGGATTGTGGCGAAATTTATAGAGTTTCCGAAAGGCCGCATTGGCCTTGTCCACGTAATCGGAATACACGAAGACGCCGTTGCGGCGGCGCAGATCGGCGAGGGTGTTCCGGATCGGGGCCAAGGCCTTTCGGGCCGCCTTGGCGTCGCCTTTGATGGCGGCTTTCAATCCCTTTGATATCCTCTTGCCGATATCATCAAGGGTCTTTTTGAAGGACACGTCGTCGGAAAACGTATCGGGCGGCTTCGTTCCAAAACGCTCGGCGATATCTTTCCATTGGTCCGCCATTTCCTCCAATTCCAGTGAGGCGACCTGGGCGTTACCGGCGCGGAGCAGGAAAACGGCCTCGCGGTAGAACCCGTACGCAGTGGCGACGGCCTTGTTGAATTCATGAACGGGGGCGCCAAAGGCAGGCGGCGTGAAAGCATGGAACGCAATAAAAAGGACGCAGGCGATAAACAGGGAGCGCATGATTGGAAAAACCCTTTGGGTTAAAAGAAATATTTCTTGTGGGTCTCGGGAAACCTTGAAAAGCGTATAAAGCACATATCATTCAGGTTCATTTTATTATATTTTCTCTTACAGATTGATGTGGATTTTTTTAAGGGGCGGAACGTGATCACACGGCGGCGCTTTACCCGTTTGACGGCAGGTGGAGCTTTTGGCGGGATCCTCGGTGCGGTTTTCGGCGGAGTGGGAGGCTTGTTCACGGGAGCCGGAGCGGGCCTCGCCGACGCGAAGCCCCCGAAGCGCTACAAGTCTGAATTTACCCGTAAGGGCCTGCATACCCAGCCCTGGTTTCTGAACAGTTTTCTCGACCTGAAGGACGATCTGGGGGCCGCTACGGCCGCCGGCAAGCGGTTTGCCATCATGTGGGAGCTTGCAGGCTGCCCCTATTGCCGGGAAACTCATCTGGTCAATTTCGCGAAGCCGGAAATCAGTGCCTACATTCAGGAAAATTATGATTTCCTGCAATTGGATATGTTCGGCTCACGTGAGGTCGTCGATTTTGACGGCAAGAAGATGAGCGAGAGGGCTCTGGCCAAGCGTCACAAGATCCGCTTCTCGCCGACCATCCAGTTTTTCGCCGAAACCCTCGAAGGGGATACCCTGAAAAACGGTAAAAAGGTCTTTGAAGTCGCCCGCATCCCCGGCTACTTCCGGCCCCGCCATTTCCTGGCGATGTTCCAGTTTGTCCGCGACAAGGCCTATAAAACGGGCGATTACCGCAGTTACCTTAAAGCCAAACGGAAAAAGCGGTCCGGCTAAGCTGTCCCCCCGAAACTTAAGTGGAAATTCAGGCTGCAACGGCTTTGGCGGTCTTTGCCGAAGGGGTATCCCGGTCAAGCTCGGCGCTGCCGCCCGTACAGAACAGTTCGAAAATCAGGCCGAGCACCAGTTCTGCGTCCTCGCTGGCGAGACTGTAATAGATTTGCTTGGCTTCGCGCCGGGTGCTGACCATGTTGTCGGACCTCAGCCGGGCCAATTGCTGGGACAGGGTCGGCTGGCGTATGCCGAGCAGATGTTCCAGTTCACTGACGTTCTTTTCGCCTTCCGCCAGGGCGCACAGCATCACCAGACGGGTTTCATTGGCCAGTCCCTTTAGAAAATCGCTGGCGCGTCCGGCATTTTCGTGAATTTCATTGATGTCCTTCATCGATGAACCCCCAATATTTCTGCGTCTAGCCACGATGGTCAACTCCTGAATATATAGGGAATGAATTTATTAATACCAATATAAAAATGTAGTAGATTCAAAAATACATTTTAATATTGTAAAAAATATGCGTGGAAAATGGGGGACAATGATAGGCTTTGTCCGTCATATGATTTTCTTAAAAATAAGGCTAAAAGGCGATTTTATCGGCGATGGCTTCGATGCCGGCTTGGGCGCAGGCTTCGTCCAGATCTCCGCCGGGAGCGCCGGAAACGCCGACTCCTGCGACGATGGACCCGGCGGCTTCGACGGGAACGCCACCGCCAAGCATTAGCGCACCCGAAACGTCACGGACCCCGGATTGCGATTTCCCGGCTTGAGTCAGTTTGGAGAGTTCTCCCGTACTGGTTCGGAAACTGATGGCCGTCCAGGCCTTGCGGCGGGAGGTTTCCGGCGTGTGCGGGCCGGCGTAGCGGTCTCTCAGGGTGACTTGCAGGATACCGGAGCGGTCAACCACGGCGACGGCGACTTGGAATCCCCGCTTGCGGCAGTCCGCCAGCGCCGCCTGGGCCAGTTCCTGGGCGGTTTCAAGGCTCAGGGACTTGAACGTGACCAGGGCCTCACCTTGGGCTTTCGCCGGGACAACAAAGGATGCCAACACTATGGCAGGAATGAAAAGACGGCTTAACATGTCGCTTCTCCCTTCTTTTGCAGGGTGGCATTGGCGGCAATGCGGTTCTTGTCGTCACAGGCGCCTGCAAGGGGGTCTATCCGTGTGGTCATTTCCTCCAGAAGGCCCCAGAAAAAGGATTCCCCCGGATACCCCGTAATACGGCCGACCTCCCGCCCGTCCTGAAGAAGCACGAAGGTAGGCGTGAAGCGGATTCCCCTGAGGTGCTCCAGGTTGACGGGGCGGTCTTCATGGATGTCGACGCGGTGGACCGGAAGGGTTTTGCCGACTTCGGTCTTGCCATAAACGCCGCCGACTTCCTCTTCCCACACTTCACACCATTCACATGTTGAGGAATTGAACATGATCAGTTCGTTGGCCGAAAACGCAGGCGCGGCGGTAAAAAGAACAATCAAGAAAAGAAAAATTGCGCGGAACAAATCCATTCCTTCCAATCAAGGCAAGGGCGCGAAATTCACGTGTTAAATTCGCGCCCGAAAACCATTTCAAAGCTTGGGGACTTTACCAATTTTCCGGCTATTTGTCTTGTTTTGTCTTGAGTGCGGGGTGGGGGCAAAATTCAGCCGAACATGTCCTTGATAATGCTTGCATACCAGGCATCCCCGTCTTCCGCGGTCTTGCGCCGGATGGATGGGGCTTCCCCGGCCTGGCTGATGAAGCCGGACTGGCCGGTCAGGCGTTTTCCGTCGGACTTGTAGGTTCCGCCCAGTTGCACCCCGCTTTCTGGGGAGACGAGAAAAAAGCAGGTGCTGCCCAGCAGGCCAGCTTCGGCGGGACTTTTTCCATTCAGCATCGCGCCGACGGCGGCGGCGCAGGCGCGGGCCTGACTGTGTGCGGAATAGGCGGATTTCACCATGTCGCCGGGGTCGATGGCGTCACCGATCATGTGGACTCCGGGCGCCAGGGCGGACTCGAAGGTCATGGGGTCTACCGGACACCACCCCGATTTGTCGGTCAGGCCCGAGATATGGGCGATTTTTGCCGCATGCTGGTTTGGAATGACGTTGGCGACCTGTACGGAATATCGTTCCTCGTTGGAAATCAGGGTCCGGGTTTTCACGTCCACGGCCTTGATGTGACCGCTGAATTCGGCCGGCACCCATTCGACCATATCCGAATACTTGCGTGTCCAGATATCGGTCATGACCTCAGACATGGGGAACTCGTCCTTCGAGTCGAGAATCAGGATTTTCGATTTCGGTTTATGGGTCTTCAGGTAATGGGCGACGATAGAAACCCGTTCATAAGGCGCCGGCGGGCAACGGTAGGGCCGAAGCGGCGAGGCGATGGCAAACACCCCGCCGTCTTCCATGGCCAGGAGCTGTTTTCTCAAAACGGCAATCTGGGCATCGGCTTTGTAGGCGTGTGGGATTACGGCGGCGGCGGTTTCGTCATAGCCCTCTATCTGATCGAACTTGAAATCGATGCCCGGTGCAGCGATCAAACGGTCATAGGGGATGCGGGTTCCATCTTTCAAAAGGACGGACTTTTTTCCGGCGTCGATGGCGGCGGCGAAGGCATGCACAACGCGAATGCCGTATTTTTTCAAGGCTCCATATTCATGGGTGATGAAGTCCAGCGGCTTGAAGCCACCGAGATAGCGGCTGGAGAAGAAGCACGCCGTATAAAGCGGGTTGGCTTCGATCAGGGTGATGTCCAAATCGGGAAAATTCCGGGCCAGATAGACAGCCGCCGTGGCCCCGGCGGCACCACCGCCGATGATCACCGCCTTGGGCCTGGCGCCGCCGGCAATGGCAGGACCCAGAGCAAGGCCTTGACCGGCGGTGGCAACGGTCAACCCACCCATCAAGCGGTTGAAGGTTCGGCGCGTCAGGTTTTTCGCGGGCTTGGAAAGAGACATGGTTTTAAAAGGGATCAGATAACGGGTGTAACGGTGTTGGCGACGGTGTTGAACGTATTGTTCAAGTCTGTGGAAAGTAGATTAAAAGCGCCGATAAGCGTGACAACCACCAAGGTGGCGATCAGGGCGTATTCGATGGCCGTGGCGCCTTTTTCGTCGTTTATCAGTTTCCTGAGGCTAGCCTTCACCGTGGTTCCCTTTCTCGGGCTAATTGAGAAGGCGCTGGCGCAACGCACTTTCGACATTTTCGATCACGCCTTGCCAGTCGCCCGGCGCTTGTTGACGGAAGAGCCGCATGGAAGGATACCAGGGACTGTCGTCGCGGCCTAGCAGCCAGCGCCAGTCCGGCACGAAAGGCAACAGGGTCCACACAGGTTTGCCCAGGGCACCGGCCAGATGCACGACCGAAGTATCGACGGAAAGGATCAGGTCCAGGTTCCGCATCACCGCCGCCGTGGCGGAAAAATCCTCCAGATTGCCGCTCAAATCGACGATATCGTTTTCCAATTCCAAGCGGGTGATATCCTGGCTGCGTTCGCCGAACTGCAGGCTGTAAAAATCAAAGCCATCCACCGCCAGCAGCGGTTTCAGCAGATTTAAGTCGATGGAACGGTTTTGGTCGTTTTTATGGGCCGGGTTACCGGCCCAGACGATCCCGGCTTTCAATGAGCCGTTTTCGGGCAGTTTGGCGGCTTGTTTTTCCGGCGGCGTAAGGTAGGGAACCGTTGCCGGTATGGTGTCCAGATTTGTACCTAAAAGGCGGGGCAAGCTGAGAAGGGAAGCCTGAACGTTATATTCGACCGTTCGGTCCAGGCGGCTGACGGCGCGGCTGACGCCGGGGGTGGTCTCAAACAAGGCCTGCAACTGCGGAGGACATTTGACGATGACCTTGCCGCCCATGGCAGACAGGGTTTCCGCGTAACGAACGAACTGAATGGAATCGCCGAACCCCTGTTCGCAAAAGACCAGGATCGTTTTGCCTTCGAGGCTGGAGCCATCCCACGGGGGACCGGACGCACTCCAGATCAGGGACTGGAAGCCTTCACATTTCATGCGCCATTCGTATTCCGCCCATCCTTCCGGGAATTGCCCCGTCATCAGCAGAACCTGAGCGTTGTTCCAGTGGGTTTCTGCGTTGTCCGGCTCAAGCGACAAGGCACTTTTATAGGCATCCATGGCGCCGTCCCAGTCGCCACGGCTTTTCAGCGCATTGCCCAGGTTGATATGGGCCTCGGTCAGTTTCGGCTGAAGGGCAACAGCCTTCTGCAAAGTTTCCACCGCTTCGTCGTATTTTCCCTGGTTTCTCAGCAAATTTCCGAGGTTGCTGAGGATTTCTGGCTGATCAGGCGTGATGGCCAGGGCCCGATGGAAGGCGTCTCCGGCTTCTTCGCCCTTGTTTTGCTGTAAAAGGGCGGAGCCGAGGCCGTTCAGGGCCTGGGCTGTATCGGGCTCTATCTCCAATGCCTTTTGGAAGGATTGGGCGGCGTCTTCGGGACGGCCCTGTTGCAGGAGAATGTTGCCCAGGTTGGCATGGGCGGCAGCCTGATTGGGATCGATGTCGAGGGCGCGCCGGAGAGGCTCTACGGCGTCATCCAACCGGCCTTGCATCTGAAAAATGCTTCCCAGATTATTGTGGGCTTCGGCCAGATCGGGGGCGTTCCCGATGGCGCGGCGCAGGACGGATACGGCCTCGGTGAATTTTCCCTGGACGGCCAGGGCGGCGCCCAACTTACTCATAATCTCCGCCGCTTCGGGCCGGATTTCCAGGGCCTGGCGGTAGAGACGCTCGGCCTCGCCAAGCCGCCCGGCCATGTGGTGTTCGCGCGCCTGTTGGACAAGGGAATCGCATTCATCGGTTCCGCCGTCAGTTTGTGTTCCGGGGGTAGGGGATTTCGGATCTTGGGACATATTTTCGGTCATGGATAAGGGCTGTTCATTTTTTCCGTTTGCGTTTGATTGGCATGGTAACGAGGGTTTCCGCGAAGGCGGCAATATCCTTTACCTGTTCCAGGGTCAACTTAAATTCCACAGCATATCCCGGTTGCTTCGACCACCGGGGAATACCGGGAATGCGAAGGAATGCGGGATGAGGGCGGCGGGCATAAAAGGTTTCGAAGCGTTCCCTGTAATCCGGCATCTTGGCGATCATCTGGAAGGAGGCCGTCGATCCGATCCCTCCAAAAGGGTTGTGTTTGGCGATGACATGGCAACGGGAGCAATGCTGTTCGGCGATCGCCCGGCCTTTTTCCGGGTTTCCGGCCTTGGCCGGGGTACCATCCAGCAACAGACTTGCCGAGGCGATAAGAGCGATTGCAGCCCATCGGCGGGCGTGGAATATGGTGTTCATGGCGATGGTGAGAAAATCCGGTTAACAAAGCAGGCTATTCGCCGAGTTCCACATAGCCACGTTCGATGACATGGATGAGGGATTCAAAGGCCTCGCGGGCTTCTTCGTACATTTCACGGTTCTTCTTTAACGTTGCGATTTCTTCTTCCGAAGGGGCGTCCCCGCCATCGGATTCGGCGATTCTGAAGGCTTCCGCCAGATACTGGCTTCGCAGCCTGGCGACCGAAATGGCAAGGGGCAGGATATTCTCCTTGGTCATCGCGGGCAGACTTTGAGACAGGATTTCCTTGTTGGCGACCTGGATGGCCTGCTCGATTTCCATTAAAAAGTGCTGGCTTTTGAACTCGTGGTGCTCCGCCATGGTAACGTCTCCTAGTGGATAATCCTGTGTGAATGGTCCCGGAACTTCCAGCATAGCAGTAAATATGGATTGTCCAATCCTGCTAGACCCATCACGGTTAATTGAAACGACGTGAGTCCATTTGAATGGCTTAATTTCCGGCTTGAGATGAAAATGTTTTTATGGCCTCGATCCTATTGATTGATGACAACCCGCAATTCCGCCACGAAGTCTGCTTAGGGCTGGAAGACGCTGGACATCGGGTGACGGAGGCTTCCAATGGAGACGAAGGTCTTCAAGCCTTCAAAAGCGATGCTCAAGACATCGTTATCACCGATGTGGTGATGGATCACGGCGAAGGCGTGGAAACCATGCGATGGATTCATGAAGTGTCCCCGGAAATTCCGGTCATTGCGATTTCCGCGCATGAAGACTACCTGAAATCCATGGAAAAACTGGGCGCGGCGCGGAGCCTTCAAAAACCCTTCCGGATAAAAGCTTTGATCGAAACTGTGCACGATGTTCTGGCGGTATATTCCATTCCTTCAAGTTAATCATAAGGCTTCCGGCTGATTGCCCTCGGTAGGGTTTTCGGTATTATAATCCGACTCAAGTTACAAGGAGCCGGAGAAGAGTTTTGACTGATTTCAATGAATCCTCCCAAAACGGGGGAGGCGGCAGATTTATCCCCGTTGACCAGCGCCAAGCCGATGATGTTTCCGATCGCCGGATCGACGAGGACCGGCGGGACGAGGGAGGCTCCTTTTCAGGCGAAGAGCAACGTGCCACTTCCGACCGCAGAAAAGGTCTGGATCGCAGGACCATGGGTCTGAAAGTCCCGTGCAAGACGAGTGGCACCATTGAGTCCATAGAAGACTGGCTGGACCTGAACTGCGATAATGGCTGGAGCGTGGTCCTGCAAAGGGTGGACGAAGATTTGACGACCAAGCACCTTATCGTCAAGTTCGAGACGGAATCCGACAGGGACCGGTTTCTGGACAAATACATGCAGGGAAAATAGCAAGGCGCCTTCCGCGCCTTCAGGAAAGCAACCGGGAAACCGATATGGACTTTGCCATCGGCCTGAGTATCGCCTACATGAAAATCCTGTCCCTTGCGGCGGTCATCATGGCCTTGGTCTGGGCCGCAGCCAAGGTATCGCTGGCGCTTCATCAGAAAATGGCCGCCCGGAAAGGTTTGGATGAGGCCCAGCCCCGATCGCCGGACTCGGGGAACGGTTCGGAGTAATTCTCCGGTCCCCGGTTCCTGATAACAAAATGCAACATACCCGACTTTTCTGGCTGGTCCTGATCGCCGCCGTGGCGCTTGGCGTTGCGGTGTTTGTGTTCCTGATCGACCGGTTTCCGGACGCGGCGGAAGGCGAAGGGAGGATCAGCCTTGTCCATGGGGTGTTGTTGCTGACGGTTTTGTCGGCCAGCGCCGTCCTCAACCGCCGAAGGTTCCGGTTCGGCCCGTTCGTTACCGGCCTGCTGGCGTGGGCGGTTTTGGGCGGTGTGTTGTTCGTCGGCTATTCCTACCGTTACGAACTGGGGCAATTCGGCAACCGGCTGATGGGAGAACTGAACCCATCGGGCGCCATTTCCGTCCCCGGCGGCAGCGTCACCATCCGCGCCGATCAAAGCGGTCATTTTGTCGTCGAGGCCGATGTTACGGAGCAGGGAAGCGCCGTTCCCATTCGTTTCCTGGTCGATACCGGGGCCAGTGACGTGGTCTTAAGCCCCAGCGATGCCCGGCGTCTCGGTTTCGATGTCGATGGTTTGGCGTTTACGCGCCGCTACCGGACCGCCAACGGAACGGTTTTCGGGGCTCCGGTCCGCATTGAACGCATAACGATCAGTGGGCTTTCCCTGGACGGAGTCCGGGGGTCGGTCAACGGCGCACCGATGGGGCGCTCTCTGTTGGGGATGAGCTTTCTCGGCCGTCTCAGCGGCTATGACGTCAGCCGGGAAACGATGACGCTCAGGCCTTAAGGTTCAACCGCAAAAAACCGGTCAGTTGGCCGATCAGTGAATAGAGGCGTTTCCGGGGGCTTGGCCGGATAACAGGTCTTCGGTAATCTTGGCAATGCGCAGCCAAACCCTGCGTCCGGGCATGTCGCCCCGTTCAAGCAACTGATCCGCCCGGATAAAAGCAGCCGGCGCGGCCATTTCGCCGTATTCCTCAATCAACAGATTGGCGGTGCGGTAAATTTCTGTGTCGGTACCCATCATTGTATCTCAAACCACGGTCTTAATGATTTCGGTCATGGTTACGCCCAGCCGGTCATCCACGACGATGACTTCGCCTTTGGCGACGGCGCGGTTGTTGGCGTGAACCTCGATGTCTTCTCCGACGCTGCGGTTCAATTCGACCACGGCGCCACGGCCAAGTTTGAGGATTTGCGAAATGGGCATCATCGACGTGCCCAGAACAGCGGTAATCTCCACCTCGACATCCATCAAGGCTTCCATGTCCGTTGTCGGTTTACCCGAATCTTCGCCCGATGTCTGATTGTCGTCTGCCATTCCACCGTCCTCAGTCTCAACCCACCCTTATCATCTCCGACGGGGCTTAATGAGATATTAAGATCGTAAAGAATAGTACCACATAAAACGTAGGCTTGTTATCCCTCTATGAATACAATGCAGTGCGGGTAAGAAGGGGGAGCCGTACCATGATAAATATTTGTGATGATTTTCCTTTTGAAGTGCTATAAGTCCATTGTGAATAGGCCTTTAGGGGTTTTCGAGAGGATTCTATTGGTATGCCGAAGTTCGAAGTAACCGTTTTCAACCAGCAGGTTCGAAAGAAAGTTGAAAATGGCGAGCACCATGAGCATTACACCGATGACTGGGCGGATTTCCGTTACGTGGAAATTAGTGCAGCCAACGAGGAGCAGGCGCGCACCCGTATCCAGGAGCGGTATTCCCCGGAAAACGGCTTCGTGATCGACAGCGTTATCTCGCTTGGGGATTCGTAATTGCAACAGGCCCGGTTCTGATACCGGGCTTTTTTTATGTTGCAACTCTAAGCGTAATTTTCAGAATTTCAGGCGATTGATTTAGCGGGAAGGCCAGGGAAAACGAGGCATTCCGATGAGTGACCGTGTTTTTATGACGGGGGAATTCCAGCCTGAGAAATTCTTGCTAGACATTGATTCAGGGTCTGTTAACAATTTTCCCCATAACATTTTAGCAACCTCCAACGGGGGCCTGCCGGTTTACCGGAAAGGCTGTTCGAAATAATAAAGGGGTGCGGCTCCAGGGATGAACCGGAAGCAACAGATACCGGATAGGGGGCTAAAAATGCTGCAGTTGCCGATGAACGGACAACACGTTTTTGAAGTTTCTATTTACAACAGGGACGTCCGGTCTCTGGTCAAGGAAAACCAGAGCCACGCGATTTTCGACGACCAATGGGCCGATAATCGAATCCATGATGTTATCGCTTTGGATGAAGACGACGCCCGCCGCTTGACGGCCGAGCAATATCCGCCCGACGCGGGGTTCGTCATCAACGACGTCATGCGGACTGAATTATAGGGTCCACTTCCTCAGCTTGTTAGTCTTGTTGCTTCGCGATTTCCGCATCGCGCAGGTCCTTGCGCTTGATCTTGCCCGTCGCCGTCATCGGCAGGTGATCGACGAATTCTATCAGGCGGGGCTTTTCATGCGGTGATAGCCGCCGGTTGACGAAATCCAGGATGTCCTTTTCCAGTTCCGCATCCGCCGTTTGACCGGGGCGCAGAAGGATAAAGGCCTTGATCTTCTCCGTTCGGAGCGGGTCGGGCACGCCGATGGCGGCAGCCAGGGACACGGCGGGGTGGCGGACCAGGCAATCCTCGATTTCGCCGGGGCCAATGCGGTATCCGGCGGACGTGATGACGTCGTCCTCGCGGCCGAGGAACCAAAAATACCCGTCCTTGTCCTTGATCCCCCGGTCTCCGGTCAGCAGCCAGTCGTCCCGGTATTTCTCGCGGGTGGCGTTCGGGTTGTTCCAGTATTCCAGAAACATCACCGGGTCTGGGCTTTTGACGGCGATATGGCCTTCTTCTTCAGCGCCCAGGACATTGCCATCGGCGTCGATGACTTCCACCGAGTGGCCGGGCACCGCGCGGCCCATGGAACCCGGGCGGACGTCCATCAGTTTCCCGCAGTTGGACGTCACCAGATTGCATTCGGTTTGCCCGTAGAATTCATTGAAGGTAACGCCTAGGGACTCGCGCCCCCATTCCAGCAGTTCCGCGCCCATGGGCTCTCCGGCGCAAGCCACGGTACGCAGATCAACGCCGAAGCGTTCCGCCGGTTTGTCGACCTGTCGCATCAGCTTCAGGGCCGTCGGCGGCATGAAGGTGTTGCGGACCCGGTGGCGGCCCATCAGGGCGACGGCTTCCTCGGGGTCGTATTTTTTTGCCCGGTGCGCGAGGACCGGAATCCCGTGGTACCAGGCCCCCATCAGGGCGTTCATCAGGCCGCCGATCCAGGCCCAGTCAGCCGGTGTCCACATCAAATCGCCGGGCTGGGGAAAAAACTCATGCGGAATCTCGACACCCGGCATATGCCCCAGCATGGTCCGGTGCGCATGGAGCGCGCCCTTCGGGTTGCCGGTGGTGCCCGACGTATAGCTGATAAATGACGGATCTTCCGACCGGGTTTTGAGCGGGGTAAAGGCATCGCTGGCCCTGTCCATCCCGGTCCAGAAGTCGAGCATTCCATCCCCGTCCCTGCCGGCGTCGATGACCAGCGCCACCTCAAGCTCCGGGAGCGCATCGCGGATGGTTTCTATTTTCGCAAGATTTTCGGTGTCGGTGATGATCGCCCGTGCGCCGCTGTCGGCCAGTCGGAATTGCAGGGCGTCCGGGCCGAACAGGGTAAACATGGGGATCGAAATCAGCCCCGATTTCCAGGCCGCGATGTGGGCGATGCCGGTCTCCACCGATTGCGGCAGCAGTATGCCGACCCGCTCGCCGGGGGTCAGTCCATGGGCGGCGAACAGATTGGCGAGTTTATTGGAGAGAAGCTTCAGCGCCTGAAAGCTGTACTGGGTGAGGTCTCTGTTGGCGTTTTCGAAAATCAGCGCCGTCCGGGTGGGGTCGGCGTCGGCATGGCGGTCGCAGACTTCGACGCCCATGTTGAAGAATTCCGGCACCCGCCATTGGAAGTCCCGGTAAACCTCTTCGTAACTGTCCGCTTTCGTCAGCATCGATGGCCCCCTCCGATGATCATAGCAGTCCGGATGAAGAGAAGAATTCGAAAAATGCTAGCGGGGGGCGGAAAGGGGGGCGGAAACGGGTGCGGAAACGGGTGCGGATGCCGGTTCTTCCTCCTCTTGCTCGCCGCCGGTTTCAAAGAAGCGGTAGGCTTCTTCCATGCCTTCCAGAACCACGCCATCGAAACCGAGCTGGACGAGGCCGTAAATGTAGGATTTGGCGTCGCCGCTGATGATCCGCTGCCATTCGGGCTGCCAGAACTGAACGTGATAGCGGTCCGGGTCGTCACGCACCGGGGCGCTGATCCATCCGGGCGAGCCTTCCCGCCATGTCGGCTTCCAGTAATAGCGGTAACTGGCGGCAGTGCCGATATTGGCCGTCGCGAAGACCAGCCGTTTGCCGCCGACCTTCTTGTATTTCAGGGTCTCCACGGCGCGCTTGTTGAGCGGTTTACGCCCATGCAGGACATCTACGATCATCAAGTCGTAATTGGTGTCGTGCATTTTCAGGGCGAACTCCGGGATCCGGCCGTAGGTTGCGGAATTGGCGATATAGGCGAAGGTGGAGACGCTTTTCAGGGATATGATGCTGCTGGAGTTTTCCCCGTAGGGCCGGCTGGGGTAGGGCGGCAAGGAGCCCAGTTCCGCCAGGGGGGCGTGAACGGTGGTGGAAACATAGCCTTTTTCACGATTGAGGCGGCGGGACTCATCGACTGTTTTCGGGTCCGTGCCGTAATCAATGACGAACACCGGAAGGCCGTTCTTGCGGGCCATTTCCGTCAGTCTCAGGTTGCGTTGGCGGATTTCGTCGGCGATCGGTTCGCCGAAAACCCTGTTGCCGAAAAACAGCCCGTCAAACATCACCCCGTCGATGGAGCGCATGTAGGTGCGGGCCGGGGAAATGCGTGTCTCATCGACCAGGTCGCGCTTGATGATCAAATCCAGGCCGCCGTGTGTGATGACATGGAAGTTGCGGTTATAGCGGCGTGCGAAGGCGGTAATGGATTGCACGAATTTCCGCATTTGCTGCCGCAGGTCGACCTGAAGCCCGGTCGGCGCGGGCAGCGGCGCTTCCGGCTCGGCCAAGGGCCGGCCTTGGACGCGAATCTGTCCGCGTGGTTGCGCTTGTGAAAGTTCCTGGCTCAGGGACGCCGTTGGCGCCAGGGAGGTGGCCAGCAACAACGCGCCGGGCAGTATGGCGAAAATCAAACGGCGTGACATTGAAGCTCCTGATGCAAAGGTCGACTCCCAGAGCCTGAACCCTACCCGATAGTGGTTAATCAGTCCTTTATTGTTCATGCTTCACCGCTTTGTGAAAGGGCGTGTCTTGCCACCTGTCGGCCGGGCGTCCCATCATGCCAGCATGCTATCCAAAAACGGCAATTTTCGGGACACTTATCTGGCCGCTATTTTTCTTTTCGGCCTGATGACGGTTTTCGGGGGTTTCGAAGCCTGGGCCGCCTCGCCCAGCTGGGGCGTGGAATGGCCGAACACGGACTTCACCAAACGTTCGGTGGAATGGAATGAAATTCTCTCAGGTGGCCCGCCCAAGGACGGCATTCCCGCCATTGACGAGCCCCGCACCATTCCCGTTTCCAAGGTCCATAACCTAGCCGACAGCGAACCCGTGGTCGGCCTGATCCTGAACGGTCAGGCGCGGGCCTACCCCCTGCGCATTCTGACTTGGCACGAAATCGTCAACGATCAACTGGGCGGCGTGCCGGTCACGGTCACCTATTGCCCGCTTTGTAATTCCTCCATCGTTTTCGACCGGCGGCTGGATGGCAAAGTGTTCGATTTCGGGACGACGGGTAAACTGCGTCATTCCGATCTGGTGATGTACGACCGCCAGACGGAAAGCTGGTGGCAGCAATTTCTGGGCGAGGGCATCGTCGGGGCGATGACCGGAAAACAACTGACGGTGATTCCGTCCCGGCTGGAATCCTTCGCCGACTTCAAAAAACGCGCACCCGATGGCGATGTCCTGGTGCCCAACGATCCTGGCATGCGGAATTATGGAGCCAATCCCTATGCCGGGTATGATCAGTCCGCCCTTCCGTTTCTCTACCAGGGTGAGATGCCCAAAGGCATCAACCCCATGGTCCGGGTCGTGGTCGTCGAAGGCGAAGCCTGGAGCCTGCCTTTGCTGCGCCAGAAGGGCGAAATCACCAGGGACGGCCTGATGCTCCGTTGGCGGCCGGGCCAGAACTCGGCCCTAGATACGCGGACCATTTCCGAAGGCCACGACGTCGGCAATGTGATCGTTCAACGTATGAAGGACGGCAAGACCGAAGATGTCGCCTATGACGTAACCTTCGCCTTCGTCTTCACGGCGTTTTATCCGGGCCGGGAAATTCACAGGAAGTAGTCCGGGCCAAGCCTTGTGTTGCCGCCTATCTGTGGCGGCGGTATACAGGAATCCGTTTTTTACTGGCTCGGATGACTGCCCGTCCTATGACTTCGGAATTTGTTTCCTCCGCCTGTCCGCACGATTGCCCTAGCACCTGCGCGCTGGAGGTCGAGCGGCTGGATGATTACACCATTGGCAAGGTGCGTGGCGCCGCCGACAACGATTACACGCTGGGCGTCATTTGCGACAAAGTGGCGCGCTATCGCGAACGCATCCATCATCCCGAACGCCTGTCTCATCCCTTGAAACGCTCCGGGCCGAAAGGTTCCGGCCGCTTCGAGCCCATCTCATGGGACGAGGCCCTCGACGAGGTCGCAGCGGCCTTCAAGGCGGCGGCCGACGAATTCGGCGCCGAGGCCGTCTGGCCCTTTCATTACGCCGGCACCATGGGGTTGGTGCAGCGCGACGGCATCCACCGTTTCCGCCATGCCCTGGGGTATTCCGGGCTGGACGAGACCATCTGCGTGACGCTGGCCCGCATGGGCTGGTACGCAGGTGTCGGAAAATTATGGGGCACCGATGCCCGGGACATGGCGCAATCGGACCTGATCGTCATCTGGGGCACCAATCCGGTTTCGACCCAGGTCAACGTCATGACCCACGTCACCAAAGCGCGTAAGGAACGGGGTGCGAAGGTTGTCTGCGTTGATCCCTACCGCACGGGGACGGCTAAGGCCGCAGATATTCATCTGGCCGTGCGCCCCGGGACCGACGGCGCGCTGGCCTGCGGGGTGATGCATGTCCTGTTCAGGGAAGGCTTCGCCGACAGGGATTACATGGCGCGCTTTACGGACGATCCGGAGCGGCTGGAAAAGCACTTGGAAACCCGCACCCCTGCCTGGGCGGCGGACATCACCGGCCTTGCGGAAGAAGACATTGTCGCCTTCGCCCGTCTTTATGGGCAGACCGAGCGCAGTTACATCCGTGTCGGCTACGGTTTTTCCCGCAGCCGCAACGGGGCCGCCAACGTGCATGCCGTGACCTGCCTGCCCGCCGTGACCGGTACCTGGCAACACCCCGGCGGCGGGGCGCTCTATGTCCAGGCCGACCTGTACAATATTGACCAGACCGTCATCAAGGGCCTGGACGTGGTGGACCCGGAGGTGCGCATCCTCGACATGTCGCGCATCGGCGCCGTGCTGACCGGTGACAAGGGCGCGCTAAAGGGCGGTCCGCCGGTGAAGGCGATGCTGATCCAGAATCAGAATCCGGCCATGGTCGCGCCGGACAGCGTCAAGGTTTTGCAGGGGTTGAAGCGCGAAGACCTGTTTATCTGCGTACACGAGCAGTTCATGACCGAAACGGCGGAACTGGCCGATATCGTGCTGCCGGCGACGATGTTCCTGGAACACGACGACATGTACAAGGGCAGCGGCCACCCCTACCTGCAGGTCACCAAGAAGGTAATCGAGGCCCCCGCCGAATGCCGCTCCAACCACGAGGTTCATTGCGCCCTGGCCGAACGGCTGGGCGCGGAGCATCCGGGTTTTGCCATGTCCGCATGGGAATTGATGGACCAGAGCCTGAAGGCGTCCGGTCTGCCCGGTGCGGACGACGCCCTGAAGGCGCGCTGGATCGATTGTTCCAAGTCCAGTGACGAGATGAATTTCCTGAACGGCTTCGGTCACGCCGACGGGCGCTTCCGGTTCGCGCCGGACTGGAGGGCGTTGGGGCAGGCCCATGGAACAGCCTGGCAGGCGATGCCTGCGCTGCCGGATCATCTGGACAACATCGATGCGGCGGACAAAGACCATCCCTTCCGGCTGGTGACGGCGCCGGCCCGGCGGTTTCTAAATTCCACGTTTACGGAAACGGAAACTTCGCGCACCAAGGAAGGCCGCCCGACCGCCTTCATCAACCCCGCCGATTGCGAGGCTTTAGGCCTGTCCGATGGCGAACGCGTGCGTATCGGCAACCGGCAGGGTGACGTGGTCGTGCATGTGAAGCCCTACGAAGGCCAGCAGCCGGGCGTCGTTGTGATAGAAAGCATCTGGCCCAACAAGGCCTTCGTCGAAGGACTGGGGATCAACGCGCTGACCAGCGCGGACTCGGCGCCGCCGGCAGGGGGGGCGGTCTTTCACGATACCGCCGTGTGGCTGCGCGCCGAGCCATCCGGAGAGGGGATGTAAACGCCGTGAGCCTGTTCCGTAAAAAGCAAAACAAGGCGGCGCACGTCATCGTCGTTGGAAACGAAAAAGGCGGCAGCGGCAAGTCGACCACCGCCATGCACCTGATCGTCGGTCTTTTGCAACGGGGATACTCGGTCGCCAGCATCGATGCGGATTTCAGGCAAGGCACGCTGAGCCGCTATCTCGCCAATCGGCAGACATTCATCAAGGCCTCCGGCAGTGATGTGAAAATGCCCAACCCCTATACCATCACCAGGAATGAAGAGGATACCGGCCGGGAAACCGAATCCACCGAAGCCGAGATGCAGCAGTTGCGCCTGTTGCTGGAAGGGGGGCTGATCAACCACGACATCGTCGTCGTCGATACGCCGGGCAGCGCCGGGCGGCTGTCGGCGATGGCCCATTCCTATGCCGATACCCTGGTCACGCCGATCAACGACAGTTTCGTCGATCTGGATGTTCTGGCTCATGTGGACGGACGGCGTATGGCGGTCATGGGGCCGAGCCATTATGCGGAAATGGTCTGGAGCCAGAAAAAAATTCGCGCCGAGCGGGACGGCGGGTCCATCGACTGGGTCGTCATGCGCAACCGTCTTTCCAGCCTGGACGCGCACAACAAACGCAAGATGGAGGACGTCCTGCAGGATTTGTCCCGGCGAATCGGGCTTCGAGTCGTGCCGGGTTTGGGGGAACGGGTGATCTTCCGGGAGCTGTTTCTGGCCGGACTGACGATCATGGACCTGAAAGACGCCGCCGGGCCGCAGGCATTGAGCCCGTCCCACCGGGCCGCCCGGCAGGAAGTGGTCGACCTGATTGACGCTATTCGCCTGACCGAATCGCAATCAGACTCCCGCCAGGGTGTCTCCGGCGCCTAAGACGGGATAAAATAATCCCATGGCAAAGTATGACGCCAAGGTTCCCAGTAAGAAAGCATCACAAACCAATGTGGATGCGTTCCTGGAGAAGGTGCGGCTGACGCCGGTCAACAGGAAGCCGGGGCAGCGCGGACGGTTGTTGTTCGCCATGGACGCCACTGCCAGCCGGGAGCCGACCTGGGACATGGCTGCGCGCATTCAGGGTGAGATGTTTCAGGAAACGGCGGCGTTGGGCGGCCTGGAAATCCAGCTGGCTTTTTACCGGGGGTTCGGGGACTTCAAGGTCAGCCGGTGGAACACCGATGAACAGGCGTTATTGCGGCAGATGACGTCGGTCTTCTGTCTTGCCGGCGAAACCCAAATCGGCAAAGTCCTGTCCCACGCCGTCAATGAAACCAGGAAACAAAAAATCAATGCGCTGGTGTTCGTCGGCGATTGTTTCGAGGAGGATATCGACCATGTCGGAAAAATCGCCGGAGAACTGGGTTTGATGGGCGTTCCCGCCTTTATGTTTCACGAAGGAGGGGACCCGGTCGCCGCCTTCGCCTTCCAACAAATTTCCAAACTGACGAACGGAGCCTATTGCCAATTCGATTCCAACAGTGCCCAGGTGTTGAAGGAGCTTTTGAGCGCGGTGGCGGTCTATGCCGCTGGCGGCCGTTCAGCATTGGAGGATATGGCCAGGAAGCGGGGCGGTGAGGTGCTGAAAATTTCCCATCAAGTGAAGGGGGACTAAACCCATGTTCCCCTATTTGATCCTCGGACTTGCCATCCTGGCGGGCCTGCTATTGGCCGGGCGCTGGTTCACCACCGCCGATCCGAAGTTGCTGGTGAAGGTTCTGAAATGGACGCTGCTTGGGGTCATCGGGACGGTTGCCTTGTTCTTTCTGTTCACCGGCCGGTTGGCATGGGCCATCTTCGCCCTGCCGGCGCTATTGCCCTGGTTGATGCGGGCGCGGGCCGCGCACCGGATGTTCAAGACTTTTTCGCGGATGACTTCCGGCTGGAGCGGGGCGGCGGCTGGGCAATCGTCGGACGTTGAAACCCGTTTCCTGCGCATGGCGCTGGACCACTCCACAGGCAGAATGTCGGGCGAGGTCATCGACGGCGACTACACCGGGCGCGCCTTGGCCGGGATGTCCCTGGAGGAACTAATGGACCTTTTGCAGACCTGCCGGGTCGAGGACCAGCCTTCGGCGGCGGTCTTGGAAGCCTATCTGGAACGCGAACACCCGGATTGGCGAGACCATGTCCAGGACGCGGCCCCGGGAGCAGGGGACTCTGGCGGCGCGGAAAGCCAGGGAAGCTATCGTGGCAGTGGTTCCATGACCCGGGGGGAGGCTTTGGATATTTTGGGTCTTGAATCCGGGGCCGGCGTACAGGAGATCAAGGACGCCCACCGTCGCCTGATTTCGGGGCTGCACCCCGATCACGGGGGATCTTCGTATCTGGCGGCTAAAATCAACCGGGCCAAGGATGTGCTTCTGGGGAAAAATTAGGCCGGGAAGGACTAGACACCGGTTGCGGGGGCGGTGTGCGTGTGGCAAAAAGACCGCGCTTGTTCAAAGGTTCGCTCAAAGGGCCGTCTTAAACGTTAATTTTCGGGAATGTCCTGATGGTTAAAGCAGTCACCAAGGCCGTCTTACCGGTCGCTGGCCTGGGAACCCGGTTCTTGCCGGCGACCAAAGTGTTGCCCAAGGAAATGCTGCCGGTGGTCGACAAGCCGTTGATCCAGTACGCGGTCGAAGAAGCCCTCGAAGCGGGTGTCGAAGACATCATCATGGTCACCGCGCCGGGCAAGGGGGCACTGGAAGACCATTTCGGGCGCGCCGTCGAACTGGAATCGTTTCTCGAAGCCCGTGGGAAAACCGAAGCCCTGGCCTCGATTCGCGACAACTTCCCGAAACCCGCACATATTTCATTTACCCGCCAAGACGATCCGCAGGGGCTGGGGCATGCCGTATGGTGTGCGCGCAAGCTTGTCGGAGACGAGCCCTTCGCCGTTCTGCTGCCGGACGACCTGATGCAGGCGACGCCGGGGTGTTTGACCCAAATGGTGGCGGCCTACGAAAAAACCGGTGGCCATATCGTCGCCGCCGAGGAAGTCCCCGAGGCTCACACCAGCCGCTACGGCATTCTCGACGTTGCCGAAGATGACGGCAGTCTTGTCCGCGCCCGTGGGCTGGTCGAAAAGCCCGCCCCCAAAGATGCGCCGTCGCGCCTCGCGATCATCGGGCGATACATCCTGCAACCCAGTGTCTTTGAACACCTGGATAAGAAGATGACTGGAGCCGGCGGCGAAATCCAATTAACCGACGCCATCGCAGCGACCTTGGATGACGTTCCGTTCCACGGCCTGCGTATTAACGGACGCCGGTTCGATTGCGGCACCAAGCTGGGCTTCGTCGAAGCCAATGTCGCCTTTGCTGCCGCGCGGGACGATCTGGGCGGGGATATCCATGAAATCCTGGCGGCCTATTAACAGGGGACCCATCCCACCATGCACATAACAATGATCGGCACCGGATACGTCGGGTTGGTTTCGGGAACATGCTTTTCCGAATTCGGCCATGATGTGGTCTGCGTCGACAAGGACGCGGCCAAGGTCGAAAAGCTGAACAACGGGATCATGCCGATCTTCGAGCCGGGACTCGACTCCCTGGTTGCCAGCAACGTCAAGGCCGGACGCCTGTCCTTCACCACGGATATGGAAGTCCCGGTCAAGGCGGCGGACGCGGTGTTTATCGCTGTCGGCACGCCGACCAGCGACGATAACACCCATGCGGATATGAGCTACGTGTACGCCGCCGCCCGCGATATCGCAGACGCGCTCAACGGCTATACGGTGGTAGTCAACAAATCCACCGTTCCCGTCGGTACCGGCCGGGAAGTGGAAAGCATCATCCGGGACGCACGTGCCGATGCTGAATTCGATGTCGTCTCGAATCCGGAATTCCTGCGCGAAGGCTCTGCCATTAACGACTTTATGCGTCCCGACCGGGTTGTCATCGGCACCGGCAGCGAACGTGCGCAGGATGTGATGAAACAGTTGTACCGGCCCTTATACCTGATCGAAACGCCGATCCTGTTTACCAAGCGTCCGACGGCGGAGTTAATCAAGTATGCCGCCAATGCGTTTCTCGCCACCAAGATCACCTTTATCAACGAAATTGCCGACCTTTGCGAGGTCGTGGACGCCGATGTGCACGATGTCGCCCGCGGCATCGGGCTCGATGGGCGCATCGGATCGAAATTCCTGCACGCAGGACCCGGATACGGCGGGTCATGCTTTCCCAAGGACACGGTGGCGCTGGCCCATACTGCCAGGACCGCCGGTCATCCCATGCGTATCGTCGAGGCCGTCTCCGTCGTCAACGACGAGCGCAAGGAACGCATGGCGGACAAAATCATTGCCGCCTCGGGCGGGTCCGTGGAGGGCAAGACCGTTGCCGTTCTGGGCCTGACCTTCAAGCCCAACACCGATGACATGCGCGAAGCCCCCAGCCTCAGCATCATTGCAGGCCTTTTGGCGGCCGGCGCCCAAATCCGGGTTTTCGATCCCGAAGGCATGGATGAAGCGAAGGAGAGCCTGAAGTCGGACAGGATCGAGTGGTGCGAAGACGCCTACGATGCGGCATCCGGCGCCGACGCCCTGACCATCGTCACCGAATGGAACGAATTCCGGGCGCTCGACCTGGATCGGCTGAAAGACATGATGGCCGGGCCGGTGATGGTGGACCTGCGCAACATCTACAACCCGGATGAAATGGTTGCCGCCGGGTTTGACTATACCTGTGTCGGACGGTCGTCCGCGTCTTCCAGGAAATAGGATCCGCAAAAAGAGGGCCGGGCATGTCCAAAAAATACCAATTTCATCCCACCATCCTCCGGGAATACGATATCCGGGGCGTCGTGCCCGATACCCTGGGCCCGGAAGACGTCCGCGTCATCGGACGGGTGTTCGGGACCATGCTGCTGGAACGGGGCGGCAAAACCGCCGCCGTCGGTTATGATGGACGATTGTCGTCGCCGGAACTGGAAGCCGCGCTGGTTGATGGTCTGGCGGCGTCCGGCGTAGCCGTCACCAGGGCCGGACGGGGACCATCGCCGATGCTGTACTTCGCGGCGGCAACTCTGCCGGCCGACGCCGGGCTGATGCTTACTGGATCCCACAATCCACCTGAGTATAACGGCATCAAGTTGACGATCGGCGGCAAGCCTTTCTTCGCCGACGATATCCGGGAATTGGGGGAGAGGGCCGCTAATGGGGAATACTCCGACGGGGAAGGGCTGGTGACCGACCGGCACGTTCTGGACGACTACGTGGCCCGCCTGCTGAAAGATTTTGAAACCGGTGAGGGCGAGTCCCTGAAAGTCGCCTGGGACGCCGGAAACGGCGCCGCCGGCGAAGCCTTGCAGAAACTTGTGAAAGGACTGCCGGGCGACCATGTGCTGCTGAACGAAGACATCGACGGCACCTTTCCGGCCCACCACCCCGACCCGACGGTGGAAAAGAACCTGGAGCAGTTGAAGGCCGCGGTGGCCGCCGAAGGCTGCGATCTGGGGATCGCTTTCGATGGCGATGGTGACCGCATCGGCGTAATCGACGGGCGGGGCCGGGTGATGTGGGGAGACCAACTGCTGGTGGTCCTGGCAGGCGACGTTCTGGAGGACCATCCCGGCGCCACCATTATCGCTGACGTCAAGGCATCCAGCGTGTTTTTCGATGAAATCGAGCGCATGGGGGGCAAGCCCCTGATGTGGAAGACCGGCCATTCCCACATCAAGAATAAAATGCAGGAAACCGGTTCTCCGCTTGCCGGGGAAATGAGTGCCCACATTTTTTTCAAGCACCGCTACTACGGTTTCGACGATGCGCTCTATGTCGCCGTCCGTCTGCTGTCGGCCCTGAACCGTTCCGGGGAAAGTCTGGCCGACGTTCTCGACCGGTTGCCCACTATGGTGAATACGCCGGAGCTTCGTTTCGAGTGCGCCGAGGAGCGCAAGTTCAAGGTGATCGAGGAGGTGAAAGTCCGCCTCGGCAAAATGGATGGCATCAGCGTTAACGATATCGACGGGGTTCGCGTCGATACGCAAGACGGCTGGTGGCTGCTTCGGGCGTCCAACACGCAGGCGGTTCTGGGGGCGCGCTGCGAATCGTCCCCCCCCCGTGGGCCGGGACGGCCGGAAGATCAGCCTCGCCCACAGCCCGTGGGAAGGGGGATCGAGCCGCCCGGTCTTTGGGAGGGGGCGTTATACACAGGGTGAGGCCTAAATACCTCCGGGGCATCCATAGTAAACATAAAAAAAAATGTTTGGATTAACGCTTGGCGGGCCTTTTTGTGTAAC
>JACKQG010000504.1_pt2 | contig 53108 bp, 41 predicted proteins | sample 8237621 | NCBI WGS metagenome assembly JACKQG01 (sample SAMN15677084, study PRJNA649215) | marine metagenome | biome: marine; feature: Black Sea; material: saline water; isolation source: suspended particulate matter (SPM) from the Black Sea western gyre | collected 2013-06-09/2013-06-10 | depth... | reverse complement strand
GCACAGATCGTTCATATAGATCATTAATATCAGCAGTTTTTGCTGTAATCCAGCCTTTTTTTATAGGTCTAGCCATAGTTTGTAAAGGATAATCTTTTTAAGTTGTACGTGGAGTAAAGAGAAGCAACAATTATTCAATCGGTTGAAGTGTAAGCGGGTCTCTTAGTGGAAGTTCAATAATTGAACCTCCAATTATTTCAAGAATATCATTCATTGTTGCCCGTTCGTTTCCTTCAGATATAACATCCCAATCTCCAACAACAAGCATGGCCATCTCATTTGTTCTTAACAACTCATTGGCAACGCGCCTCACATCCTCAATTTGCACAGCGTTGATTCTGTCCTTATAAGTAGACCAGTACGCAGGATCACGCCCTGAAATTTCATCCGAAACAAAAACACCAACCGTTTGCGCTTTTGATTGAAAAACAGATGGAAACTGTTCAATGAGTGCACTTTTTGCCAAATTTAAATCATCATCAGAAACAAAATCTGTTTTAACTGTATTAATTTCATTAAAAATTAGATCAGCAGCAAGCGCGACAGTTTTGCTTTTGGACTCATACCCAGCGCCCCACATGCCATCCATGTAAACACCCGGCGCGAGGAATGACCCAGCGCTGTATGCAAGTCCCTCATCTGATCGGACTGTCTGAGTAATTCGACTACTAAAACCACCTCCGCCGAGAATGTAATTCATGATCGTGGCAGCTTCTAAATCATCGTCGCCTTGGCGGAGAGATCGCAGGCCAATTCTCACTCCACCCTGCGAAACATCTTGGTCAACAAAATAAATACCCGGTTCAACTACAAAATCAACATCGGGTGGAGCGGCCACAGTGTTTCCAAACGTCCAATCTCCTATTTGATTTTCTAGAACTTGTAACATTTCATCTTTATCAAAATCACCACTTACAGAAATGATGAGATTTGCTGGATTTATTATTACATTATGTATTGATTGTAAATCCTCTAGTGTCACCGATTCAACCATATCCCCAGTTGTTTGAAGCCCCTTGTATGAATTGCCAAATAACAGAGATGATGTTTCTCGCTTTAAAATACTCGAAGGATTGTCATTTCTTTGTTTTAAACGTTCAACAATACTGTCCTTGCTTAAATCAAATCTTGATTGTTGAAAACCCGGATTACGCAACATGTCAACAAATAGCGGAAAGCTTTCGTCGATGTTTGAAGAAAGAGTATTTAGTGACGCGCTTACGGTTTCCCCTGACCCCCGCACAGCTGCACCTGCCGCCAAAAAATCAAACCTTTCATCTAATTCCTCTGCAGAAAGAGACGTTGTTCCACCACTGCGAACTAGACCGGCCATCATTGTTGAGAGCCCAATTTGATGTGTTGGATCAAGATAAGAGCCGCCCCTAAATGTAAACGATATATCAATAAGCGGTAACTCTCTGTCTTCTGCAATATAAACAGGAATCCCATTCCCTAATTCATACCGGTATGTAGCAGAGGAGGGAGGCGAGAAATCATATTCAGGAAACTGAATATTGTCTGGATGGTTTGGAATATTAAGAATTGTCGTAAGTAAAACGGTTTGGATAATCATTGTGGTTAAAACCCTATATGCACTAATTTGTGCCTTTTATATGTCTCAGTTGCTTTTGGAATAATAATTTTATTCTATTTCGATAATATCCTCGTCGGGGTCCGTCTGTTTGTTTTCTACTGAATCACTCTCTTGATGCAATCGTTCTTCTAATTTTTTAATCAAATAATCAAATACAACCTTAACCTCTTGAGGAACCCCACTCGACTGTGTTTTTATATTATCAATAACAGTACCAATCATTGCAGTTGGAACATTTTCTAAATCATTTAACGCCTGTTGAACCATCGCGCGTTGTTCTGGAGAAAACGATTCCAACTCTTCATCAAGAGGCTCTGCATCGGAGGCGCGATTGTAAATGGCAACTGAACTGTTATTCGTGTCAAAATATGTATTTGCAATTTCCATAATATCACTACTTGTCACACCGAGGAGGCGGTCAGAAGCGGTGTTGATATAGTTCCAATCACCAAACATTTCAAAGAACCCCAGTTGAATCATGAGGTAATAGTTGCTCTGAAGTCCACGGTACTGATCAGCAACAATGTTGTTTTTTACCTTTTGTAGTTCCGCGTCTGAGACCGGTTCGTTTTGTAGAAGTTCTAATTCTCGGTACCAAGCAGCCTCTAACTCCTCGGGCGTAGAGTCACCCTTTACTGTTGCCTTAAAAGAATAAGCGCCAGCGTATTTTTTTCCATCGAGCCCAACTCGTGCACTCGCTGCAATTTCTTCACCCTCAACCATACTTTTAAAGAGACGACCGGTTCTACCATTTAAAACCGCAGACATTACTTCAAAGGCATACGAATCCTTGTGCCCAAAAGGAACGGCGTGGTATCGAACCTCTACTTGAGATTGCGCATCAACCTCCCCAACAAGTCTTTGTGGTGCTTTTTGTGCAGGTTCAATTGTTGGAACCGGCGGCGGTGGACTTCCCTTTTTGAGCCGACCAAAATATTCTGCAATCATTTTTTTAGTGGCGTCAATATCAAAATCACCAACAACAATACCGATCAAGTTGTTTGGTCTGTAATACACATCAAAATACCGTTTCGCCTCTTCGAGTGTGTAGCTATTAAGATCGCTTGGCCACCCAATGACTGGCCAGGAATATGGAGAAGCCTCCCAAAACATAGAGTTAAATTGTTCATCAAACTTGCCAGTTGGCGAAGCGTCGGTCCGCATTCTTCTTTCTTCGTGCACAACATCACGTTCAGAGAAAAACTCTCGAAACACACTATTTTGAAGACGATCTGATTCTAACCAACACCACAACTCTAATTTATTGGCCGGCAGCCCATTAATATAAAACGTAATATCTTCAGAAGTAAAAGCATTCATACCCACCGCGCCAGCTTTTTGATAGACCGAAGAAAACTCATCTTTCACAATGACCGACCTGTGTTCGTTCATTGTTTCTACTATTTCTTTACGCAGTGCCGCTAGTTTTGGGGTGTCATATTGTTCGTCCCAAGGATCATCTATTTCTCCTGATCGAAACCGGTCATATTGTTCTCCCCAAACAATTTCAAGCATTTGATCTCTTAAAAAACTTTCTTTCTTCGTGAAAGCAGCGTCAGCAACAGGATCATTGGTCCCAATTGTATTAGTCCCCTTGAACATTAAATGCTCAAAATAATGGCTCAATCCTGTAATTCCGGGTCGTTCATTTACCGAACCAACTTTTGCAACCCACCCAACCGCAACATTGTTGGGCTCTGCAGATCGCTGCAATAAAATAAATTTCATGCCATTGTCAAGGGTGAAAACCTCAGGATCTACTTGTTGAGCGACAGTTGCTTGTGAACAAAGGAGTGTTAAGAGTGTTGCAATACATCGTTTCATAAAGGTGCTCCAACTTTTCAGTTGTCGTTATTGTGTGTGACAGATCCTCTTGATCTACAATCGAGCAGTGTAGCAAAATAGCGATAATTACATGAATCAAATGGAACCACGTCTCAAAATAGAAGTGAACACAACCGACGAAACAAGGGTTGCACAAGCGAAGCGAGCATTACATGTTGTCGGTACTGGTTCTGAAAATCACACAGGGCTTGTTTTGTCATTCCTTGATTCTCACACAGAACTAAGAAGACCGGACACAAAGGTGGGGAATGGTTTTTTTATAGATTTTTCAAAAGTAGATAGGCGGCAGGGAGCGGGAAACCTATCAAAAAAACAACCACTCCCAAAAGCTATTGGCGCAACAACCCACACAGTAATAGACGCAACCGCTGGTTTTTGTGGAGACGCAATTCTTCTTGCGCTTATGGGATTTAAGGTTGTCGCGATTGAACGGTCTCCAATTGTTTCGCTTCTTTTGCACGATGGCATGAGGCGGGCGAAAGAAGACGCAGATCTTTGGGCTGCACTTCATAACAACCTTACCATTCTAGAGGGCGACGCAAAACAACTATTAGAAACACATAAAAACGTCGACTCAATCTACATAGACCCCATGTTTCCTCAAAAGAAAAAAAAATCACCCCTTCCACCGGGTCGCATACAACTTTTGAGCCAAATCGTTGGACATGATTTAGATGCGGATTCTCTGTTTTGTGCGGCGCGCAACACAAACGCCAAAAGGGTAATTGTGAAGCGACCAAACCACGCACCACAAATGGCAGACGATCCGGTTGTTGTGCACAAAGGAAAACAGGTGAGGTACGAGGTGTATGGTCTTGCCCCATAAAAAAAACGACCCGTCTCTATGCGGGTCGTTTTTAAAATGGAGCATATCGGGCTCGAACCGATAACCTCTGCCTTGCAAAGGCAGCGCTCTCCCAATTGAGCTAATGCCCCAGTTGTTCCCAAAATGGGAACGGGGGGCGAAGGAACTTCCAACGGGAGTCTATAGGTCGTTCCTAAGCAAGTTGACTATTGTATATCACTCTGCACCTCAGCGGTAGTGGGCGTAAGAAGATCAAATCCAGAGGCCTCAACAACATTGACTCTCCACGAGGCATCCCAATTCATATTTCCATTAATTCCAACAACTTGTCCAACCATTGAAGAGAGGTCCCAATTTGGATTCATTGGTAAATACCCAATTGTCCTGCCAGATTCGTTTTGAACTCTGTACATAAACGGTCTAATTTTGCCATTAAACGTGTTCGAGAGCGCTAATCGGCCAATCAAAGCGTAATCACCATACGTTCCCATGACTTCTATATATTCTGATACAGCGCCGGATTCTGAGCCTAATTTTGCGCGAAGTGCAGCAATTCTTTCTTTTTGTGATTTAAGTTGACCCCAAATTTCGAGTTGTTTCATTCGACCAGTAGATATTCTTTCAATGACCAAATCCCCAATATTTTCTTCTAACAACTGACCATAAAGATCATGCAGCGGTGCAATTTCTGCACCCATTACAGGTTCCTGAGAAATAGCGGTCCACGCCTCTTCAAGTTCGGAAAGCGTGAGTGTTTGTAACGCCTCGTCTTCTTCATTTGTAACAAGTACCGTGTCATCCTCGGTCGTGGCGACTGGTTCGTTTACGAGTGCCTCCTCTTCAACAACAGGGGTTGTGTTCACGATCGTTTGTTCAGCAGGATCAGTTGTTTTTTTGACGAAAGAAACGTTGATCCAAGCAGTCGCTTCTTGGGGAAGTGCAACAGTGTGCACAATATATGCTTCGCGATGCAGTGTTCCAGGTGCCTTTTTTTCTGTACTTACAATTTGAACCGTGTCACCATTTTCTAAACGGCAAACAGGTCTCCAAGACCGATACATTTCATCTGACTCTACATTCTTTGCAATGATTTCTATTTCACTACTCGATGTGCCGTTGTTCCCCTCAACCATAAACAGCGATGAATCTTTTTCTGGGTACTTGATATATCCAACTACATTTTCAAAAGCGGTCCCTTCAGTAACAATTTGATACCAGTCTTGTCTTTTTCCGACAACACGAACAACGTCACCCGTTGTTAAATATGAAAGTGGATAATAACTTTCATTCGCACCACACCGAACAGCAGTTGCCTCGGTGGTGATTTCTCCCCACCATGAGTTATCCGAAGCAGCGCCATCTTGGGCGTAAGTTGAAAGGTTTAGTGTTGCGGTCAATATAGTTACACCTATTGCCGCAGTGTTCCAGAGATTAATTTGATTTGTCATGTTTCGCCTCCTCGACATCCATGCTTGGGGGTTTCTAGCTAGTAGTTTTATGTGAGAATATCGCCAAAAAGAAGATTGAGCAACCTGAAAACAGGTAGTTCTTTAAAAGATTGGTATTCTATATCAGATGAAACTTACTCAACTATGCGGTCTTTATACATTCGCAGCAATCATAAGCACCGGAACTGTTTTTACAGGGTGTCAATCCCCCCTAGATTCACATTCGGGGGCAAGGGATGTTGGAAACCTACACCACCTCCTTGGCGACGATATTGAATTAGAGACAGGGATTTCTGTATCTGTGCAAAGCATTCCAGACGACATCGAACCCGCACTTGTTCAGAGGATGGACGAGTTAAACGCAATTACACCAATTGGACTCAAGGCGGTTTGGCCATCTGAAATAAAGACACCAATTGGTGACAATCCACTTTCCACCACAACAATAAGCGTAACAGAGGCTGTGCAATCAGCGGTGTTCCACAATCTTGATTTACAAATAGCAAGGATTGAACCCGCAATTTCAGAACAATCGTACACACAAGCAGAAGCAGTATTTGATTTTGTGTTTTCGGGAAGCGCCACAGACAGAGCAGTGAAAATTCCACAACAACAGTCCTTGGTTGGCGGCGCGCCTTTTGGTGCCTCAGAATCTAGAAGTAAAGTACAAACATACGAAGCATCACTTGCTAAAAAATTAAACAGTGGGGGCGTGTTAACACTCTCAACTTCTGCGACAAAAACAAATTCCGAAACACCGGGGTTTACATTTGTACCTAATCCAAGTTGGGAATCAGTAGGAACAATTGATTTTAAACAACCACTCTTGCGCGGGTTTGGGGAAAAAGTAGTTCTAGCAGATGTAAGACTCGCCTCTAACGCAACAGAAAAATCAAAGCAAGAATTCCGTCAATCATTACATCAAGTCGTCACTGACACACAAACAGCCTACCTCCAACTCGCGCTTCAGTGGCGCGTGCTGCAAGTTCAAGAGTGGTTGCTTGGTGAAGGCGAATCTGTTGTAGAAATTTTAGAGTTACGCAGATCTTATGACACAAGTGAAGCGGATTACGCGCAAGCGGTTGCTACGGTGAAACAGCGCTCCGCCGACGTCATTTCACAAGAGGCAGTTGTTCAAAACGCTTCTGACAGATTAAAAGTCCTAATGAACAACCCTGTTTTTCCAGTAGAATCAACAACGGTGCTTTGCCCAACAGGCAACATTGAGGTGGAAGATATTATCCTTTCGTTGCGAGATACAATTTTGTCTGCTGCGGAAAATAGACCAGATCTCCAAAGGCTTAAAATAGAAGTAGAAGATCAGAATATTCAAGTAAATGTTGCGAAAAACGCAACGCTTCCACAGCTTGATGTACAAGCACAACTTTCTTATTACGGCTTGGATTCTGGAGCGGGAAATGCGTACTCAGAGGTTTTTGATGGAGATTACCTCAACCATCTTGTTGGTTTATCTTTTGAACAACCAATAGGAAACAGAATGGCCGAGGCGGGTTATAGATCATCAAGACTACAGCGAATTGTCGCGATTACCGCTTATAACAAGGGGTTACAAAAAGCTGTTCTAGAAGTTAAAGAAGCAATGAGAAATGTTGCAACGAGTGCAGAATTAGTTTCCGCCAACAAATCATTTAGAATTGCACAAGCGGAAAATCTTCGAGCGCTTAAGGTTGAAGAGGAAACCCTCAGTGGCTTAACCCCCACCTTTCTTAATTTAAAACTTCAAACACAAGCGGGTTTGGCAAATGCACGCATTGCAGAGTTTACGTCTGCGGTGAACTTTAATACTTCACTCGCATCGCTTTATTTAGCAGCAGGCACAACCCTAGAAATGCACCAAATATCACTTGACGACGCAATGTTTATAGAAGATTGAACATGTCGGCCGTATTGGCAACAAAAGAAACTATTGAACAAGCTTCGCAACTATTGCAAGGTGGCGGGGTTGTGGCATTTCCAACAGAAACAGTGTACGGACTTGGTTGTGACACGCTAAACAAAAAAGCAATATCGCTTGTTTACACACTAAAATCCAGACCAAACAACAACCCGTTGATTGCACATGTTTGCAATATAGAAGACGCAAAAAATATTACCAATGGCTGGGATAGTCGGTGTGATACACTTGCAAATGCATTTTGGCCCGGACCACTCACTATTATTTTACACAGAAACAGTAGTGTTCCAAAAGAGGCCAGTGGCGGGAGCAACACAATCGCGGTGCGCTGTCCAAACCACGAAGTAGCAAAAAAACTTCTCGCGAGGTTTGGTGGACCAATTTCTGCACCATCTGCAAATATATCCGGTCACACATCGCCAACAACCGCAGCGCATGTCCGCGGAGATTTTGGAGATGAACTTTTTATTTTAGACGGCGGCCCCTGTGAAAAAGGGATTGAATCAACGGTGATATCAATGGTTGGAACGCCGACAATTTTGCGGCTCGGATCAATCACAACCGATGATATTACAAAGTTGATAGGTGAAGTTGTGATACAAAATTCCACCCACCAAAACGAATCACCCGGAACATCAGAAAAACATTACGCGCCAAAATCAAGATTGATTTTACAAACAACAGACGAGATTCAAAACCACCAAAAAGAAAAAACAGTGTTCCTTGTGATCGGTGCCACCCCAACAATTGGTACTGCGGTGCAAATGCCAGATGAACCTGTTGCATACGCAAAATATATGTATGCAGAGATACGTAAAGCCGATGCGATGAATCCCGAACGAATATGTGTGGAAAAACCACCAAATACACCAGATTGGGATGCTGTCAACGATCGGCTGCGCCGCGCATCTTCTTAATTATCTTTTTGGGTCCTCTCCAACGAGCATAAAGTCAGCAATTTTTGGGGAACCGTCCCAGTCTTCTTCTGGAACTTCTTTTTGAATAGAAATTGTAAGTATCTTTGCATTTGGAAGCATTTTTTTTAGTTCCTGTACAACGCCTCCGTTGTATTCAATATGAAACTGTCCAACAAGAAGCAAGACTTTTTTATCAACCGTAGGGTTTTGCAACGCAATTGAATTTGCCATGGTTGAATCCCAAACCTGTTGACTTCTAAATACTGGCAACATTGGGTCGTCTGGATCAATTGTTGTTACATCAATTTCTTCCTGTTCCTCTTCATCGTCGCTATGGAACGCAAGTTCCCAAAACCGTTGTCGATATCTCCCTGAAGAAAGCTCTTTTGGATAATGAACAAATGCACTTCTAGATTTAGGCAACTCATCTATTTTTTCATACCCATTAAGTCTTGCAACCCTTACGTATCGCCTCGGTGCATTTGCGGCAACAACGGACCCTTCTGAATTTTTTACAACATCAATAATAGGTTGATACCACGCGTCCCAACTTCCGCCTCCCGCCCAAGAAGTAGACCTTGTGAGGGAGGCAAAAGTTTCCGCGTCAATGAAATCTTCCATGTAATCATCAACAAGCAACTGTTCATCTCGCTCAAGCATTTCAAACGCAACAACACTTGTTGGCCATTTTTCTAAAACATCTTCGGTGACGGCGAGCTGTACTGCGTGCCCAACGGCGTGATCATGTAACTCTCCAAGGAGAATAATTTCAGCCTTCCCAACACGGTCCATCATGTGTTTCCAAAGAACGGATTCGCTGCCACTTGTTTCTGTGATTGTTACATACTCCCGCACATCAAATCCAAGATCATTGGCTGACATTGGTGCTTGCGGAGGGGTGGTGCATCCCAAGAGAAAAAAGAGGCTTAAAAATAAAATGGCGACAATTTTTATCATCCAAGTATGCTGACAAAAACCCACCACACTGTCAACATTGACCAATCTCGTTAATTGACTCCGAGTGCATTAAAAACACGAAAAAATTAATTAACTCCGAGTCAATTACTCCAAAACTGCTGTTTTTTTAATAAAAACAAGCATTTAATTAACTCCGAGTGCATTAAAAACACGAAAAATTAATTGACTCCGAGTCAATTAAAATAAAAAATAGAGTGAATCTATTGGTAATAAGGCTGCGAACAGTCATAATGAGGAGTCTATGATGATTACAACCATTCTTACTGCGGCAACAATTCTGTGCACCCTATCTCCAAGTTCACCAACAACTGACAGATACAAGGGTTGGGTGATGGCAAATGTAGAAATTGCGTGCCCTGAGGACATCCAATTTTTACGCGATCTTGGCGCGAAATCACTCGCATGCTATGACCACCCCGGTCAAACACAGATGTTGATGACAGAAAAAATGGCAGAAAAAGCCCGTCTTCATCACATTGCAACAAAGGTTACAGAGCGAGACATTGCCAGCTACATCAAAAAAATAGATCAAGTTCGAAGTGAAGCAAGAAATTCTGGGGTTGGTGGTTGGTACAGTGATTTTAAAACTTGGCCAGAAGTAAATCTCCACCTACAACAACTCGCCAACAGTGACCCAGACATTGCGTCTGTGTTTGAAGTTGGAACAAGTCACGAAGGTAGAACAATATGGGGAATAAAAATCACATCTCCCGGAGACGCAACGGACCGAAAAAGAATATTGTTTAATGGTTGCCAGCACGCTCGCGAGTGGATTGCAGTCATGGTTCCAGTTTACATTGCCGAACATCTCATCGAGGGGTGGAAAAACAACCCAGAAATTCAATCGTTTTTAGACACAACTGAAGTGGTCATTGTTCCAATTGTGAACCCAGATGGATATGAGTTTACATATGCAGCTGGTGGTGATCGTTTTTGGAGAAAGAACAGGCGAAATAACAGCGGGTCGTGTGAAGGTGTTGATCTTAATAGAAACTGGGATATTGATTGGAATGGTGGCGACAGCACAAGCACATCAACTTGTAGTGATGTGTATGTTGGCCCAAGTGTTTTTTCAGAACCAGAAACACAGGCCATGCGAACTCTAATTGAATCGCTTCCTAATTTTGTTACACATATTGATTTTCACAGTTATTCACAACTTATTTTGAAGGCTTGGGGATATACCTCAACCCCACACCCCGATGATGAAATTCTTCAAGCACTTGGAGAAGCAATGCATGACGGTTATCAATCGGTACACGGGGAACAGTACACCGTTGGAACACCGGGTGACGTTTTGTATTATGCCGACGGAACATTCCAAGATTGGACAACAAGCGTGGGCGCACTTGGATACACAGTAGAACTTAGACCAACCGGATCCCCGGGCTTTGATTTACCACCAAGTGAAATAGTCCCAACCTGTGAAGAAAGTTTTGAAGGTGTTTTGGCAATGATGCGGTTTGTTTCAAACCCAGTATCAATCAGTTTTCCAAACGGTTTATTGCAGTTTGTCAATCCCGGGGAGATACACGAACTTTCCGTTAGCATGCAATCCCCACTTGGCGGATCGATTGATCCAACAACTGCAAATATTCATATTCGTTATGGCGAAACCGGAACAGAGGCAACTATTCCATTGCAACATAACGGAGGCGGCGTGTTTACTGCCAATATTCCCGGATCTCTTTGTGGTCTCTCAACAAAGTATTGGTTTGATGTTGAAACAACCTCTGGTCAGTACCAAAGATACCCCACGGGCGACACTGTGCTAACAGCGAGCGCATCACAACTGATTGAAGAGTTCACCATGGATCAAAATCCAAACTGGTCCACAGAAGGTCTCTGGTCTTGGGGACAACCCACAGGTGGTGGGGGCCAGTACGGAAACTCGGACCCAACAAGTGGTGCGTCTGGAAACAATGTTATTGGCTACAACTTGAACGGGGACTATGAAAATAATCTTTCAGAAAAACACATTGTTGCTGGGCCATTTGATCTTTCGGGAACCCAAAATACTCAACTACAATTTTCAAGATATCTCAATGTTGAACAGCCCGCGTATGACCACGCAAGTATCTCTGTGAAAGGTGATGTTGGTTTATGGCAAACAATTTGGACGAATCAATCCGAGATAACAGATAGCCAGTGGCAAACAGTTTCGTACGACATCTCAGCAGTAGCAGATAACGCATCCTCAGTCTCAATTCGTTGGACGATGGGATCTACGGATACAGCTTGGCAATATTCAGGCTGGAACATTGATGATGTATCTATTTCAGCATCAGTAGAAGCGGGTGTGGTTGGCGATGTTAACTGCGATGGTTTGGTGAATGTGAAGGACATACTCACGATAATTTCATCATGGGGACCATGTGAAGGCGTTTGTGCTGAAGACATTGTTCCTGACGAAAATATAAATGTATCAGATCTTCTCCTTGTGATTGCAAATTGGTAATCTACACATAGTCTTTACATAAAAGGAGAGGCACAATGTCGTTATTACTTACCTGCGCAGTTATTACACTGTCATTTTCTACACCAAAAGAGTGGTTAGACCCAAGACTTGACACGATTGACCGCGATGCAATTGAAGAAATGATTTCATTTTCCCTTCCTTCTTTTCACGAGGACGTGGAGTGGGTTTTAGAAAAAGGCAACGAGATACCTGTGTGGGAAAACTTTAAGGGGAAAGTTATTGTTATTCAAACGTGGTCAAATCAATCTGCCTCTGGAAGAGTCGCCCCGTTTGCTTCACAAAAAATTATTGATGGGCTAGAACAAAAAGATGACGTTGTGCTCATTTCTCTACACACTCCACAGGGATCGAATAAGGCAAAGCAATTTATAAAGAAAAGAAAACTTATAACACCAACAGCAATTGACCACTCGGGCAATACGTGTAATCATCTTGGGGTTTATTACGATCCAGTATCAATTGTTGTTGATAGAAACGGGGCGGTGCGACACATAGGGTTGCGAACAAGGGGGCTCTCAAAAGCAATCGAATCTCTCCTTGCCGAAGAAGTAGACCAATCGATTAAAGTTGATGAGTTTGTTCCAAAAAGTAATCCAACCGAAGTGACAACCGAATACCCACCATTTAGTGAAAGTTTTGGCAAAGCAACAAATATGCAAGGAAAAGAAGCGCCACAGTTTTATGTCGAGGAGTGGATTTCAGAACCATTTGATGTTGAAAACAAAGTTCGCGTAGTTGAATTTTGGGCAACTTGGTGTCCACCATGCAGAAAATCTATTCCACATCTCAACGAACTCGCCAAACATTTTGGCGACAAAGTGGCATTCGTAGGCGTTTCTGGAGAGACTACTGAAAAAGTGTCTGCATTTCAAAAGAAAACTCCCATGCACTACGGCGTCGCAATTGATGCAAGTAAAAAAATGCAAAACAAAATAAGTTGCAGGGCAATTCCACTCGCTATGGTGATTAGTAGCGACAATACCGTGCGGTGGCAAGGAAATCCATCAACGTTAACACAGTCAATTATTGATCAAGTGGTGCGCGCTGATTCTGGTGAAACAGAAACAGTGGATAGAGGCAGATGGAAAGCAAAGACAAAGTAATAAATAAACCCAAAAGTACACCAGTAAACCCGTTCGTAGAAGTGTGGTCCATCGCGTGGCCAACAATTCTTACGATGGTTAGTTTTACTTTTATGCAGTTTGTCGACAAACTAATGGTGAGCAAAGTTGGTCCACTTGAAGTCGCAGCGCAAGGCAACGCCGGAACGTGGTCATTTGCAATGATTGCAACGGTGATGGGTGTGGTTACAGTTGTTAATACTTACGTCAGTCAATATTTGGGGTCTGGAAAACCAGAAATTGGTCCTAAATATCCATGGGCGGCCATGTGGATCTCTCTTGTTTTATGGGTAACCCTTTTGGTTCCTTGGGCAATTATTCTTCCATGGGTTTTTCAATCAATTCATGTTGGCGACAATATTAGCAATGCAACAGAATTGGTATCTCTCGAATCAAGTTATGCAGCAATTACAATTTTAGGAAGCGTGTTCTTGTTGGTTGGAAGAGGGTTTACGCAATACTTTTTTGGTATGCACATGCCAAAGGTTATTACTGTTTCAACAATTATTGCGAACATAATCAACATAGTTGCGAACTATATTTTTATATTTGGCGAAGAGGGTATTCCTGGATTTATTCCGGGCATACCCGGAACACCCGCACTTGGTTTAACGGGCGCAGCATACGGAACAGTCGTTGGAATGTTTTTTGAGATGCTCATACCATTCGCCGTTTTTGTGAGCGCCAAATTTAATAACGCATATCAAACTCGCCGACCATGGCGACCATGTTTAAAAACATGCAAGCAATTGTTTCGGCTGGGTTGGCCCGGAGCGATCCAATGGGGGAATGAAATTATTTGTTGGGCGATCTTTATGACAGTTTTTGTCGGACATTTTGGAACTGATGACATGACTGCTGGTTGGATTGCCCTTGGCTACTTGAATTTAAGTTTTATGCCAGCAATCGGTTTGAACGTTGCAGTGAATTCAATAGTTGGAAAATATATAGGTGCTGGTAAACCTGACGTTGCGGTTTCCAGAGCGAGGGTTGGTGTTTTTATCGCAATGGTGTATATGACATTGTGCGCGGCAGTGTTTATTATTTTTAGAGAAGATATGATTGCTTGGTTTGTTTCTGGATCTGATATAGAACCAACAAGGCGAGCGGCAATTATTTCACTTGGATCAAAAATGTTGATTCTTGTCGCTCTTTTTCAAACAGTTGACGCTCTTGGTATTGTGTATTCTGGCGCGCTCCGCGGGGCAGGCGATACCGTTTGGCCCGGCATCGTCACCGCCATATATAGTTGGGTGTTTATTGTTGGAGGTGGATGGGTTGCTGTTACCTATTTTCCAAACATGGGTTCAATTGGGCCATGGATTGCTGCGGCTACGTATATCATTCTTATTGGAATAACCATGGTTATACGCTTTGAAAAAGGGAAATGGCGGGAAATAGACCTTCTCAAAGACCCAGATCGACTAGAAGCAGCGAGGTCAGCACCAATTACTATTGGTCCCCCAGCGGCCGAGGCAGATGCAGCAGTCGCGGATCTTGGAGACCACAATCTAGGGTGAGTGTTGGCGAAAAGCGAAAAGTTCTGTACAATAAAACGTTGCAACTCACAGAAGACGGAGAATTAATACGTGATAGTAGAAAAAAGCAACAACAATCTTGAAACAGTCATCGGTGGTGGCGACGCAGCAACCGCGGACCAACATTACAACACCGCACTCGAACTCGAACAAAATGGTTTTCGAGTCGGAGCAATTGATGAGTTACGCAAAGCAGTAGCCTCTGGATCAAATCCAGACCACTTGTTTAAGCTTGCGTATCTTCTCGACTTGGTTGGCGAAGAAATGGAATCCACAACCCTCTACGAAGAGTTGGCTTCCGCAGAACGACCAAACATAAACGTGTTACTCAATCTTGCAGTTGTGTATGAAGATCGAGGAAGAATTAACAAAGCAGAAAAATGCTTAAGGCAAATTCTCGACACCGACCCATCCCACAAGCGTGCTCGTTTGTATCTCAAAGACGTTCAATCTTCTGCGCACATGTATTACGATGAAGATATTGCCCGCGATGCAGCAAAAAATCAAGCGCTTATGAACACACCGGTGACGGACTTCGAGTTATCTGTTCGCGCTAGAAACTGTTTAAAGAAAATGCAAATCAGATCACTTGGCGATCTTCTAAAAATTAGCGAAACCGAATTGCTTAGTTATAAAAACTTTGGCGAAACCTCACTCACTGAAATCAAACACATGTTGACTGCTCGCGGGTTGCGGCTTGGACAGGGCGCGGATGGACCTACTAGCCAGATACACCAAGACCGATACGAAGAGCTTTTGGCACACACATCTGAACAAGTGCTATCAAAACCAGTTTCATCACTCAACCTTTCAGTTCGCGCACGCAAAGCGTTGCAAATGTTGAATATTCAATCGGTTGCCGATCTTGCAATTCGCACAGAAGCAGAGCTGCTTGGTATTAAAAACTTTGGTTCAACAAGCCTTGTGGAAATTCACGATGGGCTTGCGATGTTTGGATTAAAACTGCGCGAAATAGATTAACTCCACTCGAATTCCACTTCCCATAAACAACTCCCTCGGCTGCTTGTTGTTTTGGACTGTTTGTTGTTTTGGAAATTTATCCAAACATGGGGATTGGGCAATCAAGCACGTCCCCAATTGCCCTGATTGTTTCTGCTTCGGCAACAGTGATGTGATCATCGTGTACAACACAAGATTCACAAGCAAACAGAAGTTTTTCTTTTTCCACAAATCGCAAGCGTTGTAATTTGTTGAGAGCGTGGTGGATAGACTCCATTGTGCAATCTTTTACTTCACGAATCCGCTCTTTTTTCAACCCAATTTCGTGAATAGCATGATTAAAAGCACGCTCTGCCTGCGCCTGATTTTCTGCCCCACTGTATGCAAGCGTAGAAAGAACAACAACAACATCCTTGGAAAGAGGACCAAGTTTTTTGTTCGCACCCTGAGATAATTTTTGGAAAGAGTTGTTCCCGAGGTGTTTTTTGATAACAGAAATAAGAACCCACTCAAATCTGCTCACAACATTGTCACACTGAGCGATATCCGTGAGCGTTTTTACAAACACGACCTGTTGTTCACTGCTTAGTTGTTTTAGCGCCGGCGCGGCAAGGTCGATCATAGGGATTCTAGAAGACCGCTTTTCTTTATCAATAAGAAGCAAAATTTTTCGCAACTCAGTTCTCTCTTGATTAGAAAGAAGATCGTTGAGCAAATTTTTCTGTTGTACATCTTGCGTATCTATGAGGAGTGAAAACATCACCAGCCTTGCAGACCAACTGTTGCCCAAAGCACTTCTGATGGGATTTGAAATGTTATGAATAGCTTGCCGAGCACGATCAATATATTTATCTTCAATTGCCGAAGCTTCTTGGACCGAAGTTTTTACACTAGTTGAAGAAAAACCAGAAATCCTTGCATCGCCAACCACCACCTGTTCATGCGCAGGAGTTTGGAGAGAGGACATATCAATTCCCTCAATACGCGCAACTCGCTCAGTAATTGGCGGGTGGCTAGCGAAAATCGAACTTACGGCTTGTGAAAAAAACATGTGGTTACATTGGCCCGCGTCTTTTGCGAGCGTGGATTGATCAGGTATACCACCAATTTGTCTGAGTGCACCTCCAATCCCACTTGGGTTTCGTGTGTACTGCACCGCTGAGGCGTCAGCGAGAAACTCTCGTTGCCTTGAAACAGCCGCTTGGATTAATCTTCCAAAAAAAGTTCCAATTGCACCACAAATAACAAGAAACAAACCAAGCACAATGATTGCTAATCCAATACCTGCTCCACCAGCACCCTCTTTTGATCGAGATCTCGAAGAAGAATATAAAATCATTGGACCAATGTGTCTCACAAAAATCCAACCAGTAATACCAAGTGCCATAATCCCGAAAATTATTCCAATAAGTCGAATGTTAATTCGCATATCTCCATGTGAGATATGACTAAATTCATGGGCGATGACGCCTTGTAACTCGTCTCTGTTTAATTGTTCTATACACCCACGTGTTACGCCAATAACAGCATCACTTGGAGTCCAGCCAGCAGCAAACGCGTTGATAGAATCGTCTTCAATAATATAAACCGGCGGCACGGGCATACCACTCGCAATCGCCATTTCTTCAACAATATTGTTTACTTTTCTTTCTGAGGAATTGCTACTTGTTCTTTGCAGTTCGGTACCACCGAGCATTTCCGCTACAACATGCCCACCATCGTTGAGTTGTCCGAGTTTTACAAGAGCAGAAATTCCAACAATAAGCAAACAAAACACAGCCGAGACAACGATGGCGCCACTGTTCCACTCAGAGACCACTCCAACGGGTACAACAACCATTGCCATGATCATAAAAACAGCAACAATAAACAAAAACACTATGATTTTCGTTCGCTTTCGCGCCCGATCTTGGTGTTCGTAAAAATTCATCAGATCGAAGTGTTAAAAATTAACCTTTGGAACGTCGCGAGCAGCCTCATCATCAAGTTCCCAACTTTGCGCAACGGTAAATCCGAACATGCCCGCAACTATATTTGATGGGAACATTTCACGTTTGTTGTTGTAAGACATAACAGCATCGTTATACGCCTGTCTTGAAAATGCAACTCGGTTTTCGGTGCTCGTTAACTCTTCTTGAACCTGCATCATGTTTTCATTTGCTTTTAAGTCGGGGTATGCTTCCATTACAACCATTAATTTACCCAACGCACCAGTGAGCGCACCATCGGCGCCCGCGACCCCAGCAATTGCACCGGCAGCAGTTGGGTCCTTTGAGGCAGCAGAAGCAGCGGAAACAGCCTGGTTCCTCGCGTTGATGACTGCTTCTAGGGTTTCGCTTTCATGTTTCATGTACCCCTTCGCAGTATCAACAAGGTTGGGGATTAAGTCATAACGGCGTTTTAGTTGCACATCAATTTGGGCATACGCGTTTTTAACTCGGTTCCGCAACCCAACAAGACCATTAAAAATGCCTACAACAAAAATTACAAGCAATAAAACGAACCCAACAACGAATCCGACGATAAGTCCGGTAGAGGCAATGATTGGTTCCACGTTCAATATATTTTTCATGATAAAAACTCCTTCGCAAGCAATGTACCACCGATACACTATGGGGCGTGATGGTAAATAAACCTTTTCAACCAAATTTCTGCAATCGCCGAGATTTTATGACGGCAACAGGGGTGTTGGTAATTGGCGGTTTGTTTTCTTGTGCGAAGAGGGATGAAGAATCTTCCCCTGCGCCAAAAAAACTACTCTCTATTCCGACAGAAATGATCACAATGCGTGTTCGGGTTGGAAAAATCAGAAAAAAAGAGGGTTTCAGGTTAGATGACGATCATGTTCTGTTAACAAACAAAGGCTGGAAACTATCTTCTTCACGCGCCTTTACACCAGAAACAAAAGATCAAGAGTTGTGGATACACAATAAAGATACCCACACATTGATCACACCAGAAAAAATAAAAAGATGTACCGGAAAAATTTCTCTCCATCCAAGACGGGACATTTCACCACACGCATTTGACATTGTGGTTCATGTGCCTATGGAGAAATATGTACCAGGAGTTATTGCGGGAGAACTTTATTCTCATTGGCACCCAAACACATTCGCAGCCCAAGCGGTTGCCGCTCGGAGTTACGCAACGGCGCAACACTTGCAGCGAAAAGCAACAAGTCACTTTGACGTTTCAGACGGACCGTCTTCACAGGTGTTTTTAGGCGACGTAACATTAGATGTAGCACACCGCGCAGTGAACGACACAAAAGGGGTGTTGCTTACATGGAACAACACGGTTGTCCCCTCGTACTACAGTGCGTGTTGTGGTGGAATGGCGGCAGCAGCGAGTGATGCGATTAGTGGATCACACCTACACGAAATCCCACCCCTTCATGGACGCAGCGGAAAAGATGTGTGTACATCACTTGGCGTTCATCAATGGACGGTGAAAAGATCATATAAAAACTTTACAAAACGGCTAGTGCAATGGTCTGGTGGTAGAACCAACCATCCGCTTCATCAACTCGGTTCAATAGAATCAATTATTCCTATCCAAGCAAACAAACATGGCAGGCCAATCAAACTAGAAATCATTGATCGAAAAAACATCAAACATAAAATTAGTGCAAAACAACTAGTGCACGCAGCGAATCAGTCATACCCAACAATTCCAAAACCATCACCTAAATTAAAATCATCTTGTTTGGTGGCTTCAAGAACTGGTTCTGACCTAGAATTACGTGGAGTTGGTATGGGACATGGTGTTGGTTTGTGTCAATATGGCGCACAGGTTCTTGCTGGGCAAAACATGTCTTGGGAATCAATTTTAGAGTGGTATTATCCTGAGGTGTCAATTGCAAGTGTTTTGTAACGAACCCAAACAATATCACTATTACTTCAAGGGCAACGAAAAAGCGGCGATCGAAACAATCGATCGCCGCCTGTGCCTACCCCGAAATGTTTCAAGTAACAACTAGGGTTCTTCTTGGTATACCGCCCGGTAATCTGTGCCTACCCAGAAAAATGCGCTAAGTAACAACTAGGGTTTAGTGCGTATCTTTACCACCAAGCAAAGCGTATGGTCCTGCGTCTTCTCTTACATGAACAGGTTTTGTTTCAACAAACGGGTTTTCGTTTGCACCCTCACTCATTGCGAACCTCGCCCGTGTTTCATAATCAGATCCACCACCAGTTTCAGTGAGTGCAAGGATAGTACTTTCTTGAACAGTGCGAATTTCTGCGAGCCTCGACCGCACCTGATCCAAATTGTTTCCTGAACCAAACTGATCAAATGATGACAGTGTTTGTTGTTGCCGTTCTACCATCGCAATAATGTGATCGTTTCGTTCGATTGCATCAATTTCTCGATCAAGTTGCCAAAGTTGGGAACGGTATTGTTCGTGTTCATGTTGTATTTTTTCTAAAATTGATGCGAGCCGAGTACGTTGTTCAGACATCAATTCCATTTGTCTACGGTCTGCCGCAAGACGATCTTCGTAATTCGCTCTTACGGTTCGTATTCTCCTTGCTTTTGTGTACGCACTTTCAAGGTCGTATCGCACGCCTTCAAACCAAAAAGAAACGGGCTTTCCACCGACACTCTCTTCATTTTCAGCAATGGCAACAAGTTCTTTTAGTGCATCAAGATCGACTGTTGTTAGTTTTACAACATTTAATGCAATTGATTCATCCCGCTCAAATTGGCCAAGCTGGTGATCAATTTTGGAAACCTCGCCGGTAATCTCTGCGATTCTTACTGGATATTCCTGCGCAAGTTCATCAAGTTGACGGCGGAGTGCAATTGGGTCATCAACCATTTCATCAACGATTGACGAAGCCTCTTCTCGTAGTTGATCGAAGCAAGCAACGACCCGTTTTGGCCCAACCAATAAGGTGACACCACCCAAAGCAAGACCTCCAATTAATCCCCATCGAACAATAAATCGTGTTGTGGCGCCCATGGCAACCTCCTTTTGTTACTGTTTTGCACAGAACAGCCCGTGCGTACCAAGTATTTGGGGAAATATCGTGAACTATTTCATTCTGACCCTAAAATCCCATAATGAATTGTCCCAATAAGGAAGAGTGCCAATGAATGCCCTGACAACCACTTTTGTGCGCAGGCTCCGCGACCGTGACGAGGCGGCGTGGTTTGAATTGTGGCAGGACTTTGGTCCAGCCATACGGTTTCAATTGTCAAAATGGGGCGGTGGTCGCATTGGTTTTGAAACAGTACAAGACCTCACCCAAGATACATTGGCTGCACTTTCTCGGTGTATAGAGAGGTACGACCCAGACAGGGGGGCGAGATTTAGCACGTGGCTTCTATCGATTGCAAAGCACACGCTTGGAGACGAGTTTGATCGCCGCAATGCGCAAAAAAGGAACAGTGGTGTGAAACCACTCTCGCTTGATGAGCGAATTGATTCGAGCCAAGCGGCTCTTGAGGTGGATGAAGTTTTTGAACAAAGAATGTTTGCTGCAAAAATCTGCGCTGCAATCCGAAGAACAGAATCAGAAGTGGATTTTGTCCAATTTCAAGTATGGAGAATGCGAGCACTTGATACTCAGACAGGTAAGGAAGTTTCTGAAGCATTAGGAATAAGCGAACCAACAGTAAGTAGACACATGGTAAAAGTACGTGATCAACTCAAACAACGAATTGCAGAGGTAGTTATGCAATATAGTTTTACGCCAGAAGAGGAATCGGAAGCGCAAAAAGCCGGTTTGTCCGGAAGCGAATCCATGTTTGATGACGCTGTAAGCAATTTGTATCACACCCACCAAATTTTCTTGGGTGAAGAAGCAGAAGGGCGAACATAATGGTTTCGTTTTTGTTTGGATTATTACTCACACTAGCAATTCTGATTGGCGGAGTTGTTGTGTGTATCTATGTAGTTATTCCAGTCATAGGCCACGTCTTTTTATTCATAGGACGACTTTTCCGGTTTGTTTTTCAGGAGTTTCGAGATGTATTATTGATTCCAATCGCGTTGTTTGTCGGTGTAGTAAAACTTTTGCGTGCCGTACTTTGCATTGTTCTCGCGCGGTGGGATATTGCAAAAATAGAAATACACGCAGCAAAAAAACGATTTTATGAAGTATGGAATCGACTCGTTGCAATTTTTATCGACAACCCACTCCGCGTGATTGGAATTGGCACTCCAAAGAAAAAAGAAACCCCAGATTATGCCAAGCAAGTCCGATCCGAAGTAGAAGGGGTGATAGAAGAATTAAAACACGTATTTGGTGAAAACAAAAAAACAGAAAACAAGTTCATAGGATATACCGTTGTTGGCACACTTCCACCGGGTGGGAGTGGCGCAAAAATATACATTGCCAAACCACACAACGGATCCCCAAAGGCAGTCATTAAGTGTTTTGATATATCAGATGGTTCCGCATTACCCCAAATTGTTAGAGAATCAAGATCGATGGAGGCAGCAAAAAAACTCGGTTTAATTATCGAGCACCATCTTGATAACAAACGGTTTTGGTACGCAATGCCGTTTCACGATGGGGATCATTTAGGCTCGGTCACATCGTCGCTACACGGAACCTCTGCAAATCTGAATAATAAAAATCTGCGAACAATACTTTTATACCAACAAACCCTTTTGCAGACATTGCGAGAATACCACTTGGCTGGTCTGTGGCACAAAGACGTGAAACCAGACAATATCATCGTGCACGATGGAAGGGCGAACCTTGTTGATCTTGGTTTAGTTACACCCCTCGCCTCGGCAATGACCCTTACCACCCACGGCACAGAATATTTTCGTGACCCAGAATTGGTTCGACAAGCAATGCGCGGCGTAAAGGTGCACCAAGTAGACGGATCAAAGTTTGACGTGTACAGCGCTGGTGCAGTTCTTTATTTCATGTTGGAAAACACGTTTCCTCCCCACGGCGGGTTGAGCGGGTTTAACAAGAATAGCCCCGAATCTATTCGCTGGGTGGTTCGGCGCGCAATGTCAGATTATGACAAACGATATTGTTCGGTTGAAGAAATGCTTGCAGATATAGAAACCATTTTGCACGCGAAAGATGTTACAAAGGTTCGACCCGCTGATTTACCATCCATGAATGACGATCAAAGTAGTCCAGCCGAAGTTGTGTATAAAAAAAGTGTTCGTCCACGAACAACACCATCAACTGGCGGAGGTCCTTTTAAACAAGAAAAAAACAAGACAAAGCCCCTTGGCCTATTGGCAGCATTTATTATTTGTGCAGTGATCGTGTATGCGACAACGTCTTCGGACAACACACCAACAATCCCACAAACTGTAAACACTGTTTCTTCACCCTCTCTCTTTGATCACCAAAGACCAAGTGGACGAGTTCTTTTATTAGAAAACTGTGCAGTGGCATCTGACCCAGAAACATGCAAAACACAAGTCATTGGTATTGTTGAACAACTCATCTTGCAAGGGTGGGACATTGTGTCAGATCAACAACTTGATGCACGCACCCGTGTGTGGCTCCCTGACGGAATGCAAAGTACCCACGAAGTTGCGGCGAAACTAGAACACGAACAACTTGCGGGAATTCTTGTTTTTACAGAATCTCCAACCAACACACTTGTTGCAACAGTGGTTGGACCAACCAAGTCAACATCTTTTGACTTCACCACTCAAAACAATTAACCCGCGTACAATGTTTCCGTGTTTGACGAACAAACGCTCATCATTGGGATCGCCGTTCTTGTCATGGCGGCTTTATATTCGACAGTAGGTCATGGTGGGGGGTCTGGGTATTTAGCCGTGCTAGCGCTCTCGGGCATCGCCCCAGAAGAGATGCGACCAACAGCCCTCTTGTTAAATGTAGTTGTAGCCTCTATTGGCACATGGAGGTTTGGTAAAACAGGAACGTTTCGAAAAGATATTTTTATTCCATTGATTTGCGCAAGTATTCCAGCGGCTTTTGTTGGGGGATACACAGAAGTGCCTTCAACTATATACAAACCGATTGTTGGGATTATTTTGCTTTACGCTGCAATTCGTTTATTCGTTCCAATAAAAGGAACCGAGCAGTCTAAACGATCTCCTACCCTATTGATCATCATTGCAGGAGTACTCATTGGTTTTCCAAGCGGAATCATCGGCGTTGGTGGCGGTATTTTCTTAAGTCCATTAATTCTTCTCCTTGGCTGGGCAACTGCAAAACAAACAGCAGCACTTAGCGCACCATTCATTTTAGTAAACTCAATTGCTAGCCTTGGCGGAATAACCATGGACCAAGGGGGACTTCCAGTTGATTTTATTTTTGTGGCTCCACTTGGCGTAGCGGTTGTTGTTGGCGGTTTTGCAGGCGCTACCTTTGGTTCTCGCAGGCTAGGTCACCAAGGTTTGCGAACAGTCCTAGGTGTTGTTTTACTGATTGCATCAGCCAAAATGTTTATCAGCGTGGTACCAAATAATGCACAGGTTGCACATAAAACAACAAAGTCACGTAAAATATACACAATGACACACCCCGGAGCAACACTTAGAAAAAAAATGAACGAGGGTATTGTGATGTGCCCCGGCGCATGGAACGGACTTGTTGCTGCTGCGATTGCAAAAACCGGTTTTGAATCTTGTTATATCAGCGGTGGTGCAACGGCCAACGCTTCTGGCTACCCAGATATTGGTTTGATATCCCTTACCGAAATGTGCCGCACAATTCGCGAGGTCGTGTCTGCGAGCAAGTTACCCGTGATCGCAGATGCCGACACGGGATATGGAGAGATAGAAAGTATTTCTCGAACGGTGATGGAATATGAAAGCAATGGCGCGGCTGGTTTGCATATTGAAGATCAAGAGTTTCCAAAAAGGTGTGGACATCTCGATGGAAAAACACTCGTTTCTCAATGGGCGATGGTTGAGAAAATTGAATTTGCAGTAAACAGTAAACGAGATAAAGATTTCATTCTAATTGCCCGCACCGATGCTCGTGGAACCGACTCGTTGGCAGCCGCTATCGAGCGAGGTTGTGCGTATCGAGAGGCGGGTGCAGATATGATTTTTCCAGAAGGTCTTCGATCGGAAGATGAGTTTAAAATTTTTGCAAAGGAATGTTCAGGCCTTCTTTTAGCGAATATGACAGAGTTTGGAAAAACACCCCACCTTTGTGCAAAACAATTCGAATCACTTGGGTATAACCTCGTCATTTATCCTGTCACAATGCAACGAGTCGCAATGGGTGCGATAACCAATTGCTTGTCTCAGTTACATAAAACAGGATCTGCAGAAGGGTTTGAATCCACAATGCAAACAAGGCAAGAGTTATACGACACTTTAGACTATGTGCCCGGCGAGCCATGGAAATTCAAAGGCACATAAGAACCCCCTTTTCAGGTAGAATGTGGGGCGCAGACCACTTCAATTGGTTGATGGTGATTTGCGGAAAGACTACCTATGACATCTACAAAAGAAACAACAAATAAACCCACCGATCAGCGCGGCCTTGCGGGCCAAGTGATTGGTGATACCTCGGTTTGCGCCGTGAATCAAACCCAATTAATGTACAGGGGGTATGAAATAGCAGACTTGGCTGCAAACGCAACATTCGAGGAGGTTGCATTCCTGCTCCTCAATGGCGAGAAACCAAACAGTGAAGAGTTGGCCGACTTTAAAGCGCAACTTGTGTCGATGCGGGCAATTCCAGAAAGTGTAAAAGATGCAATTATTCATATTGCAAACAATTCCCCAGAAGCACACCCAATGGCGGTTCTTCGAACCGCAGTATCACTGTTGTCACACCTTTGCCCAGTTTGTGAAGATAACAGTGCCGACGCTGACATGCGGAAATCGATGTACCTTCTTGCACAAATTCCAACATGTATCGGCGTGCACCAAATGGCACTTGATGGCAAGAATCCTGTTGACCCAGATCCAAACCTTGACCATGCGGCAAACTTGTTGTGGTGTATGTCTGGCGAAAAACCACACGAATCAGCAGCAAAAGTAATGGATGTTTCCCTTGTTTTATACGCGGAACACGACTTCAACGCTTCTACATTTACATGCAGAGTGGTTGCTTCAACAAACGGTGACCTGCACTCTTGTGTGTGCGGCGGCATCGGCGCCCTGAAGGGGAACTTGCACGGGGGCGCAAATGAAGCGGCGATGGAAATGTTGCAAGAGATCATGTTAGAAGTCGAAAACGGTTCGACAGCAGACGAGTTTATGCAGAACGCTTTTGAAACAAAGAAAAAACTCATGGGCTTTGGTCACCGCGTCTACAAAAACGGCGATCACCGAGCGGGCATTCTCCGTAAATGGGGTCTTGAATATTGTGATACAGCAAACCCAGAAGCAAAAAAATGGTTTGATCTTGGTGATGAAGTACAAGCAATTATGTTGCGAGATAAAAACATATTTCCAAATGTTGATTTTCCTTGTGGCATGACGTATTACGCGCTTGGAATCCCTGTTCCACAATACACACCAATTTTTGTGGTCGCAAGAATTACAGGATGGTGTGCGCACATCATGGAACAACACCAAAACAACAGAATTATTCGCCCACTCGCCAAATATACAGGCAGCGAACTAAGAAGCTGGAATGATTGACCGATGTCTACAAAAAAAATAGCAGTGATTGGTGGGGGAACAATGGGAAGCGGTATAGCGCTCACTGCAGCTACACATGGTATTGACGCAGTAATTATTGACATTAGTGAAGAACAACTCGGTAGAGCAAAATCGTATCACGAAAAACAATGTGCCCGCGCAGTATCAAAAGAACGAATGACACAAGAAGAATCTGCCGAAGCGATCGCTAGGCTTTCTTATGTTACATCTATGGCAGAAGGCTCAGATGCAGGGTGGGCTGTCGAAGCTGCGACTGAAAACGTAGACATTAAGAAAAAAATATTTATACAAATGAATGAAACATTTGGTAATGACGTCGTGCTTGCAACCAACACTTCATCTATTTCAATCACAGATCTCGCTTCTGCTATTCCAGAGGCTCAACACCGAGTGATTGGGATGCACTTTTTTAATCCAGTTCCGGTTATGAAACTTGTAGAAGTAATTAAAGGGAATAACACGAGCGAAGAAACAACTGCGGCAACAATTGCGCTTTCTGAATCTATGGGGAAAATTCCAGTTCCAGCAAATGATTTCGCAGGCTTTGTTTCAAACCGCGTACTGATGCCAATGATCAACGAAGCGTTCCATGCGTGGTCAGATGGTGTGGCAGAACCAGAAGATATCGATTCAATCATGAAGCTTGGCTGCGCATTTCCAATGGGTCCGCTTCGTTTAGCAGATTACATTGGTCTTGATGTATGCCGAGACATCATGATGGTGATGTATAACGGGCTGGATAAAAATCCAAAATATTTACCGAACGAAAAACTTGTTGCATTAGTTGAGGCAGGGAGCCTTGGTGATAAATCTGGCCAAGGTGTGTACAACTACGAAAAAGGTTAACAAATGTCACTAAAATCCCACCCGTTCTTTAGATGGCCAACCAGTTTACTTTGGTTGTTACCAGCGGCGGCCTTGGTTTTGTTGTTCTGGAGATCTGGCGAGATTGGTTCTGTGTGGTGGTACCTCCTTGTTCCCACATGCATCGCAATTGCGTTCATAGATCTTTTTACAACAGTTTGGCTTGGCATCACAACACTTTGCACATTGTTTGTTTACTGCTCGGTCGGCTCATCCGGAGTTCCAGTGAGTTTTGCAATATTAGAACCACAAACTTGGGTAAACGTCAGAGAATCGATGGAAATGACAGAGTTCGAATGGTTCCATTGGTGGCCATTCAAATGGTTGGTCGCGCTCCTTTGTTTGAATATGTCAATTGTGACGCTTCGAAGAATCCCCTTCAATATATTAACAATTGGTGTGTGGTCGATTCACGGTGGCGTGATTGTGATGGTTATAGGTTGTGTTGTTTACTTTGCTAAAAAAGTAGAAGGTGATGTAGTCGTTTCCCGAACTCAGGTAGAAATCTCGATGCCGAACCAAGACACGGTTTCTATGGTGGCAACACCAGCAAATTCGGTTTGGGTTGGAGACTGGTCTTTTACAATTTCTGACTTAAACCCAAACTGGGAATTGATGTCTGGTGACGATGCTGGAAAGAAAGCGTACGCAGTAACAGTTTCGGTGCGGGGTCCAGAAGATGAGCATTTTATGAGGCAACTCATTTTGGGATATCCTGAATACACCGAAGACGTTATTGCAACTGGTGATCCTAAAAAACCAATGGCAAGAGCGAAGAAGGTGCTAGGTACAGCCCTTGTTGACGATTCCATAAATATACAACTTGCACCCGATGCAAAAGACAGGTTTTTTGTGACTCAAAGCGCAGCGATTTATATGAGAGAAATTTCTGAATCGGGCGAACCAATCAGTAGTTGGACAGAGCGTCCAATTGAAAATCTCCCACGCTTCAATGATTATATTCCAACCCTCAATGACGTTTGGGGTGCCCCGACAGATGTGATGCGTTCATTGTCTCTAAACCTTTCGCCTGCGAACGGGGAAGATTTTCTTCAACAAGATGTTGTGGTGACAGGCTATCTTCGATACGCATTCCCCGGAAGTAGAATTGTTGCGGGAGAAGAACTGTTTCCGGTTGTATGGGTGTCGCTTCGAAAAAGCGATGGTACCGAACAAGGTGTTGAGATGTACGCTTTTGACAAATCATTAAACACAGCCGACGCAACACTAATGTCGTACCGTTGGCTTGAGGATGAAACAGAATTAGATGTGTTACAAAAAAATCTTAAACCATCAATACTCTGCACTGTAAATAACACAGAATATGTAATTCCAATTACAAACAAAGAATCATTTACTCAAATTGGTGATACAGATTATTCATACAAAATAAAATCAGTACAAAACGACCTTCATATTTCAGGCGTGGTTGTTTCTCTTGCACAAATAGAAATAAAAAACGGAGAAAAGCAGTGGGAACGGTGGGTTTTTGACAACCCGGCGATGAACCGTGATGTCATTGAGGGTGTAGAACACGAAGAAGATACCGCCACATTTATTGATGATGCAATAACGATGCGATATTCAGCTGGGGGATCACCCATTACAGTTATTGGAGGTCTTGATGGCGGAGCGTATGGTTTATTGATGGGAATTGGTGATGATGATCCCCAATACCACAACATGGTAGTTGGCGAACCAATAAACCTTACTGACGAAGTTACAATTACATTGACTCGTGCTGAGTCTAAAACCAAAAACGAAACACGCCCATCAATTGTTCCCCCGTCTCAGCGTGATCCAAGTGCTAGCAATTTTTATTCAATGGTAAAACTTGCAATTCCAACACCCAGTGGCGCCGCCACATCGTGGCTCCCATTCCATCAGTATCCATTCCAGTCACAAAAGGAAACGGTTCGACGTTTTCGATATGAGCCAACGGTGATGCAATTACCAAACGGCAGAATGTTCGAAGTATTGTTCTCTCGAAAGAGCGCACCTCTTCCCGTTCCAGTTGCACTAGATGCGTTTGAAATAGATTCCCACATCGGAGGGTTTTCTGGCAGAACATCAAGTGTGTTGAACTGGAGAAGCCTTATTCGGTTTATGGGTGACGAAGAAGTCGAAGTTGCTGTGAGTGTGAACGATCCAAAAAGTTATGGAAATTACTGGTTTTTTCAATCACAGTGGGATCCGCCAGACAGTACTTCGCCAGGGCTTAATTACACCGTTTTAGGTGTAGGGAATCGTTTTGGTATTTTTCCAATGCTGTTTGGGTGTTGTCTCACGGTTGCGGGAATGATCTGGGCTTTTTATGTAAAACCAATGATTAAACGCAGGCGACAACTGGCAATCTATGAAAGGACTGCAGCATGAAAAAAATGATTACTATTTTATTTTTGCTCATTGCCTCAGGTGTTTCCTTTGCTGCGCAGCCCACGACTTTTGAAGAACAGGTAGACATGAACCCGTGGGGTGACCAAGTAGCGGTGTTTACAGAAGGACGTGTAAAGTCGTACGAAACGTTCGCTCGATCATTTATGCCCTACATCATGGGTTCGAAAAAATACGAGGGCCAGAGCGCCACGTTTACATATTTTGACATGATGTTGCGACCAGACCGATATGTGGACAAAGATTTTATCTATGTTAAACACAAGGGTCTTCGAGCAAGCATTGCCAGTGAATTAGACTCTCTTAATCCAAACTTAAAAGAACGTCTTGCGAAATTTATGAAAACTGGGCTGATTTCAAGGGAGTTGATTCAAAGCCCACTGGTGCAATCACTTCTTGGTCGCCTGCGACGAGACAACCGAAGATTTGCAATGCCAATTGAAGTTATTGATTCAGCGATTGGGGCGAGCGACCCCCGAACTCTTTGGGCGAGTTTAAAAATGATTCCACCAAGTAGTGGAAGCGAGAACGATCCCTGGACTACGCTCGACACATTAGATAACGAAGAGATCGTCGACGCTTGGCAGCGCATGGTGGTCGCGTGGCAAGCGGGTGACGCACAAACTACGAATGTTGAACTTGCAACACTTGCATCGTTGATTCCAGCACTTGGTGCTGGAACCGAAGTGTATCCAGAAGCCGGAAAACTAAAACTAGAGAGCAAGTACTTTAGGCTTGGAAACCTCACTTGGGTTTGGATCGTCTATCTCGTGAGCGTTGTGCTATTGCTTATGGCATTTGTTTATAGATTTGACAATGTTGGTCGTGTTGGCATGTGTGTTTTCTTTCTAGCGGTTCTACTGAACACAGTCGCTGTCATTTGGCGTTGGTATGTGTCTGGAAGGTATCCCAACACAAACATGTTTGAAGCAATCACCACCTCAGCGTGGATGGGTGGCTTGTTCGCTGTTTTGTTAGAATTTTATCTGCGTAAAACCGCTATGAAACACCTGCTTCCACTTGCCGCTGCGATTACTGCAATGGTTGCTTTGCTAGCAGTTCGCCTTTATCCACTTGAACTAAACCCACACATTTCCAACAAAATGCCAGTTCTACACGACGTGTGGTTGTATATTCATGTGAACTTCATTATCTTTTCTTATGCCCTTATTTTTGTTGCGGCAGTCACTGCGTTCTTTTACTTGGTACGCCGAGGTATTCAAAAAGCGAGAGGGATAAATGGCAAAAAAGATTTTGCCAAAGCCGGAGGTGTTGCATCACTTGTTGAAAAACGAAAGGGCGGCGAGTCTGCGCTTGGAAACAACGTTGGAGCTGTTCTTGATGGTGCAACAATGATTCTTGTAGAACTTTCATTTATCCTCTTGTGGGCGGGTATCGTAATGGGCGCTATTTGGGCAGACCACTCTTGGGGCAGACCTTGGGGTTGGGACCCAAAAGAAGTGTTTGCACTGAATACTTTTTTGATTTTTGTTGTGCTGATTCATATCCGCATGAAAGTGAAAGACAAGGGATTTTGGACAGCGTGGCTTGCACTGTTGGGATGCGCCGTGATGCTCTTTAACTGGATCATCATCAATTTTACAATTTCAGGATTGCATTCGTACGCGTAGTACCATACATCAATGCCACCACTTGTTATTCAAACCGAGAACCTTCCACAAAAATGCAGTGATTGGTTGGCGCAGCGTGTTGATTTGCATATTTGTCCCTCGGATTCACTTCGCTTTAAGGAGTTACTTCCAGAAGCTGAAGGGTTGGTCATTCGAACCTACACAACAGTGGATGTTTCTATGATTTTGCAGGCAAGCAACTTAAAAGTTGTTGGCAGGGCGGGAGTTGGAATCGACAATATTGATCTTCAAGGATGTAAACAACACAATGTTCGTGTTGTACACACGCCTGATGCAAACAGCGAAGCTGTCGTCGAATTTGTGTTGTCAACAATGCTTGCGAAACTTAGACCAGTGCACAAAATAGAAACACCACTCGACATTGATGCGTGGAAACTACACCGCGAAGCTTCGGTAGCTCCGCTTCAGTTCAACGAGATGACGTTGGGAATCATCGGGTTTGGGCGGGTTGGATCAAGACTCGGCAAGGCTGCAAAAAACCTTGGGTTTCGCGTGCTCTATGTCGATATCAAAAAAATCCAAAATGATCATGGTTGCGATTCAGTTGACATGAAAACACTTCTGCAAGAAAGCAACGTTGTCTCATTGCATGTGGATGGGCGATCTGAAAACAAGAATTTTGTAAACGCGCGCGTACTTTCTGAGATGAAGGTGGATGGGATGCTTATCAATACTTCCCGCGGATTTGTCGTCAACACCAACGATCTAGCGGCACACCTCTCTACAAATCCACAGGCGTTTGCTATTTTAGATGTGCACGATCCAGAGCCGTTTACGACAAACTACCCACTGCTTGGAATGGATAATGCAAGTTTATATCCACATATTGCTGCAAAAACAGCGTCGGCGATGCAAAACATGGGTTGGGTTGTTAGAGATGTTGCGGCTATCCTTGTAGGAGAAGAACCAAAATACGAGGCGACAATCTAGATATCGATACAGAATCTCTCATCACTGTATGATTCCGTTTCTATGCGAGCCAAAACTTATGACAACAATATCTAACATTCATGGAAGACAAATTCTTGATTCGCGAGGAAACCCAACCCTCGAATGTGACGTCACGCTTTCTAATGGTGGATTTGGTCGAGCCGCTGTGCCCTCTGGCGCGAGCACCGGTGAAAACGAAGCAGTAGAACTCCGCGACGGTGATGACCTTTGGGGCGGAAAGGGTGTATCTAAGGCTGTTTCACACATCAATAATGAAATTTCAGCAGTAGTGTTGGGTAAAGACGCAACCGACCAATCGGGTATTGATTACGCAATGATTGACCTTGACGGAACCGAAAACAAAGGCAATCTTGGTGCGAACGCACTCCTTGGAGTTTCCATGGCAGTTGCACATGCTGCGGCAAACGCAACCAATCAACCCCTGTATACATATTTGGGCGGGGAAGACGCACACATTCTTCCTGTACCAATGTTTAACATTCTTAATGGTGGAAAACACGCTGACAACACTGTAGATTTTCAAGAGTTTATGATTCAGCCATGGGGCTTTGATGATTTTGGTGAAGCACTTCGCGCGTGCGTTGAAATTTATCACACCCTCAAAAAAGTTTTACACGACCGCGGCATGTCTACTGCAGTTGGCGATGAAGGTGGTTTTGCACCGAATCTGTCTGACAACGAAGATGCACTACGCGTGATCGAAGAAGCTGTTGATAAGGCGGGATATAGTTGGGGCGAACAGATATTTGTTGCGCTTGACCCAGCAACAAGTGAACTTGTCACCGAAGCGAGAAAACTCGGCAAGGAAGGGTATTGTTTCTTTAGCAGTGATCCGGAAAGAGTAATTAGTTCTGAAGAGATGATTGATATTTGGGCAGACTGGTGTAGTCGATATCCAATTCGTTCAATAGAAGATGGACTAGGCGAAGACGATTGGTCTGGCTGGAATCAACTTACACAACGTCTTGGCGACAAAATTCAACTTGTTGGCGATGATTTGTTTGTGACGAATCCCACATTTTTGAACAGGGGAATAAGCGAAGGAAGCGCCAATTCTATTCTTGTCAAAGTAAACCAAATTGGAACATTGACTGAAACTTTTGAAGCAGTAAAACTTGCACACGAAAATAATTACACAGCAGTACTAAGTCATCGAAGTGGTGAAACTGAAGACACGACAATTGCAGATATTTCTGTTGCAACAAATTGCGGCCAGATAAAAACAGGCGCGCCATGTCGAAGCGATCGCACTGCAAAATACAACCAACTCATTCGCATTGCAGAACTACTTGGCGACCGCGCAAAGTTCGGAGTGTGAAGTATGAGATGCAGCAATGACTAAACTTGTTGTATGGAGACTGATCCAACTTCCAATTATTTTGTTGGCGGTGTACACAACAACGTTCGCACTTGCATGGCTCATTCCAGGGAACCCACTTGAAAAAGAAGGTCGTCGACCACCACCAGAAGTGATGGAGGCGATGGCAGAAAATTATAATTTGAACGACCCAGTTGGTTTTTACACAGGATATCTCTGGAAAGCAAGCGGAGGTGCATGGCTGTTTGGCGGCGAAGAGGGTCCTGTATTTAACTTTGGCCCAAGCCTTCGGCACGAAAACTGGACCGTGAACGAAATTCTAGCAAGCCAACTTCCCGTATCTATTATTCTTGGATTAACCGCAATGATCATCGCGGTTGTGTTGGGCGTTACGGCAGGGGTATTGAGTGCAGTTTGGCCGCGATCGTGGCTAGACGTGTTGACCATCTCGATTTCACTTGTTGGTATCAGTATCCCTGCATTTGTTGTTGGCGTTGTGTTGCTTGTTGTTTTTTCAGTATGGCTCGGGTGGTTTCCAGTTGGAGGTTGGGGAACTTGGAAACATGTTGCACTGCCCGCAGTTGCACTAAGCCTACCATTTGCCGCATACATTGCACAATTCACAAGAAGCGGAATGGTCGAGCAACTTGCAAGTGATCACATCAGAACTGCACGCGCAAAAGGCTTGCCAGAGCGAATTGTTGTCATGAAACACGCACTTAAAAACGCGTTTTTGCCCGTGTTGAGTTATCTTGGCCCAGCAACAGCCGCTGCAATGACGGGCTCATTTGTCGTTGAAAAAGTATTTGCTGTTCCGGGCATTGGAACACACTTTGTTGACGCGGTTCTTGGAAAAGACATCACGGTTTTGATGGGAATAGTGCTGGTGTACGCAACAATGTTAATACTTTTTAATTTGCTTGTGGATGTGTCGTACCGTTTTATTGATCCTCGGGTGAATTGATATTGACTCTCCACAACTGCTGCGTTAATCTGGGGTGGGTTGTAAGTCCACTCACACGCTCTGGTTCATACATATATAACTGAAGCAATTGACAAATGACAAGCATGGGCACATCCTCTGTAAACAAAGTTTCTTCGATGTCATGTAACATTTGCAATCTTTTTTTGGGATCTAATTCAAGAGCCGCAAGGTCAAGTGCGTTGTCTATGTCTTTATTTACATATCCACGATCATTGTTTCCACTGTCTGATCTAAACACATCCAAAAAAGTAGTTGGGTCACCATAATCTCCGTACCACCGGCCCCTTGCAACCATAAAATTCCCGCTTCTTAGATCAGCACTAAAAAACTTATTGTCAGTGCCACGAAGTTCAACGCGTACACCCAATCTTTTCTGCCACTGAGCACGAAGTTCCAACGCAACCCATTTATACCTTGGTGTATTTGTGGTGTACAACACATCTACAACAGGAAAGAGTTCGCCTGACTCGTTTTCAATTAAACCGTCACCATCTCGGTCCACCCACCCAGCAGAGTGAAGTTCAGAAATTGCTCTGTCTGCATCAAACCCAATTCCTACAACAGTCTCATACGAGTCAATTGATTGTGGTGGAACAAAGCTTGAAACTGTTGGTTCAAGCAATCTCGTAGCGTGTTTTACAATTGCACTTCGTTCAGTTGCAAAAACAAATGCACGTCGCACCGACGCATCGTGGAACGGATTCACACTCCCATTATGAAGTTTTTTTCTACAGTTAAAAGAGAAAAAATCGGTTCCAAAAGTAGGAAAGGCGTGAATATTTGTTCTCTCACCGCGGGCCTGTTGTTCCAACATGTCTGCTTGGTAATCTGCATTCACGCCATTGAGCCAATCGGCGCCACCAGACTCGAATGCCATAATCGCAGTGTTTGTGTCTGCAATCGTGATTGCTTCAATAGAATCAAGAGTTGATTGTTCGGGAGAATGAAAAAAAGGATTTCGAACAAGCCGCATATCTCGCTTATATCTCCAGCTTTCAAGCACAAATGGTCCGTTGCACACAAGGGTGGTGGGCCTCGCCCAAGTGTGTTTTTGATTCAACCGCCCCGTAGTTTCGTCAATAGAGATCCACTTTCGATCGCTCATTGTCGGAGGATTGACCGTATGCCAACCAGCGGTGCGCATTTTCTCAGAAACCTTTGGATCAACAATCCACCCTTCAACAGACGGTTTATACACAGGGCTGCAAACCGCGAGCGCGAGTTGATCAAGAAAATAGGGCACGGGTTGTTCAAGTTCAACGCGAAGCGTGTTTGCATCAAGGGCCGTAACACCAACCATTTCTTCAAACACCTCCGCAACCTGTTCAATAGACAAAGTAGATTTGTTCGCTAACTCCCGAGTTCGCCAAGTCCAATACGCCCGCGCGCCTTTTATTGAAAAGAAAAACCCAGAATAATCAGAAGCAAAATCAGGCGTTAATAACCGCATCCATGCGTACTGAAAATCATACGAAGTAAGTGGCGCACCATTACTCCACTTCGCGTCCTCTCGGATATGAAACGTGTACGACAAACCATCTTCACTTTTTTCAACCGAATCAGCCGCGGCTAGTTCAATAGAAAAATCATTGGGATTCCATCGAACCAACCCTTCATACAAACAGTACGCCATTTGCATATCGTTCAACCAACTCATGCGCTGGGGGTCAAGGGTAAACACATCACCGCGGTTGATAAAAACAAAATCAGCCCGAGAGTTTTTACCCTCATACGAGGACAGCACAACTACAACCGCAATGAGAGTCGCGATGGGTAGGAGGAGTTTATACACAGTTTATTTAGAAGAAACCTGACCCTGCCAGTATGTAATGGCGTCCGCCAAGGGTTGCGTATCTCCGGCTTCCCAAGATTCACGAATGTCGACATCTTCGAGACCCTGATTCCCAACAAACCGCTGTAACATTGTGTTTGCGGTTTCAATTGCTCCACCATATGCAACAAGAAGGCGTTCGTTCTTTTGCGCACCACTTGACTGTTCAAGCGAGATTTCAAGAACGCGTATTAGTACAGGAATAAGGCTATTGATTGTATTTTCTTTAAGTTCAGAATCTACACTTGGTTCAATCAGCTGTAACCTCAAAGAAGATAATCCAGAACGGATGGGGCGCACCCGAAAACTTGCCGTTTTGTTTGCAGAAACATCTTCAATAATATTTGAAATTGCTTGAACTTGTAATTCGAATGAAAGTTCTTGAAGCTCCGACAACTCAGATCTTCGTAACCCAGGAGTAGTGCCCAGTGTACTTAACGATTGAAGTTGTCTAGAAGCAACGTACCAAACAGGTTCTCTTGAAGCTGCGTCTGCTAACAAAGTTGCAGCACTTGTGATTCGAGTAAGTGGTAACCGACCAGATTGAAAACTATTTTCTAAACCTACTGAAGCCCATTGTCGCAATGCGGCTCGGTCCTCAAACGAACTGCTTACGTGACGCATAATTGTAGTGACACTACGCTCGGTTCCAAGAAGGGACAATATTTGTAACGCATTCACTGATGCTAGATCATTTTCATTTTCTTCTGAGAGAATTGGTTCAAAACAAGTGAGTAATGACTCGCAATAATGCATTCTTGCGGTGTTTGACATCGCCCACCGTTTATCAAGCGGTTCAGAAAGACCACGTCTCGCTTCACCAAGTTTTTCTGTGTTGTTGGTGAACATTGCGTCGGTCCACCCTTGTATGTACTTCTGGATATCAGCTTTTTGACGATCGGTGAGATCGCGGTGACTAATAAACGAGGTAATTCGAAATGAGGGTTGAGCGGTGGCTGTTGTCGCGACCATCAAAAGAGTAAGGAGTAGTATTTTTTTAATATTAAACATGGGCAAAATGGTAATGGGGTATTCTAGTTAGATTCACGAGAGAGGTGACGAAATTACCAACGCTAACTTGTGGTGTCAACGGCTTTTGTTGATTCCTCTCAATGATTTGCCAAAGAGCCCTCAATTGCCGATACAAGCAAGTTAAAATGTACTACTGTGTAGCAATATAGACCGCTTTATGATCATATTTCCCAAAAATCGCTTCCCCTTCAAAATTAACACAGCAGTGCTGTTATTCGCCCTGATCTGCGGCAATCTTTTTGCAGTTGATTATTCTCAAGATGTACTTCAAAAATCTGCCGCGCAACACCTTTCAGAAGAAATTCTCCGCGTTGCTCGAACAGCCCTTCAAACAGAACCCCTAGATGTAGAGGGGATTAATGTCGGAGTTGCTTTAATTGAGACTGCGGCAGAAATGAATCCCGATAATCCAAGTGTTTGGAGAGCGTGGATTGAAATGGCAGCTATTTCAGATGATCCAGTAATGCACCAGAGAGGGGTTAAAGAATTGCTGCGGTTGTACCCAGACGAAACACCCCTGCAACTTGCCCGCCTTCGAGATGCGATTGATACGCTTAACACCGCGTCGGAAAGAGTTGCGCTCTACGAACAACTATTATCACCCGAAGGGCAACAAAACCTAAATCAACACGTTGCGTCAAGGCTCGCGTTTGACTCAGCAATGTTACAAAGACAACTTGGAGATAAACAACAGTTTGCAAGGTGGCTCGCTGAATCAGTCGCACTTGATCCGTATTTCACCAGCGCTACCGCCGTGGCAGTTGGTTTTTTTGGTGATGAATCGGCGGACGCATATCGAAGGGTTGAGTTATTAACATCACTGATGCTTGCAAACATGCGAGATGTTACTACGCAAGTATCTTTAGCCGAATTACTCATGTCGTATGGCGCGTATGAAGCCGCAAGCCGGATATACGACATTGCACTCGCAGATAACGCGGGAAATCCTGCTGTGGTGAACAACAATTTGTTGTCTGACATGGTGATGTCACATTGGGGCGCAAGAGATATTGAGTCTGCATTAAAAATTATTGCAGCGAGACAAAGAACAGCAGATGAAAAATTCAGAAAAACTGTTCGGGAACAACAACCACGAGTCACTCCACTTGAATTAGCAAGAGTTCATTCACCACTTGCGCCAAAATTAGCAACAATGAAAGCGGCAATATATTCAGGTCTAAAAAAAGAGGAAGCAGAGTGGTCATTAAGACAGGCGCTTGATTCATTTGCCTCAATCCTTCTTGCAGCAGGAAACCAACCAGACACACCAAACAAAGAGGTGTTGTTTAAAGAAAACTGTCTGCAGGCTGCTTGGATATCGGTTTGGCTTGGAGATTTGACGGAAGATTCGGAAAAATTTATTGCAATGGCCGAGTCACGCAGCGAGGTTTCCAAAAGCAAAAAAGATTTGATTGAAGGTTGGATATCTCTTCGTTTGGGGAGCGTAGATGCCGCAGAAAAAACGTTTCTCTCATTAAGCGATAAAAATGACGCCGCTGTTGTTGGGCTCGCTTTGGTGCGTCTTGCACAGGGTAAGAAACGAGAATCTGCAAAAATGTTTTTGCAAGTTGCTCGAGATAGCGCAGGAACTCTCTTGGGAATTTGGTCTCGGAATCAACTTGAAAAAATTCTAGGGCAACAAGTTGTTGCGCGGGAAGATACGGCGCAACTAGAATCGATGATTGATGCTATTCCAGCGGCAATTGACAGGTATGCGACCGACCCAACAACGACCCTTAATATACGGGCAACAGCCTTGACGAAAAACCTGCGGCCGTACCAACCTATTCTTGTTGAAGTGGAATTATCCAACAATGGAATGTTGCCGATGCAGATTGCGCAGCAAGGTCCGATTCAACCAACAGTATTACTTGAAGCAGAAGCGCAAGTAGTAGGCTTAACAATAAACAATCGTATTCCTATTATTGTTCCAATTGATAGAAAATTAATTTTACAACCACGAGAAAGATTTACTGTAACGGTTGACCTTAGAAATTACTGGGTAGGATCTGTTTTTAATGAATGGGCAACAAGTGGTGGTTTTTTAAAGTTTTATGCAGTTACTAATTTTTCAGTTAGAACAGGAAAAAACATACAGGGTGGTATTGAGTTGGTCTACGAACCATCTATGCTTGGTTCAAAATCAAAACAGCAAGAGTTACGAGTTGAAGGCATAAAACCCACGAACCTTTGGTTAGAAAAAGCAATTGGTCAAGTACATGAAATGGACTCACCAGACGACCTTGTTTCACTAGTGCTTCTTACTTGGGTTGTTGGAGATGACACACATATTCACGTTGTTGAACCAACAATCACACCTCCACCAGGAGAAGAAGTGGTGCAAATTCCAGAGGGTGAACGCCACCCACTTCAAGATGAAGCAACAACAGCGATTTTGATGAAGTTCCCAAGCCTAGATATCAATTCAAAAGCGTGGATTCTTTCGGTCATGTCAAAAGACCCTTCTTTTGAATCCCTTGTTGGCATGGCCGATGTCGACGAAAGCGAAGTTACGACAATTGGCTGGATGTTACGATTTGTTTCTCCCTCAGTTGACGAGATGATGCTCGATAATGCCCGTCTCCTTTCTGCAAGGGAGGATGAAAGTCCTCGGGTAAAAATTATTGCAAATTGGGTATACAAGTGGATTGAAAACAGGGTGGCTCAAAGGCGAGAGAAAGCAACAGGTGACACTGGTGGCGAGTAAGACTCACAATGAAAGTCAAGGACAGTAACAAAACACGAATTATTGGGTGGATTGTTAGTGTTGCACTACTGTCCGCAGCGGTTTTTACAATTTGGAGTCGGTGGGACGATCTTTCAAAAGCGATCGAATCTATTGAAAGGCCAAACCTGTGGAGCCTCACCTCGCTTCCATGCATTACGCTTTTGGCGGTCGCTTGTGTTTCTGAATCTTTCCGCAGCCTATTGAATCGTAAAGGGGTTGCAAAAGAAGGATCCAAACCAATTGGGCGAAACGAAATGTTCTGGTTGATTATGGTAGCTGGAATGTTGAACTGGTTGCCGATGCGCGCGGGACTTATAGGCAGAACGGTATATCACAGCAAAGTGAACGGGATACCAGCCTCTTCATCATTAAGAATACTTGTTGAGACAATCGTGATATTAATATGTATGGCGATCGTTGCCCTTTCACTCGCAGTTCTTAGCAATATATTTTCAATACCAGTCTTGATTGCACTTGTTTTTCCAGTTTTAGTTTTACTACCCTTGTCATGCAAGACACAAATGAAACCATTTTCTTTGGCAATTACGTTTCGCTACCTTGATGTGTTGCTCCTTGCGCTGCGATATTGGATTATTTTTGGATTAATGGATTATGACATTTCGCCCGAGACAGCAATTTTACTTGCGGGCGCCGGCTCAATTGCTTCCTTGCTCCCACTACCAACAGGTGGTCTCGGCGGCCGCGAATGGATCATTGGACTCGTCGCTTCATGGGTAACGGTTTTTCCATCTGCAATCGCGCTTGGACTTATCGCTGATCTTGTGAACCGTCTCGTTGAACTCGTCGTTGTGATTCCCTTTGGTCTTCTAGGTCAGCACTTTCTCCGAAAAATACCTCCCGAACCATCCCTGTGAGTAGTTTTTCCACAAGAATGATAGAATGCACAACATGACAAGAGACGAACTAGCCAAACGAATAGCACAAACAGCGGTTCTTCATGGAGACTTTACACTTCGAAGCGGTAGAAAGTCCACTTGGTACATTGATAAGTACCTTTTTTCAACAAAACCAGACATTCTCAGAGCAATTGGTCCACTCCTTGGAGAGTTGCTTCCAGAAGGAACAACGCTTCTCGCGGGCGCTGAACTTGGCGGCATTCCGCTCGTTACATCAGTTTCTATGGCGAGCGATCTTCCATGTATCTTTATGAGAAACCAAAAGAAGGAATATGGCACTGCTAAGCAACTTGAGGGCACGCTTCAACCAGTGGATAGCGTGGTGATCATCGAAGACATCGCAACAACGGGCGGGCAAGTACTTGAAGCTGCCGAAACAATTACAAGTCTTGGCGCGAGAGTGTTATCAATCATCGCAGTCATTGATCGATGCGAAGGGGCAAGAGAAAATGTAGAAACCGCGGGTTATAACTTTCAATCTCTCTTTACAACCGCAGACCTTGGAATTACAGAGACCGCGCAATGACAAATATAACTTCGTCTCGCGTTCTTATTGGCATGGAAATACACGTCGAACTTGCGACCGAGAGCAAGATGTTCACAACTGCTCCAAACGCAGCTTCACCTAAACAGTATGACGCACAACCAAACACACTTGTTGACCCAGTGGTCATGGCGCTGCCCGGATCACTTCCAGTTATCAACAGGCGCGCCGTCTCCATGTCGATGCGCGTTGGCTTAGCACTGAATTGTACGATTGCAAACTTTACAAAATGGGACCGAAAAAACTATTATTACCCAGATCTCCCTAAAGGGTATCAGATAAGCCAGTTCGACAAACCGCTTTGTATGAACGGTGTTATTGAAGTTGGCGAAGACCGAAAGCCGGTCAATATTATTCGGGCGCACCTTGAAGAAGACACCGGTAAATTAGGGCATGAACTTCCAGGCGGCGAACAGTATGATGGATCGCTTGTCGATTTAAACCGCGCGGGAACACCGTTGCTTGAAATTGTTTCTGCTCCAGATCTACACAGCGCAGAAGATGCGGTTGCGTATGCACGAGAAGTGCGGGATATTTGCAGGTATTTAGGTGTTACCGAGGGCATTATGCAAAAAGGTCACATGCGGTTTGAACCAAACATCAACATGATCATCACAACAGAAGATGGTGTTGAACACGCGACGCCGATTGTTGAAATCAAAAATCTTAATTCTTTCAAAGCCATTGCTGGTGCGATCGAATACGAAACAACTCGGCAAGTTGAAGCGTGGATTGAAGACGGAAAAGAAATGGGACCAAATGCAAAAAGCACGCGTGGTTGGGATGATGATAAACAAGTGACGATCATGCAACGCGAAAAAGAAGACGCCCACGACTACCGATTTTTCCCAGACCCCGATCTTGTGCCTCTGACAATTTCTCAAGAATGGATTGAGGAAGTAAATGAAACAATTCCAGAACTTCCAGCATCAAGAAGATTGCGATATCAATCTACATACAAACTTTCTCTTAAAGACGCGATGGCACTCACCGCTGAACCGGACCTTTGCAACTTTTTTGAACAATGTGTAACACAAAGCAACAACGGAACAGAAAGTGCAAAGTGGCTTTTAAACGCCGGTGCAAAATACGCTAACGAAAATAAGTGTGAAGTGAACAAACTTGGCATTACTCCAGAGCAAATCGCGGGGCTCATCGAGTTGCGACAAGAAAACAAAATTGGCTCTTCCGCAGCAGACAAACTTTTTGGATTGCTGTGCCACTCAGACCAAACACCAGAAAATGTAGCAGAAGAAAACTCTTTGCTTCAAGTGACTGACGATGGAGCGATAGACTCTTGGGTTACAGAAGCAATTGAAGCACAGCCACAAGCAGCAGATGATGTGCGTTCTGGAAAAAACGCGGCAATTGGCAGGCTTGTGGGCGAAGTAATGAAGCGTAGTGGCGGGGCCGCAGACGCAAAATCTGTACGAGAAAAATTACTTTTACAACTTCAGGGTTGACGGTTCATGTAAACAACGCGACCATGCAGGGATGTTTGAACTACTCATTTCCTACTGCCTTGTTGCCACATCTCCGATTACACCCGACCATCTTTACAACGCCGTTGGTCGAAGTGTAATGGTCCAAATAGATTTACCAGAAGGGAAAGATATGGCGCATGTTGTGTTGCTCGATCACAACAACAATGTTCTTTCTAAACCCGCTGCGATTACGTCTGGTCAACACGATTTACTCAGGCGGTTGCCAAAAATAAACGAGTTACCCAGAGCCGCATGGGTTCAACTTACCATAGACAATGTTCCAATTGGTTCTCCAATTGTTATTGAACCACTTCGCTCCCGTCTTGTTCCGGTTGTTGAAGAAATTTCGAACGATGGTGGAAAAACATCACACACGAAAATTGTCGATTGGAAAGATGAAGCAATTGACGATGAGTTTGAAGAATCAATTCTAAATGGGTGGCGTGTGTATGAAGACAAATATGCAATTCTTGAAACAAGTGAAGGCGAAATTCATATTACACTTCGGCCAGACGCGGCGCCAAATACCGCGTGGAATTTTAGGGAACTCGCAGCGGGTGGTTTTTACTACGAAACAATATTTCACAGAGTTGTTCCACTTACCAACAAGGGGCTACCATTTGTGATTCAAGGGGGGGATCCTACCGGAACAGGTTCAGGGAGCGCGGGCTGGTGGCTCCCCATCGAACCAAGTTCACTTAAACATGATTTTGGCGTGATCTCGATGGCAAGGGCAAGCGACCCAGACTCCGCGGGCTGTCAGTTCTTTATTTGTCTTTCTCGGGAGGGAACAGCTCGCCTTGACGGGCAATATTGTGCTTTTGGAGAAACTGTTCTTGGAAATGACACAATCAAATCAATTGCCGCAACCCCAATTGCCGATCCAAAAACAGGTCGCCCCAAAAACCCACCTAAAATTCATAACATCAAGATGGTACCCGCAGCACCACGTTATCCATCAAGGTGATCGGCCGTGTGCACCTTGCGCCAAGAACGCAATAATAAAAAATCATGACCGTGATATGTGAGAACTTCGCCCGAAACTAAAATCGGAATTGTAAAACCACCTCTACTTGCATATCCAAAAAGTTTTGCAGATGCAGTACTTGGCAATACGGTACATGGCGGGTCGGAGAGACCGGTTGCATCTGCAACAAATATAAACACCCAAGCGCCTTCGTTATTTCGAACAAGGTGACCGCGACGATTTGTAATTCGCACGCCTTCTGTTCTCGCCGATGATCTTTTGTTGGGATTGTTCGCTGCGTTACGAATGGATTTACTAAGCGAACCTGTTGCTTCTTTGAGGTCGGCGATTATTGATTCAACAGAATCGTCTTTCGAAGAGTTCGTATCATCATCAATGTCTGGCGAAGAGGGAACAACCGCAGGAGAGTTTCGTTCTGCAAACGACCCAATTACAGTGACATCTCGCACCAACAGAAAGTTGCCCTTGTCATACGTAAAAACTTCGCCGCTCAAACGAAATTGCATGTTCTGTTTTTTGGAAGCCTCGCCCTCCATTTCAGCAAGTCTGGCGTTTGGAAAAACAACCAACTCGCTTCCATCACTCACTTGGACCTTGGTAGGTGATCCGTCATTAAACAGGATGAGTGTTGCTTGGGCATCAACAATTCTCGATCCTTCACGGAGTAACGAGACGGTTGGTGCTTGAGCAGCCGCCAATGAACCCAGAAGTAAAATTGATAAAAATCTAAAAATCACGCATTTCAACCTCTAAAACGGGTGTGAAGGCCGAGGTGGGATTCGAACCCACGAATGACGGATTTGCAATCCGTTCCCTTAGACCACTTGGGCACTCGGCCGAGAATGGACAGGATACTCAGCCTTGGGCAAAACAGCAACTCCCAAGCATTATTTGCACATTTTATACCACATCTGAACAAAATCTTAACATTCCAACATTACCCTTCCATCCATAGATCAAAAAGGAGACGATCAATGTATAAATTACTTGCACTTGTGTGCACAATGACAACCGCCTCAATGGCAAACCCAAATCCAACTACAGCATCAGTAGACGAACTTCGTCAAATGGTAGTTGAACTTCAAAGTGAAGTTGCAGGGCTTAAAAACGAAGACAATCACTGGCTCAACGAACAACGATCTGACCAAGTTCGAAGTTTAATCAATGATGTGCTCGCTGACGCAGACACAAGGTCGAGCCTTCAAGGAGGCGGTGCAACGGCGGGGTACAAAGGTGGTGGATTCCTTCAATCTGCTGACGGAAACTGGAAACTAAAAATAAACGGACAACTTCAAACACGCTGGTTATACAACGATGCGGATGGTCAAGATTCCCAGCACGGATTTGAGCAACGGAGAACGAAGGTTAAATTTTCTGGTCACGTTGTAGATCCGTCTTGGGTGTATAAAATTGTTGCAACATGGTCACGAGGTGGTGGGTCAAGCACCGAAGACGCATGGGCTGGCAAAAAGTTTGACAACGGCAGTTGGTTTAAGTTTGGACAATTCAAGGCGAACTTCCTTCGAGAAAACATTGTTTCGTCAAGCAAGCAACTTACAGTTGAACGATCGATGCTTGACAACGCGTTTACTTATGGCTGGACGCAAGGATTAGAGTATGGTTGGAAGAACGATGACATGAAACTCGTTTTCCAGTACACCGATGGACCAGGTCAATCCAACACCCCAGCACTTACGGCTCCAACAAACGCTTGGACTGCTCGCGCAGAATTCCGTTTTGGTGAGGCGAGCTGGAAAGACTTTGATTACCTCACATCAAAAGCAGGTGCAAAAAACGGTTGGTTGCTTGGTGTTGCGTACGAAAATTATGACAACGACAACGACAACGACACGTTTGAATATGGAAATGCTAACGCTAACGAAAGCAATGGTTGGACCGTAGATGTTTCATACCGTGCAGATGGGTGGAATGTTTTTGGGTATGTCGTAGAAACGACGGGCAAAAACGCAACAAATGGAGACGAAGTTGATTCGTCGGGCTGGCTCTTGCAGGGAGGCATGTTAGTGAATGACAATGTTGAACTTTTTGCCCAGTACCAAGAAGGCGAAGTAGACGGATCGAACATGGATATGGATGCAATTCGAATTGGCTTTAACTATTGGCCAACTGCGGGTAGCAACAACATCAAATGGTCAACCGATGTCGCTTGGGCAGGAAAAACAATTACAGACAGTGGTGCAGGTACTGCTTCTGCAGATTGGGTCTCATCGGGTAACGGTTGGCGAGCAGACACGGGTACTGAAAAAGACCAAATGTTGCTTCGCACCCAACTGCAAATTCTTTTCTAAGAAAATCATAAACAGGAAAACAAACAGGAAAACAAACATGAAAACAAACATGAAAAACTTACTACTTACAACTCTTCTCTTAGCAGCACTCCCAACACTGGGAACTGCTGATGACAACAGCCAACTTACAGGCTCTGTCAGAATAGACGGCTCCTCAACCGTCTATCCAATTACCGAGGCGATCGCCGAAGAATTTGCCGAAGAAGCACCACGAGTTCGCGTAACCGTGGGCATCTCTGGCACCGGCGGTGGCTTCAAAAGATTTTCTGCTGGCGAAACTGATATTTCCGACGCTTCTCGTCCAATCAAAGCAAAAGAACAAAAACTGTGCAACGAAGAAGGGGTAGAGTTCATCGAAGTTCCAGTTGCATATGATGGATTGACAATCGTCGTAAACAAAGAAAATACATGGTGCGACAACTTAACAGTTGATCAACTTAAACAAATTTTTCTTGATGGTTCAACAGTGAAAACATGGAACGACCTTAACAAAGACTGGCCAACGACACCGCTTACAATGTACGCTCCAGGTACAGACTCGGGCACTTTCGATTATTTCAAGGAAGTAATTGTAGGAAAAACAGGGTCAATCCGAAGCGATATGTCTGTTTCCGAAGATGACAATGTCCTCGTTCGCGGCGTGTCTGGCGACAAGGGCGGTATTGGGTTCTTTGGATGTGCATACTATTTTGAAAACAAAGACAAACTTAAAGCACTTGCAATCTATAACGGCGAAGTGAACGTACTACCAAACAATAAAACAATTGAAAGTGGAAAGTACGCACCATTTAGTCGCCCACTCTTTATCTATGTGAAAAAATCAGCATTAGAAAAACCAGCTGTAAAAGTTTTTGTGGACTATTATGTTGAAAACGCAGGCGACATGGCTGAAGAAGTTGGATATGTTCGACTTCCACAAGACATGTATGACCGAGTTATCCACAACATTGAAACATTGCGAACAGGTACCCAGTTTATTGATGACAAGGGAGAAAAGGTACACGGCGCATTAGCTACGGTGTACGAATAATAGATTACGGATGACTCCCAAATCCCAAACATCCACCCCCAGGGTGTCGCCCTCTCCCTCTTTTAAGGGAAGGGCGAAATCTGTTTCAATGAAGCGAGCAAGAAACCGCATCGTGCGAGGTTTGCTTGCGATTGCTGCTGGGATTTCAATTGTTACAACAATTGCAATCGTTTTAGTTTTAGGAACCGAGGCATATAGTTTCTTCGCACTTGAAGAGGTGAGCGTATCTGAGTTTTTCTTTGGGACAAAATGGTCACCTCTCTTAGGTCACAAAAAACATTTTGGTATTTGGCCGCTGATTAGCGGTACGATGCTTGTCACAATTGTCGCATCATTGATCGCAATTCCATGTGGTGTTGTCACCGCAATTTTTCTTTCAGAATATGCACCAAGCCCAGTGAGAAACATTCTCAAACCAACGCTTGAGGTACTCGCGGGCGTTCCTACTGTTGTGTATGGTTTTTTTGCACTCACGGTGATCACACCAGTTGTTCAATCCATCATTTCTGGGGTTGATATTTACAACGCTCTCAGCGCGGGGATTGCGGTTGGCATCATGTGTATTCCGATTGTTACATCGATGTCCGAAGACGCAATACGAAGCGTTCCGGACTCTTTACGAGAAGGATCATTCGCACTTGGTGGAACAAAACTCGACACATCGGTAAAGGTGGTTTTTCCAGCCGCACTTTCTGGCGTTATTTCATCTTGTTTACTCGCAATTGCAAGAGCTGTTGGCGAAACCATGATTGTTGCACTCGCGGCTGGTAATTTGGCGCAATTGACCTTGAATCCAACAAACCAAGTGCAGACCATGACAGCATACACGGTGCAAATATTTCTCGGAGACACCGATGCAATTGGGGTTGAATACAAATCAAGCTACGCGGTTGCAGCGACTCTTTTTGTCATGACGCTTGCCCTCACATGGATCGGGCATAGTGTGACCCGAAGGTACAAAGAGGTGTACTCATGAGTGGCAGAGTAATAAAAAGTCACCAACAAAAACAATTCGTAAACAAGTTGTTTGTTGTGTTTTGTGTTTTTGTCACACTTCTTTCGGTTGCCGCACTTTGTACTCTTTTATTTACTATTGCAAAACAAGGTTGGCATCACCTTGATTTAGACTTTCTAACAAGCTACGCATCAAGAAAACCAGAAAAGGCTGGTGTAAAAGCTGCAATGTGGGGAACTGTCTGGCTTTGTGTTGTTTGTATTGTGACCGCGCTTCCAATTGGAGTTGCAACGGCGGTTTATCTTGAAGAGTTTGCACCAAAAAACAGAATTACTCGGTTTATTGAACTAAACATAGCAAACCTTGCTGGTGTTCCTTCAATTGTATACGGCATTATTGGCCTTACCGTTTTTGCTCGAATGCTTGGCTTGTTTGGAACAATGAATCACCCGCTTGTTGATACTGGAAATCCAACGTCCTTTTGGTATTTCCGTCTCCCCTTCGGAAGCAGTGTTTTAGTTGGTGGACTTACACTTGCGCTCGTGGTGCTTCCAATTGTCATTGTGAGCGCAAGAGAAGCAGTGCGCGCAGTGCCCCAATCTTTGAGAGAAGCATCGCTAGCAATGGGCGCAACGAGGTGGGAAACTGTTCGAAGAGTTGTTCTACCACAGTCAACTCCCGGCATATTGACTGGCGCAATTTTGGCAACATCTCGCGCAATTGGAGAGGCCGCACCCATTCTTGTCATTGGTGGTTTTTTGTTTATTCGTTTTGTTCCAGCAAACGTCTTTGACGATTTTACTGCAATGCCTCTGCAGATTTACAATTGGTCAAGTCGCCCTCAAGAAGAGTTTCATGCCGTGGCTGCTACGGGAATCATTGTTTTACTTGTAGTCCTTTTATGTTTTAATGGTGCAGCGGCGTTGATTCGCTACCGCTTCCAACGGAGATAGTTTTTTTGCAACCAAACACAACCCACAATAATGTTTTAGAAGTACGCGACTTTTGTGCGTGGTATGGTGACTTTAAAGCGCTGCTTGATATTCATCTTCAAGTTCCACGGAATGAAGTCACTGCTTTGATTGGTCCATCTGGTTGTGGAAAATCAACCTTTCTTCGGTGGGTAAATCGCATGAACGACATGATTGCCTCGGCCCGAGCAACAGGCACGTTGAACCTTGATGGTGAGAGCGTGCTCAACAGGGCTGTTGATGTCGTTGATTTGCGGCGAAGGGTTGGCATGGTTTTCCAAAAACCTAACCCATTTCCCAAATCTATTTATGACAACGTTGCCTTTGGGCCAAAACTTCATTACAAAATGCGAAAAAACGAACTTGATGAAATTGTAGAAAACAGCCTGAAACACGCTGCGCTTTGGGACGAAGTAAAAGATCGACTTAAAAAATCTGCAATTGGACTCTCGGGCGGACAACAACAAAGGCTTTGTATTGCAAGGGCGCTAGCAGTCGAACCAGAAGTGCTACTTATGGACGAACCGGCATCCGCGTTAGATCCTAGGGCAACAGCAAAAATTGAAGAACTTATTCTTCATCTTAAGGAAGAATACACAATTGTTATTGTGACACACAACATGCAACAAGCCTCGAGAGTATCAGATCAGACAGCGTTCTTCTGTGAAGGAGAAGTGATTGAAGTTGCTGATACAAAAACCATGTTTACAAATCCAAAAGAAACAAAAACAGAGGACTACATTAGCGGTCGATTCGGCTAACGGATAAAATTATGGAACAAAAAATTACACGAGACATTTCAAGTTTGCGAAGAAGGTTGTTGTTGATGGGCGGGCAAGTAGAACAACTTGTCACCCGTTCATTTCAATCACTTGTTGAGGGTGATCGCGGTTTAGCAAAAGAAGTGCGAATCGAGGATCACGAAATTGACGAGATGGAAATTGACGTCGAAGCGGAGTGTTTAGAGATATTAGCACTCGATCAACCTGTTGCATCGGATTTGCGGCTTGTACTCGCAGTGATGAGAATCAACACAAACCTTGAACGAATATCAGATCTTGCTGGCGGCGTTGCTAAACGCGGTTCAAAAATCACAAAGGCGCACGAGGTATTTGATATGCCAACCGCGGTTCCCGAAATGATGGAAGCAACGAAACTCATGCTGCACAACGCAATAGAATCGTTTGCACATGATGACGCACTCCTTGCACGAAAAGTGAGAGAAGCAGATGACAAGGTCGACGATCTTCGAAAAGACGTATTAGACTGGGCGCAAGAAAACGCTGCAAAATTGACAGCAACATCCATCAGCCTCATTACGGTGGCAACAAAAATTGAGCGTATAGCCGATCTAGCGACCAATATTGCAGAAGACGTTATATTTATGATTGAAGGAGAAGTGGTTCGCCACTCTTAAGAAGGTTCTACAATAACCAGTGCATCCCATGGAAAAAATAAATGTTTTAGTTGTAGAAGACGAGCCAGAAATTTCAGCTTTGATTCGTATGCACCTTTCGCGATCGGGCTTTATTCCAACCGTTGCATCAAGTGGAAAAGAGGCGTTCAGCATTCTAGAACAAGGCGACATTGATCTAATTCTTTTGGATCTTATGCTTCCTGATATTTCTGGTCTTGATATTTGCAAAAAAGTGGTTGATATTCCAATCATTATCGTTTCGGCGCTTGGTGATGAATCAGATATAGTTTCTGGCTTAGAACTTGGTGCGATCGATTACGTCACAAAACCATTTAGTCCAAAAATACTCATGGCAAGAGTTCGGGCAGTAGTGCGAAGAACGGAAACTCTAGAAGCAGATAACACAATAAAATTATTAGGTGGAAAAATAATTATTGACAATGATCGACACTCTGTTTTATGTAATGGGAACCAAATAGAACTCACGGCGACCGAATATGGCATTCTGTGTTACTTTGCAAAACGCCCCGGTTTTGTTCGCACGAGAGACCAAATTTCACAGGCGCTCCACGGTGACCACGCTGTATTATCAAACAGAACAATTGATGTGCACGTCACATCTCTACGGAAAAAATTAGGCAATCTCTCTTCGGCTGTAGAAACAGTTCGGGGTGTCGGGTATAGGCTGTCGGAAGCACTAGACTCTTGAAACTTTTTCCCAAGTCATTTTTGTGGCGCGTTTCGCTCTTAGTGATAATTGTGCAAATTGTCACAACGGTAACAATTGGTTTGTTTTTTGTACAACAAATAAAAACAATGCACACAGAACAAACATACAAAACACTTTCAAACATCATTCCTATTGTTAAAGGGGATGTGCACAACATTGGATTGTCTCCAACATTAAACAGACGGATTAAAGAGCAGTTTGAGACAACGAAATTTCGAGTAACAGTGATTGATACATCTGGAAACGTAATTGCAGACAGCGAATCAAACCCACAAAAAATGGACAATCATTTGATGAGAAAAGAGGTGCAAGACGCACTTCGCTCAGGAAAAAGCGGTTCGGCACAACGGTACAGCCAAACCATCGGCGAAGATATGGCGTACTTTGCCAAGCCATATTTGAACGAAGAAAAACTTATTGCGGTTTTAAGAGTTGCAATGCCGATGTCAACAATTCAAAAAGAAATTCATGCGATTGTTGAGTTGATTATTGTTGTGGGCGGCATTCTGCTGTTTTTAACAATTGCCACAACATTACTGATCTCGCGAATCATTAGTGCAAACATAAACCAGCTTGTAGAAAGTGCACACCGATTTGCAAGCGGCGAGTTGCACCATCGAATACACAACACACACGCAGGAGAGTTTGAAGAACTTGGTGTTTCGCTTAACGCAATGGCAGAACGGTTGAGCAAAAGCGTTGATTCGGTAGAAAAAACAAAAGAAGAACAGTCCACTATTTTGCGATCAATGCCCACAGGGGTTGTTGCTCTTGATGGCGATAAAACAATTCTGTCGTTCAACGCAGCAGCAACAAAGATACTAGACGTGCCAGATACAGTTGATCCTAGGGGGCGACAACTTGAAGAGTTTGTAAGAGATGTTGATCTTTCCGCCTTCATTGATCAAACAACGCGGGCTAGGCCTCAGCGGTTTGAACTTGTTGTTCTTGGCAGAAATGGAATTGGGCGAGAATTGATTGCGAAGGTACAACAACTTATCGACAACGAAGAGAAAGTGTCTGGGTATTTAGTGTTACTCGATGATGTGACAGCTCTTCGAAGACTAGAAGGTATTCGAAGCGATTTTTCCGCGAATGTTTCCCACGAATTACGGACACCAATCACCGCAATCAAGGGATATGTAGAAACGCTTCACGATGTATATGGAAAAGATGAAGAAACACAGAAGTGTTTAGAAATAATAGAGCGAAACACCGTTCGACTTGAAAAAATTATTGAGGACTTGTTATCACTTGCATCGCTTGAACAAGATAACGATGCTGTTCAGTCAACCTTTGAAACCATCGCCTTGGATGATGTGATTACAAACGTTGTTTCCGCATGTGGGGATGAAGCGAAAGTTACACATACACAACTCTCTATTCAAACTGATTATAAAACAACTATCTCAGGAAACCGACAATTGCTTGAGCAGGCATGTGTAAATTTGGTACAAAACGCGATTCGATATGGAAACGGAGAGGTCAAAATTCACACAGGGCTTGATGGGGATTTAGCAGTTCTGTCTGTTTCTGACAACGGGCAAGGGATTCCTCGCGATCTACAAAACCGACTTTTTGAGAGGTTTTTCAGAGTAGATAAGGGGAGAAGCCGAGATTCTGGGGGCACCGGCTTGGGGCTAGCAATCGTGAAACACGTTGCGCTTGTGCATGGTGGTTCTATCTCTGTTTCAAGTGGATATGGGTCAGGAACAACATTCGAGTTACGCATTCCGATCGCCCCGTAAACCGCTCCAAAAGAACCGTCCAATCATGTATAGTCCCCAAACTATAGGAGACTATGTATGCCCGTAAACGCAATGGCCAGA
>JACKQG010000577.1_pt1 | contig 53165 bp, 40 predicted proteins | sample 8237621 | NCBI WGS metagenome assembly JACKQG01 (sample SAMN15677084, study PRJNA649215) | marine metagenome | biome: marine; feature: Black Sea; material: saline water; isolation source: suspended particulate matter (SPM) from the Black Sea western gyre | collected 2013-06-09/2013-06-10 | depth... | reverse complement strand
TTCATGATGTCCAGAGTATGATTCGAGTTGGATCCAAGGAAAATAATCTTCAGATTCAAAGTTTCGACTTCCACGGTGTCGACGTTATCGGCCCACGGGTGGCGAGCCGTTCCTTCCAATACCCGCAGCAGTTTTTGACGCTGCAAAAAAGTCCAAGGCATTGGAATGTGGTGCTTTTTGAGTTCGTCGTCAAATATTGCCGACCATAGTTCGCGCTCAAATAACCAAAACAAAGCGGCAGGGCCTTCGACTTCATCCACACCATCCCATTGGCGCAATTCATCAAGGATTTCCTGCGCATCCTTGTCAATGTCATCGGGAATTTCGCTAGGCAATGCAGCCAATAAATACAACGCGTAAGAATTTTGCACATCCGATTGCGGACCACTCAACGACTCCGCCGACCAACCACTTTTACCCTGCAACAACTCCGTAATGCGCTGGCGCCGAAACGCCGTGTCGTAATCAGCCTGCAAAGATTCACCGCCGCCCTCCACCAAACTATTCGCGGTCACTATCGAGTCCCGCTGCCCAGGCTGAATCACAGGATTCATCGCCGGCTCCGCCAATCCACTCCAGCGATAACTCTTATTCCAAGCAGGCGAAGGCAGACGCCCCATTTCACGATTGCGCAGTGGCGATCGCCCAAACATAGTCCAAGCGATGCGCCCATCCGTGTGCCCAATTACGACGTTCTGCGCCGGCGCCTGATATCGATTCGCCGCCGCAATCGCTTCCTCAACCGTAGACGCCCTCCCCATATCCAAAAACGGTGTCATCGGATCGGTCAAGTGATACGCCGACCACAGCAAAGTCCGCGCCGGCAATCCGCTTTCCGCATCCGGCGGCAACATGGGCCCAAGATCAGTCTCATAAATCAAAACCTCAACACGATTCCCTCCATCCACCAAAATTTCCTTACTGCTTCGCCGCACATCCACCCACTCACCGTCGCGCAAAACCTGCGTCAAATCCTGCGTCAAATCCTCATTCGCCTTTTCAAACAACAAATCATTATCGTCCATCATCACATTAGTAAACGCCCACGCCAAATTCTGGTTATGCCCCAGCACCACCCCCGGCACCCCAGCAATACTCATCCCCGCCACCTCCATCTGTGGACAGCGCAAATGAATCTGATACCAAATCGACGGCAACCGCAATCCCAAGTGCGGGTCATTAGCAACCAACGCCGACCCGTTCGCAGATAACGCTCCCGAAACCGCCCAGTTATTACTCCCTCCCGGTGTACTCCCGGGCGAAGCCTGCGCCGCATTCCCCGATCCACCAGCTGACGGCACCGATTCAACACCAGCCAACCACTCCGGCTCATAAGCCAAATCCAACAACCCCTCCGGCACCTCTACTTCCTCACCAATCCAATCCATCGCCGCGTCCACCCCCAATTCCCGCAAAACCAAATACCGCTCCTCCTCTGCACGCTTAGTAATAAACGACAAGCTCACGGCCAACAGCGCCGGCACACACATTGAATCCACCGGCGTCCAAGGCTCAGGCTGCAAGCCAGTCAGCTGAAAGAACGGCTGCAAATCCTCACCCCGTGAATCCAACCATGCATTCACTCCCTCCGCATAAATCTTCAACAACTCCAAAGAATCAGCACGCATCCCAGCAACAGCCTTCTCCGCAATCCCCCGCACTCGCAACTCCAACATAGTCCGATCCATCTCCAATCCAGCCTCCCCGATAACCTCGGCCAACCGTCCCGACACCACACGCCTATTCAACTCCATCTGTGCAAATCGATCATTCGCATGCACCCATCCCATAGCCCTAACCACATCCTCCAAACTCTCCCCACTCAAATACGGCACCCCCCACTCATCCGTCTGCACCACCACATCACCCTTCAACCCCACCAACCGCGCTTCCCCACCCCGCTGCGGAAGTCCGCCCTCCAACAACCCCCGATAAAACCCCCACCCCTTCCATCCCGCAATGACCACCGCCAAAACTATCACAAGAATCAACAATCGACGGTGGGTGGTCATGCTGGATCTTAGCAGGGTTTATGGGTGGATTTGGTGGGGTGTCTTTTGAGTAGTATTTCCGGCGGCAAGGATTCCGCTTCGCTCCATCAAAAGTCGCCGGAAATACTACTCAAAATACATACTCACATATTCTGCCACAGGAACAGAGGACTCAGACCCAAAAAGTAGTTCACCGAGGGGAGGATTAACGCAATAAATCCTCAATCATGAACCGCATTAAACCTATCTCCACCCAACAGGTGCTCCCTTCGTCCAACGATTAAACTGTTCAACGATATCTGATTAATGTGAGTTGCGTGGGGGGATCCCCGGCGGCTTTTGATGGAGCGAAGCGGAATCCTTGCCGCCGGGGATCCCCCCACGCAACACCAGAACAAACAAAAAAAATACCCCTGAAAAAAACCTTCGACGAAGCCGAAGCTCCGCCGAAGGTACACGCATACACGCAACAGTGAGTTTCCCCACCGACGCTATGTTCCAATCAAGGGTTCTTAAACTCAGCCTTAGGACCGAGGTAGTACCACCAATTGAGTATGGCACAGATGGCGTAGAACACCGCCAAGCCATACATCGCAATTTCGGGAGCACCTGCTTTCATTTGCTCACCGATTAGCTTTGGAACCAAGAAGGCGCCGTAAGCTGCAACTGCCGACGTCCAACCCAACACTGGGCCAGCTTGTTCTGCGTTGAAGACCATTGAAATGGTGCGGAAGGTAGAGCCATTGCCGACGCCAGTGGCTGCGAAGAGAACTACGATCAGCACGAAGAAGGGTATGAAAAACTCTTCTGGGGCGTTCGCCTGGTACGCCAGCGATGAGTAGTAGCCAACGCCAACCGCAGAAAGGGTCATGACGACGGCAACCACTTGGGTCACAATTGCGCCACCAACCTTGTCAGCGATCATGCCACCAACCGGACGAATCAGAGCACCGACGAAGGCGCCTACCCAAACGTACATGAATGTAGCGGGACCATTCGGGTTGTTGATGTGAATCCAGACGTCGCCGTTTTCGGTAGCGGTAGCCAATGCTTTTTGGGCGGCTTCCACGACCTTAGGGTCGACAAAGACGCCAGCACCTGCGGCAATCTTTTCGCTCAAGCCTGCCACCTCATAGTGCATGACACCAAAGATGAATTTGATGGCCAGGCCAACGGCAGCGGAGAACCCGATGAATGAACCAAAGGTCATCGTGTAGATGACGGTCATAACCCAGGTGTGCTTGTTGTTGAAGATCTTGTACTGGCGATCAAGGTTGCCCTTAATTTCGCCTGGCGACAAAGCCTTTATCAAGAAAACGGTTGCGGCAATGACGCATGGCAACACAATCCACTTCACCCAAGTCATCGTGAGGTAAGTCAGGATGAAGTACAGGCCAGCAGCAGCAGTAGCAAAACCGATCAACAGCAGCCAAGTGATGCGACCGAAAGAAACCATCGGCGACCTGAGGCCGGGAGTGACGGCTTCGGTTTTGATGTTGTTGAGCTTGAACCAACCGAAAAAGGCCAGCGGGATCAACCAGTACATCCAAACCCAACCGGCGCTGGACAACCAGGTGTCGGAACCGGCCGCGACTTGCTTGAAGATAGTACCGCTGGTGGTTGCGAGTTTGCCCGGTTCACCGCTTAACGGGCCGACAATTGCCGCAGTCATGCCCAGCGGAATCAAGATCTGCATGGTGGTCACACCGAAGTTGCCTAAGCCCGCATTCATGCCCAGCGCGTAACCTTGTACCTTTTTCGGGTAGAAGAAGCTGATGTTGGACATGGAAGAGGCAAAGTTGCCACCGCCGATGCCTGACAGGAATGCCAGCAGCATGAAAACCCTGAACGGCGTTTCAGGGTTTTGCAGCGCAAAGGCCGCACCCAGTGCCGGGATCATCAACAGCGCCGTGGTGAAGAAGATGGTGTTTCGACCACCCGCCAGGCGAATGAAGAAGGTACTAGGGATGCGTAGCGTGGCGCCGGTCAGGCCAGCAATTGCTGGCAACATGAACAGCAAACCCATTGCCTCCTCCGGCGACTTGCCGAAGGTGAAACCCAGGTTTTTCATTTGCACCGTAATGATGCCCCACATCAACCAGACGGCAAATCCGACTAGCAAACTGGGAATGGAGATCCAAAGGTTGCGCGTGGCTACCTTTTTGCCGGTGGAATCCCAGAATGCCTGGTCTTCGACATCCCACTTTTCTAGGGTACTCATCCGGTTACTCCGGTTACAGCAGCATCGTTTTGAGCTGCTTCGTCATGGTGGGCGTCAGCGAAGGAACCTTTGGGCTCTTTCAACGCCATGGATGCAATCATGCACACGATGGCACAACCGCTGATGGTTAAGAAGAATTGATCCGGTGTGACAAAGCTGAACACAGTCAGCAATACCACCGCGCCAACGTTGCCGTAGGCACCTACCATGCCGGCGATTTGACCAGTGACGCGTTTCTTGACCAATGGAACCACTGCGAATACTGCGCCTTCACCCGCTTGCACGAAGAAGGAGCACAACATGGTTGCGCCAACAGCCAATGGAATTGGCCAGGAGCTATTGATACGGCTCATTAGGAAGTAACCGACGGCTAAACCTGCAAGCAGGAAAGTTAGAGTCTTGCGACGCGAACCCAACCGGTCGGAAAGAAAGCCACCCATCGGACGGGCGAATAAGTTCATGAACGCGAAGGATGCCGCGATCATGCCTGCTTGAGCCAGAGAAAGGTCGAAGGTTCGCTTGAAGAAAAGCGGCAGCATGGAAACCACAGCCAATTCCGAGCCGAATGTCACGAAGTAAGCAAGGTCCAAAATGGCGACTTGACGGAATTCGTATTTGTCGCCTTCGCTATAGCCTTCGCGAATATGCGGCGCATTGACGGTCCATGCCTTGTAGGCCTGGAAAATCAAAATGCTGACCAAAGCACCGTATCCAATGTGCGCGCCTTGGGTCGGCAAGAAGCCGAAGTTGTGGAGTTTCCACACCAAAAGGCCCAAAGCCAAAATCATCGGCACCTGCATGAAAATCAAACCATACAACGACGGCATCGAAGTGACTTCCATTGCGCCAGCGCGCTTCGGCTTGTGATAAGTCTTACCTGGAGGCGTGTCACTTACACTTGCGTAGTAAATGAAGCCATAAATCAAACACATGGCACCGGTCAAGCCGATGGAGTAGCGCCAGCCTTGCTCTGCGCCAAACCAGGTGGTGGCCAGAACTGCAATGGTAGGCAAGGTGAACGCCGAAGCCGCGGAACCAAAGTTTCCGAAGCCACCGTAAATACCTTCTGCCTCCCCCACGTCTTTCGGTGGGAACCACTCTGCAACCATGCGGATGCCGATGACGAAGCCGGCACCAATAATGCCCAGTAGCAATCGAGTAATGACCAACTGGATCATGGTGTTCGATACCGCGAATATGAAACACGGTATAGACATCACAATCAACAAGCCGGAGAAAACCTTTCTCGGCCCAAAACGATCTAACAGCATGCCGATGATGATTCGCGCTGGAATCGTCAGAGCCACGTTACAGATCATCAAGACCTTCAGGTCGCCGTCGGTCAAGCCAAGATCAATCTTCATGGCTGCCGCTAAAGGCGCCATGTTGAACCAAGCCATGAAGGTTAGGAAGAACGCAAACCAGGTCATATGCAGGATCTTGTATGGACCCTTGAATGACAAAAATTGCGTCGGGTTAAATTTTTTCGTACTTGCGGACATCGCCGAACTCCATTCCAGGTTGGGGGGAGAGTGTTTGTTGGTGGTGGCGTGGTGGCGTACTGCCCGGTCATATGGACCGGGCAGTTGTTTAAGTAAATCGATTAGTCGCGGATGCGGAGGCGCTTACGATCGCGGTTCCAACGCACAACTTGAGTTTTGCGCCAGAGGTAAGGGTTAGGAATCACGATGACGTGTATCAACCTGGTGAACGGGAAGAAGCCGATCATCAAGAAGGCATTAATGATGTGCAGCTTGACGAGCAATGGCATGCCAGCCACGTAGCTCAAGTCCGGGTTGAGGGTGAACAAAGACCACAACCAAGGTGTGGCACTGGCTGCGAACCAAGAGCTGCCCCAGCCGTTGTAGATGGCCACCAAGATGCCAAGCACGATTTGAATCAGCAGCAAGGCCAGCAGCACCCAATCGGACTTGTTGGTAATGATGCGTATGCGCGGGCTTTGCACCCGCCGAATCATCGAGTTGACCAAGCCAAACAATGCCATCAAGCCGAGTGCCAATCCTGTGACTTCCAAGACCACCAACCTCACCGGGGCGGCGTTCCATGCCAGCATCGTGTCAGGAATCATCAAGCCAGCAAGGTGCAGTAGCAAAACTCCAATCACTCCGTAGTGGAAGGGAACCGTGCTCCAAAAGTGCTTGCGGTTTTCTAGGAACTGCGATGACAGACTAGTAACCGAAAACGGACGTCGGCGGTAGCGGGTGATGCCGACCAGGAAGAACAAAACCAAAGCCACGTAGGGCAAGGCTACGAAGAAGAGGATGTCGTACATGGATCAGCTGTGGTTGTAGGATTGCTGGGCGTGTTGGCGGGTGACTTGAAGCACGGCGTCCAGCACTGGTTCGTATGGGTTTTGATCCGCGGCCAAGCTGACCAGGATCTTGCGGACGGCAGGTTTGACCGTGTCGGCGGCCAGTTTCAGCGCGTGCTCCTCACTGCAAAGGCTCATGGCCTGCAAAACCAAACTGAGGTGGTCGGGCAATTCGGAACGCTCGGGTACGCCGTGTTCGCGAAGCAGCGCGCGCATTTGAACTAAAAATGCACCGCGCTCATAAGTTTCCCCATAAACATGCCAACCTAGCTCCAATGCCGCGGTTTGGCTGTTGTCGAAAGTGATGCAGTACAGCTCTTCCAACTTCTCGGCGCTGCGTTCACGGACGAAGGCCAAAAACGGTTGTAGCGCCTCGCCAGCAACGGGGCATTGATTGCCGATTTGGGCGATCCACTCTTCAGCGGCTTCGCAGTAGCCGGCGGCTGGGTAATCCAGCAGCCGAGCCAGCGAACCATAGATGGATTGATCGATGGTCATGATCACACTCTTATTGGAGGTTCAATGAAACCGAAACCAGTGTCCTGCTTGTTTTCCATGGGGTCTTTCAACAACTCCATGGCTTGCTCGCGGTGCGTCGGTGGAATGATGAAACGCTCTTCGTACTTGGCCAAAGAGGTCAAGCGGTAGATGGCTTCAGCTTGATCTACAGTGCAATCGGCTTCGACCAGCGCGGCTTTGGCAGTAGCTTCATCGACGTCGCCAACGGTGACGTGACGTCGCCACATGCGTACTGCGTATTGCTTGCGCAGGGCGTAGCGGACCGGCTCGGTGTTACCGGCACCAAAGATCTCGGCGAGGTATTGAATCGGTACGCGTGCCTCGTCGACTTCGTGCAGCAGGTCGGTGCCGTTGTTGCGGGTTGCCTCGCCGTTGCGCGACGACAGTACCGGCGAAAGCGGCGGAACGTAGAACAACATCGGCAAGGTGCGGAACTCAGGGTGCAATGGCAAGCCCAGCCCCCACTCCATGACGAACTTGTAAGTTGGTGATTGCTGCGCCGAGGTAATCACGTCGTCCGGAATGCCATTGGCCTTAGCGGCTTCGATGACTTCCGGATCGTTCGGATCCAAAATCAGTTCGCGCTGCTTGCTGATCAATTCATTCTCAGGGCATCCTGCGATTTCTTCGATGCGCGAGGCGTCGTAAAGCACGTTGCCTAAGTAACGAATCCGACCGACGCAAGAGTGGTGGCAAGCTGGCGGCTGCTTGGTCTCTAGGCGTGGATAGCACAAAATGCACTTCTCCGACTTGCCGGTCGACCAATTGAAGTAAACCTTCTTGTAAGGACAAGCCGGCACACAGGAGCGCCAACCGCGACACTGCTTTTGGTTAACCAAAACAATGCCATCTTCCCCACGCTTGTACAACGCGCCGGACGGACATGCAGCTACACACGCAGGGTTCAAGCAGTGGTTACACATGCGCGGCAGGTAGAAAAACGCCAACCGCTCGATCTCAAACATTTGCTGGCGCAGCTCCGGAGTGAGCGCTTCCAAGTTCGGATCGTTTTCTGCGTAGACTTGCGAGCCACCGAGGTCGTCGTCCCAGTTTGGGCCGGCTTTGACGTCGATGTATTCGCCAGTCACCATCGAGATGGGCATCGCAGTCGGCTGGTCGTCGCCTTCAGGGGCGTCGAACAGATCCGAGTACTTATATGTCCAAGGCTCGTAGTAATCGTCCATGGTCGGCATGGACGGATTGTGAAAGATGTTGGGGATGATTTTGCTGCGGCTGGTTGATTTCAGCTGCAATTCGCCATCAACGACTTCCCAACCACCTTTGTAATTAAGCTGGTCTTCCCAACGCGTCGGATAACCGGTTCCCGGCTTCGTCTCCACGTTGTTCCACCACATGTACTCAGTACCTTTGCGGTCAGTCCAGATGTTTTTGCAGGCGATGCTGCAGGTATGGCAACCGATGCATTTGTCCATGTGGAACAGCATCGAAACTTGTGAGCGGACGTCCATTTTTATTCCCTCCTAGCGTTACCAGATGAGTTTGGGGAGTTTGCGAACCAACACGTGGGTGTCACGGTTGCAACCGATCGGTCCCCAGTAGTTGAAGTGGTAAGTGAACTGTCCGTAACCACCGATCAACAAGTTCGGCTTGAGTCTGGTACGGGTCAGACTGTTGTGGCCACCAGCACGTCGTTTGCCGCGCAATGGCGATTTAGGTACTGAGTAAGTCCTTTCAGGAGAGTGGTAAATGATGCAGATCCCCTTTGGAATACGCGCGCTGACTGCAGCTCGCGTGACCACTACGCCGTGGTCGTTGTGCACCTCAACCCAATCGTTATCGTTGATGCCGATGGAATTCGCTTCCTTATCGTTAATCCAGAACGGCTCCACGCCGCGTGACAGAGTTGTCATGCGATGGTTGTCCCCGTAGGTCGAGTGAATGTGCCACTTGCCATGCGGAGTCAAGTAGTTCAAGCACAGCGTGTCGCCCTTTTCGATACCGCTGTCATCCGACATGCGCATGTCAGCGTATTGAACTGGCAATGGCTTCGGCTTGTAAGTCGGCACGTGTTCACCGAACTGAATGTAGCCCGGGTGATCCAAGTAGAAGTGCTGACGACCCGTCAACGTCCGCCATGGAACCATGTGCTCGATGTTGTAGCTAAACGGTGAGTAAGTACGTCCGTCGTCGATCTTGGCCGACCACATCGGCGAGTTATGCTGACGTCGTGGCTGCGCTTGAATGTCTTCAAATTGCATGCGCACGGAACGCGTCTTGCCAGCTAGCTCATCCGCCAGTGGGAAACCAACTTTCTCCTCCATGTTTTTGTAGGAGCGATAAGCAAGTTCACCATTGGTTACCGACGCTAGGTTCAAGATGGCGTTACAAGCGTCCTTACCAGTCAGTAGTGATGGGTATTTTTTGCCATCGAACTCGGTGGTACGACCGTGCTCGACCATTTCATCGTAGAAATCGTCAATGTGGTAGTGGGTGCCGTGAGCTCCAATTCCTTTTTCCCGAGCTAGCGGACCGTAAGCGATGAACTGGTGGTATAGCTTGCTGTAATCACGCTTGACTACTTTCAAGCCAGGCATGGTCTTGCCAGGGATGGCTTCGCACTGCCCCTTGTCCCAATCCAACATCTGTGGCTGCGCGATTTCGGCAGCAGTGTCGTGCGCCAGCGGAGAAGCGACGATGTCTTCCACTTCGCCCGGGAAGGCTTCACCAGCCAGCTTCGCAAACTCTTTGGAGATCTCCGCAAAGATGTCCCAGTCCGACTTAGATTCCCAACATGGCGGAACTGCTTCCGAAAGTGGGTGCACGTAAGCGTGCATGTCGGTGGTGTTCAGGTCATCCTTTTCGTACCAAGTTGCGGCAGGCAGAACGATGTCCGAATACAGCGCCGACGTATCCATGCGGAAGTTCAAGTCGACTACCAGGTCCATCTTGCCCTTCGGCGCAGTCTTCAAAAACTCAACCGCTTTAACGCTGCCTTCAGCAAGTTCTTCAGCGATTTTATTGTTGTGCGTGCCGAGGTAGTGGTCCAGGAAGTACTCGTGGCCCTTGGCCGAACTCATCAGAGCGTTACCCCTCCAGATGAACCACAAACGCGGCCAGTTTTCGCTGTGGTCAGGCTTCTCAACCGCAAACTTGAGCTCCTTGCTCTTCAGTTTGTCGACCACGTAGTTAACAATGCCAGCTTCATCCATGGCGCCGGCGTTGCGCGCATCTTCGCACAGTGTAATCGGACTGCGATCAAACTGCGGGTAGAAAGGCATCCAGCCGTTCTTGACCGAACGCAATGGAACGGAAATGGTGTGGCAGACGGAAATGCTGCCTGCGGGATGATCTTCCGGCACCGTGTGGTAATCGCGGAAGCTCTTTTCGTAACGCCACTGGTCGGTGTTGACGTAGTGCCAAGACGGAGCATTCTGCAAACGCACCGCAGGCACCCAGTCCTTGGCAAAAGCAATGTTGCCCCAAGGTTCGCCCGGAGCCAGCTTTTCCTGACCCACGTAGTGAGCCAAACCACCACCGTTGACGCCTACGCAGCCGCAGAACATCAACGCGTTGATCGCCGCGCGGTACATCAAGTTGCCGTGGTACCAGTGATTAATACCAGCGCCAATGATGACGGTGCACTTACCATTCGTATGTTCAGCAGTCGACGCCCATTCGCGCGCGAACTTGATGATGTTGGAGCGGTCGATACCACAGTAACGCTCACCCCACGCCGGGGTGTAAACCATGTCGTCGTCGTAGCTGGTTGGGTAGTCCCCATCCAAACCGCGACTGATGCCGTATTGCGCCATCAGCAAGTCATAAACAGTTGCGACGGTAACCGGACCGTCGGCGGTGTTGACGGTGCGCACAGGCACGCCGCGCTTTTTGGATTCACCTTCGGCGAAGTCATCAAAACGGACTTGTTTGATGCCGTCGCAAACTTCCAGGAAGGTCAATTCGGCATCGATGTCTGAACCGTCTTTGCCGTCTTTAGGAAGCAAGTTCCATTGACCCTTCTTCTCAGCCCAACGGTGACCAGAGGAGCCCATCGGCATCTTCGGCCTGTCGTCGCCGGCGTCCCATTGCAGGAACTTCCATTCGCCATTCTCTTCATCGGCGTACTCAGCCATGCGACCAGCACGCAGCATTTGGCCAGGTTCCCAGGATCCATTCTTCTCGGTCAGCTCGACCAAGTAAGGCGAATCGGTGTACTTCTTGCAGTAATTAATGAAGTACGGGGTTTGCTTCTCGTGGTGGAACTCCTTGAGGATGACGTGGTTGACTGCCATCCACCAAGCGCCATCTTGACCAGCGTTCAAGGACACCCATTCGTCGGCGTACTTAGCAACCTGGTTGAAGTCCGGCGAGAACACCACCATTTTGGTGCCGTTGTGACGCGCTTCAGCAGCAAAGTGCACGTCAGGTGTGCGCGTCATGTTCAGGTTGGAACCCATGACCGCCAACATCTTGGCGTGGTACCAGTCAGCTGATTCGTTGACGTCGGTTTGCTCGCCCCAAGTCTCTGGCGATGCACTTGGAAGGTCGCAGTACCAATCGTAGAAGGACAGAGACAGACCACCCATCAACTGCAACATGCGCGCGCCAGCTGCATAGCTAACTTGCGACATGGCAGGAATCGGCGAGAAACCAGCGATGCGGTCAGGACCGTAATCCTTAATGGTATGAACGGCCGACGCAGCAATGATTTCCTTCGCAGTATCCCAAGAAGTGCGACGGAATCCGCCTTTGCCGCGAGCGCGCTGATAACGAGCGCGTTTTTCCGGATCATTTTGGATCGAAGCCCAAGCAGCAACCGGGTCGTTGTTATGAGCAGTTTTGGCAGTACGCCAGAAGTCCAACAACGCACCACGCACGTATGGGTACTTAACCCGCAACGGGCTGTACAAGTACCATGAGTAAGAAATTCCGCGCTGACAACCGCGTGGTTCGTGCGGCGGAACGTTCTTATCAATCTTCGGATAATCAATCGCCTGCAGTTCCCAGGTGACGATTCCATCTTTAACGTGAATCTGCCACGAGCACGACCCGGTACAGTTCACACCGTGAGTTGAGCGTACGATCTTGTCGTACTGCCAACGGTTGCGGTAAAACTCTTCCCAAGCGCGCGTTTCGGGCTCGGCGGAGTCTTTAATCCAAGGAAGGGAGTTATCAGTGTTCATCGTTTAGCTCTCTCCACCATTGGGATCCGGGTGGAACGGTAGCGGTTCTTCCAGATGAGTCCGAACATGACCAGAAGCAGAATGGCGACTATTACGCCCGCGCTGAAGAAGGAAGCGGTTACTGCCGGAGCCTCACTTGGGCTCTTTTCGTTTTCCGATTCAAGGAATGCGACCAAGTCGCGGATTTCTGATTTCGTCAAGCGTTGCTTGCTGAAAATCGGTGTCATCACCGCCGATGCCGGCATAGTGAGCCAGGCTTGCAGTCCAGCGCGGCCTTGCAAGCGCTGGGAAACGTGGGTTAGGTCTGGACCTAAGCGACCCCCGCCCCACGAACCAATGTCGTAGGTGGTGTGGCAAGCGGTGCACGCAGGAGCACCGTTCTCCAAGCTCTTTGCTCCGGTGAAATATTCACGCCCGCTATTGATTTCTTCAGCGGTGAAGGGCTCAGTCTCAACGACTGGCGCGGGCTTGGGATCTGCACCCGACTGAGCTTCGATGTAATCCAACAGCGCGTTGGCCATCGCTGCATCCAGTCCCGGAATTTTGATCATCTGCACGTTATTCGCAGCAGCGAGCAATTCCTGGGCGTATGGATCACCGCTAGCCAATACGGCTGGCGGGTCCATCATGAATGGGACCAACCATTCGCGTGTTTGGCGCTCGGTAACCCCGGCTAAGTCCGGGCCAAGAATGCCCGGCGAGCCGATGTTATGGCAGGCAACACACTGGATTTTGAAGAAAGCTTCTGCATCGGGTTCCTGGCTGAATCCAGGCGGGCAGAGCGTCAGTAGGGAGATGAGGGCAGTACTAAGTAAGCGCAAGATTTGGGCCTCCGCTGCGCGCAATGCAACCCTTGTGCCAACGCGCGTGCGCAGATCAAAACAACCCAAGTCTTTAAATTAAAACAGGTTACGAAATTTACGCAAATCCAGAAAAGCAAACTCCCCGATACCAGCTGCATACTTAAATATGCATCCCTTGCTCAATCATGCTCAAAACCGGCGGAAACCCGCCACTTAGCGGTGCATACTGAAACATGCACCGCTGCAAAAAAGTGCATTCAGCTGGACTCAATCGAATAGCAATCGATGCAAATTTTTAGAATATTTTGTCGAAATTTTCTTTTTGAAGGTGCTTTCAAACTAGGGATCAAATTTCAAAATCTCATCGAGCACAGCCTGCGGACTTGCTTTTTTTAGCTGCCCTATGGCCAGCAGCAAATCGCCCAAATTGCGCTTATCCTCGCCCCTACCAGTTTCCTTTAAATGGCCCAGCAAGATTTGTCCTAGACCCCAGCTAGCAGCGTACTTGTCGGTGCTGAAATATCCGCCTTTCCAGCCCAGTAGCTCTAATAAAAATGGCTCGCGCAGCTTCTTCTTTGCATACCGTTTTTTCAAAACTGAGCGGAATTCGTCAGCGTAGCCATTTCGCTCCGAATGGGGCAGAATCGGATTTTGATTGCCCCAATGGCGATACGCGTAGTGGCCACCGGTCACGCCGACCTCAACGATCTCGGCCAATCCCAAAATGGCTGGCGGCAGCTCACCATATTTTTTTTCCAGCAATTCCGCCGTGCCACGGTTCACAAGCTCGCACACAGGAACATGAATTTCCCACTGGCAACTGGTGGCATCGGCGCACGAGCCTGGGTAAGCGCATGGCACACCCAAACAATCTTCGTGGCCCAATGGCAGTAAATAATGCATCAGCATGTCATCGAGCAAAACGCCGTCGGAGTAGCGCACATTGAACTGCAAGCGGTGGTCCAAGCGCTCAACGAGAAGCAAAACCAACGGCGCTTCCACCTTTTTGTCTTTACTGCTGGCCTCAGCCGCCAATGATTGCGAAGACTGCATGTAATCTTGATCTAACCATTCAAATATCGGTTTGAACGCATCTTGCAAGTGCACGGTTTCCTTACTGGCCCCCCCTTGGGTAGGAAGAAATAATTTTAAATCGTGGCACTTGGGATGAACTACCGCAAGGCGTTGGTCGCAAAGGTAGGTGAATTCGAATGCTGGATTTGAAAGGTCGGAATTGATTTCTTCAATTCGTTGCTTGGCAGCTTTAACTAAGGATGATTCTTGTGAAGTAGAAGGAGTAGCGGTGGCGGCAAATGTCCAAGCCACACTGGCTAGTAGAAAAACGTTTCTCATTTGGTGGTGATTTGCAGAACAAGCTTCCGTAGACAAAAAGTACAACGTCCAGGCAAACGAGTTCTTTGGAAATCTAGCGCCAAAATTTTGAAACTAACCACAAAATCGTGTCACACAGTTCCCACTGCTTTTGCCAACCGTAAAACTTCCATGCTCAGGCTAGTGAATTGGTTCATGCCGGTTTCCGGATTCATCAAACAAGCTCTCAACCAACGCTTGCCGTCGAAATCAGCGGCGGAAAGGTATGCATTACCATTATCAATTAACTGCCGACGGATAGGCTCGATAGCCGAATTTGGCACATTTGGCCTAAAGAGAACAATATTGGATTGGGGTTGCATCGCGACCTCAAGCTCAGGATTTTGCTGCATGAGTTGATAAAGGTCCTGTGCATTTTGGAACATCCGCTCCAAATCGGCGGCCAGTTTTTGTTCACCATGGACGGCCAGTACCATGAACAAACGCATGCCTAAGCCGCTTTTTGTGCATTCCACCGAACGCAAAAACGGCAGCTCTTCCCCCGCCGCACCACTAGATAAATAGCTTTCATCTTGATCAAAGGTACGGTAGGCGGAAACTTCTTCTCGATAAAGCACCGCCGCACACAGCGCACTGGAGCCCAATAATTTATGCGCATCCCAACTCACTGAATCGGCGCCATCGATACCAACCACCAAATGCCGATGCTTATCCGACAGCAAAACCGAAGCACCATGACAGCCGTCGACGTGTAACCAAACTTGATACTGCTTACACAAAGCAACGATTTCGGGAAGTGGGTCAAACAATCCGGTTGCCGTCGCACAGGCGTTGGCTACTACGGCCATCACCTGCTTGCCTTGCGCTGCGGCGGTTTGGAGTAAGCGGTCCAAGCCGTCGGGGCAAACCATGCCGCGATCGTTGACGGGAATGCTCCACACCTGCTTGGTGCCTAGACCGAGCATTGCTGCTGAGCGCTGCACCGAATAATGGCTGACTTCAGGCGCCAACATTATCGCTTGCGATGGCGTCCCATCCTGCCAAGCCTGTGGAAAGGTGGCTGCGCGAGCGCTAAGCAATGCAGTCAAGTTGGCAAGTGATCCACCGTGGGTCAGAAGTCCGCTACCCTGCGTCCAGCCGATTTTCTGCAGAAACCAATCCACCAACTCCAGCTCCAACGCCGCCGCCTGAGGGCCCATTTCATAAGTGCCGTAGCCGTTATTAGTCAAACTGTGCAGCATCTCCCCCATTGCCGATTCGGGGTAGGGCACCGCCACTTGGTGAGCCATGAAGCGCGGATCACGAACCCGCGTCGTGCGGTCCAAATAATCCTTCAGTATGCGCAGCGTACCCTCCCGTCCGACGCCCTGATGGATGGCGTCATGCAAACCCATTTGCTTAGAAACCGCACGCGGCGGTTGCAGTTGAGCCACCGGCTTGCCGGCTGAGGTGCTGGGGTCCAAAAATTCCTGAGCTAAGCGCAGGATTTGTTGTTCAAAGTCAGGATTCATGTGCGCTGGAGGTGCAGGAACTCGATGCAACGAAAAGCTTATTCAGGCAAGAAGGATTCGCGATCGATATCCAACTGACGAAGAATTTTTTGGAAGGCCGCTCGTGTTAAACCACACTTGCTTGCCGCTTGTGAAACATTGCCCTGCGAATTTTCCAGGGCGCGACTCACGAACTCACGTTGGAACGCTTCCAGCGACCGACGTTTGGCGTCGGCGTAAGTTTCACTTTCAACCTCTTCACTGGGCTGAGACAATACTGACTGCCAGCCGTTCTCATCCAAGCCTAAGTGGTAAGGCAATACACGCTCCCCGCAACAGGTGATCAACGCCCGTTGGATGGCGTTTTCCAATTCGCGAATATTCCCAGGCCAGTCGTAACGAAGCAGCCGCTGAATAGTATCTTCGGCGAATTCCGGTGTTGATGCTCCTGGCCCCAAACACATCAGGCATTGGCTGCGCAGAAAGTGCAGCGCCAGTGGCAGGATGTCCTTGGGTCGATGGCGCAACGGCGGAATATGGATGCGCACCACCATCAAGCGGAAGAACAAATCCTCACGGAATTTGCCTTGCTTGACCAATGCCTCTAAGTCGCGATTGGTCGCCGCAATCAAACGGAAGTTGACGGCTACGTCGTAATCGCTGCCGACGGGCCGAACTACTTTTTCTTGGAGTACGCGCAGCAGTTTGCCCTGGAAGGCGGGCGACATGGAAGCCACTTCGTCGAGAAAAACGGTGCCGCCTTGGGCTTTGACGAAAACGCCGGTACGGTCGCGGTCGGCACCGGTGAAGGCGCCTTTTTTATGCCCAAATAGCTCTGATTCCAGCAGAGTGTCCGGCAGAGCAGCACAGTTGACGGCCAAAAACGGTCCTTCACTCACACTGCTCCATTCATAAATCGCACGCGCCACAACTTCTTTACCTGCGCCGCTTTCGCCTTCAATCATCACTGGCACAGGCCGCGGGGCAACCCGCCGCACTAGCTCCAACATGCGCAGAGTTGCGGGGTCTTCCGCGATCACCTGCACGCCTTGCTGAGGTTGGCTGCGTTGGGCGATTAAATGGCATCCTAGGCGTTTCACCAGCCGCACCACCTCAGCATTTTCAAACGGTTTGCTCAGAAAATGCGAAGCTCCATTTTGCATGCATTGCACCGCCGATTGCACCGAACCGAAGCCCGTCAACAGCACCACCGCAGCTTCGGGCTTGATCTTTTTGACCTCAACCAATAACTCGGCGCCGGTCAATTCCGGCATCATCAAGTCGGTAAGCACTAGGTCGAATTCTCGCTGTTTGAACAAGTTCAGCGCTTCCCGACCGTCGGCGGCTTGGGTTGCCTGAATACCAATCGTTTCCATCAGCAGCGACAGGCCCAAACGAATATCCGCTTCGTCATCCACAACCAGGACGCGAAGTTCTGAAATATCGATGGCTTCGTAGATTTCGCTGTTCATGCAGAAACCTCAAGGGAGGGGCGCAAGCGGACGTGGAAGAGTGTGCCTTGGTCGTCCGATTGCATCAACTCAATTCCGCCACCGTGCAGTTCGGCAATTCGTTTTGCGGTCGGCAGGCCCAACCCCGTGCCTTCGCCGCGCGCTTTTGTGGTGAAAAAGGCGCGGAAGATGTTTTTCTGGGCGTCGGCAGGGATTCCGCTGCCGGTGTCGCGTACCGCGATGATCAGCTGACTGCCTTGATCAAAGGATTTCAGGTCAATTTTCCCGCCCGCCGCCACCGCCTGAGTGGCATTCATCACCAGGTTGACGAAAATTTGGCGCAGTTGAACCTCGTCGCCCATCACCCAAGGATTCTCCGATTCCAGCTCTAAATTCAACGCAACTCGACTGCGATCTACCACCGGCCTCAAGAACCGGCCGACGTCTTGAAGCACGCTGTGTATATCCACCAATGATAGTTCAGGCGTCGTGTCATTGGCGTAACTAAGCAGTTCACCGATCACCCGCTTACAGGTTTCGGTGTTGCGCTTAATCACATCAATGTTTTCGTGCAATTCCGAATCCGCGGGCAGCTTCGCCTCCATCAATTGATTAAACATACTGATCGAAGCAAGCGGATTATTTAATTCATGCGCCATCACCGCCGCCACTTCACCCAATACGACCAAGCGCTCTTGGTGGATTTCGCGTTCATCTCGGGCCACTCGCAAGGTAATATCGCGGGCCGACAGAATGCGTCCGAAGTCGCCGCTTTCGCCGAGCGGGAGTGGCGTGGCATGAATGTCAAAAATGCGGTCACCAAACTCCAACATGCAAGTTTGTGGCTTATCAAAGTTAGTGCCGCCCAAACACAGTTCGCAACCATGGTCCTCCAATTGAATCTGTGCAGATGGACATTGGCGGCGGTTGCGATGTTGTTTGGCACCGCCTTGAGTTTGGCGAATAAATTCCAATAACGGCTTGGCGGCGCGATTCGAGAGCAGCACCTCTCCATTCGCACCAAACACGACCAATCCATCGCGCAAGGTTGAGATCACCCGGTCCAAACGATCGCGTTGCGCAAGCACTTCCAATTGGCGTTCCCGAAGGTCGGCGGCATTCTTTTCCAATTCAGCATTTCGACTTTCCACTGCCGCCGCCATCAAGTTAAACGATTTCGCTAAATCCCCCACTTCGTCCTCCGAGTCCACTTCCACGCGCGTTGAAAAATCACCTTCGCGAATACTCAACGCCGCATCCCGCAGCATCGCCATCGGCTTGGCCAAATAGCGCAATGGAAAATAAAGCAAGAAAATCGAAGCCGCGGCCAAAACTAGGCCAACGAAGAAAAAATCACTCTGCAAACTAGAAACCGGGGCCAATGCTCGCTGCGAGTGAATCGAAACTTCCGCGTTCCAACCACTATTGCCAATCGGGAATTGCTTGCGAAAGACGTCCTGGCCGCGCACGCCGGCTCGCGACAAATTATGCACCTCGGACGGCCCTAAAACGGCCAAGCCCTGCCCCTCCTGAACCTGCAACGACATGGTGCCGTCGGCTCCATAATTTAGAAACCGCGGCGGCACGACCAAACAGCCACCGCTATTGTCATAAAGCCGCAAGCCGACATCTTCCATGGTGCGATCGCGGCCGATTCGCGCATTGCGCATAGCCAAAGTCACCCAAACTCCAGCCCGGATAGTCGCCAACAAGCGGCCGATGGGTTGGCCCGAGCGCAGCCCCAAAATTGGCGTCGCCACGACCAGCCCTGGAGATCGACTGGCCGACCCTGGCAAGACCTCGCTTGAGGCTGAAGTTTCTTGGGTGATGGACCATTTCGCCAAATGCAGCGCCGTATCACTGGTTTCATCCAGCACCGCCACTTGCATTTCGCCGACGGCGGAAACTACCGCTAAATCCATAAATGCCGGCTCCAATGGCAATTTGTTCACCCGCAGGTGGCGGTGCAATTCCTTTTTCAATTGTGCGATGACCACCTCATCCGTCTCGGACACCATGCTCGCTAGGTGCTCGCGGATGTAGCCGTCGGAGGCGAAGTCTTCCGAGCGCCGCGTCAGCATTTCCAAACTGGCGTGCAAATCGGTTGCATAGGCTTGGCTTTGAAAATCCAAGCGCGCCATAATTTCGTCGGTCAGCGCGGTCTGCGCAACCGACGAGATGAAAAAGCCACCAATGCCAAACGCACCCACGCACAGGCCGACGAATCCAAATGCAAGCTTGAACTTTACCGACAGCCTGTGGAGTGGGTCACGCATGGTCAGCCGACTATGTTAGTTCGCCGCTGCACAAATCTGGCCCAAGAAGGCGTTGTCATCCCAACTTGAATTGCCTGAGCCTAGGCGGATAACCACCAGATCCTTGCTCGGCACGACGTAAATGCGCCTTTCATTCAAACCGGCAGCGTAAAAGGCGTCGGCTGGCACGTCGGTCATTTCTAGCCCGCCTGTATTTAGCCACCATAGGTAACCGTAAAACGGATTCAGGCTTTGCGACGGCTGAGTGGACTTGCTGACCCAGTTTTGTGGTACCACCTGCTGGCCGTCCCATTCGCCATTGCGCAGGAACAAATAACCGAATTTGGCGAATTCACGCGCGTTAGCGATCACCGATTGGTAGGTCAGCGTATTGCCCCGTTGGTCCGTGCGCCAACTCGCGTTCCACATGCCAATGACTCCAGCCAAGCGCGTCGTCGCATAATCCGCTGGCTGCATGCCAGTGGCGGATTGAAAAGTGCGTGACAGCACTTGCACGCCCATGTTGTTGTACACCCAGGTTGCGCCGGGAGTGGTGTCCATGTCCTGGCCGACGGCAAAGCTATTTTGGTTGGGGCTAGCCGGCATCAGGACGTAGTCGCTAAAAAAGTCCCAATGCAGACCAGAGTGCATGCTAAGCAAGTCTTTTATTTCGACGACACCATGATTGGCGTCATTCCAACTTGGAATATAGCTAGCAACCAATTCCGATTCGTCGCTCAAAGTGCCGTCGCCGATCACCATTCCGTACAGAGCGCTAGTGAAACTTTTGGCGATGGAATAACCAGTTTGCTCGGTGTAGCGATTCCAACCACTGGCGTAGCCCTCGGCGATCAAATAGCCGTTGCGAATCACCAAGACCGCTTTGGAACCGTGGCGACTGGCATAGCGGAATGCTGGGATCAACTTCTGCTTGTCGACGTTTTGTGATGCGGGGGTCGCCTCGGTCCAGTCGATGGTCGGCCACGGCGCCATAGTCGACGCATGGGGCGGAGCAGGTTTCGGCGTCGGGATGGCGCGCCAATCCGAAGGGATGGTGGCCGGCAATGTGATGCCGATGGCACTCGCACTATCCATTGTGGCTTGAGACAGACGCTGCTCTTGCTGGGCCGGTGCGAAGGAGGTCAGGCCAGCCCCGATGAGGAGCAACGCCAAGATTGAGGGGAAAGTGGTTCTGGACATGAACTGGCCAGTATCCCCTATTCTTGTCGTTACAGCAATCCGCGTAAGCGTTTACGCGGGACGATTTGGTCTTGAACGTGGACCTCGTAACTGGTGATTTCGCCGCTATCACCTTCTACAAATCGAATCCGTACCGTCGGATTCAAATCCATCGTCCAAAAACCTACGGCGTCTGGTCCACTGAATTTTAGTGGCACCGGCACTTTCGGGTGAGATGCCGCCAAGGCACCTTCTAATTGGTAAAACTTGACTTCGGCTTGACCATCCTCGTCCCAGTAGTAGCCGAAGTAGCGCTGGAATTTTTCGGGCAATTTAGCAGCGACCTGCTCGCCGACGTCTGGCATGCGCGGCACGCGTTCGATTTCGGTCGAGCCTGGAGGCTGGAATAGGATAGCTGTGGCTTCTTCCATGCCGCTTTGCTCGAATTTGAGTTTGGAGCGTGGCTCAAAAAGCATGTAGCGCCAACCGTCGGCGTCGGGCTCGCTGAGTTCGAAAACCATTTGGCCCGGAATGTCGACGGCTAACTTTTGGTGCAACATGACAACTTCCACGCGACGGCCGCGCATCGCTCCGGATTCAGGTAAGTAGTAGCCCAATAGCGGGACCAGCTCAACTGGCGGAGGGGTGTTGGTTTCCGGAGCGAGCAGCAGGCGTTGAATGTCGGCTTCAAATCGGTGCACCAAACTCATGCCACGCGATTGAGCAAACATGCACAAAATCAAATCTCGGTCCGGCCAAGCGTATGCCAAAGTGCCATCTGAACCACTGTGACCGATGATTCGAACCGAGCTATTTGCGTCGGCGTTTGAATCAGCGTCAGCATCGCAATACAGCACCGACATTTGGCCATAGTGCATAGCCAAGTTTGGGAATCCGGTTGGATATTCTTTGTCGCTATTGCCAATCAACATGTGCGAAACCGGCGTCAACGTGCGCTGAATGGCTTCAGGACTGAGCAAAGTTTTTCCATTGACCACGCCGCCGTCCATCCACATTTGCAAAAAACGTGCATAGTCGTGGGTTGTGCTATACAAGCTTTGCGATCCCCAAGCAAAAGGGTACATCACCTCGCCTTGGGCTTTCCAATGAGGCAGCCAACTACCACTAAAGCCGACGTACAAGCTGGCCAAGCGAGGTGCTCGTGGGTCATTTTCTTGCAACTCATAAAAGCTATCCTTCATCCCCAACGGATCCAGCAAACGGCTCTGAATAAACGCATCCAAGGACATGCCACAAGCGGCAGCAACGACGGCTCCAAGCACGTCGGAACCGGCGTCTGAATATGAAAAGTCGCTACCAGGAGTGAAATGCAATTCCGCCGCAGCGGCGGCGTCTGCGACTGCGTTTAGGCTTTTAAATTCATCCACCGAACTCACAAACATGGTCATCGGCAAACCGGATCGATGTTCCAATAAGTGCTGAATCAAAATGTCCTGTCCTGGTCCAGTTGCGAAACCAGGCAGGTATTTTGAGACAGGCGCCTTCAAATCCAGCTTGCCTTCATCAATCAACAATTGTGCTGCTGCCCCGGTAACGGGTTTAGTCATGGAACGAATGTTAAAAATGGTATCGGGCTGGAGCTTCTTTTCGGCTTCTTTATCCATCCAGCCGTAAGCATCGGCAACCAATACTTGACCTTTGTGAATGACCAAGAGTTCCGCACCCACAATTTTTTGATCCGCCACATAATCAGCCAACACTACCGACAACTGCTGCGCTCCCTGTTTGAGATCTTGTGAACTTTGCGACTTAGTTGCAGCCTGAGTAATAGGTCTCGTTTGGGATTTTGTCTCAGTTGTAAACAGGAACAACGCGAGTCCAATCAAAAGCAACAGCCAGAGAATTTGCTTTAGTCTCATTTTGATTTCACCAGACGGTCTTTAAGTCGAGTTACTTGAATGCGCTTAAAAAGCTGCAATGTAACCCAGTAGAACAACGCCGCGACCGGGCTGACGATGAACCACGCAGAGACACCATTCGGCAGCAAAATTGCTACTAGTTGATGCAGTTGGGCGATGTCAGGCAACCATTGATTTGTTTGCTCGGACAAGTCTCCGGGCATGGCCCAGAAAGTTAAAACGATTGCAGCCGCGGCATGGATAATTTTGAGTCCAATGCCGCACAATCGTTGCCAAAAAACCGCTGGATAAGTTAGGAAAAAATGAATAAATGCCGTCATCGAAAGTAGCCACGCCACACACCAAAGCAAAACAATTGCAGCCGCCTCAGCAGAAAGCAGGCCTTCATCCGGAATGGGCAAACGACCTGAAGCTGCAAGCATGATCAAACAAAGCAAAACTACAAACAGGCCCTGCCCCGCGCCTTGCAAAAACAGGCGCCATCTTGGGATGGGCAAAAATGCGACCCGCGGCAGGCCAAAAATAGCAAACACCAAATAAAAGCCTTGCACCAAGGCCAATTCAAAAATGGCGTAAGAATTATCGATCAGGGTAGACGTCCAAACCATCATGATGGCACCCAAAATCACCACGTACATATTGCTCCGCACCCAGATATCGGCCGCCAAATAGCGATTCAGCTTGGCGACCGGGCTAATGATTGGAATCGCCAATAGCGCCGGAATCACAACTGGTTTGGCCAGAGGCTCAGAATGATCCTGCAAACGACCTTTGCTGCTAAACATTGGCGTCAGTCCACCCAGCTGGAATTGCTGCGGCAAACTGCGACGAACCGCAACCACCATCGCAGCAATCGCAGCCGCCACTAATAACGACGTTAGCCAGATCGAAGGCTGCAGCCAAGCGCCTATCCATTCCAAACCCAAAACGATTGCCACGACGGCAATCCTTAACGGCGTGGCTACCAAAAAATAGGAAGAGCGCTTGATGGACCCGGCAAAATGCACCGCAACGGGCAACACTGCCAGGATCAGTACTGTGCGCACCCAAAGTTGAAAACTTTGAGTGAAATAATCACCTGAAATCAAACTAAATACCAGAGTACCAATAATAATCGGCCCAAAGGTGGCTGCGTAAGAAGCCAATAATCGCGATTTCCACAACTGGACATTGGCGACTGGCAAGTTCAATTGAAATGGATAAGCCTTGGTATGGAATTGGGCGACTAAGTCAGTCCAAATGGCCAATACCACCACCAAATCAGTAATGATCAAAATGCGAAAAAAGAGCGGCGCCCCAGCCATGCCGACGTCTTGTTCAGGCGGCAGGACCATCGCCCCAACGGCTGCACCGAACGCCACGCTTAGCGCCATAAAAAATGGCATTTTCACCATCGCCGGGTCACGTCGGGCTAGGGCGAAAGTCGAGCTCATGAGCTCGCTCCGAGGAGTTCAACAAACATCTCTTCTAGCGGCAGTGCGGTGCAGCGTGCGCCGGGCATGCCAGCACCAATTTCTTCGCTGGAACCTCGAAAAACCGCGTGAATCGCTGAATTGCGGGTGCGAACGCGCAAGCATGAATCCAAAGCCGTTAGGTTTTCTTCATTCCATTGACCGTCAATGGGCACCGAAACTAGACAGAAATTCTCACGCAACTCATCTATGGCTACGTCGATCAACGCCGCACCATCTTCCACCAAAACAATGCGGCTGGCCATGCGCTCGACGTCGGTCATGTGATGCGACGAAAAGAAAATTGTGGTGCCGGATTCGTTTAACAGTTGAATGGAAGCTTCCAAAAATTCGCGCCGCGCAGCTGGATCCAAGCCACCGCCAGGTTCGTCCAAGATCAGCAACTCCGGCCGGTGTGAAATTCCGCAGAGTAGGGCCAGCTGCCGCGCCTGGCCTTTACTCAAAGTGCGCACTCGAGCATTCGGTTGCAGGGGAAAGCGCCGCAGCAGTTTTTTCTGCAAATCGACGTCCCAATCTTGAAACAGCGCTTGGTGATAATCCATGACCTGGGCCACTGTCATGGCTGGCGGCAAAACTTGCTGCTCAGACACAAAGCCGATGCGCTTTTTGATCTCCACGCCAAATTGATGTGGCGCCAAATCAAATACGCGGACCTCGCCGCTCGCTGGTTTCAGCAAGCCCATTGCCAAATGCAGCATGGTCGTCTTACCGGCCCCGTTGCGCCCCAATAAGCCGACGATTTCCCCCGCCTCTACCGACAAATCAACCCCGCGTAGCACTGCCGGGCCAGGCCGGTAGCTGTAACTGACGTCGTCAAATTTCATGATCGGTTTCATTTACGATCCTCCTTGTTTATTAGGGATTCATCCAGGGCTTTCAGCAAATCCCACACTTCATCCAAATCCAATCCGGCCAAGCGGGCTTCGGTGAGCAATCGATTCGCCGCTACGCCGACGCGTTTGCGCATGCTGGCGGCGCTCATTCGCGGCGGCCGCGGACTGATGAAAGTTCCTTTCCCACGCCGTGTTTCGAGCAAACCGCTGGCCTCCAATTCGTCGTAAGCCTTTTTGACGGTCAGCGGAGCGACCACAATCTGTGCAGATAAGTCTCTGTGAGAAAGCAACTTACTGCCTGGAGCCAGGTCCCCTGTCGCAATCGCGTCGCGAATTTGGTGGATGATTTGCCGGTAGATCGGCAATTCATCGGCGGGGTTGATTTGAATCTGCATGGTCACCACTTGCGTGATATACAGATATATATCACACAATCTCATTGTGCGCAAGGCATTGTTAATCTCTCCACATGAAAATTGCGTTGCTGCCCCTCCTCGCCTTGACTGGTTTCAGCCTGTTCCCAAGTTGCGCCACGACCCCGCCCGAAGAGAGCGTGCGGCCAGGTGTAAATGACAACTTCATGGATCCAACCATGGACCCAGAATCCTGGGTAAAGCGGTTTGAAGGTGAAAGCCGCGAGGTATTTGCCAATCGCCAATTGATCGCCAAAACCATGAATATCGAACCTGGCATGGGTGTTGCGGACATCGGCGCTGGAACCGGCATGATGATTCCTGCGCTGGCGTCTGCCACCGGTAGTAACGGCGCGGTTTACGCCGTCGACATTTCCCCAGGTATGATCGATCACCTACGCAAACGCGCCAGCGAAACCAAGATGGATCAAGTGGAGGTCGTGCATTGCAGCGAGCGCTCCTCCGAGCTGAAGCCGAATAGCGTCGACCGGGTTGTTTGCATCGACACTTATCACCATTTTGAATACCCGATCAGCACCATGAAATCCATCCACAAGGCGCTGCGCAAGGGCGGCGAAGTGCTGATTATTGATTTTGAACGCATTCCTGGAGTTTCCCGCGAGTGGATCCTCGACCACGTTCGCGCTGGCAAAGAGGAAATCCTAGTCGAGCTAAAAACTGCCGGCTTTGAGCTGCTTGAAGACGTACAGATGAGTGAGCTGAAAGAAAACTACGTCTTGCGCTTAGGCAAAAAATAAAGCTCTCATCGAATGAACGCACTTGCAGATAGAAGGCGGTTCGGCCTTGCCAGCCTGACTGCCATCGTCGTCGCCAATATGATTGGTGCTGGCATTTTCACCACTACAGGTTTTGCGTTATTTGATCTCGGCAGTCCAGAGCGGGTATTGCTGGCGTGGGTGGTTGGCGGCGCCATCGCCTTACTTGGAACCTTGTGTTACGGCGCGCTTGCTCGACATCTGCAAATTTCCGGCGGCGAATACCTATTTTTATCGCGCACCATGAGCCCGCGGGTCGGCTTTTTGGCAGGTTGGATTTCCCTCTGCGCCGGGTTCTCCGGCGCTATTGCCTTTGCCGCCGAGACCCTACAGGCGTATATCCAGCCCTATCTCCCCGACGCCTTCCCCGCCGACGTCGTCGGCACTATTTTGATTCTGGCTTTGGCGCTATTGCACGCATTCCGCCTCAGTGCCGGCGCATTGCTGCAAAATGTCGCGGTCACTTTTAAAGTGATTTTGTTGATCGGGCTGGCTATCGCGGGCTGGCTTTTGCTACCGGAAACCACTGCCCCGGCCGAAATCGCGGGCGGCAATACCACGATGGGAACCGCCGCAGTCGCTCCGACGCTCAAGCCATGGGAGTGGGGCAGCTTTGCCATGGTTTTGATGTGGGTTTCACTCAGTTATTCAGGTTGGAACGCGGCGGTTTACGTGGCTGGCGAAGCCAAAAATGCGCAGCGCAATATTCCGCGCGCCATGCTGATCGGCACGCTGTTGGTCACCGCGCTTTACCTCGCTCTCAATTATGTATTTGTATATGCCGCACCCATCAGCGAACTTGCCGGTCGCGAAGACATCGCCGCTGCTGCCACAGCTGCATTAGGCAACCCGGCTTTAGAAAGCGTCGTGCGCTTTGGCCTCGCCCTGGCCATGCTGACGTCCATCTCGTCGATGATCATGATCGGTCCACGCATTTACGCGCAAATGGCCGACGACGGCGTCTTTCCGAAATTTTTCTCATTCCGCGGCAACACACCCAGCCGCTCGATTTTCCTGCAGGCGGTGCTGGCCATCGCGCTGCTGTGGGGCTCCGGCCTGCGCCAGCAGCTCACCAACTTGGGCTGGCTGCTGGGCGTTTGCACTGCGCTTTCGGTGGTCGGATTGATGATGCTGCGCCGCGACCTCGGCAAAAAAAGCGTACCGATCCCGGGCTATCCGTGGGTGCCACTGCTGTTCCTAGCAGCGGTGACGTCGCTATCGGTGATGATGGCTTGGCACAACAGCGCCGACCTTATTCCTGCAGCTGCGGTGCTTCTGACGGGATGGCTGGCCAGCTATTATCGCCGTGGTTAACGTCGGCGATTTCTTGGAGCGGATCCAGCACCACGCCCTTCAGTTCGCGATCACAGGTGATGAGCCTGGATACTTTTTGAGCGTTTTTGCGCCAAATTTCAACCGGAAGGCGCACCATCTCGGTCGTGCCGTCCAGGTATTCCAATTGCAAAATGACCGGCATCGGTATGCCTTTGCTAGTCAAATCAACTACGTACCAGCGTAGCTTGGAATCCAACACTGCCTGCTGATCCGGACCTCTGGCTTCGACCTCAGCTGGGTTCAACTGGTAGCTTTTGACGTCGGCAATGGCTTGATCGACGTGATCGGTGGTGTAAAACCAGCCGCGGAAAAACCAGTCCAAGTCCACACCGCTGGCGTCTTCCATGGTGCGGAAAAAGTCGGCGGGTTCAGGCCGCTTGAATTTCCAGCGCTGCGCATAAGTTTTCAGCGCAAAGTCGAAGCCCTCATTTCCAATCACCGTATCACGCAAAATATTCAACGCGATGGAAGGCTTGTTATAGGCATTGGCGCCGCCATTCAGCAAAGTATCGGCATTGCTCATGATCGGCACCTGACGGTCCGACTTCATATAGCCCACGATTTGTTGCGACTTGGCCGCACGCGACGGATAGTCCTTTTCCCATTCGCGCTCCGCCAAAGACTGCACAAAAGTATTCAAACCTTCGTCCATCCACGCCCACTGGCGCTCGTCGGAGTTCACGATCATCGGGAACCAGTTATGCCCTACCTCGTGAATGATGATCGAAATTAAACCATAGCGCAGACGATCGGTATAGCTGCCATCCGGCTGTGGGCGCGGTCCGTTGAAGCACAACATCGGGTACTCCATGCCGCCGCCGACGACCCCATTGACCGAAATCGCCACTGGATACGGGTAGTCAAACAAGCGCCGCCCATAAACTTCAACGGTATGCGCGACGGCCTTCGTCGACAGCTCTCCCCACAGCGGATCGCCTTCGCGCGGCCAGTACGACATACACATAACCGGCTCCTTTTGCCCATTTACCGGGTATCCCATCGCGTCCCACAAAAATGCTGGCGAACTGCCCCAGGCAAAATCGCGTACGTTTTGAGCAGAATAACGCCACGTTTTCATGCTGCCGTCGCCGGCTAATTTACGTAGTTCATCGGCTTCTTCCCGAGTCACAATCAGCATCGGTTCCGACGCCGCCTTGGCCGCACTCAATCGCTGCTGCTGCACTGCGCTCAACACCTTGGTCGAATTCATCAGCACGCCGGTCGAGGCCACCGTGTGATGCGAAGGAACAGTAATGCTGACGTCGTAATTACCGAACTCCAGTGCGAATTCGCCACCGCCCAAAAACTCCTTGTGCTGCCAGCCGGTGTAGTCGGTGTATGCGCATAAACGCGGAAACCATTGGGCGATGCCAAATATCTTGGCGCCATCCTTCAATACTTCCATGCCGCTGCGCGCGCGCACCTTGGAAACGTTGTTGATCTCATAACTCCAATCCAATTCAAAATCCATCCATTGCGGGGCTCTGCCACCAGGTCCGCTGCCGCCATTCAGGCTGCGGGCATGGTTCACCGGCGCCAGTGGCTTCGGCAAATCAATCCGCATCGTGGTTCCGACCACGGTCCACTTCAACGGCGTGCCGTCGGCCAAACGCACGTTTTCAATTTTGCACGAGCCGTCGAATTGATCCTTCTGCCATTCCGACGTCATCCGCCGCAAGCTAAGGGTCTCCATGTCTGGCGCGGTGCGCGACAAATTGGAATGACTCTCCGGAGTGCGTCGGTTTGGTTCCAAATGTAGCCATAAATAAGTCAAATTGTCCGGTGAATTATTAACGTAACGAATCTCCTCATGACCAATCAAGCGCTGATTCGGCAGGTCCAGCTTGACGTCGATTTTGTAGCTCACGTTCTGCTGCCAATACTCATGCCCCGGTGCCCCAGAGGCAGTGCGATAAGTACTCGGCGACGGCATGGCTTCGCGCAATTGGGCAAAACGATCCACCGCCTGCTGTTGAGCGCGGGCAGTAAATGCGCCAGCGGTTAGGCAGACAAGGCCAAGCAGGAACAGCAGACGCGGCGAAACCGCTCCACGAGAGGAGGCTGAGAAAGGAGACATGGTGGCGTTTATCGGGGATCGACCCACCGATTCTAGCCGGGGATTTCGCTTTGAACGACACCCGCTTAACGACCCATTCGCTAAAATCTGGATCATGGTCAATATCGCATCCGCACCTGCCGCCACTAAATTCAGAACTCCCTTCCTTTGGATGGTGATGTATTTACTCGCGGCGCTGCTGACTCCGCCCGCCGCCGCGCAAAAAGCCAATGACGCGGCTTATAAAAAAACCTATGCTTCCGACATGGAGGCTTTCCTCAAGGAAGCGCAGAGCAACTATCCATTTTTCGACCTCAAAGGCCTGCGTAAAGAATGAAATCCACCCGCAAGGATTTGGAAAAACGCGCCAAAAAGTGCAAGACTGACGCTGAGTTCATCGGCCTCATTTGGGAAGGCATTGGCTACTTGCGTGACGCGCATATGTACCTCACCGAGTGCAAAATTGAGATGCCACGCGGGGAACCATCTTATTACAGCGGAATTAGTTTGCTGCCGGCTACGGAAGGCCGGGTCATTGTCATGTACCCGCCAGATGGACAAGGTGCTTCGTTGAAAACCGGATCCGTTGTGCTGACGATTAATGGCAAGGATGCGCGCAAGTTTTTGGATGAGCGCGGCGAAGAAACCTGGAAAAAAGGAGGTGGATTTTCCAGTCCGCAGCGAGCCGCTTTATTTGAATATCGCACCGCTCTTTCCGATGAACGCGGCGAAAAATATGAATTGCTTTGCATGGATGGCAAGAAGAAAAAAAAGGTGAAGCTGTCCTGCCGCACCGAAATGGATGGTTGGGCCCGCAGCTACAACATGCCGGCAGATTTAGTAAAAGTTGGTAAATCGTTTTACTATTCCCAATTGGATTCCGGCTATGGATTTATGTATTTACGGCGCGTGGATTCCAGCATTGCCGAAGGCATGAAAACCGCCTTGGCCAAATATCCCGACGTGCCTGGTTGGGTTATCGACCTGCGCGGAAATTCTGGAGGTGGTTATGGCGACGAACTGATCGACCAGGTCAAAGCGGTGCAAAAACCGATCGTCGTTATTGGCGATGCAGGCTGCATTTCGGCCGGAGAAACGCTGATTCGCGACTTCATTCGCTACGCCGAAGCGCATTTTATTGGCACGCCCACGGCTGGATCGTCGTCGTCGAAAAAAGAGTGGCAATTTCCGTCCGGCATTGCGACAGTGAAATTCTCAACCCGCAGCCGATTTGGTCCGGATGGCGAACCGATTGAATTTAATGGCATTAAGCCGCACACAATCGTTGAAGCCGTGCCAGAGGAGGTACTTGCAGGTAAAAACAGTGAAATCCTGCGCGCTGTAGAATACTTAAAAGCCCTAGATTAATTCATCAACCATTCTTACTCAAACTAGATTCATGTCCTTCGTCCATCCTCGATTCCCTTTGGCTTTGGCAAGCGTGATGATTGCCAATGTTTGTGCTTCCACTGCACCCAGCTCGGCCCAAGATTTTGGCACCTGGTCCGTGCTGCGCGAACACGACGGCCCCACCCATCGCAGCAAAATGGGCTGGATGGTCACCTCCCTAGGCGACGTCAATCAAGACGGAATTGCCGACTATCTCACCTCCGCCCCCTACGCCGACGATGCGTTTAACGGCCCATTCGGGCGTGCATACATCTATTCCGGCGCTGACGGCTCTTTGATCCGCGAGCACCAAGGAACTTCTTATGGTGGACGACTCGGGATTGCCGCCGCCAACGTAGGTGACTTGGACGGCGACTCGGTCAATGATTATTCCATCGGCATCCCGTGGCAAGATCGACCCGGTGGGCGTCGCACTGGCGCGGTTTGGACCTTTTCGGGTGCCACCGGCCAGATGATTTGGGATGTCTTTGGGCAAGGCAACTACTGGTTGTTCGGTCGCGAAATCGTCGGCACGGGCGACGTCAACGGCGACGGTACGCCTGACGTTCTGGTTAGCGCTCCAGAGGCCGACATCGGCAGTTATTACAACGCCAAGGGCATGGTTTACCTGTTGTCCGGCGTCGATGGCAGCGTAATTTGGAATCAAAAAGGCAACCACGATTTTGATTATTTGGGCGGTTCATTGGCCGCGGTTGGCGATTTGGACGGTGATGGCACGCCTGATTTTTGCGCCAGCGGCAGAGGCGGTGGCATGTTGCCGAAGGGAACCGTGCACATTTTTTCGGGCGCAACGGGTCTAGAGCTAAGACTCTTGCGCGGCAGCGATTACGGCTCAGAAGTGAGCGCTTTCGGCACCGAGATTTGTAGCGTCGGCGACTGGGATCAAGATGGATACCCCGACGTCGCCATTTCTTCGCCGCTTGAACGCATTCTGCCGTATTTGCACTCTGCTGGCGCGGTGCGCATTTTTTCGGGTCACTCCGGCGAAGTGCTGCACACGCTTTACGGCGACAGCATGTATAGCGATTTCGGCAGCGCGATTTGCAAGCTGGATGATTTCGACGGCGACGGGACTCCCGATCTAGCCGTCGGCCTACCGGTCAACTTTGACGACGGCGGCGTGCGTGTTTATTCCGGACGCGATGCGCGCCTGCTGTGGAGATACGACAGCCCCATTATCCAAGAAGAATTCGGTTATTCCCTCGCCGACGGCGAGGATCTTAATGGCGACGGCCGCAGTGAACTTCTGGTCGGCTCGATCGAAGACGGCGTTTGGATAGTCGGCAACGGCTCGGTCAAAGTGATGACTTGGGACCCACACCTAATTCCGGGCGCTACAGTGGCGTCGGCATCGGCTGGTGGATCGTTTACTTCCGATCTTCACTTCCCGATCAGCGAAGCCAATATGCCCTACGCCGTGCTGCTTTCCGAGACCGGCGCTGGTCCGGCGCAGTACCTCAATCAATTTGTGCCGTTGAGCCTGGACCCAATGTTTTGGGCTACCACCCAGGGTAATTACCCAAGCCTGTTCCGCAATCCGACCGGCGTACTAGATGCCGCCGGCGAGGGCAGCTTTAGCTACCAATGGTCACCCGCGCAGCTAACTGGGCAAATTGGGCATACCTATTGGGCTTGCGCAGTCACCTTCGATCCGGGCGTTGGCCTGCGCGTGGTGTCCATAGCAGTACCGTTAACTGTAAGCAGATAACGGTACTGCTTGGAACGAATTTACCACTTTGCCAGTGGTACTACATTCGCCAATTTAACCTCACCACCGGTGGGCCAAACCGGCGAAAATTGAACCACAATGGTTTGTGCGCCAGTTTCCTGCTTCACTTTCATCAGCAAGCGGGAAACGCCTTTGTTGGACTTGGCGCCGGACTTGGTCGGTGCGGCTTCGGTGGTGAAGGTCGCACCCTTTGGTGAAAGAATGGTCACAACCATGTTCTTGCCCTTTTGCTTGAGGCGCGCCTTATTCCCTTGCAAAGTAATTTCCGCATCGGTGGTAATGCCCCAGGTCACTTCGGTGCTCTTCAAAAGCTTGTATTCGTCTTGCACCACCACAGCTTTGCGGTCCTCAATCAAACGCACACCGCGCTGAATGTTGCCTGTGAAGCTAGGGTAAGCGTCCGTAATTTCGACGATTCCAAACGGGTCAGCCTTACCTGGCGTTTGACGAATGAACTTTGAGGTGGCCTTCACTTGTTGTTGCTCGCCGCCAAAGGTAAGCACGTTATGGCTAAACGAACCGAGGCGGTAATGACTCCAGCGCCGTCCACCCGGACGGCTTTCCCAGTAACCAGGCAGCCCATAATTATCACTGCCTAAGTCACGCGCCCAGCGCACGCCCAGTGCTTCCAGTTCAAAGTTGCCCAAGTCAAGGTGACCGTGGTGAACCTTGTTGAAGCCAGCTTTGAACGGTACAAACAAATCCATCTTGTCGTAACCGCCGCGCATAAACATCAACTCAACTTTGCCGTCATAGCAAGTATCCAACTCCGGACGCGGACGATCCGCCTTGATCGCGTTGACGCCTGGGTACCACAGTATGTGCTGAATGGAACCCTTGTTGTGTTCAATGTATGCCAGCTCTTCAGCCGCCAATTCTGGCTTGTCGTAGAACTCCGCCAACCAAAACAATACTGGAATGGCCTTACGTGATGCGCCGCCCTCAACGTCGGCAAACGCGGCCAAATTGCCCGATTGCGACGTCATCGACACGGCGAACAAACCAGTATCGGCAAAGCCTTTGATCGAAGACAGGCCGAAGTCGGCGCCCAAACAGGTTTGCATTGCGGCAAGGGTGTAAACCGCGTACTGGGTTGCGTAAGACCAGTAACCAGGACCCTCCGGCCAAGCGCCATCAGGGCCATAAGTTTCATAAGTCTTCACCAAGTTGTCCTTGGCAAAATCTAGAATTTCCTCAGCGATTTTTGGTTCGTGCTCGGCAATTGCCAACGCGCCAATAACCAAACCACCGTTGCAAACGAAGTTCCAGTTGTACTCAGTCTTCACCCAATCCACCATGGGCACACTCTTCATATCTTTCAAACCGGGGTTGAGGCCGTTCTTCAGCAGGCCAGCCCGAATTTTGGCTCTAGATTCTTTACTAATGCCAGAAAAGCCCCAGTCATAACCGATACCGACGGCATGGGCGAACTCAGCAGTGGCCAAGAAGTGATCCGGCGTCCAGTTTTTAAAGCCACAGATATTGAGCAGGTTTTCTTCCAACTTTTTAACGTAGCGTTCATCTTTGGTCGCGCGCCATGCAAAGCCCAAGGCATAGCATCGCTTCAATGCCTCGTGAGCTTGCTGTAATGCTTGCGGCCCTTTGGATGTGTACTTAACTGGCGCCGCTTTCAGATATTTATTGGCACTATTGATGCCATCGCGAATCAATTTACTGAGTACCTTGTCACCTTTACGTTGGCGATCTAATTTGGCCAATCGGGTATCGTCCAACATGAGGCGCGGATGCTCATCCGACATTGCGGCCAGCAAAGATTTGGCGGACTCGCCGTTGTAGCCAGAGTTGGAAGTATTACCACCTCCACCGCCACCTTTGCTTTGAGCGCCGCGGCCACCACGCTCGACGATGTCGTCGTCCCCAGGGTTGTCGCTTGCGTCGTCGGTGCCTGAACCAGCATCGCTGCCGTCGTCAGGTTGCTCGACTTGCTGGCCAGTAGTGTCATTACCATCGCGATTTTGACGTCCGCGCTTGTTGATCGGATTACCGCAGCTGGCGAGGACCAGTAATGCGAGTAAAAGGAGGCCGATTAAGGCTGTGGGGCGTTTATGAAGAAACATGGTTTCAGTAATCCTAGCAGTTCGATGTTTATTTCGCCGATAACAGTTGGGTGCCGTACTCGGTGTTGCAGGAACGCACACTCTTTTCCCTCGGTTCATTTCGACGGCGAAAGTAGAATATTCGGCTTCCTGGGCCACACCCCGCGCTCAGATCACCCCCGACGACCAAAAATGCGCGTTCTGATTACTGGAGGAGCTGGTTTCATCGGCTCTCACTTGGCTGGAGACCTGCTGGACCTGGGCCACACCGTCGATGTGATCGACGATTTGTCTACCGGCTCGATGGACAACATCCAGCACCTGACCGACAATCCTAATTTCAGCGTCGAAATCGACACGATTGCGAACGTCGAAAAGCTGGAAAAAATGGTTGCTAAGGTCGATTTGGTTTACCACCTAGCGGCGGCTGTCGGCGTGCAATTGGTGGTCGAAAGACCGCTCTACACCATCGAGGCCAACATTATGGGCACCAAATACGTGCTCGAGGCCTGTGACAAGTACAAAACCAAGGTGGTCATTGCCTCGACGTCGGAAGTATTCGGCAAGAGCTTGGACGTACCATTCCGCGAAGACGGCGACGTACTTCTCGGCCCAACCACTTGCAGCCGCTGGAGTTACGCTGCCTCAAAGATGGTCGACGAATTCCTGGCGCTAGCTTTCTACCAAGAGCGCAAACTGCCCGCCATCGTGGTGCGCTTGTTCAATACGGTTGGCCCTAAACAGACCGGCCGCTACGGCATGGTGATTCCAAACTTCGTGCGTCAGGCATTGGAGGGAGAATCCATCACCGTATTTGGCGACGGCACCCAATCGCGCTGCTTCTGCCACGTGGAAGACGTTTGCCGCGCTTTGGTCGCCATCGTCGATAAGGACGAGGCGTACGGCCAGGTTTACAACCTGGGCACCACCGAAGAAGTCACCATCAATGATTTGGCTACTCGGGTCATTGCCTTGTCGGGTTCAACCTCTGAAATCAAGTACGTTCCCTTCGCCGAAGCCTACTCGGCTGATTTCGAAGACATCGCCCGCCGCAAGCCAGACAACACCAAAATTGGCAATCTGCTCGGTTGGGCTCCGCAGAACAACTTGGATCAAATCCTGACCGCAGTGATCGATCACGAACGCAGCAAGCAGCCCAATTAATCAGGTTTAACTACCAACAACCAACCGAAAGAGCGGCTGGAAAAATAAAGCGGCGGTCAGTCTCGAGACTGACCGCCGCTTTCGAGTATTCCTGGAAGTGTTTTGGGCCTCAGGTGGGAAAAGCGCGGTAATGTTTAAGATACGAACTTCAAGAAATGCGCCAGCCGACTCTTAACTCCTGGTTTTTTGGCTTCTGGATTCTTTTTGCACTTTCAGTCACCATTTCCAATGCAAAGGGCCAGGAGGTCTTCACCTTAGGCCTGAATGGCGACCTTTGGTCCATTGATCCAAATCCCTGCCTAGGAACATTCATTGGAAACACTGGACACTACATGGTTGCCAAAATGACCGGAGCAACTCCAAACAGCCAGGTCATGTTGATGTGGGCTAAGGGCAGAGGTGGTCCCTCTCCTATTCCCAACGGCTTACCGTGCTCGGGCACGATGATGAATCTCAACTCAAACCTCGGCAAGGTGGCAATCGTTGATACCGATGCCAATGGTGAAGCGGTGGTTGGTCCAGGGCCACGCCGAGTTCCATCAGCCGCAGCTGGACTCATCTGGTTTCAAGCCGTCGATTTATCCAACTGCAGCGCTAGCAATCGCATTCAATTGCGCTACTAGATCGTGCATTAAAGCAGCGTTACGTTTTCGAAGTGCTCGCCGAATTTGCGCGTCATGCCGCGCGTATCGAGCACGTGCTTAGACTTGCGCACGATGTCGCGCATGTCGTAGCAGGAGTGGTCGGTGGCCAGGACCACGATGTCGGCCGACGCCAACGCGTCTTCCAAATCTTCACTCTTCATCTTGCCCGCGCCGACGCGGATCTCGTCGACAAAGGGGTCGTGGAAGGAAACGTTGCTGCCCATTTCTTGCAGCTGCTCAATCATGTAAATTGGCGGCGATTCGCGGCAGTCTGGCACGTCTTTCTTGTAAGAAACGCCCAGAATTACGATTTTGCCCGTGGTCAATGACGAGCCCTGCTTTTCGAGCAGACGTCCCACTTTACTGACCACCCATTGCGGCATTTCGCGGTTGGTTTTTGCGGCCAGCCACACCACGTCGGAATCAAATCCGAGCTTTTCGGCCTTCCAAGCCAAGTAAACCGGATCGACCGGAATGCAGTGACCGCCGACGCCCGGGCCGGGGTAAAACGGCATGATGCCGAACGGTTTGGTGTAAGCCGCATCGAGCACTTCCCAAACATCCAGGTTCATGTGGTCGCACAATTGCGCCATTTCATTCACCAGGCCGATGTTCACCGCGCGGAACGCGTTTTCAAACATCTTGACCATTTCGGCAGTGCGGCTGCAACTGACCGGCACGACCTCGCCAACGACCTGCTTATAAAACATCACCGCCACGTCCAGCGAAGCTACGTCGGATGCACCAACGACCTTCGGCGTATTGTGAACGGTGTAAGTTTTGTTGCCTGGGTCCACGCGCTCAGGCGAAAACGCGAGCAAAAAATCCTTGGCGCAAACCAAGCCGCTCATCGCTTCCAAAATCGGCTTGGCGATCTCTTCGGTCGTGCCCGGAAAGCTGGTCGACTCCAAAATCACCGCTTGACCAGGCTTCAAAATGCTGGAAATTCCTTCGGCAGAAGCTTCAACGTGGCGCAGGTCAGGGTTACCGTCGGCACCTAGGTTGGTCGGCACGCACACCACGATGACGTCAGTTCCGGCCAAAGCTTCAAACGAGGTATAGGCCTTCAACTTGTCGGTATTGACTACCGTTCTTAGCTCTGCACTGGGGATGTCGGTGATGTAGCTGTTGCCCGCATTGCACTCGGCCGCGCGTTTTTCATCAATCTCAATTCCAACCACCGAAAAACCGGCCTTACCCAGCTCTACAGCCAGCGGCAGACCGACATAACCCAGGCCAACCACACCAATGATTGCAGTCTTGTTTTCGATCCGGCGGAGCAGAGCCTCTACCGAAAACGAAAGGTCCGGATTGGCGGCCAGCGTGTGCGTGGTCGAAAGCGGGTGGGCGTGGTCTTTGGCCGGACTCTGGGATTCGGGAGACATATCTGTTTCCTAGGTTTGGGCGGGTTCTGCTGCTGTTTTGGTACAGGCTTTACACACTGGACAGGTCGTGCGCATACTCCCGGGGGGAGAAATATACCACGCTTGTCAAGTTCAGCAGTGAATTCCTGATGAGGATTGAGCCCTCAAAAAAGGTACAACCTGTTACCTAATCGGTCGTTCCGGGTGAATTGCTTTCAACCTTTTTGGCCGGACCCACATCGATCTCGTCATCCTCGCCCAAAATTCGCATGGATGGGGTGTCCATATCGTCGAATTGGCCTTGCCGCGTTGCCCAAACGAAGGCAAAAACGAAGCCGGCTGCAATGAGCAGGGCGATCGGCAGAATGAGGTAAATCAGGTTCATCGGCTGCTGGCGGCCACGCTCATTCGGCCGCCCGGAAGGTGCGCGCACGGTAACTGGTTGATATTACCGTCAATGAACTGACCGGCATCAGAATTGCGGCCAGGGCTGGGGATAGCATGCCGCCCATGGCCAAGATCACGCCGAGGGTGTTGTAACCCAGGGATAGCAGCAAATTGCCTTTGATGACGGTGACCGTTCGCGATGAGCCTTGAATGAGTTCAACCAATGGTTTCAATCCTGGGCGGGCGAGAAAAACGTCGGCGGCGGCGAGGGAAGCTTCTGCGCCACCTTGGACGGCAACCCCCACTCCAGCGGCAGCCAAAGCGGCGGCGTCGTTCACGCCATCGCCAACCATCACGACAGGGCGGTTAGGGTCGGATTGGTGTTTATGAATCCATTGCAACTTTTCTTCCGGTGCCACCGCGCCGTGGCATTGGCTCGCCTGCAAGCCCAATTCTTTGGCGATGGCGGCGACGATTCGGGGGTGGTCGCCGGACAAAATTCCGATCTCCCATCCCGACGCCTTGAGTTGCTGCAAACTTTCCTTCGCGTCCTCGCGCAGCGCATCGCCCAACCCAGCGACGGCGATAACTAGCCCATCTTCGGCGTACAGAATTGGAGTCAGCGCTCGATCCAAAAATTGCTCTACCGCGTGTTTTAACTCGGCCGGTAAATGCTGCTGTTGCTCATTCATAAATCGCATCGAGCCAAGCAAGCAAAGCTGACCATCGATCACTCCGCGCATGCCCGAGCCTTGAATTTCTTCCCTAGTGTCAACGTGCGAATCACCGCCATCGGACCCAGCGGTAGAATCGGTAATGTTTCGTTCGGCCGCGCCAAATGCGTCCATCAACGCCTTGGCATAAGGGTGAGAAGAATGGCTTTCTAGAGCCGCAATCCGCGATTTGGCGCGTTTTGGCCCAGCAAAATCAACCACGCTGATTTCACCGCGTGTCAACGTGCCGGTTTTATCCAACAGCAGAATTCCGGGATGAGATAAGCGCTCCACTACGTCGCCGCCTTTGACCAATATGCCGTTTTGCGCCGCCCGTCCGACCGCCGCGGCAACTGCAAGCGGCGTCGCCAATCCTAGCGCGCACGGGCAAGCCACGATCAGCAAGGCCATGGTGTATTCCAACGCCAATGCCGACGACGTTTGCAGCCAAAAAAAGTAGTTCGCCACCGCCAAAACCAGCACTGTCATCACAAACCAACCCGACCATTGATCCGCAAGATGCACAATCGGCGCAGCGCGGTTGGAATGCCGTTCCACCAATTGCATCAACCGACCCAAGCGGGTTTCAGCACCAGTCCGTTCGACTTCCATGACCACTCGATCACTACAGCTGACGGTGCCCGCATGCACCCGATCCCCCACCTTTAGCCGCACCGGTTTGGATTCCCCGGTGAGCAGGGATAAATCAAAACTACCCTTGCCCGTTCGCAAAACGCCATCTGCGGGCACCGAATCGCCGGAGCGGATTTCCAGCAGGTTGCCGCATTGCAGCGACGTCACCGGTACTTCGCGAATTTGATCGCCATCCATCAAGCGCGCATTGCCCGGAGTCAGCGAATACAACATCGCCAACGCGTCATAAGCGCGACGTTGCTGCCGTTGTTGCAAAAAGCGACCGGCCAACAGCAAAAAAACCAAGGTGGTGACGGATTCGAAATAGACTTCACCCTGACCGGTATAGGTGTTCCATGCTCCACCCAGCAAGCCTGCCAGCAAGCCGATGGCAATTGGCAGATCCATATGCGCGGTCCGGGTTCGCAACGCAGCCGCCGCGCCGCGCATAAAAACCCGTCCCGGCCAAACCACCGACAAAAGCGCGAGGCCAAAAGAAATCCAGCGGAAAAAGTCGCGGAATTTGGCGTCCATACCGTGAAACCAACCACCATAAAGTGCAAAGGCCAACAGCATGCAATTCATGGCCAAAGCCCCGGCTACGCCGATCCGAATCAACTGTCCGCGCACCTCTAACCGGCGCTGCTTTTCATCCTCGCCACCCCGAAACGGATGCGGCGGATAGCCCAAGCGATCCAAACCATGAGCAATCGCCGACAACTTGGCCTGCTCCGGCTGCCAGCGCACTTCGGCGGTACGCCGACCAAAATCCAAACGCGCTTCCAACACACCAGCGTGAATGCTCGGGAACTTTTCAATTAACCAAACACACGCCGCGCAGTGCACGCCTTCTAACAAAAACACCGTGCGCTTGGTGCCGTCGTCGAGTTCCTCGACATGCAGTTCTTCAAAGCTAGGATCATCAAATTCGACGTATCCCCTACCCGTCAGCCTGACCTTGGTGCCGTCGACGCCCTGGCTAGCGCGCAAACGATAATAATTGCCCAAGCCCGAACCATGAATCGCCTGCCACACCGCTTTGCAGCCCGCGCAGCAAAACTGCAGCTCCGCCTCAGGCTCAATTAACCCAGACGGAACCGGCAAATTGCAGTGGTCACAACTGACCTCAATGCTCTTTATCTGCGGACGGCTCAGCTTGCTCATCGAGGATGGGTGTTTCAGCACAACAAGGCGGTTCTTGGTGCGCTAATTCTTTAACCGCCTCGGGGCTGGCGGCTATCGGCATTTTGCCGGCAAAGGTGGGTGGCGTGAAACGACCAGTCAACGCGGACAAACCGACGGCGACTAAAACTAAGGGAGCCACTTTGGGTAGGTGTTTAGCCAACGGCGCGGCCAACTGTTGTGCACCCAAGCCGACCCCCAACAATACCGGCACCGTGCCCACCCAAAAGGCCAACATCACCATAGCGCCAGACAATGGGTGCGAGGTGCTCGCCGCAGTCAAAACAAAAGCGTAAAGCCAACCGCAGGGCAGCGCAGCGGTCAAGCCGCCAACCAAAGCAGCGCGAAAAATAGGACCGCGTCCGACCGCCAAACGATGCCCGCGAGCAAACGCCTGGCTCAGAAACTTGGGCATGCCGAGCCTAGGCAGTCGCACCTCAAAATTGCGCAAAAACGCCAGTACGCCGAATAGCACCATGGTCAGGCCAGCCAAAATGACCGCCCCGCGCCCCCATCCCAAGGCGCTACCACTGAAGTCCACGGCCGCGCCGACCACCCCGGCCATGATGCCCAGCAATACATAGGTCACCGCCCGACTGGCGTGATAAATCACGTGCACTCCTAGCAATGATTTGGGCCTATCGTCACCAGCTTTGGTTCCGGCTCCGGCCACAAAAGCAACCAAGCCTCCGCACATGCCGACGCAATGCAAACTGCCTGCCAAGCTGGCAACAAAAACCGCCACCAGCAAAGTTCCCATCAGTTCAACTCCATACGCGTTTCGCCGACGTACAAATCATCGCCGTGTTGAATGCGATAACGCACCACCCATTTGCCGGCGCGATCAAAATTAACGTCGGCGGAGTAGAAACCGAGGGTTTGCGGTGTGGTGGTCGCTTTGCCCTCGAGTTGCTGCGCAGCGCGTGCGTTATGGAAGACCACATAATCGACGTCGGCGTCGGCCAAAGGCTGCAACTCCGCGTCGGTGATTTCCAGTTGCAATTGGCCTTTGACCACAGCCGCTTGAATCTGCCAACCTAGCTGCTGATTGAGGCGTTTTTGCGCCATGGTTTGATCCCAGTCCAAACCACGCTGGTAATAATCTTCCTCGACCGCAAACGAAGGATCGTTAACCGCAAAGTAAACGGTGATGCCGCCAATAATCAGCGACATGCTGAGTAAGACGACCGGCACCCACATCCAAAATTTGCCCGTAGTAGCCAAGGTTATTGCGTGGAGCTGAGAGTGAATGGGCCAAGCACAGTTCGGTCGACCTCGATTTCGAAATCGGCTTCATCTGAGAAGAGGAAAGTGACCCGCGCTTGGCCCTTGGAGAAGGACTGTAGCGGCGATTCCACAATCAAAGTGAATTCTTGAGCTTGACTGGGGTTCAGGGTCATCGGGAACGACGGCGCTGTCAGTTGATGGCCCTCTTCCAATGACACTTTGTAGGTATGCACCTCTACACTGCGGTTTTCAATGCGGAAGGCGACAGTATTACGAATCGCACCGTTTTGGAGTTCAGCAAAAGGGGCGGACTGGACCCGCATCGGGGTAATCAGCGCCGATTCCCGCGACGTCAACCGCCAGGTAAAGGCGAGCAAGGCGAGCCCGATGACCAGTGGGTAAAGCACGGTGCGTGGCCGCAGAAATTTAATCGGGTCGCCCGCCAAACCATGTTGCGAGGTGTAGCGAATCAGCCCCTTTGGCCGCCCGATTTTTTCCATGATGTTGTCGCAAGCATCAATGCATTCGGTGCAGTGAATACACTCCATTTGCAGTCCGTGGCGAATGTCAATCCCGGTCGGACAAACGGCGCGGCACCAGTTGCAATCAATGCAATCTCCGAGGGCAGCATTGGCATCCTTTTTCTTCTTTTTGCCGCGCGGCTCGCCCCGCTTTTCGTCATAGCCGACGATGAGAGAGTTCCGGTCCAAAAGCACCGATTGCAGACGGCCGTATGGGCACGCCAAGATGCACATTTGCTCGCGGAACCATACGAAATTGTAAACCATCAGCGCGGTAACGCCGACGACTATTCCAAAGCCCGTTGGGTGTTCAAAAGGGTTGCCAAGGGTCCAACTAAACAGCACCTTCGGACTCACAAAGTAAGCCAGGAAGGTATGGGCGAGGTGGAAGCTCACCGCGATGTAAATCACGTACTTCAACACCTTACGCGGCAGCGCCACCGGCTTGCCTTTTTGACCATTGGGGCCCTCGATGAAGCGCTCAATCGGTCGGTATAGGAACTCCAGGTAAACCGTTTGCGGACAACCCCAGCCGCACCAAACGCGTCCAAACATAGAGGTGATGAAAAAGATACCGACAAACAGACCCAGCATTAAAAATGCCAATAGCAGGGTCTCCGTTGGGCGGAAGGTCACCGTGAAAAAGGTGAACTGCCGGTGCATCACGTCCAGCAGCAGAATCGGCTTACCGTTGATATGGATCCAAGGCAGCAAATTAAACAGGACGATGAGTCCATAGCCGACGATGGCACGTCGTTTCCACCATTTACCATGCGCCACTTTTGGGCGTAGCCAGCGGCGGCTTCCGTCCTGGTTCAGCGTAGACAGAACGCGTTCATCAGGGTCTAGTAATGGGGTTGGATCACTCATGCCATCGGGCGACAGTTTTAGTTTTACCAAACTAAGCTCCAGCCGGCTAGCGACCAGAGCTTTTGTTCAGATTCGATCCGAAATTATTCGGCCGACCATGGAGGGATCACTTCGCCCTCCGCCTCTTTAACCGGCATGGTGATGGACGGATCCAGCGCAGAACCGCGCATGCTGGCGACGTAAGCGGAAATCGTCAGGATTTCTTGCTCGGTCAACAATCCCTTGAACGGAGTCATTGCCTTGCCTGGTATACCCTCGGTCACGATTTTTGGAATGTCTTCAATCGTCTTGACGTTGAGGTAATGGTCGTCCTTCATGTTCGGACCGAGCCCAACCATGCCGCGACCATCAGCCGTATGGCAGACTGCGCAACGGACTGCCCAAAGGGCTTTTTGCGATTCCATCAGGTCGGCGTTGGCTGCCATTCTCATCAGAGAGGCTGCGCTACCGGAGACTTCGCCCAGCGACGACAGCTGCTCTTTGGCGGCAGCGTCCTTTTGCTCGGCTAGGGCCTCGACTTCCTGGTTGAAAGTATCCAACCAACTGTCGCCAGGGCCGGCGGTGTACCAGCCGAAGTAGAAGAATGACCAAACGATCGAGCCCCAGAAAATGGCCACCCACCAGCCTGGTAGTGGGTTGTCGTATTCCTGAATGCCGTCGTAGCTGTGGTCAGTGAGGTTGTCTTCCTGAGGTGCCTGACCTTGAGTTGGGTTATTGGAATCAGTCATTGAGGCCACCTCCTTGGGCGTCCGAGCTTTTCAAATTTTTGTTGGCCAGGCGGCCGTCCTGCAGCGGGATTTCCGAGTCTGCCCGGAATTGTTCCTTGGCGCCGCGCATCAACCAGATGCACATCGCAGCGAAAAACAGCACGAAAAACAGCGTGCTAGCCACCTTAAAGATGGAATGGTCACGGAGTAATAGGTCTTCCATTTTTTGCCTTCCTAGTTTCCGGATTCCAGGTTGTGTAGCTCGGCACCCAAACCCGCGGTATCGGTTCCGAGACGTAGCAGGTAGGCGACCATGGCAAGCATCTTGGTGTCTTCAAGAAATACCATGCCTTTGTCTTCAGCAAGGATGCGCTTAAGCACTTCGGCGGCTTGCACCTTGGCATTTTCAGCCGCTTGCATGTAGTCATTTTGGTCGTACACACCAAGCAACTTCAAAGCTCCGACACGACTAGGAATGACGTCGTACGGCAGGGCTTCTTCTGCAAGGTGGCCATAGCTCGGCATGATCGAAGTTTCCGATGTTGCCCGTGGATCGATCATGTGGCGCACGTGCCATGATGCCGACGTCAAGCGAACGCCGACGCGAGCCAAGTCAGGACCGATGCGGCGACTGCCCCACTGGAATGGGTGGTCGTAAACAAACTCGCCTGCCTTCGAATAATCACCGAAACGCTCGGTTTCGAAGTGCAGCGGACGAACCATCTGCGAATGGCAGTTATAGCAACCCTCAGCAACGTAAATGTCACGGCCATACAGCTCTAATGGCGTCAGCGGCTTCACCGCTTCAATGCTCTTGACGTTGGACTCGATCGCAAAAGTAGGCACGATCTCGAACAATGAAGCGGTAACCACGGCGACGGCAACCCAGATGGTGAAGCCGATTGGGCGACCTTCCCAACGGCGGTGCCATTTCATGCCCGCGAAGTAGTTGATGGTCTTGCCCATGCCCATCATCACACCCAGGCCGATGAAGGACAGCGCGAAGAACAAGTACATTCGACTCTTCTCTGGAGTCGCCTCGTCGCCAGTAAGGTACAGTCCCAAGCACGCCAAGCCCGCTACCAAGAAGCCGACCGTCCACTTGCTCAAAGTAGGCTTGAAGGACGGTGCAGTTACGTAGTTAGTGGGGTTGGTCTTAGCCAAGGCTGGTGCTTCGTAAACCGGCTCGTCGTAAACGGTCGGTCGCTGCTTCCAGGTCTTGACCATGTTCATCAAGCACAGCACAGTACCTAACAAGTACAAAGTGCCACCGACCACGCGGATCCAGTACATCGGGATCAGAACGGTGACGGTTTCCATGAAGTCGCCATATTCCAGCGCGCCTTCCGGAGTGAACGAACGCCACATCAAACCTTGGGTCAAACCGGCGATGTAAATCGCCACGATGTAAATCAAAATGCCGATGGTGGACAGCCAGAAGTGCCATTCCACCCATTTAGCATTTGCCATACCCTTGGTCTGGAAAAGGCGCGGAATCAGCCAATAGGCCATCCCAAAGACCATGTAGCCCACCCAGCCCAGCGCGCCGGCGTGTACGTGAGCAATGGTCCAGTCGGTGTAGTGTGATAAGCCGTTCACCGCCTTAATCGACAGCAACGGACCCTCGAAAGTGGACATGCCGTAGAAGGTGATGCCCACTACGAAGAATTTCAGTACCGGGTCTTTGGCAACCCGATCCCAAGCTCCACGCAAGGTCAGCAAACCGTTCAACATACCGCCCCAGGAAGGCATCCAGAGTATGACCGAGAACAACATTCCCAAAGTGGAAGCCCACTCAGGAATAGCGGTGTAATGCAGGTGGTGAGGACCAGCCCAGATGTAAATGAACACCAAGGACCAGAAGTGCAGAATCGACAACTTGTAACTGAAGACGGGTCTTCCCGCCGCCTTGGGCAGGAAGTAGTACATCAATCCGAGGAACGGTGTCGTCAGGAAAAACGCCACCGCGTTGTGGCCATACCACCACTGCATGAACGCATCTTGCGCACCGGCGTAGACCGAGTAAGACTTAAACGGTCCGGCAATCACCCAAATATTGTTGAAGATATGGAGTACCGCAATCGCCACGATGGTCGCGATATAAAACCAAAGCGCGACATAAATATGGCGTTCTCGTCGAACCGCTAAGGTGCCGAAGAAGTTGATCGCGAATACCACCCAAATCAGCGTGATCGCGATGTCGATCGGCCATTCCAGTTCGGCATATTCTTTACCCTGGGTCAATCCAAGCGGCAAAGTCACGGCCGCCGACACAATGATCGCCTGCCAGCCCCAAAAGTGCAGTTTGGATAGCTTGTCGCTAAACATTCTGGTCTTCAAAAGCCTTTGTGACGAGTAATAAACCGCCGCAAAAATACCGTTGCCCGCAAACGCGAAAATGACGGCATTGGTGTGCAGCGGGCGAAGTCGGCCAAAGCTGAAGATTTGGGTCCAGTTGCCCTCTAGTCCTAATGAATTGAAAACCGGTGCAGCGAGCTGAAGTGCGGCAATTAAGCCGACCAACATGCCAACCAGCCCCCAAATCACGGAGGCGAAAAGGAATTTTCGGACAATCCCGTCGTCGTAGCTAAATCGCTCCATTTGCGGAACGAGGTCGCCGACGGCCGTTGTGGTCGCGGTGTTCATGCGTGTGTTTTTCCCAGTCTGAGTAAAAGGGGTACCCAGGATTAATGCCTGTCCTCAAAATGGAAAGGGAGAAATTCAAAAGAGTTGCCAATTTTGCAAACAATACTATTAAACAGGGCGAATGACATTTGCCCTCCCACTCCCTAATAGCTTACAAAATAACTACTTAGGGGATCGGACAATGACTATTCCTTGAGTACCGAATCCAATAAACCACGCAATTGAACGATCTGAGGCGTTGCCAATCTGGAGCCGACTCGCGACGCAATCCAAACCCCTATCAAGAGCACAGTAAACGCAGCCACGATCTGGAAGGCCCATGCATCTTTGTTCAAAAATAACTGCACACTACCCAGAATCACCAAAAACAATATCCCCGTGATTAGCCCCAAATAACTAAAGGCCACCGCGGTCCAAATCCCAGGATTGGGCCCGATCAAAACTCGAAGATAGCTGCCCGCATCCTTCGCCTCCACGTTGATGCTCATGCTCGGAGACCAAGTGTGGCGCTCATCTTTAGCAATTTGCAAATCGATATGGCCTTGCAAATCCGCCACCATGCCAGTGCAAGGGCTGGAAGGGTTTTGAATGAGATCGCTCAAACGCTGGATGACTTCTTGTGGAGGAAGCGCCACGTCGAGCTGGAAACGGGGACGAAGTTGATGGATGCTCAAAACGGGAATTAGGCTCTCCAGCATAGCGGCTGTTAGCCTGGAAGAATGGCCGAGGCGGACCTTACACCCACTGAGGTGGCAAGCGCAGCGGTAGATTTTGCCGCCGAGCGGCTGGGTCCGTGCAGCAGCGAACTGATGCACGATCCGGCACCGCAGGCCTTGGTTGTGGCTCGAATGCGTGGCGGAGCGACCTTGGGAAATGCGGTTTTGGCGGTCATTCATAGTCGCCTTGGAGATCCGGTTCGCCCGGCAACCTCGGCCGCCCCTACCCATTGCAATGGACTCGCCGACGAGTTCCTCAGCTTCTTTTTAGCCGACCTCGCCCGCCTCGGCCACGGTGCATTAGGCCCCGGCTTACGCCGCTTTTTAGATAGTGGCGATTTGGTGCAGTCAGTGCTCGGCGACCTGTGGCCAGACATGGCGCAACTGAAATTCGAGAGTCGCGACGCCTTCTTGGCCTTACTCGCCGCCCGCCTACGCTGGAAGGCCAGCGACCGATCACGTCGGCTGCAGGCTGGCAAACGTCGCGAGGATCTGCGTAAAAATACCGACGCTGATCTGTTGGCGGTGGATCAACCCGGGCCTGCAACGGAATTGGTCAGCGCCGAAGAATGGCAACAAACGGCGCTGGCTTTGGCGCGATTGAATAAGCGTGACCGGGAGTTAGTGCGCGGCCACCTGAATGGTATGAGTTGGGCGGAGCTGGCGGAGGCCAACGGTCTGCAACCGGAAAGTGCGCGCAAAGCGGTGCAACGAGCATTGGCGCGGGCACGTCAGGGAGGCGTCGGTTCATGAGCACTCGCCGCGCCCAACAGTTGTTCGAAGATTGGATCGAAGCGCTGCAAAAAGTTCCGGATTTGGCGGCGGAATCGTTGCTGAATGGTGAGACCCTTGAGGTCCGGGAGTTGTATTTACAAATCGTCGACGACTACCGCGCCCTGCAACTAGGTCGGCCGTCTTCGCATGCGGTTTTTGCCGGTCCAGCTGGCCATGGCGAGGTTGCTGGTTATCGTTTGGTGCGCGAGATTGGACGCGGCGGCATGGGCGTGGTTTGGGAGGCGGTGGACGAAGGAATGGGCGCGCCGACTTCGGCGAATTCGGCGACTGAATCCACGCTCGGCGCAGTCAACAAATCGCAGCCGCGTCCGCTGCAAGTGGCGATCAAAATGCTGCACCCGTTCCTGGGAATTTCCGGTACCAGTTGGCAGCGCTTTGAACGCGAAGCAGAATTGGCGCAGCGCTTGGACCATGCTGCCATCGTCAAAGTTCTCGGCGTTGGTGAAGCCGAGGGCACGCCGTACATCGTGCAAGAGCTAGTGGCTGGCGGGCGCACCTTAGCCGACCGAATTCGTGAAGAAGATCCGGACGAAGCCTTGCCGTCTGGGCACTTTGCGGCGCTGGCCACCATGTTTGCGACTTTGGCCGACGCGCTGCAGAACGCGCATGATCATGGAGTGGTGCATCGCGATTTGAAGCCAGGGAATATTTTGTTGGATGGCGAGCAGGTCAAGGTGGCGGACTTTGGATTAGCTTTTGCCTCCGACTTGCCTGGTTTGTCTCGCACCGGCGACGTGTTGGGCACGCCAGCCTATATGAGTCCGGAGCAGTTGGCCGGTTCAGCGGTGGAAGCGGCCAGCGATATTTTTTCCTTGGGCGCCACGCTGTACGAAGCGCTGACTCTGCATCGCGCATTTCCGGGCGATACTCGCGAGCAGATCGTACAGAACATTCGTTTGCATGAACCGATTGCACCACGCATGCATCGCTCCAGGGTGCCGCGCGAATTGGCGTTGATTTGCTTGAAAGCGTTGCGCAAAAAACCTGCCGATCGATACGCGTCGATGGCCGATTTCGGTGCCGACCTGAACCGTTATGTGAATGGTCGCAGCGTTCAAGCACGTCCGGCTGGCACTTGGATGCGGGCCAGTCTATGGATGCGACGGCATCCATCGGCGTCGGCGGGGTTGGTGGTGGCTGGAGTGGCGATGGTGTTGTTAGCGGCGCTGGCAATTTATGCGCAGACGGGGTGGCGTCGTGCAGAAGAGGAAGCGTCGATTGCGGTCGCACGGCAGCAAACGGCGGAACGCATTGAAGCGTTTTTTGCCGGACTGTTTTCGCGCATGGGCCCGAGCGGCGAAACCAATTTACAAACACCAGCTTTGGAGTTGTTGGAGATGGCGGAACAGGAATTGGAAGCGTCGGCAGGCGACAAGCAGAGTCAATTGGTGAATGAACCAGCAGTGCGGGCAGGGTTGTGGATGGCGCTAGGGTCGCTGCATGCGGGTTTGGGTCATAACGAGCGCGCCGAGCGGTATTTGACGCGCGCATTAAAAATGCATCAGCAGTACATCGGCCCGATGGATCAGCGCACGCTGAAGGCACACAATCAACTGGCGCAATTGTTGGTTGGCCGAGCCAAATTTGAGGAAGCCGAGCAGCATTATTTGGCAGCGCAACGTGGCCACGATGAACTGTATGGCGCCGAGTCGCCGAAGGCGTTGGAGAATCAAGGCAACTTGGCCTTTTTATATTGGCGCCAAAAACGCTTGGAAGAGGCCGAGCCGTTGTTACGCAATTCCTTGCGTGGCACCATGGCCGAATGGGGTGATGATCACTTCCACACTTGGTCAGCGCGCAGCAATTTGGCGGCGTTTTTGGTGGCAAATCAAAAGCCGGCCGAAGCGGTTCCGATGTTGCGAGCAGTCGTCGCACGCCGAACCGCCAGCGAAGGCGAGCACAGCCCGGCGACCATTTCTGCGCGCTCATTACTAGCCGCGGCAATCAAAGATTTAGATCAACTCGAAGAAGCCGAAGCCATTTACCGCTCGATCCTCGCTTCATGCAAAATAACCTACGCCGATGACCACCAGACGCCATCGGCGGCCAAGCATAATTTGGGCATATTGCTGGCAGAAACCGATCGCTTAGAGGAAGCAGAGGATTTGCTTCTGCAAGCCTGGCAAACCCGGCGCAGCAAACTGCGTGAAGGTCATCCGGATACTGCGAATACGCTGCGCAACCTCAAACATGTATGGCAGAAGTTGGGATTAGATCCCGACGCCGAGTTGGCAACGAAATTGAACACTCAATCAGACTAGGCCAAGTACGCGTCAGTTTCCCGGTCCCATTCAGCGAAAAAGGTCTCTCCGTCGACCATTTTCCCCCGGTCAATTTGCTCGGATCCCTCTCGAACCAAAAACTTTACTCTTTCTATTTCAGCTTGGAATCGAGCCTGATAATCCTGCAATAACCGTATACCTTCACGAACGGCCTCGCTCGCGGTTTGGTAACGACCGGATTCCACGCAATCCGCAAGGAAACTAGCCTGCTGCGGCGTGAATGAAATGCTGATGTTGTGACGCTTCGCCATCATGACCTCGTGTAGGACTTTGTAGCACAGAATCCCACCGAGAGGGGATTTCACAACAAAATCAAATCCGTTCTATACCAAAGTTATCCCAGGTTATCGTTTTTTGGTAATTTAGGATAACTTTGGTATAAACCCTACATGGACCCTGTTCGAAACCCCTTCGCACCCGGCGCTGGAACACCTCCTCCAGAGTTGGTAGGCAGAGACAATCTAATCGAAGATTCAAGGATTGCTCTCGCTCGAATCCGCGCAGGAAAACACGCTAAAAGCTTAATTTTATTGGGTTTACGCGGGGTGGGTAAAACGGTGCTATTGGATCGAATGCGAGACCTCGCCGAGGGGGACGGCATCCAAACGGTCCGCACTGAAGCCCCTGAGGGTCGATCCTTGCCAGCTATGCTCGCGCCCGAGTTACGGGTAGGCCTGCTCAGGCTTTCGCGGACTGCCAAGGCGTCGAAATTGGCGAAAAGAGCGTTGCAGGCTTTGGCCGGTTTCGCGAAGGCACTGAAGGTGAAATACTCTGACATCGAAGTTGGCTTCGATTTTGACCCCGAGCCCGGTTTAGCCGACAACGGCGACTTGGAATACGACCTCAAGGCGCTGTTGGAAAGTGTAGGTGCAGCGGCGAAAGCTGGCGGCACCGCGTTGGCGTTGTTTGTTGATGAACTCCAGTATGTCCCTGAGGACCAAATGGCAGCATTGATCACAGCCCTCCACGGCACGGCTCAGCGCCAAATGCCGGTAGTTTTGGTCGGCGCCGGCTTGCCGCAATTGCCGGGTCAAATGGGTAAAGCTAAGTCATATGCGGAACGTCTTTTTGAATTTAAGGTAGTCAAGCCATTGCCAGCAGAAGCCGCCGAAAAGGCGATAAGGAATCCGCTTGCGAATGAAGGTATTGAGATCCAAAACGACGCCCTTGCGGAAATAGTCGACCGCACTCAAGGCTACCCATACTTTTTGCAGGAATGGGGCTCTCATGCTTGGGACGCAGCAACCGAATCACCCATAACTTTAAGCGATGTCCAAGCAGCTTCGAAGTCAGCGATTGCCGCACTAGACGAAAGTTTCTTCCGCGTGCGTTTTGATCGCTTGACCCCATCCGAAAAGCGCTACCTAAGAGCAATGGCGGAGCTAGGCCCCGGTCCACACCGATCGGGCGACGTCGCGATGGGGTTAAAACGTGAAGTTTCCTCTCTTGCCCCGACGCGTAGCAAACTCATTCACAAAGGCATGATCTGGAGCCCGAATCACGGCGATACTGCATTTTCAGTGCCACTGTTTGACGAGTTCATGCGCCGCACGATTCCGGATATCACGGACCTTTGAAAACAACTCCAGTTTTTCGACGTCAATTGTTTATCCCTAAGGATGGGTTGCTAAGGATAGGTGGCTAAGGTCGAAAAATAGACGTCGTCCAGGTTTGCTTCGGCCGGTTCAAATCCAGCTGGAGCTTGATTCGCCATCGCATGCAATAAGACCTTGCCCGAGCGCAGTTTGGTGGAAATGATGTGATGCTGTTGTTTTAGTTTTGGTAATTCCGCGCGCTCACAAGTGCGCCACCATATTTGACCCGCCAACTGCTGAATGCACTCTTCGGGGCGGCCGCGTAGCAACACTTTGCCTTGATGGAGTATGGCCATGTTGGGGCACAACTCCCGCACGTCTTCCACCATGTGGGTGGAGAATATTACTGCAACTTGCTCCCCTACCTCGCAAATCAAATCCAAGAAACGCTGACGTTCAGCAGGATCCAAACCCGCGGTTGGTTCATCAACGATGAGCAACCTTGGATTTCCTAATAACGCTTGAGCCACACCAAAACGTTGCCGCATGCCGCCAGAGAATCCAGACACTGCTTTGCGTCGGTGGTCCCATAAATTGGTTTGAAGCAACAAAGCATGCACACAATCGCGACGTACTCCGCGCTTCACCAAGCCTTTGAGAATGGCCAAATGATTCAGCAAGGTTTCCGCTCCTACATTTGGATAAACGCCAAACTCTTGCGGCAAATAACCCATGATTTGGCGCGCTTCGTGAGGCTGCGCCAGCACGTCAATTCCTTCAAAATAAATGCTCCCAGAATCCGGCCGCTGCAGAGTGGCGACAGTTCGCATCAGGCTCGATTTGCCTGCACCGTTTGGACCGAGTAGGCCGAATAAGCCTTTGGGAATTTCTAAATCGACCTGATCCAAGGCGCGAGTGCCGTTGCCGTAGGTTTTACTCAGACCTTTGATGCTCAGCATGCTCATGAATCGATCTCCGTTACGTTTCGTTCTTTGTCTCGCATATTGCGTTCCATGTGCAACATGCGCGGGTCTATTTGCACTCTAATCGGCTACTGGGGACATAAGTTTCCCAATTGCACTCGCCCAGCAGGCACTCCTG
>JACKQG010000576.1_pt1 | contig 53267 bp, 65 predicted proteins | sample 8237621 | NCBI WGS metagenome assembly JACKQG01 (sample SAMN15677084, study PRJNA649215) | marine metagenome | biome: marine; feature: Black Sea; material: saline water; isolation source: suspended particulate matter (SPM) from the Black Sea western gyre | collected 2013-06-09/2013-06-10 | depth... | reverse complement strand
ATGAGATTGGTGAAAGATAAGACTTTCCACCTAAATCATAATGAAAGAATAATTCAATAAATGGTGTTTCTGAATTTAGTCTGTATGGAAGAATTCTGATTTGAGTTTTTCCAGGTTGAGGTTTCCACAAGTTTGTAGTTCTTGTGTTTGAAGTTTGTAACTGATTTAATCGTTTACGTATTGCATCAATATCCATTTGTTTTCTCCTATTGTATTATTTATTATTTGTTATTTAGTAATGGTCGTAACCATTCATACTCATACTAATATATATCAAGTTATTCAATAAAAACTCAATATATTTTTGTTATTTACTCTGTTGTTGTAACATTTTTTGCTACTTCGCCTTTTTGACCATCACCAATCTCAAACGATACTTTCTGACCTTCTTCTAAGGTTCTAAAACCATCAGTTTTGATTTCGGAAAAATGGACAAAATAATCTTTGGCGTTGTCTGTTGCTGTATCGGATATAAAACCATATCCTTTTTTAGCATCAAACCATTTTACTTTACCTGTATTCATTCTGTATTTCCTGCTTGTTATTAAAAAATTTACTTATTTGTCTTATTGACAACTATATATATACTCCAAATTTACCAAAATCGTTTTTTTTTATTTTTTATTGTGAATTAAATCTAATGCCAATGAATGTGAAAATCTACCCGCTTTTGGTCCTCCATTTACCTTACCATCACTTTCACCTGGAACTTTTACCCATAGAAACGCATCCACTAATTCATTTCCTGTATTTGTAGTTGGAAAGTTTCCTATTGAACGTCCATATGGATTAAAGTGTTCTCTAACTGCACCGTTTCCATTACGTGAAGTATCTATAATGAAATGTTTATCCTTTAACCCTTTACTTATAGACTTTCCATATTTAAGACAGGTTGAGGTTGCATAATAATTACTGACGTTTATACTGAATCCTCTTATCTTATTTATATCACACATTCTCAAATATGATATTGATTTTGAAATTGAAAGCCAACCTGGATTTCCTATGTCTAAATATACTACTGCGTTTGTTTTACTCAATAACTCTACTGATTTTTTTACTAATTTTAATCTCTGTAATCCATCGTGTAATCCCATATCGTCCATGTGTGGAATACAGTCTGGTTCATATATAACTATTGGTTCTTTATCACCGAGTGCATCACAGAATTCAGCTATAAAATTTAAGTATTCTTTATCACTTTCTGCGCCACCCTTTGAATGGTGTCCTAAATCTCTATTTGGTATTGAATATATTACCAAGACTGGTAAATATGGATTTGACCGTTCTAACAGTCGTGTTATGGAACTTTTAGTTTTTCGTATGGTTCGTTTTGGACCAACTCCAAACCAAAAGGCTGTTGGTTCTCGTGTTATTTCTTTTATTTGTGGATGTTTTTTACAAACTTCTTTTCGATTATTCCAATCTGGATAATAAAACCTATAATTCATCTTTTAATTTTTGATCATTCTCCCAAGTATCAACATTTACGATAGTATAAATTCGTGTATGAATTTTATTTAATCCCTCATCATTTACTAATAACAACTGATTTTGGTATTCATCCCAAGGTACAGGAAATGTCTTATCCAATACACCATTATTCTTTTCTCTGATAATCTCATTTAACGAATTAATAGTATAAAGTGTATTAGTCTGTTTCTTTCGGTGTAATGCTATCGTATCAACACCTTCTATAAAATTATCTTCGTTTTGTGGTATATTATAAGTACAAATTAATTGATGATGATCATCCTCATTACTGAACACATAAATCTTATTAAAAACTATATCGTGGCACTCAATGATAAGCCCTATTGTGTCGTAGAGTCTATTTCTTTTTGTGAATGTACAGAGTAGTTGTGTTCTCATCTAAACTTCCTGACCTAATGTATTATAGAATTCTTGTCTATAATAACGATACTCCTGTTCATCTCTTTTCTTTTCGTAATCTTTATATGCCTTTGACCTTTGACCTGCTTTGGTAACTTTACCATTTTTTCCAACTGGTAATTTCTTATCTGTATAAATTGGATTACCAGATTCATCCTCACCAGTTTTGACTTTTTCCGTAGTTGGTGGTGGATTATCTACATTCCATTGTTTCATTTGTGAGTCAACTTTCTTTTTCATCTGAACACCAGTAGTCTTTCCATCAGATGATAATTTTTTAACCTTTTCTTTCGCCCTATCAAGTCTTTGTTTTTCAGGTGAATCTACAATTCCTTTTCTGTGATTATCCAATGCCTCATCTACTATTTCATTAGTAGCTTTGTCATCTTTAAGTCTTGTAACTAATCCCTTAGATACAATTGCATCTACCAAACCTTGTTTCCCTTTACCTCTACCACCACTACCTCGTGCGGCTTTATATTTTTTTGCTGCATCTTTATATGATTTGACTGATTTATCTTGTTTTACTTCACCCGTATCTTCATCAACATAAAGTCCCCAAGTTTCAGGCTTATCTTCTAATGGTCTTATAGCATTTCCACCCTCACCTCTTGCGTAAGTAAGTTCTACCTTTTCACCATTATCTAATGTTACTTCTTTTTTCTGAGTTCCATATCTTGATATCTGCTCACCTTCTGAAACTGTTTCATTATACGCATAAATAAAAGCATCCACTTCATCTTTGTTCATTTTATTTAATTGTTCTTCAGTTGGATGGGCTGCTCCACTTGCAAATCGTGATCTCCAAAATTCTCTCTGTTCCTTCTTTTTATAATTCTTAAATTTATTTTCAGCTTCTTTTGATTCCCATTCTTCGTCTGTCATATTCAATATTTCTTCTAAATCTGCTTGAATTGCTGGATTTTCTTTTGAAGATTTAAACTGATTAATATTCGTCTTAGTAAACATCCAATTACCAGGTTCATCTTTTCCACCATTATCTAATGATACTATATGGTCTAATTGCATATCTTGTAATGGAACAACTTCTTTTGTTATAGGACATACCCCACCAGTTTCTAAATAGGCCTTTAAAACATTTTGATATCTAACTCCTTTTTTTGATTTACCAGCATATGGATGTGGTTGACCTGATTTCGAATGTCCTTCTGGATATACCATATCATCAGGATAATTACCTGTTACTGCATTATCAGGTGGGCCTCCTTTTGTTGATACTGAATTATATAATTTTGTAAACTCTGGACAATTCTTTTTTCCTTGATGTACACCACGAGTAGAAACCTTACCGCTCTTTCCACACAATTCTTCTCTTAGGTCGTCATCCAACTTATTTATTGTTTGATTGTTTACTGGACCGTGTTCATTTATTAAATCTTGTCTCCGCTGTTTTTCTTCTTTAACCCAAGCATCAAATCCTTCAGGTGTATTAATTGTTTCTAAGTAATCAGAATACTTTCGTGCATCTTCCTCATCCAACGAACTACTACCAGCCTCATCTGTAATAGATTTTTCTCTTGAAATAAGATCAACCATCGTTTCCATCCGTTTGGCCTTTGATGACTCTTTAGATGATTGTTCTTTTGTTGGTTGTGTTACATTAGCACTTTCACTTTCACCTTGACTTTTACCTGATTTTTGTGATTGTTTTTGTTTCTCTTTTTCTTTTTTAGCTTGAACCGCCTTTTTTGAACCAGGATGTTTTTTAATATAATCTGCCTGTTCTGGTGGTGTTAACTTTGACCACCAATCTTCTTTTTTAGCTTCTCTTAAATTACCAATAAACTCATTCGTGGCATTCTCATCCCAACCGAACTTGATTAGTGATTCTCTTAAAAGAGCAAGATGACTTGGATTAGTAAAATCTGGTGCACCATTGCCGCATCTGTGTGAAAAATCTTTTATTATTTTATTCCAATTTTGTTTCATAACTTCTCCGTTATATCCTTCATTTCATTATAGTTTAATCCCTTACTTACCTTGGTAGGAAATAACCCGTCATTCTCAATAATAGTTTTAGCTTCTTTCAAAAACTCTATTCCATCATCTATACAATAGTCAAATAAAAAACTATCGTATGAGTATAATATCAACTTACTTTTATACCCTTTCATAAATGGAATAAGATTTGTTAGCATCCTACTATTATATTCTGTTTCTAAATTCTGTATGGTATAATTAAACAGTTTATTCCTATTCATATCAGATAAATTTTTGCTATATATCTTCTTACTATAAATATAAGATTCTATAAAAGTTGAACTTTTATACTCTTTCCACATTTCATTTATAAAATCAGTAACTAACTTAAAGAATGGATTTGATTCTATAACCTCTATTGGTGTGTGTCCATATAAGTATTGAAAAGTTAAAATTTTACTCTCTTCTCTATCAACTCCATAATATTTTCCTAAATGTTCATATACATCACCGCTGAATTTATATCCGACTATATCTGCAATTATAGATGGATGGTATGCTGAATAATCATATTCTACCAATATACCATTTTGGAATCTACTGGTAAATGGTTCTCGTGATCCGTCTGATTTGTTTAATGCTGCAAAATTAATTCCACCGAATCTGTTAGATGGTCTACCCGTTGAAGTATATGGATTGTATTCACTATAAACAATTTCACCATTTCTGTATAATCCTGATGATTCTATAAATGTGAGATTGTCTATAAGGTCATCATTATAATTTTTGTTTATTATATTACCCCTATATGATGATTCCAACTTGTTTACTAACTCTCTACAATACCCCAAATGCTGAAGAATAGGGATAATCCTGTTGATGTTTTTGTGTTTATAGTATTTTCTGTGGAAGTAATCGTGGGAAGGTGTAGTAATTTCAGTAATATCTAAAGGGATATTATTACTCATATAATAATTCATATTCAAGTCTACCACGTTTTTTAAAGGCAAAATATGGTTCAACTCTTTCTTATTATATGTGTATTTTACTGTATCTGTGTTTAATTGAGTGAGTAAAGATTTATCAAGATTGACTGCCTCACTATGATCAAATGGAAGAATGTAATCGTCATCTTCAATTTTTATGTATAAGAGGCATAATGAATTATCAAGTGGATGATTATTTACATCATCTAATACTGGTATTATTATACAACTTGACTTCTCATATTTTTCTATAAACCTACTAAACTCATTTTGAGTTTCTATTATAACCATTTTTTCTAATTCTACGTCTAACTATTCTATGTCGCCAATAACCAAGTGTCCACCCAATAAGTAGTAAAAGTGCAATTGAAAATCCTATAAAATTAAATTGCTCTGCTTCCAATACTTTCCACATAAATAATACTGCTGTGATGAACTGGATATAAAATTGTGCTAAGTCTAATTTTCGTAGTTTATGTTTCATTCCAATATACCTCTGACCAGATTTTCATTGTTTCGGGATAAATATCCATCATCAAGTCTTTCATTACTTTTGCATATTCTCTAATTTCCCATTGGGCGTGATCGTGGTCTCTTAATTCTATAAAATTCATTATTGCCTGGAATGAGGCTGTCCAATATACTTCTGTGTATTGTGATAGTGGCATTATTATTCGTGCCTGTTCTCTGGCAACTCCACTCTGTAACATTGAATCATATACTTGTTCTACTTTTCGTAACAAATCCCCATACAGATTACTCATTCGTTTCTGTTGTAAATCATCTAATTCACCATCACTTGCTTGTTTATTATCGGTTGATTGTGCTCTCCATACTTCTGGAATATAGTAATCATCTATTTCAGTGTAACGACCTGATATTTCGTTCCAAGCGTGATCTTTGGTTGCGCTATTAGAAGTGGTTTCAATTCCCACGACGTGCTTATATGCCTGCCTCATAACCATCTCCGGGGCTTTAATATGAAATTGTACTTGCATGTGTCTAAATGGACTGAAGTGTTTATTCTTTGCTAAGTATCTAACTAACCGCTCATCACTCTTATCCCAAGTTTCTTTTCTATTGCCGAATGATACTCTTGCGGAATTGACCACTGTTAAATCATTTCCTAATGTGTCTATAACTTCTATAAAACCTTTATCTAATACTTTCATCATTCTCCTTAATTTTTGTTCCACTTATTTACCATCGACCTATAAACATTGAGTATTTCATCTATGCAATCCTCTATTGTTAATTTTCCTGTATCCAAATCTAAAAAATTATCTACTGGTTCAATATAACTATTAACAAAATAATCTTCCCTGCCTCGTATTTCATCGGTGTGTAAATATATTTCCAATACATTGGTTTTAGATTTTAATTCTTCTCGTTGTGTTCTGTATGGCGATACTAACGATACTACTGGAATAAAACCTTTACTTTCCATGAATAGTGCTAAACTCTGTGCAAGTTTTATATTAGTAACCCTACCCATATAACTATAATCTTTATTGTCCATTAAATCACGCAAATCATCTCCGTCTATATGCACTAAATTTGGAAGTTCTGTGTGTGAAATGAATTCTTTTGCTAATGTTGTTTTACCGGAGCCTGGTTGACCGGTGAACCATATTATCATAATCTATAACCTTTATTTATTAATATATATTATTTTATTTTCCCAAAAAGTTTTTTTTCTTTTTCTTTTTGCCTCGTTTTTTAGGACCGTTAAACTTTTTCTTCGGTAATAAAGTTTTAAGTTTATTAAGTTTTTCGTCAGTGGGTAATTCGTCTCCATCAATATAACCCTCACTTGGATTTAATGCAAACTCTAATGATTTAAATCCGTTTTCTACAACTCTATTTATTTCATCTATATTTTTGTTTATCATCATTTGTCTATTAATATCTAAACTCCAGTCCATTTTAATTTTTTTATAAAACGGTGTTTTTTTATTAAAGTCAGATTTAGAAATTTCAAATATTGGAGAATTTATACTATTTCCTTGTTGCACAAAATACCTATTCATTATACCAACCTTGCGATTTTTGTTGGTTACTTTAAATTTTGATTTATTCAAATATGTCATGGATTTTGAGTTTCCGGTTAATTCAATATATTTTCCAAATGGTGTAGATCCTTGTTTTCTATATATAACCAATGAAGTTTCATCGTGTTGATTTCCAGTCATATAAACTTCAGTCTTACCTATCCGTGAATAATGTATATGATACTCCTTACCTACTGGAACTGTTCCACCGTCATCATATTGAAAATCACCATAATTTTTTACTGTACCAGCATTATTTAATATCCTATCAATATGTTCTTCAGATATAATATTATTTAAATCATATAATTTACCCAATCTATTATTTTTCACTTTTTGATTTTGGAATTTTTTAGAATTATTTTTTCTTTTAATATTCATAATTAACCAGTCATTCCCACGAAACCGTCAAGTTCGTCCATCATTATTTTCGTTTCTTCTTCTGTTAATGGGCCATCTTCTAACTTCCTACCAAATTGAGATCTTTTCATTTTATCTTCAAGTTCCTTTGCCCTAAGTTCTTTATCTTTAATTATTTTATCTTTAATTATTTTATCCATAGCAACTCTAATTTGACCTTTTATTGTAGTAGTCCAGCCACCAGAATTTACTGAATTATCTACATTTATTGCTTGAAAAACACAATATTTTTTATATCTATCTGGAATGTAATCTACATGAAATGCATTTCCAGGAAGTATTCCACCTACCCCATCTACTTCTATTTCTAATTCTATTGGGATCATTGGATCTTTAAGTGCTGCCAATCTATCTTCTTCACTAACACCAACTGTTATATTTCCGTTTATTTTATCTACCATAGTTCTTCTAAATAATATATTTTTATCTGGTTCATTCCATAAATCACCATTTTGATCATATAGTGAATAACCAGGATTAAAACCATAGTTCCCTTCTTTGGCATCATTAAATTTATCGATTGCCTCTTTACGTCTTGCATCAGATTTTTGTTTTTGTAATTTTAACTCATTTATCCGTTTTTCATCTTCTGGAGTTTTACCTTTCTTTGGAGCATCTTCATACATCTTTATAATATCTGCTAGAGAAACATTTTTAAATTGTATACCATCTTTTGTATTAAACGATTTTTCAGATGGTATATTAGTTTTTTTATCTTCATCACTTGTAAAAAATTCACCATTTAAATCACCGTATGGGTTATTGCTACCAAGAACCTTTCCACCACCCAATCGTGTTGACATTTTAGCTGCCTGTTGTGATTTATCAATTCCACTTCCACCTGTAACTTCTGCAATAGCCTGTTCTTCTTGGTTTGCCCCATCAGCTTCAGTCCCTTTAGCTGCTGTACTTGCATACATAGCAGATACTGCCATTGCATCTGGAACCTTTGAACTCAATGTTTGAGATTTTACTATACTTTGTTCACTCCAAGACGGAAATGTATATAATAAACTATCTGGGTTTTTCTTGTCCGTTTGGTTTTCTCTATTTTCTAATAAATGAGATGCAGTATAATTTGTTTTATTCACGTCTACTACTTTAACATTTCCATCTATATTTAAATCAGCAACCAATTCAAATTTCCAAAATCCATCTACATCTTTATTTAATTCATCAAATAATATAGTCATTCCCTCATTTAATGTATTTGCATCTGAAAATGCAGTTTCTATTAATTCATATGAAAGTAAAATATTTCTTAAATATCCACCTTTGTTTTTATCTGTACCATCAACTGAAAATCTTCTATATGCACTGTCATCTTGGACATACCCTGATATTGATTTCATCAATTCTTCATCATTATTGGTCAATCCCTCGTGTTCATATCCAGTACCTATATTATACGGAAATTGGCCTGGTAATATCCATCGTTTAGCACTTGTAGTTAATAAATCATTATGATTTCGTATCACAACAGAACGAAACTTTGCTTCATGTATGTGATTAGTACCATCCCCATTATTCTTTTCAAATGCAAATTTTGGTTTTGTTGATAATACAGGTTCTATACTTCTAAACGAAGATATTATTTTTGATATTTTTTCTTTATCTTCTCCGGATTCACTGTACCTACCAATAAATTTACTCAAAATGTTATCTTCAAAAAATCCCCATGATATGTAAGGACCACCTTCTTTATCACTCCACCAACCGAAATTATCATGTGAAACTATTAAAACTCCAGGAGGTTGTGTCGGTTCTTCACCACCAGGTTTCCACTCTTCATATGAATTCAAATCAAATGGCTCTTTATTTTCTACTGATTCGCCGAACGTATGATCGACTTCACCCATTGACCATAGTGACTCTTTTAATGACTTAATAAATTCAGGTAAACTTGGGTTTGCATATTTTTCATCCTCGTTATCACTCCCGCCTCCACTTGGTCGTTGATGTCCTGATATTGTAGATTTTAACATATTAACACCACGAGATACTATTGTAGTTGTACAGTCAAATCCACCGTCATCACGTAAAGACCAATTCCAATTTGAAATTATACCAGCCATTGCATCATAATTACCAGCATGTTCTATAACTCTATTTTGTAAGATAGAATATGCTTTACCACTATCCATATCTTCTTCTGATATTACATCTAATTGTTTTACCGATGGAATAGGCCACCCCCATTCAAGTAAAACTCCTTTGCCGTGAGCCATAAAATGTGGAGTAAATTTTTCTAAATCTTCAAATGTCCAACAGGTCCAATTTATTGTTGCTTCTCTAATTGCAGATAATCCACCTTTATAGTTAATACTTATATCCTTAATTCCAGCAATTGGTCGTTTTAGTGTATCAGTCTTAGATTCATATATATCGTTAAAACCACTAAACATTTTACCATCGTTAAGCTCTCCTCCAAGTATTGTTACTGTATCCAATCCTCCCTTTTCTTCACTATTATCTACTGGTGAATAAACCTTCACCCAAACTGCTTTAGAATATGTACTTTGTAATGCACTAAGTGGCTGTAGTCCAGTAAAATCACGACTTACTACCTTAGATTTAGCATCTAACGTGGTTCTTATATTTTTATGTATTTCACCTAATTGAATCATAACCGTTATATATCTTCATTTATTGATCTCAAATCACTTATTATTTGTGGAACATTTCCTGGTATTCTTAATTTTTCATCTGGTTTTAATGAAAATGAACCATCACGAATACTGTTTGCCTTTGCAATAATCCACCATAAAGTTGTATCCCCATAATATCTATATGCTACATTTTCTAATCTATCACCGTCTATTGGATACACAAATTTATCACCATCATTTATTTTTATTTCTGGATATAATGTGGTTTTTAATACTCTATTACCAGTATCTTTATCTATTTTTATTCCTGTAAATTTATATCTACTCATAGTTATTCACTAAATAATCCTGTTAACTGATCTCTTGTTTCCAATTGTGGATTTTTATTTCCATTATATGGCTTTAACCATCCTAAATCATAATGTTTTCCCTGTGATGCTAACGTGTGTTGCCCAATATGAGTAAATTCACAACTAACATTAAGTGCTTTAGGCAATTGAAATCCATCTTCTATTTCCCAAGTGGCCTGATCTTCAACTGTAATACTTAAACTACTTAAAAATCCAGGAACTGAATTATACATATCACCTATTGTTAAATTAATAAATGGAGCTTCCATTCTGTTAGACGGTCCTATAGATTTCCAAGTTGGATATGTAAGACCTACAAGATAATTCATTTTTTCCCATAATATAGGTAATTCTTGCTTACTACTTGGAACAACCATAAATTCAAAACTCATTGACCTTTCAACTCCTTGATAAACATGAACACTATCTGGTCTACCAATATATCTTTCAGATGACCATTCAGGAGAAAGTGCTTCACTTATTCCACTCAAAAATGCTCTAAATATAATATTTTTTGAATTTACTATATCAAAAAATTTAAATTTTATATAATCATCAGGATAAAAATTCTCATCCCCTTCTCCATACTTAATCATATTAACAAAATCAGGTTCTCCGATGCCAGTACCATGACCATAGTTATATTTCTCATCAGTTATAGTTTTCTTTACTAATCCTAGATCATCGCCTTCGGGTATTTTATATTGTTTTTCTGGAGGTACTGCTTCATATTTTGCTTGACCAGGATATTGTCCTGCTTTATCATTTTTTACTTTTTTTGTATCATATCTTTCACTTGTAATGTCTTTAGTTGGAATATCACCATAAGCCAATGTTTTATATCTATCAAGTATATTTCCTGTTTTATTTGATTCAAGTGTCCTATCTTGAATACCCTGTACTATTTGTGATACTACTTTATTATCACCTAATGTAAGAGTATCTGTATCAGAATTTAGTGTAGATAATCTCTTAACTGCCTGTGGCATATTATTATCATTTACTGAGAATCTACCTTTATCTACTATTCTATCAGTATATCCTCCCTCACTATTTACCGGACCTTTTATACTCTCTTGATATGATTTTTCCCCAAATCCTTTTCTTTTATAATCGGCTCCAGTTTTTGTAGATATTTTATCATCTGGACCATATAAATTGCCTGATAGACTTATAGGTTTTTTTGATTCATCAACAAATCCCAACGATTGCCCTTCTGAACCCAAATTACCACTTGATTGTTCATTAAGAAGTGGAAAATTTTGAAGTTTTATTGAGTTTTTGAGAGTTTCACCACCTTCTACTTTAAATCTATCACTACTATTTGGATGTGCCGTTTTTATAAGTACAATTGGATCTCCATTTTCATCAATTTGTAATCTTGTTTTCTTTAAAAGATCATTACCCAGCGTTTCCTGACTGCTAATTTGAATTGATGTTGAGTTATCTTCACCTGTTGTTTTACTATATGGTTTACCAGGACTGTATTCATCATTAACCCAATAAGATCTCTCTCCAGATTCTCCTTTTATTGTTGTACCAAATGGTGCCTTTTCTATTGTAGGAATAGAATACTTATCAATTAAATCTAAATTTTTACTGCTATCTTCTTGCTGTTTATCTGTCCATTCTATCTTACCACTTGCAGGTAAATATATATTTTTATCTTTGTAAATGTTTGTACCATCATGAATTTTTTCATGAGAAGGAATAGTTGATGTATATGTTACGTTATCACCCGTTGTTCTTTCGTGGTCAAATTTGGATATACTTTCTCCCATTTCCTTACTTGCATCTATTTTATCCTTTATGATCCAAGAACCTGCTTCTGGAACTGTTTGTGGTATTATTGGAGTTCCATGTGATATTGCATATTCTCCGTTTAATTCATAATGATTAGTACCAGGATGTGGAAATTTACCTTTTGTTATACTTAATATATTTTTAGAAAGTGACTCTATAGTTCCATCATCATCATCAAATTTAATCTCTGGAATTGCTGGAAATGAACCAGGTTTACCACCCGCAGTTGGCACCATTCCTAATTGGTGAGCAATGGTAGTTCTCATTCCTTTTTGAATAAGTGTCCAACCCTTACCAGTTTCAATTGCGCCGGCATATGCACCAAGAATTGTAAACCCAGCTGGACCAAATGGTGAAGTTTCATATGTTTTACCACCTAAATGTCTATCTATATGAATGGTTGGTGCAATAGAACCAAGTGATAATGGATTCCAAATTCTTGTATCCCCTCGTGGATTTAATAACTGAAGTCCTGCTTGTTTTAATCCAAACATTATACCTCGTGGAGTAATTGCAAATTTTCCAAGTCTAATAACATCAGCTGCTGTTCTTGTAATTGAAGTGACTAATCCACCCCTTACTATTCCAGCATCTATTGCTCCTAATCCACCTGGTCCCCATCTATCACCAATATCTTTAAGAATAAATGGTTGGTCAAATCCTATAACATTATTATCTCTTGCTGGAAACTTTTTTGTATCCAACATATCAGTTTTCATTAAATAATCATCGTTTGATACAAAATGACTTTGAGTATTAAAAAATGAAACATCACTATTATTACCAGCTCCAGTAAATAATATCTTATCACCTGTAATCGTATATCCTCTCACATCAAATGATTGTGGTGTATCATTTGGATATACACCAAATCCAACTTTATCATCTTTTATTGAATGATCATCTGGATGCACCGTACTACCATGCCGGCCTTCTATTTGACTGTTGTTTGTGCCAGCATTATCATAATCTGTATATTTGAAATTGGATAAGTCTGTTAATAAATCTTTAAGTGCCATTATACTATAGCTCCTGCAAATGTTCCTGTATTCTTTTTAATTCCTATTAGATTTTCTGCCATTACACCACTCTCACCCATTAGTTCAATTAAATTATCTAATTTTGCATTAGTTTCAGTAAGTTTAATCTCTACTGGATTTCCTTCCTCTTTTGATACTGTCTTTTCTTCTCCACCACCAAGTGAAACTCCACCAAGTAATCCCATTTTATTCAATACAAATAATACAGGAAGTGCTGGTATTAATGCAAGTGCTCCAATTGCCATAAGTCCTAATCCAGTTCCCAATGATGCTAGTCCTATTCCAAGTTTAAATAAATTTGCAAATGGTATTGCCGATAATCTAATCACATTAGTAGTTATTCCATCCATTATATCTACTATTGCAGCCCCTACATCTTTTATAATACTTCCAACACCTTCCATAAATGCTTTAATTGCTGGTGCTGCTTTTCCTAATCCTTCCCCTAATAATTTAAATCCATATCCAAGACCAATAACTGCCAATGTAATTGCAGCTAGTCCTATAAGTGTGGCTGGGTTTGCAAGAGTTGCTACTGATTTTCCAAATGCTGAAATACCCTTTCCTGTTGATTTTAAGCCTTTACCAAGTACACCACCTGCACCCTTTTTACTACTCATACCACTTCCCGTTGCCTTTTCGGTAATACCACCACCACCCATTCCCATAAGTCTCTCTTTTAGACCCATGGCCATATTTTTAGCACCTTTCATCATTCCACCAGTCATTTCTTTACCAGCTAACTTTGATTTCATCCATATAGCAGTCATCAAACCTAAAATTACTCCAAGGAACGCACTAAGTTTGGGAAAATGTTTATTTAACTTGTTAAATCCCATTCCTAACAGTGTTATTGCTGATACTGCCGCTGTTATTGGCCAGAACACTACCAATAATGCTGCTGCTATTCCAGCAACTATTGGTAATAAAGCTTTGCTAATACTTAAAAATCCAGCCCACGCCTTTCCAATTATTTCCATAACTTTTGCTATCATATCTCGGTGAGCCTTTTCTCCTTCAGTCAGATTATTTAATTTATCTTGATTAGTAACCATCTTACTTAATTCAGATACACTAACACCAAAAGCGGCGGCTAATGATTTTCTCTGTACGACATTTAGTCTTTCATAATCAGCTGCACTACCAATTTGTTTTGTAATCTCTTTCTGCATTCCTTCTAAATCACCATTTAACGCTAACTCCCGTGCTTTGTCTGTATTTATATTACGACCAATTAACATACTGGCTTCCATTTGTGCATTTATAGATGATTCAAAGTCTAATAAACTATCTGCTATCTTTTCAACAGCTCCCATATCTAATCCAAGTTTTCTTGCTGCTATAGCAGCCTTAAATATATTTTCACCACCATCTTTTGCAAATCCAGCAAATGCTTCACTTGCTCCAGCAACATCATTCATAATTGCGGCCGGTGCTACACCATTTGCTCTGGCTAATAGTGCTACGGATTCCATTTGTGAAGTGGCAGTGTCGAAACTTGATGCTCCAACTGCCATCATTTGTGTTGCTAACACACCTGTATTTTCACCACTAATACCATATAGTGCACTTAATTGAGTCATTGCAGAAATATTTTCATGAGTAGCTGATGCCATTCCACCCATATTATCTCGAATACTATCTGATATTCCCTTTACATCTTCAGCACTAACTCCTAATAAAGAAAATTCTAATGCCGTAGTATTTATTGAACTTTGTAATTTTCCTGCTTCAGCTACTGTTAATCCTAATTCTTTTCTGGTATCTAACATTCCACCATAAAATATATCAACAATTTTTTTCACTGCAATCAGAGCGGCAGCTACAAGTAATATAGGACCTAACATACCACCAAGAAGTGCATTTGTTGCCTTAAATCCATCAACTAAACCTTCAACTGCCTTTACACCTTGAATTCCTATATTTTTCAAAGCCATTTGCATAGTCATTGGATTGGTGGGATCAAATGCTGCTGCTAATGATTTTCTTGACATCTTACCAAAATTATCCACAACATCAGTTAACTTCATATGCTCAGAAATAAATCCACCAAATGGCATACCTTCTATTATACTCTTGAGTTTTTCAAATGGTGCAGTAAGTTCTGTTGCAGCAATTTTTGTTAATTTATCAACACGTGTTAGTGCTTTTTCTTTGCTTGTTAATCCGTCAATAACATCGTCTAAAACTTTTAATTCTGCCTTTAAACTATCTTTTAATCCCTGATCCTTAACCGTGTGTATCATTGATTCTATTACTTCTCTTTCAGTTGCCGCTTTGTCACCCAAATCTTGAATTTCACTTTTCATCATACTTAAATCAAATGCATTAGTTCCAATATCATCATAATTCTTTGCCATCTGTAATGATAAATCGGTTGCCTTGTCTTGCATATCACCGATACCTTCAAAATGACCACCTACTTCTGCTAACTTGAGAGATGTCATACCATAATGTTTACTCGCTATATCACCGCCAGAAGTCATATTATTTTGAAGTGATACTGCCTTTTTTAGATTTTCACCTGCTTTATTTCCTAAACTTTCAACGGTTTGTGCATAACTTGCTTGTTTTTTTGCTTGTTTGGTTAAAATTACATTTAAACTACGAATTTCAAGAGCTCTTTTATATTGTCTGTCTTGAATATCAGCATGTTTATCTCTAATATCTTTACCTTTATTAAATTCTTTATTTACCTGTACTAATTGAGTTCTCAATTTTTTCATTTCGGTATTGGCAGCTTTATATTCTGTAGAACCTCGTTCTAATCCTTTAAGATATTTTGCCTGCTCTTTTATAAGCTCCTTAATAAGCTTAAGATTTTCTCTATTAGTTTTTAATGAATCTGCCATTTTTTAAAATTAGTAGTTTAATTTTTTATCTAATTTGGATGCTCTTTTCAATGATTTATTCAGGTTTTTAAATGCCTTGTCAGCCTCTTTACTTGCCTTTTTTACATCATCAGGAATCCCCATCTTTTCTATTGCACTCAGTTTATTATTGAAAATATGCAATACTATTTTTTTGGCTATTTTATCAATGAGCCCCTCTTGTATTTGTTCTTCTGTTAATTTTTTCTTATTGGACGAAGCCATAATTTTCTCCTACTTGTGTTAATGATTTTAAGTCGTTATGACTGAATAGTATAACTCAATAATAAATATCAAGTATATGAAAAAATACTAACCTCTTGGTATTCCCGGACGGGATATTTTACCAGATTTTTTTGACGATTTATCGTATTCCTTTTTTTCTTCTTTATAGAATTCTGACGCTGATTGAATGTAGAATCGGCGCAGATAAGTAGGCATATTATATACCTCTGTAAAGTTAAATCCTCCTTTCCCATGGAAGCATAGGGAGAAGATTTGTGAGTGGATTGCAGGCTTATCTTCTGCCCGCAGGCCAAAAAAACTCAACGTCTAAAGGGATGTCCATTTCTGTATCTTCACCAGTTGTTTCACTAATAAAGGTAAAGGACATATCGACATCAGGGGTGATCTTAATAAGATACTCTCTAAATGCAAATGAATCACGAGATAATAATTCATTTTCAACAAATTCATTTATTCTCTTTATAGAAGTATCACCATCAACCGAAATAATTGCTTTCTTCAACCGTGTTGTGATTTCTGCAGTAACACCGCTTTCTTTTGAGAATTTCCGTAACGCTTTTAATTCAGTATCTATCTCTTTTTCTTCTTTATGTGTTAATAGACGAAATAAGATTTTAACTTTAGATGCTGGTAATTCAAATTCAAATTCATTCTTACCACCTTTAAACAATTTTTTATCAATTGTCTTATCTTTAATGTTGGTAAGATCAAAAGTTTCTTCTTGTTTATCTCCTGTTGAAGGATCAGTAAGTTGAACCGTGTAATCTTTACCATATCCAAGTATTCTTGTTGCAATCATAATTGCATTTTTATCACCTAAAAGTAAATCATCAAGTGATACATTTTCGTCTACTATAACAGATTCCAACAATCTATCCAAAACAATTCCCTTTTGAATAAGATTACGTGAAGTTAAAATATCTTCTTCTTTAGCGGTCATATACTTTAATTCAATCGTTCCACCTGCCAGTGGTGAATCTTTTGGATAAAGTAAACCTTTAGAAGGCAAATCAACTACCTCTGTTGGAAACTGGCGTTTATTTTCTGCCATTTTATTGTCTCCTGTTTATTTTTAATCGAATAATATAACTAATATTTTCTAAAACTTATACTGGGTACTCAGTTAAGAATACCCAGTTTTAAATTCTTACTACTTACCGGTTTTACCGACAGCGTCTCTAACCGAGTAAAGACCGAATGAAGCTAATAGTGTCCAAACAACTTCGGGTACTTGATCTATGTAACCTGTTGCTTGTAAAACACCTACGACACCTGCAATTACTGATGTCCAAACCGTCTTTGACTGATACCACGCTTTATCTTGTAATACTGCCATAATTGACTCCTATTGTTGTTATTAAAAATTTAAACTTGTGTGTTGTTCTTTATGGTGTGTATAACATAAAACAACTCCACTTACTTTATTATGAATTAAATACCCTACTACATCCACATTTATACAAAATAACCCTCTTTGATATATATAATCCGTATCATCAAAATTGGAGTATAGCATAATCATAACGCAACGTAAGCGTTACATCAACGGGATCAGTTGTATTTGACCAATCCAAATCACCAAAAGTAGCGTTGGTAATCCAAGTACCTTTAAGTGTCCATTCTTCAACTTTATCACCCACAGGTCCAAGAACATTGATAGTTACATCTTTCTTATAGAAGTCTGTATATCCATCACGACCCGTTACTGATTCATGTCCTAATCTAATCCATTCCATACACGCTTGTGCTGCTGAAGGAACAACTGGGTCATATAGAGTAATCTCTAATTCTTCCCATGCTCCCTTTCCTTTAACATATCGTTTCACGTTGATATGATCTAATTCTATTGTTTCAAATGCAATTGTAGGTCTGTTTGCAGTCTTAATAAGGTAAGCTGGAATACCTTCAATGTACATGATATATCTGTTCTTCGTTTTTGGTTCAAACGGAGTGAACATTATTTCTGACGGGTCTAATAGTTCTGGCATCTTTTGTCTCCAATTAAATTTATCTATTTTCTTCTACTATAAATATCAAATTTCTAAAAAATCGTTATAATCATTTTTCATAGTTTTATAGAAGTTTTTAATTTCTACTCATATATAAATATAACGAGCAACAAAAAACCCCTCAAAAAAGAGGGGCTTTTATTTGTTTTATACCGTATTTCTATCTTACGATGGGAAAGTTGCTCCCGTTGGTAATACAGTGAAATCAAGTACAATGAACTCTGCAGTTCTTGTAGGTTGAATCATAATCTGCCCAACTAATTGATTTCTATCAATCACGTCAGGGGTGTTATTGGAATCACCCATAATCACCTTAAATGCTGACAAACCACTATTAGATTGTACTGATTCTAAGAACGGATTCACAATGTTTAAGAAACGATTTCTCGTTGCTGATGTGTTCTGTTCAAAGACCAAATATCTACTTGAACTTGCGATGAATTTCTTCAACTTGATTAACAATCTACGAACATTCACACGGTCAAGTGCTGAAGGACGACCCTGTAAGGTTTTTTGTCCCCAAACTACTACACCTTGTCCTGGGAATGAAGCGATTGGATTAACTCTATCTTCATAAAGAGTATCTCTTTCTTCATGAGTTAATCTTGTTTGTGCTTCTAATACAGTTGTTAGACCACCACGATTTAGACCAGCTGGTGCAAACCATTCGTGTGCTACTTTATCTGTGTACGCTATCGTACCAGGTAAAACACAAGATGGTGGAACCCATACTGGAAGAGCGGTATTTCTATCAACTATTTTTACCCAAGGGTAATATGTTGCTGCGTAGTTAGTATCTAATGCACTAATTGCTGATGTTGCTGCTGATATTGAACCACCTTGAATACCACAATCAAATACATAAAATGCATCACCACGTTCTTCACATTTAGCAATTGCATGATTCGTAATCTTTGGATGTAAATTATGAATTACACCAGGAGTTACTAACATATTGATATCGAACTCATCAGGATTACTGATTGCGTTGATAGCTTTCTTATAAGCTACTGCTCCAGTTGCTGATGCACTTGAAATATCAAATCCTTGTGTATTTGCTGCTACAATGTTTGAACCAACTTTCTTTGGATTTGCTGGATTGTCTCCGTCAAAACCACCTTGAAATGGTACGACAAACTTACGTTGTTTTACACTTGAAAGAGTTAAAGTAATGTTTTGAGATCCAGAAGAATAAGTATCACCAGTTACGGATGCATCATCATGTCCATTAAAATCTTCCAAACTCATCGTAGTGTGATTTCCACTTCCAGCTGAATCAGGTATAGATGCCAAATATTGATCAGCATCTGCATTTCCGTAATCATGTCCATAAGGAACATTACTATCAAACTCACCTTGTGCATTTGACTGTGTAGTTTTAAATGTCCAGGCTGGTACTCCAGTAGTACCTGGAGAGGTATTACTGATAGCGGCGTGTCCCATTGGAGATAATGTTTTCGGAACTGATCCGTCTGCAATATCTGAAAAATCACTTACATAAACGTGCTTAGAACGGTTATTCCAATCACCATTATAAGTTAATTTACCATTAGAATCAATAGTTACATATCTATCACCGATTCTACGAGCAAAGTAATTAGTGCTCTTCGGGTCAAAATTCAAATTATCCCATTGTTCTAATATGTTATCCGTTGTTAATCCATTATCATCTAACCCTGTTTGTCTTAACTGTAATGAAAATGTACCAAAATCACTACCTGCAATTGAACCGGCTTTCTTTACACTCAAAATAACAACTTTATATTTGTTATTTACATCACTACCATGTGAACGAGTATTAACTTTAAACAAGTTATATCTTGCTCCATTTATAAGTTGTGATTGAACGTAAGGTGTTGATGCGTTTGAATATGCTGTTGGTGAAGTTAAAGTTGCATGACTTGCGGTTACTGCCGCTGTTGCATCATATCCATTACTACTCTGTGCATATTTGAAATTCTTATATAGATATGCCCCAACTGTATTTGCTCCTGATTTCTGTACTTGTGGATCTACACTGAATACATCACCAATGTAATTAGCACTTCCTGTATCAAATGAGAATGTGTAAGCTCCTTGAACTGTTAAACTTTTTGCTCCCCAGTTACTACCACTTAATGTAAGTGTAGCTTCATTCCAATCTGACCCTGCTCCAACTGTACTACCTTCTAAATCAGCTGTTCCATCTGAACCACCTCTTGACGGTAATAATACTGCCAATGTTTTTTTAGCTATACCACTTCCACTTACATAAAGTTCAATGGAATCTGCAGTATATCCACCAGTATTTAGAACACGAACAATTGTAACTGTTCCTGCACTTCTTAAATACTGTTCTACGGCGTACGGTGTGTAAAATCTCGAATCCGTAGATCCAAACATTTCTTCAAACTCTGCAAAATTACTAACAACTGTTGGAACAAAAGCCGGACCCTTAATTGTTGGTCCAATTATTGCTGCTCCAATTGATGCAATTCCTTGAGGTAGAAATGAGAGATCACGTTCACGAGTAAATACACCCGGACTTACAATCCTCTCGCTCACGATTTTTCTCCCATATTATATTTATTATACATTATTATTCTCCTAATTTATTATTAAAGTTAATGAAACCTATACCGATTATTCAATAAATCGACAACATTTTCTTTAGAAATATCACTCTCCCAAATCCGTTTAACGTTATACCCTAAACTTTTTATTCTTTTGGTTCTGACATTATCTTCTTTCCAAATCTCATTTGCAGTTTTTCCACTCGCTTCATGAACATAATTTTCATCATATATTATAGGATTACAGTGCCAGTAGTCCCCATCTACCTCCAACACTACATTAGTGTCTGGTAAATAAAAATCTACAAAAATAAAACTGCCATCATTTAAAATTATATTATATTGTGATACATATTTTACTTTCTCATTTTTCAATATTTTCTTAACCATTTTTTCTGGTTTAGTATTATTGTATCCAGATAACTGCCGTGCATTTAATAGTTGTGTTAAATACTTCACACCATCATTTGTTTTATTTTTAATAGATTCTTTTTTATATAAATTAAAACATTCATAGCTACAGCATTTTTGATTACTATATTGTTCAGTAGTTTCTATCACTTTATTACACCATTTACAATTTAGTAAAATATCATTATATATTTTACGTGGGTTCCCACTGGATTTTGCCCAATTTCTAATACGAGTTTTAGATGACTTAATTCCAATTTTATGTCGCTCACTTTTACTAAGCTTCATAAATGGATTTTCAGTCCTCGTATTATGACCACTTATATAAGTCATAAACTTTCCAAAATATCTATATGATGTTTCATTTCCACACCCACACTTACAGAGTGGAATTTTACCTTCATATAAATACTTTACAGTATAATCTCGTTTAGAAATAATAGATTTGTGAGTAACAGCAACGTGGCACGCCAAAAATTGCAATTTATCATATTTTTTCTCACAAATTCTACATTTCAATTATAATCTCCAGGATTGATAGTATTTTAAACTCTAACTATAAATATAACCTAAACTCACCAAACGATAAGTTTAGAGGAGATTATTTTAAGCAGTTTCTGTAACTTCTGTGTTGGCTGGTGCTGGTGTGAATACTCCCGTTTGGGGATCTAAATTGCCAGGACCATACTTTTCATTTAATGACCTAACAAGTTCTTGTTCTTTTTGTTGTAATCCAGCATAATCACTCTCAAACTGTACTTCAGTTTCTTCAAGTGAATCTAATTGCTGTTGTACCAAAAGTTTTTGAACTTTTAATTGTCCAAACTGTGCTGATTTTTCAGAATAACCCTCTTGTAAATCTCTCAATGATTGTAATTCATCATCAGTAAATTTCTGTTCAGATTGTTTTTCTGTTACTTTTTTAGCTAAGTTTGATTCTTCTTTTACAGCCATAACTTTATTCTCCTATTTGTATTTTATATAACTATTGTAATATATATCAAGTAAAATTACTTAATACACTTTTTTCTTTAATTCTTCTACTTCCTGTTTCAATTCTTTTATTGATTCTATTAGTAACGGAACTATTCGTTTGTAGTCCACTCCTAAATAACCACTTTTTCTTTCTATAACTATTTCTGGTATTACTTTTTGAACTTCTTGTGCAATAACACCAACGTCATGTCCTCTTTCTCTTGCCCAACCAGGTGATTTTTCATTCCAATCGAATTCTACACCTCTAATACCATCTATCTTATCTAAAGAGCCTTGTATAACCTCTACATTATCTTTAAGTCTGGTATCTGAAAGGTAATATGCGACAACATCGCCGGCAGCTACTATATCTCCACTTGCTGATATATGATTAAATTCTGGACTACTTCCAGATACTACTACTCGTTTCCATGCTGGCATTTAATTTATCTCCTTAATTGCGGTTGGATACTCACCATGAGCCCACTTCCCATCATCTGCCAAAGAGATGGGCCAACCATTAAGTTTATTCGTTATGTTCTACCATTAACTTATATTCTTCTCTTAATTTGTATGTTACTTGCATTACCTTTTGCAAGTCTGAACCTTTATGTTCTGCGTTTGCAAGTAAATTTAACAAAAATTCTATTTCGGGTAGTGTTAATGGATGAATATAAGCTTTTCCCTCTACTACCTTAACACCACCCTTAGCAATTAGTGCCATATTTGTAACCTCTTATTTAATGTTATGCGTAAATCCAAATCGTACTGTCATCCGTATCAACATAAATTGTTCCAATACCATTAGTAGTTCCACCATAAGTCGGTGTAGGAGTTTGAGTATCTGGTTCAGCAGTTCCAAATTGAACCACACCGACATAAGCGTCTGGTGTTAAACCAGTTGCTGTTCCAACTAAATTGGCGTCAAATGCCCATCTATCAACTCCAGCGTCATATCCTAATGCGTATCCAGCTAATGCTGAATTTTGAACTACGATACCACCATCTGTATCCGTTGCTGAACCACTTGCGAATATTGCAAACTTGTCAGCTACTGCTAAATTGGTAGAATTAATTGTTGTTACAGTTCCAGTTACATCTAAATTACCAGCTACAGATAAATCACTATTTACTGTTAATGTTGTAAATGTACCAGCTGCTGCTGTACTTCCACCAATTACACTATTATTTACAGTACCACCACTAATTGTTAAATCGTTTGCTACATAAGTATCAGCTACTGCTGTTCCTTGCCATGTACCAGTTCCAATAGTTCCTACTGCTGTTAATGAAGTTAATGATGTCAAATTTGCATGATCATTCAAGTATGTAGGTATTCTGGACGCTACTGTTTTTCTATTAGTTCCAACTGCTCCATCATCTACGATAAACAAGTCAGCATCTGCTAAACCTGCTCCAATATCAGTCATACCGTCAATGTCTAATGCCAAATCACTTACTCCAGCTGAACCATTGTAACTTGTCATTCCAATTCCACCATTTGCTGTAATAGATAAACTATTCAAATTACTACCAAGACTTATACCTGAAATTGTAGAGTTAGCTAACATACTATTTTCTACTGCTCCGGCTGCGATTGTTAATGCTCCACCTGCTGCTATTGTTGCATCTCCACTTACATTTGCAAATACACTATCTTCTAAATTACTGAATGTAACTTTCTTTTCAGTACCTGCATCTGAAAAATGAAAATAGTCACCTTGTGCAATTGTTGCTCCACCGAGTGCCGTTAAACTATCAATATCTTGTGCAACTCCTGTTAAGTTACTACCATCACCTACGAATGAACCTGTAAATGAACCTGTAAGATGTGATGCTGCTACTGTTGAATCGTTAGTTAAAGTATCTACGGTTGTATTTGCAAATTCTACATTATCAGCAGTTCCAACTCCAATACTTGTTCTTAATGTTGCTCCACTTTCAAGTGATGGATCTGTTGTGCCGTCTCCAACCAACATTTGTCCATCTGATAAAACTGCTGTTGCTGTAATTGCTCCTGTTCCACTTCCTAATAACACACCACCGTCTGTAAGTGTTGTGGCTCCTGTACCACCTTGGCCTACAGCAAGTTGTGTATCAAGTGTTAAACCTGAAAGTACAGCGGACGAACCACTTACTACGACTTTTCTCCATTGTGCCATTATTATTCTCCTATTTTAAACTATATTAGTTTATTGTTAATAAATATATACATTTCTAATTTTCGTATATATTTCTTGTATTATGTTGGAATACTATCAAATCCCATAAACCATTCATCGGATCCAGAATAGAACATTCCACCTGCTGTTGCGGATGGTGTTGTACTTAATGAACCCAACACCATCACTTTATTTTCAATTTTAAACATCAACACATCACTATTATCATATACATCAAATCCCCCACCGGTTGATTTCCAAAAGAAATCTGAACCAGTAACACTTAATGCTCCAGCGTTTTCGTTCCACGTTGTACTACCATATGTAAATGCGTCTGTAACTGCTAATGAATCTATATTTGCTGTTCCATCAACATATAAATCTTTCCATTCCTTTGTACTTGACCCCAAATCAAATGCATCATCTACATCTGGAATCATACTACCACTATATTCTGCTGCTACTTTGATTGTATCTGTATCAGCATCTCCAAGTGTAATTGTTCCACCGAGAGTTAAATCTCCAGTTACTTTAGCATCACCCTCAATATGTAATGCTGATCCACTAATAGTTGAACCACTAACTTGACCACTACCGAAACTAACACCCGTGGAATCAGCAGTTATTGTTTGTAATACTGAATTATCATTTGGATCTACAAACTTAATAGATCCGGTAGATACATATATTTCTTTCCAAAATTTTGTAGCACTTCCTAAATTAAACTCGTTAGTATCTGTTGGTAAAAATGAGCCACTTAAAGATAATTGATTAACTGATTGACTTACAGTTAATACTTGTGTTGTATTCTCTACACTAAATCCCTTCGGACTATGTAAATCTACTCCTGTTAAAGTACTGTGTCTTTTTGCCATATCTTATTTCCCTAATCGGTTATTATTATTTCACCATCTTCAGCATTTATTGGTACAAAAGTTAAAAAATCTGGAGTTCCTCCATTACTTCCCAACCTATCTATTACCATTTTTTCCATTAAAGTTGGAATAGATAATCCACCCTCTTTTATTGCTCCAGCAACGGCGAATGAACCTGTTACTTCTCCTCCACCACTTTTTATAGTAACTTTATTATCAAATCTGTTGGTTCCTATATATTTAAGCCCCATTATGTAATCTCCAATATTGAAGCAAATACATCAATATCACCATTTGCTGAAGCCTTGGTTTCTAATTTATCTCCGGCTCCTAAATTAATTGGTTTTTCAATAATTGCAGTTGAGTCTGCTGGAACTTCTACTGTCTTTAATATATATCGTCTTGTCTGAAAATTAGCACTTCCACTAATTGCCACATCAACTGTTGCATTATTTGTTCCATCTACATTACTCAAATATATAGCGTGAATAACACCAGCAGTATTTGCTGGACAAGTATATAATGTAGTTAGAGTTGTTGTTGACCCTGTTGCTGCACTTTTAAATGTATTTGCCATTCATTAACTCCCAAATACTATACTCATTGCTGTTGCGTGATCCATTATAGATGTTCCCTTTTCATAAACTCTACCATCACCGACTGTATTTATACTTCCAGTTACTCCTATTACATATGAAGAACTACCACTCATTTGTAATGATCCTGTAATTGGGCTTGGTGTATTTGTTGTAAGAATAGATTGTATAGAATCAGAACCATCGTTTTTCTCAAAGAAAATCTTACCATCATTTGTGTTGATAGCAAGTTCACCTAAAGCTAAATTACTTGTAGTCGGAACTTTACCAGCAGTAGAAGTCCGTTTGAGTTTTACTGTTTGCGACATATGTCTCTTTCTCCGATAATATCTATTATCACTATGTTACAGGGTATATACCCTAAAAATCTTTATTCACTAAAATTGACCCCCATCGATAATTGAGCTAACAGTTAAGTTTCCTGTACTTGCATTATATCCAATTATTCCAGTAGTTACCGCTTGTGTGTCGGCTGATGCTAAATATCCAAGTTGAGTATCACTATCATTCCTAAATGATACTAAACTTGCTGATGCTGCTGCTACACTTGCTCCGGTACTTACATAAACTGAACCAGTTACTTGTAAACTTGCCTGTGCATCTACACGAGATTGAAAATCTGATACTCCGGCCACATCAAGTGTTCCGTCTATATCAGTATTATCTAAATTTGCTGTTCCATTTACATCTATATCACCTTCTAAGTCTGCGTTTCCTTGTAACCATAAATTAGCAAACCTCTGTGCTGTTTTTCCTAAATCATCTGCGTTATGTGTAGTTGGATAAAAATTACCTTTTATTTCAATGGAATCTGAATTACCTAAATCTATATAAGTAGCTGTATCTACACCTTCTAATTTATTTACGGAAGTTAAATCTACATCATTTACATCAATATAAGTTTCCATATCAGATATATTATTAGATGAACTTATACGACCACTTGCGTCTGCATATACTAATCTGTTTGCAGTTAAATCTGTTTGACTTACTTGTTCTGGTATTCTATATTGAGTTCCACCAACAATACCAGTTTTCCACCAATTTCCTGTTCTGTCCCAAAGTATAGAACCAGTTTCACTTGTGGATACATCATAAGCATAAATACCAGCATCTGCGGCTGCTCCTGCTGTATTCAATTCAATTATATTATCACCAATTAGTAAATTAGATGAAGTTATATAAGTTGTAGTTCCACCGACTTCAAAATTGCCAAGAATATACATACTTCCTGTAACTGCCAGTGCCCCTCCAACATCTACTCTATCATTAAATACTGCTGCTTGAGCGAAATCAGAAGTTCCATCTACATCAATAGTTGCAAATTCTGTTGTTCCATCAAATCTTGCATATCCATCAACCTCAAAATCAGGGTCACTTGTAGTTCCACCTGTTTGTCCAAATAATACATCACGGGTATCAGAAATTGCTATTACATCTGAACCACCTTCTTGTAAGTTTAATCCATTATTTCCACTAACTGTTATTGCTCCTGCTGATGTACTTAAATTAGAAGCTGCTCCAGCGTCTAATGAAATACCAGAAGTAGAATCAATAGTGATTGCTCCACTTGAATCAATATCCAATGTTGAAGTATCAATATCAAATGCTACATCTGCCGTTGTACCAATAGAAACAGAAGTTGCTGAATCAATTGTTAGTGCTCCACTTGCGTCAATATCCAATGTCGTGGAATCAATATCTATTGGTTTGTCAGCAGTAGTTCCAATGTTAATTCCAGTATCACTGTCTATACTTATTGCTCCACCAGTTGCGTCTATATCTACTATTCCAGCGTTTATATCAAGTGTAGCTCCAGCAGTTGTTATATCAATCTCACTACCATTACCTTCTATATTTACTCCACCAGCTCCATCAAGTGTTAATGCTCCTGCTGTAGTTGTGAAGTTGGAAGCCGCTCCAGCGTCTAATGAAATTGCATTACTTGAATCAATAGTAGTTGTAGTATTATCTACATCTAAATTACCATCTATATTTGTAGTAGAAGTTACATTTAATGATCCTGTTACATCAAGTCCTGCTTGTGCGTCTACTCTGGATTGAAAATCTGCTACTCCTTGAATATCAAGTGTTCCGTCTATATTTGTATTAGAACTGATATTTACTGAACCAGTTACATCAAGTCCTGCCTGTGCATCTACTCTACTTGTAAAATCTGCTACACCACTAACGGATAGTGTGCTACCAAGTGTTGTTGCTCCATCTGTTTGTAATACTCCAGCAGTTGAAATAGAAGTTCCTGTACTCCCATATCCACCACCAACATCTAAACTTGAGCCGTCAAATGTGAAATTAGCATCATCTTCTAATTCACCACTTGTTCCTGCAATTACTACTCTATTATCTGTTAAGTCACCTATTGCTGCTGTGTCAGCTGATAGTGTGTCTATATTTGCTGTACCGTCTATGTATAAATCTTGCCATTCTCTTGCTGAACTACCTAAATCATAAGTACCATCTGTAGTTGGATTAAAGTCAGAGCCAACACCCAATCCAGCAGTTGTATCTAATACTAATGTATCTACATTAGCAGTTCCATCTATGTATAAATCTTTCCATTGTTGACCACTTGAACCTAAATCAAATGAATCATCATCATTTGGTAAAAGAGAAGAACTAATATCTGCTCCTATTACTAAATTATCACCACTTGCATCTCCAAGTTGTATTGTTCCACTTGTGCCTGCTTCAAATGTGATATTTCCCTTTGCGTGTATATTACCAGATGCGTAAATGTCTGATGCTGTAACGTTTCCACTTGCACTTATATGTGCTTGAACACTTAAATTTCCTGTCGTAGTTAAAGTTCCACCAATAGTTCTATTTTTAATATTTCCAGTTAAATCTAAATTAGTATTACCACCGGTATTTAATGTTAAGAGAGTTTTGGCATCGGTTTCATGGTATAACATATCGTTAAATGCAGAACCTCCTGTTACTCCACTTAAATCTGGAGTAGCATTACCTGTTATAATTCTACCTACACTTAATCTATTTGTTCCGTCTGTATGACCGACTACCATTGCAGTTTTTAATACGGTATCACCAATATTACTAACTGAACTTGTTACTACACCAAGTTCACCATTAGCTAAGGTTACACTATTTAGTTCTGCTAACGTTCCTCGTCTATGCTTAATTATTTGAGCCATTTAATTTTCTCCAATTTGAACCGTTATAGTTCTACTATAAATATCATTGTAACCTGTTTTAATTAAATCCATCACCGTAATCCATTATTCCAGCCTTTTCTCTACTGGATATTGTTCCTAAATTTTGTACGAAAATAGATGAACTTGCTATTGCACTACTCACTTTTTGGTCTACTACTTTCATTGAACCACTTACTATTAAACTATCCACCCCAGTATTCAAACTATCTAATATAGTTTGTCCTTGTACTGTTAGTGAACCAGAAATAGTATATGAACCAGTTAATTCAGTACTAAACTGTTTACTTTTTAATCTTGCCATTTACTAATTCCCTTATGGTTTGATACTTCTTGCTCTTTACGATGTTCCCACCATAAAGTCATTCCCTGTGATATTTTTTTCTTATGAGTTTTTGACTTTGGTTGTTTCATCTTCTCAATAGTTTCTAATGTTACTTTTCTATCTAACTGTGCACAAGACTTACATACACTATTATTACCTACTGCTCTGTCAAATGAATCTTTACGAGTGTAAGTGAGCATTTTACCACAGTCAGGACACTTTCTATTTTTGCGATTTGGCCAGGTTCTTTTCCTCATACTAATAAATATCAAGAAATAGTAAAACCAATGTGGATATATACATATTAAATCAATTCTTCAATCATTTCTTCAATTTTTTTATTGAGTATTTTGATTTCCTTTAACCCCTTTTTTATCATTGTTGGTTTACCTCTGTTTATACCTGAAAATACCTTTCCTAAATTAACACTCAAACTTTGTGCATATATTTTCAACATTAGAAATGCTCGTTTATCATCGTCCATTTCATTTAACTGTTCTTCTTCAATTTGAGATGGAGTTTTAAATGCAGGCCTATCTTTGTCTGTATAAAGTTTTCCAATTTCTACACCAATTCTTTCAAACTCTGTAAGTCCATCTGTATTTTCACCTTTCATTACAGGTTTAGACCACCGTTTTGGTAATTTTTTAAATGAAGTGTCATTCCATTCTTTTAGTAATTTTTTTAGTTTAATCATATTTATTTCCTATTAAGCATTGAATTTTCCCATAGCAATAATTTCATCATCACTTTCTAAAACATATCCTATACTATCAGTATCGACTTTTAGATAAAATGATGAACCAGCCTGTTGAATTGTTAATGCATCATGTTCCATATATTGGCCGTTTATAAATAATACGAAATCATCTTCACTCGTTAATGTCATACCAGCTGGAGCTGAAGCTGTTATTGCATTGAATGATGCTGTAGAAGTTCCTATAATAGATGAATTTTTCTTAACAAATGTTTTCCTTAAATAAGTATCAACAGTTGATATTCCACCAGTAACTTGATCATCAACATAAGTTTTAACTGCATTTTGTGTAGGTAATACTGCAGTTCCAGTTCCAAGACTTGTATTATTTGATATTTCAGTTATATTATATGAATTTACATTTAATGAACCACTTAATAATAATGAACCAGTCATTTCATGATTATCATTTACATCATCACCGAATTTAGTAGAACCACTATCGTACAAAACAGTGGAATTGACAAGTTCTGAATTAAAAGATTGAGCAGTTAAATCTCCTTGAATGGTAGCATTTCCTACTACTGTTAAATTACCGGACGTGGTTAATGCTCCGCTCACGTCCCAATCACCTGTAAATCCTGTTGCACTTATGGAAGATGCTCCAACTTGAATTGCTGTACTTGATGTTATTGAATTAAAACTAACATTTGAACTTGTTGCTACTGCTTGACCTATTGCAATATTTTGAGTTAATCTATTAAATCCATCCCACTCATTTCCACTATTTGAAACTGTAACTCCGGTTCCAGATTCAATTATAAGTGGATTATCAGTAGTTGTTCTTCTTACTCCAGGTGAACCCCCTCCAGATATTCTAACTTCTTGTACACCCTCATCTTGTTTTACTATTGAAGTAAAAGCCACATCTGTTTCTGCTCCAATAGATAGTGTTTTTGGAGTAATATATTTTTGCATTGTATGGGGTCCAGCTAACTCATTAAATGCTTCTGGAATTAAATATCCCTTTAATGTAACACTAAATTCTGTTTTTACTATTCTCTCTCTATCTGAAACTTCTGTACTATCTGTAAAACTATCTATACTCGTTCTAAATTTCATCTTGCCGGGTTCACCCCAATAAGCACCTTCCGACCAGTTTATCCGTTCTACCAATTTATTCATTTGTTCTATATATGAAGTCCAAATAATAAAATCATAATTTAATACCATAAAATCTGGAACAGCTACATTGTAGTATTCTCTCTGTGGAATTAAGCCTTGTTGAACTGAAAAGTTATCGTATCTATTTGCATCTGTATATTTTCTCTCAAACTGCCAGTGTAATTTGGGTTCTTCTGGATCCATAGTGTCCAATGGTATTGTTTCATCTTTAGACATTCCAGTTCGTCTAAATGCTATAACAGGTAATATAAGTTGTCGTTTTTTATCTCTCATATAACCAGTTTTCTGTATTGCAAACCATCGTTCTGGTGATGCATACATAATTGGAACTTTTACTTGCTCTCCATTATCCATTACTGTTGGCTTTATAACCTCTGTAAAATAACACATAATAGCAGAGTCTAAATCCATCAAACTGATAGATACGTCTTTTATTTCATCAACATCTCGTTTATATTGACGGGCTCTATTTAGAGTTGCTCGTTGATTACGAGGTATTGGTTTTTTACGTGCCATTAGATACTCCTAACTCTTTCAATTCCTAAATTGCTATATCTAATTCTATGTGTAGTACAAGTTACATTCCAATTATTATCTTGCATACCACCAACTAACTGATTTTCATTAACTGCGTTTATTTCCCAATGTGCCCAATTCCATTCTAATGTATCACCGACTTCAGGAACAAGTGATAAATCAATAAGAGTTTGACGTAAAATATGGAATGATGCGTTCTGTTGTTCGTCTGGTCCAAATTCATCAGTATTATAATCAAAATCATCTGATTCAATTAAACATGCAAACTTTACACCAGCTTTATATCGTTTTCCACCGGCCGATTCTCCATACATATTGGTCATTGTGTCATGTGCTGATACTTTATATAAAACTACCTGTTGGTTGATTATTCCATCTTTACCTTCTTTTAAATCGCCTATAAGTTCTTTGTTTACCCGCGTGAACAGGTCTAAATCACGTTGAGGCAAAAATCTACCAGCCATTTTTTATCTCTGTTATTAATTTATTGCCCTTTTTAATATTTTCCAACCAATGTATAAATCTTAAATTTGAAATATCACTAATTTTTTCTGGTGGTGTATCATTTTTAAATCCATATGAAATTGGTACTATATGATCTAAATGGTATCCATCATTTTCACTATTTCCTCTCAACTCGTAATTTTTTAATAAAAATAACGATTGACGTTCACTCATTCTAACAACTTTATTCCTATATATCATGTAATCCGATAAATGTTTTTCATTTTCAACTCGTGAGACCCCAAATTTTTTTATATATATTTCATCTAGCATTTCATCGGAATGTCTATACCCTATTCTTTTTTTTCTTATTTTGTCTTTTGTTTCTTCTGTATGGGTTTTTTTGTACATTCCATTATTTTCACCTTGTCGGTTCATGATTAAAAATGGTGATATTTTTCTCATTAAATCGGAATGTTGTTTTTTTAAAAAGATAGCCCCTTCTTTACCATATTTATACTCATATGAACCAGAATTTTTCTTTCCTATTTTAGCCTTGGTTTCAGATGAATGATGTTTTCCATAAAACGGATGATTCACCCCACTCAATCTATTTTTATTTCTATCAGGTGAATTATTTGAGCAACCATAACAACTCGACTTATTTTTCATAGCAGTAATTAATGTATTTTTTGAACTATAAACCTGTTTTTCATTACAATTGTTACAATATTTAATCCACTCACCATTTATTTTTTTTATTTCTTTAAATGACTTATGTTCCCCAAAACACCGCATAGAGCAAAACTTACTATTTTTATTTGAATTATATAATACACCACACTCATTACACGTTCTGGACGAGTTTATATCATACCTACTACAGCTAACACACATAGTTTTTTTATTAATTGCACTCTGTAATGTATATTTATTACTATAATAGAGTAACCCCTTACACTTTAAATTTCCATTCGCAGTTGGACAATTTCTACTAAATTGTTTATTTTTCATACTACTATTATTCTCCTATGCAATCCAAATTGGTAATGGAACCTTTTGTAATTTTGTCAGCAGTCGGTCAGACTCCTCGCCGTCAGCTTCCATCATCATTTTACGACTTGATGCTTCAAGATTTTCACGTAATTCTGTTATTAACTGTTCTTTTTCGGTTGCAGATTCACTCCGCAGAGCATCACCATCAAGTGTTGTTTCAGCATTTGGAATAGGAATAGAACCGTATTTACTACGAATCATACCAAGTAATTCTTTGCTCAATGCAAGTCCATATTTTCGGATCCATTGTCGTCCAACATCGTTAATATACTGATATTGCATATTATCATAAGGAACATTAGAAAAATCCGATACGACATCTGAAGTTTCACCATATCTAGTTTGCAATGGATTATCTCTATCTGATTTTAATATATACTCAAACCACAATTTATATGTTGTAGTTGGGTTCGGGAAAATCCTAATTTTGTTATTTCTCAATTCAAATGTGTGCGTCGACTTTCTAATTTGGTCGTTAAACTCAATTGCCTGTATTCTCAATATATCGGCGTATATTGGCATCATCATAAATTGAACTGCTGGTGTCATTCCACCCCAACCAAATCCATCTAACATATTATAACTACCTGCTCCTGTTCCTGCGTATGGGTCAAAATATCTATGAACTGCTGGTGAAGCTTCATAATAAACTTTTCTAATTTCTATTGCTTGACCACTTTCCGATGGTGTTGCCCATAATGCATTTAAGTCATAAACTTGTGAACCACTACTTACTGAAATTGAACCACTTTTAAAATCAACTGTTCCACCTACGCCAGCTTCAGTTCCATATTGTTCTGCAATTCTTATGTTTCCAGCTAAATTAGGTGTTACATTCTTATGAGTAACATTTGATCCAGTTGATTGTCCCCTCAATGATAATAGATTTTCTCGTATATTAAACTGGTTTACTTGTGAACTGTATTCACTAATAGATTCTTCCAAACAGGCGTAAAATTGACTATCCTGTATTTCAATAGTCATGATTGGATAACCTAATCTTTTAGCTGCCCAATTTGCAAATTTAGGTGCTTCAGATTGAAATGTAGTGTCTGTATCGTAAAAACCGAAAGGTGTATTTCCACTTACTGCTGAGCCACTTCCTGGCCATATGCTTTCCACGGTTATACCACCGTAACTGTTTTAACAAACTTATTAAAATTAAAATTATGTAATACTTTAACATGAGTTCCCATTCCACGAGAATCAAATGTTTTATTACACACTTTACACTGAACTATTACCATATTTGTTCTCCTATAAAAAGATAGTATTTGTCATCTATAAATATAAGAAATATAGAAAATGGAAATAATTTTGGGCACAAAAAAGGGAAGTTTTTACACTTCCCTTGATTATATATTAAATTTATATGTTAAATATATTTTTTAACCCACTTGTGGCCATCATCCATTTTATCGTAATTCTTCTTTATAAACTTCCTTAAATCACCGAATAACTTATCAACTTTTTTAACCAGTACTTCTGGGGTTACTTTTGCCTTCCGTGTTGGAAATTTAATACCACTATATGCCATATGTGGGTTAGTTGCTTTTGCCGTCATTCTAATACCATCTGGTTCAAATGAAAATTTATCTTTATCTAAATCATATACATGAATATTAAATTTTACAGGTGAGTTATGTGATATACCATTTGACCAATTTGACTTTTTACCAAGTGTGAAATATATAGTAATTGCTGGTAATAAATTGTTTGAATATCGTACAGTATAAGTAGAATTTGAAAAATGTTTTTTAACTACCTTTTCCAGTTTTCCGACTAAATCATCGTATTCACCTTCATTAAGTGTTCCAAACATTCTTTCGTAATTTTCTTGTAATATGTGTTTTCTCATATCTATAAATATAACCTTTCTAAAAAATCAGTCTAATACAATTTTCAAACTATCCATAACTATTTCATACTCATTATTCCAATAATATGACCAAACTGTAATAGTATCCCCTAACATTGTCTGAACAGGAGCAAACATAGTATTTACCTCGCCGTCAGCATTGCTATAACTCGCTGAATTAACGACTGGAACTTCATACCCATTAAACCAAGTTACATAACTCGTATCATAACTCACATATTCTAAATCATCAGTAAGTCCACGTTTAACTATATAACCAAGGGTATCACCAATATACCAATAGTGTGATGATTCCCAATACACCTTTAATACTTCCATTGGTTCATCATTTATATAAGCGTGGCCAGATATTCTATGTAATGTTTGCCATGAACTCATATCCAATTCTAAATGAGAATATCCATTATCATCAACGGACAATCTTGAATCTAATACCAATGAAATTACATCATGTTCTACTGTTGGATTTAATAGTGAATTATCCGAACACCCTATAACAAATATAAGTGATAATACAATTAGTATATGTTTCACTATGCTCTATCCACGATTATTCCAGCGTCAATTAGATTGGTTGCCATACGACCAAACCAACCCTGTAAAGACCATACAATACCGACATCTAATAGTAATTGCCAAGCGTCAATCCACTCTTGCTTATCCTTTGGTTCAAATACACCTTCGGCTATCATAGTAGCTTCAAATATTTTCATTATTTATTTTCCTTCTTTTTTAATTTTACCATCACTACCTGTGAATGATGGTGTTAATAGTAATGCCCATAACGGAGCCAAACTTCCAGTCATATAGATTGCAAAACCTATAAGACTAAAAAATGATACATAAAGTATTACTGCTGTTACATAATCTCTCATTAGTATTTTCCTTCTTTTTTATCTGTTAAGTATTGGAATAATTCAGCCCAACCGCTAATACTATTCCAATTAAATTTATAAAATGTTTTAGTTCCAAATGATTCACTATTTACCGTTTCGGGTTTTCCACCAAGATAGTGTCCATTCATTCCATACTTATTTAACCAATTCACATAAGCGTCAATCACTTGTCGTTTAGTTCCTACAAACTCCAACATAGTTTCTTTAACCGTTGGATATTCGTTAAAGAATGTTGGAACTCTCATTGTATCTACTACGAATGATATTCTGTTTTTAGTGTTTAATGGTGAGTAACTCATATTTCATTTTCCTTTTTTTGTTTGTTTAACTTCCAGCGGGACCTAATCTATATCCCAATGCATTAATTCTATAACCGTTTCCACCCCAATTCTCATTATATCGTTCTAATGTTAATGTGGGTGTGGTGGCTGTAAAGAATTCAACTGATTTAATTATATCATTCTTTGTCCAGTTATTCTTTACCATAACCTTTTCACCAATATAACCACTTTCAATTGGGTCTCTCCAACTATCCATATTCGTGGTAATTATATCGAAGATTTCGTTATACTTTTTATATGATTTTTCTAATGTCATTTTTGTTTTCCTTTTTTCTCATTACGATTGATCTTACGAATAATATTTGTAAAAGTCAAGCTTTATTTTCAATTATTTTAAGTAGCTGACCAGAATACTTTAACATCTTTTTTCTTGCCAATTTCATTTGTTTAGGTGTGATAAATCCAGTTTTCTTATGAAATTCTACAAATGAACTTAATATATGTCCATCAACACTATTAAATCCAACTCCATTTTGTTCCTCCGTTTCCATTGTAGATTTCTCACCTTCTGTCTGTAAGTCGTATATTCTAATCATACCATTTATAACGGCGTCATCTCTATTAGTAAGTAATTCTCTTACTGTTTCTTTAGTCCAAGTCATTTTTGTTTCCTTTCTCATTGTGTTTGATCTTACGACAAAAAAAGTTAAGATCCAAGCTTTATTTTAATTTATTTTCTACGAAAAAATTCACGCCGTATTTTACCACCTAACCAAGCTGGTATTTCTACTTCACCATTTTCTAATGTAGTCATTTGAGATTTTGGAAGCCACATTTCGGTTCCAGTTTTGAATCCACTGAAGTAGACTAACATTGCCTTTTCAGTTTCTTTTGAGATTGATCCAGTTAAGTAAGATACTTTACCGTTTTTTGTTATATATGTAAGATTCATTTTATTTGTCCTTTTTTGTTACAACTGATCTTACGACAAAAAAATGAGAAAGTCAAGCTTTATTTTGATTTATTTTGTAAATTCATATTTCAAATTACCACAATCCCATATTCTATGATACCCATTCTTTAGCATTATTTGATATTCAGTCAATAATGGATCTTCACCCTGTTTAACCAATTTATGCTTTTGGAATTTATATCTATTATATTTATATTTTGACTTTACATAAAAATATCCAACTGCAGTATTGCCAATATATTTCATTCCTATTTTATCATATAAACCACCAACACTCCAATCTCGATTTGCATATGAAGTTACAGATTTTGGACTATGAAGTTTTATAAAATGTTTAAATAACTTTGATGCTCCTCCCACAACAGAAGTATTTAATTTATTACAAAATCTATGCATTTCAAAATAACCATCCTTTGATTTTTGACCAGTTACATTTCTTAACCCTGAAAATGTCATTACACTTACCAATTCATCATTATAAAATAACCCATATCTTAGTTTCGATGCCCCTCCCCCCTGTAAATGATTTTTGTATAAAAACTCGTTGGCTTCTGTGAATGATATTTCTTTTAATGTTGTATTTCTTGCGTATATCCTCAATTCAACTTTGCCAAAGATTGATTTAATCATAGATTTCAATATATCCTTTTTATTATACCAATCAGGCTCCCATATATGAACTAATCTATAACCATTTAATTTAACCTCTTTAGTTTTATTTAGATGATAGTTTTTATTTTTAAATAAATCACTATGCCAATAACTTCCATTATATTCAAATGCCAATTTTTCTGATGGAATTACCACATCCAATTCTAATCCGGATAATATTTTTTTATCAGATTGAATAACATCATCCTTTAGGCCACAAATAAATTCATATAACTCATTTTCTTCTTTACTTGGTCCATTATTAAACCAAGCTCCCTTTTTATTTTTCATTCTTTCAATTGCGGATATTCTCATCTTCATTCGTTGCTCTGTGGTATTTACTCTATATCCAGGTTTATGAAAATTATGTCCAGGCAATACTTTACTCGAATAAATTTTATTACCATCTTTGTCAATGGGTCCATGTTTTAATAATTTTACATTTTCACTACATCCACACTCACAGACGGGATGCTTACCATTGAAAATATAATTTATGATATAATCACTCTTTGTCATGTTATGGTATATTTTAATATGATATGACAACAACCTTTCAGATCCAAATAAGTCATTACAAATTTCACATTTTATTTTGTTTAAATTACTGCGCTTTTCATAATCTAAATATTTTTTTCTAAATTCACCATATTTTTTAATATATTGTTCGGTAGTTAAATCGTGAGTATCTCTAAAATGGTTTGATATTCCAACAGACGAAAATTCCTTTTGACATATAATACACTGTATTTTATTTATTTTTCGTTTGTGCACCTTACTATCTAATTTTGATATACGAAATTCACCATATTTTTTAATGTATTCGTCAATAGAAATGTTATGCTTAAATTTAATATGTGATACAACACCATTAGTATAGAATGATTTATTGCAAATTTCACATTTAGTTTTAACTGTTTTTTTATATTTATTTCGTTTCATGTCTTTTTCTCCATATACGATACACAAAAAATATCACTCAACTATAATTACATAAAAAATAAGTTTTCAATCAAGTTATTTTTGGGCACAAAAAAGGGTCGGAAAAAATCCAACCCTTTAATGATGTTAATTGCTATGCTACAAATTAAACGTAGTTGACATCTGCGACGATGACTTTTCCGTAAAATTCTGGACGCACCATTTTCTTAGCATATCTTGTCATTACACCCTTTCTCGGAGTAAAATTAACAGGATCGTAAACTAATGGAGTCATGATCAACGGTACATACGGTGCATATACAGCTCCAGTTTCAAGGAAGTTACTTCCACGGAATCCCATTAAAATGTCATTTTCTAACATATAAGGGTTCTTATAAACTGTGTATCTGTTATTCAACGCACCTACTTTCTGTACGCCCATTGCGTAAGAGTTTTTCATTGCGTCACCATCTGTATCTGCTGCATATCCAGGAATACTTTCGATGATAGTTGCTGTTTCAGGTGAAATCACCATAAAGTTAGCACCACCACGTAGAGTTTTCTGATGGATTGTGTTACTTACAGCTTGTAGTTTGTTTCCAAGAGTTTGGAACCACTCACCTTTAGTGTAAGCATTGGAGTTACCACTTACTTCACTAAAAATGTTATTAGTGGAATCAAATTCAAAACCAACTTTTGCTGACCAGTATTCTGTTTTAGCGTCTGCATTTTGTTTCAACATATCAAGAATTTCTAAATCAATTTCCATTGAAATGTATTCTGATAACATTGAAGTCAATTCTGCTTCTGCATCAACACTATGGTAAGCGTTAAGGTCTTGAGCTAACTCAGGTGTCCAAATTGCTTTCAATTTACGAGTTTTAGCAACGATGCTAACTGAACGTAATTGAATGTCAATTTCTGGAATATCTACATCATCATTCGAGCTTGGTGAAGGTGTTGAGAATGTTGATTGTTCAAAATCACCACGAGTTACATCAGTTGGTTGTTGATGATAAGCTACACCAACAGCATTTGCTACTGTACCATTTGTGGACTTCACAAAGAAGTATACATTTGTTGCATCAGTATATGTGTATGCTGGATAGTGAACTGAAACATCAGAACCACTTACTGCGAATGCTCGTGCTCCTTCCCAATCTGCTCGGGTGAAGTCTGTTTTTGCACAAGTGATTTTCACGATTTGATCTGTTGCTGTAGTAGCAATAGATGAACTCAATGAAGTTTCAAACTCAACTTCTTTCCAAGAAGCTGATGCTTGTGCTGATGGTGTTGAGGTTACAGTTTGGTCATTCACTGAATATCCAAATTTACCTGCACCATAAAGACCACCGCTTGCATCTGCGTTAGATGCTGACACGTTTCCGTGTATGTCGAATCCTGACGTATGTTGTGCTGTTTGAGCTGTACCATATTTAAAATCAAGATAGAAAATAAGTCCACTTGGAAGGTTCATTGGTTGAACAGAAACAAAGTCCTGTGCTGCCAATTCACCAAAGATACGACGTACCAAAGGTAACGCCACACCTGACCATTCTTCTGAATTTGAAGCTGTACCAGTTTTTGATGATTCATCAATTAACTGACGCGCTTGGTTTTCAAGAAGAACTGCCATTCCGTGAATTTGATTTTCTTGGTCGATTCCTTCAAGTAAACCAGTAGGTTCCCACTTACTGACTAACTTTTGGGTTTCAGCTAAACGACTACGTTGGGAATCATAGCTACCCATCAATTGCTCGATGGATGTTAAATTGTCTGCCATTTTATTTCTCCTAATCGTAATTATTTACGTTATTAAATAAGTTATAGAATATTAGCTAACTTCTGGAAACGGTTCTTCATATCAAATCCCTCACCAATTACTTTTTTGGATTTAGGTTTTGTAGAAGCTACTGCTTTAGAAGCTGAGCCTTTACTCTCTTTAATTGTTGTTGTCTTGCTTGGCTTGTTACCGAAAGATTCTGCTAATGTTGAAAATACCAACTTAACTTCTCTAAGGTTACGTGCTCTGTCGAAAGTTTCTACTACTTTTAACTTTTGGTTATTATTTAAACCGTATGAACGGAATAATTTGTTTGTAAACAAAAGTTTAGCATTAAGTAAGTTTACTTCATTCAACTTACTACGTAGGTACTTAACTACATTGCGATGCTCTTTAAGGTCTGATTTGACTGATTCAAGTTCAGCTACTGCTGATTCTTCTTCTTCATCTTCATCACCTTCTGAAAGTGCTCTCAAGATTTCTTCAAGGTCAATATCTTCTTCATCTTCTTCAAACTCATCATCTTCAAAGATAGGTGCATACTGTACACCATTGACTTCAACTAAATCATCAACGATTTCAAGATTATCATCTTCTTTACCGGCTTCGGCATCACTGCCTTCACCTTCGGGACCTTGTGCCCCAATATCAGATGAGTCATTTGAATCATCATCGACTTTGTTATCTGCTGCTCCAATTTCGGAAGAATCCTGTAAGTCTTCTGCCAATTCAGCTTCATCAGCTGTTTCAACTTCAGTAGAATCAAGTCCGTCACCGGTTCCGGCTTCGTCATAATCTTCTTCGAGTTCTTCTTCATCATCTTCCAATTCACGAAGGATTGCTTCAAGATCAAGTTCATCTTCTTCTTCACCTTCTTCAAGTTCAGGTTCAGCTTCGAATTCTTCTTCATCTTCTTCAGAAACTATTGGTGCATATTTAACACCGTTAATTTCAATCACATCATCTTCATCTTCAACAGGTTCTTCTTCAGAAAATTCATCGGAAGGGTCAATATCATCTTCTTCAACTTCAAATTCTTCTTCACCCACTTCAGGTTCAACTGCTACTTCTGGTTCTTCTTCGGCTTCTACTTCATCTTCAGCAGGAACTTCTTCTTCACCTTCCATTTCAGATTGAATCTTTTGTGAAAGCATAGATTGGATACGAGGAGTGAAAGCTTCTTCAAGAGCGATTTTTGCGTTTGCAAGAGCTGTTTCTCTAACTGCTTTAGCGTCTGCTATTGCGTCTTTTAATAAGTCATCCATTATTATTTCTCCTATATAAATAAATATAATTCACCACCATTGGCAAATTAAATTACATTATGTATTGTTTTTGGATTTAATAAAGTTATTAGGAACTTTAATGAGGTTTCATTATCTCGGTGCACCATATGAGGAAAAACGTGATGGTGTATTTTGTATAACTATAAATATATAGTTTTTAAAAAATCAGTCAATTTTTTGAAAAATAAATGTTCGGTTGCCACAGTCCCATATTCTATCAAAACCGTTCAATTTCATATTTTCCCATTCTGTTAATTTTACATCAAACACTTTTAATTTAGATTTTAATTTATGTTTCTGGAAATGTAATCTTGAATATAAATTATGACTTTTTCTGTAAAAATAATTTGGACTGGATTTATGTAAAAAATCAAATTTCATTTTACTGTATATTGAACCAGTAAATAATCTAATATCACTATAAGATACTACTATTTCATCGTTTAATAAAATTTCAGTTTTAAATTTTTTAAAAAGTTTTTGGAATCCACCAACTACTGAAGTATTTAATTTATTTGACATTCTGACAATTTCATAATTATATTTTTTGGAATATCTGGATTTAGAAAATGTCATTAACGACACCAATTCATTTTTATAATATAATCCATATCTAATTGACGATTTTGCAATTCCCTGTAAGTGAGATTCTATTAAAAAATTATCAGAATCTAATTTATTCACTATTTTAATTTCACATTTACGAGCATATAAAATTCGTTTTGTTTCATTTAATCTAGTTAATAATAATGATTTTATAATCTCACGTTTATCATTCCACTCAATATCAAATATGTGTATTAAGTCAATCCCACTATCTTTGCAGAGTTTAGTTTTATCTAAATGATAATTTTTATGTTTACCAAATTTTTCACCATGATAATATATTCCATTAAATTCAATTGCTAAATTATAATCTGGTAAATAAATATCTAATTCTTTCCCACTTATTATATTACGTGATCTCTGTATTATTTTAATATCTGGTATTTCTTTTTTTAAAAAATAAACTATTTCATTCTCACCCTTTGATTGTCCCGATTTTAACGGGTAGCAAGTTAAACAGCGTGGTATTTGCTTACATATTAAATCACTCTCAAATATGTTATTACATCTGTTACATTTGAATTTATATATAGAAGACACCCCTCTAAATGATGCTTCTACTTCATTTAATATAACCACCTCATCATTAAATCTATTATTTAAAATACCATTCCACGTATTTTTAAATTGAGAATTACGCATTTTATTTTTTGTAGTTTCTGATACTACTCTTTCTGATAAGATATTTCGCACTTCTTCAGTTTTTGCTACATTATCTATACCATACTTTTTTAAATTTGTTTTTTTAATTTTTTCTATATTGTTATAACCACTATTCCCATATTTACTCAATTTAGTAAATTTCATTTTTTCTGAATTATTATAATTTTTATCACCATATTTTTCTTTTAATGAGTGTTTAAATTTTATAGTTCCAGTTCTAAAATATGGTTCATTACCATATTTGAGTTTAACAGTTTCATTTTGTTTTTTTGAATTATTATAATTTTCTGTGCCATATAACTTTAAACAAGTTTTCTTGCGTCGTTCATTTTTTTGAGTAAGTTTTCTATTGCAAGAATAACTGCAATCATATGCAAATCCAGTTTCTAAATTTTTGAATTTTTTTGGCACACCACAACTATTACATTTTTGAATTGAATTATCTATATAACTTTTGAAATACTCTAAACTGTCATGAGACCTACGGATATGTTGGAATAATCCTGTTTCAGTTTTAAATTCTCTATTACATTTTTTACATTTATTCATTAGCATCTACCATTGGTTTATTACACTAATAAATAGTCAAACAAATGAAAAAACAATCAAACTTTAAGGAATTATTTTTTGGCAATAAAACAGGGAAGTTTTTACACTTCCCTATTGTTTTTAATTATAATTTAGTTATTTTTATTTTAGTTTTATATTTTTCTTATGTCGTGTGGTTGTTATTGTACCATCATGACCGATCGTTATTATAGCAACAAAATCACCATTAACTCTTATACCATATAAATTTTCGTCTGAATGTGGCTCTTCATCTAACCGTATTACATTCTTTTCAAGACCGCTCATCTTTTTTTTAAATATTTGTTTACCCTCATTCAAATTTTCAAGTTCTTCTCTTATGAGCTCTCTTAATTGAGATTTAGTGATTTTCATTTTGATTATCTCCTAATTGTATATAAATATACAGAAAAAAATACTTATTTTTTATTAAACATTTTTTCTTTTTTAATTTTTTCTTTTAGTCCACTTGTAGGTGGTTCTCCACACCAATCTGGATTTAATTTTTGCTGGGTCATCCAATTACGGACTTTACCTAACTTTTTCTTTGCTGCTTTTTTTACTGATGGTTTAGTGTAGTATTCTCTTTCTCTTAATTCTACCATTAAACCACTATCTTTTACTTTACGCTTTAATAATCGTAGTGCGAATTCTACGTTGTTTTTCTTTACTTTTACGTGTAACATTTATACCTCTTGTTGCTTTTAATTATAATATACCATTTTCTTCAAATTCTTTAGTCAATTTGAATTTTTTAGCTGTTTTCTCGAAGTGAGCCTGTGCATCAATTACTTCACTCCAACTCATTGATTTACTTGAAAAATCGTGTTGCCATTCTATTGCTTGGGTTCTTGCTTCTTCTGCTGTTTTTGGCATTTTCAATTTAGTACCTTCATTCAAATTTTGAATTTCTTCTCTTATGATTTCTCTTAATTGTGTTTTAGTTAGTTTCATTTTCTCCATCCACCATAGACATCCATAGGGTCAACTTCCATGACTTTATTTAATTTAACACCTTTATCAGATTTCTTTCCAATTTTTTTAATTAAAACAAAGACAATTCCTTCATCATCAACTTTCTTAACAATACCAAAATGACCACCGGTAATAGTAACTTTATCATTCTTTTTCCAATCTGGTATATCAAAAAATTCATTCAACTTTTGAATTTCTTCTCTTATGATTTGTCTTAATTGTGTTTTGGTTATTTTCATTTTATTTATCTCCTATTTAACTTTTTTAATAAGTCCAACTCTAACTTGACTTTCGTAATTATCTTGTTCTAATTCAGCCTTTTGTTGAAACATACTTGCGGCTCCTGTTGTCTTATCTCTACTTTTCATCGACATTTGGAATCCACCGGGATATAATTTAGTTACTACATATATTATACCATAATCATAATGAATTTTTGTTCCCACTTTTATATCATCAAATGGGTATTTTGATTCATTAATTACTTCGTTGATAATTTCTCTTAATTGTGTTTTTGTTATTTTCATTTTGTTTGTATCCCAATTAGTAAGTTCTATACAATAAATATTTATCTATATTTTAACTTTTTAAGATCAACTCTCTTACTGCCAAATTTTAATAATGATTCTAATTCCTTCATTTTAACCGAATCCTTAGCTGCCATATCTATATTTTTTGTTTTTTTATATAAAGGTTCTTCCCAATGTTGTGGATCAAGAATAGTCAATTCATATCTATAATTAAATCCACTTGAACGAGCTGCTTGTTCTTTATCCACTTGAATAGAAATATCCACCGTTTCAATATCCATGCCACTCCATTTAGGGTCTACTTCTTTAGGTGGAAACCATTTTTTAAAAACTTTTATTTCAGCTGGTGTTAGTTCATCCATTGGGTGTAATACTGTTGATTCAAACTCTTTAACTACTGATGAACGAATTACTTTCAATTCTGATATAAATTGATTATATTCTTCTGATAGTATAACATCCATTAATTTACCTTCAATAGTGGTTCTATATTTCTTTTTTATTGCTTTTCTAATTTCTTCTCTTAATAAATTTTCAGTTCCGGTACTATACTGTGTAAATTTACCTTCTTTCAGGATTTCTTCTTTGATTATTCTTCTTAATTGTGTTTTTGTTATTTTCATTTTGTTTATCTCCCAATTAGTAAGTTCTATACAATAAATATTTATCTATATTTTAACTTTTTAAGATCAACTCTCTTACTGCCAAATTTTAATAATGATTCTAATTCCTTCATTTTAACCGAATCCTTAGCTGCCATATCTATATTTTTTGTTTTTTTATATAAAGGTTCTTCCCAATGTTGTGGATCAAGAATAGTCAATTCATATCTATAATTAAATCCACTTGAACGAGCTGCTTGTTCTTTATCCACTTGAATAGAAATATCCACCGTTTCAATATCCATGCCACTCCATTTAGGGTCTACTTCTTTAGGTGGAAACCATTTTTTAAAAACTTTTATTTCAGCTGGTGTTAGTTCATCCATTGGGTGTAATACTGTTGATTCAAACTCTTTAACTACTGATGAACGAATTACTTTCAATTCTGATATAAATTGATTATATTCTTCTGATAGTATAACATCCATTAATTTACCTTCAATAGTGGTTCTATATTTCTTTTTTATTGCTTTTCTAATTTCTTCTCTTAATAAATTTTCAGTTCCGGTACTATACTGTGTAAATTTACCTTCTTTCAGGATTTCTTCTTTGATTATTCTTCTTAATTGTGTTTTAGTTAGTTTCATTGTTTGCTCCTACTTAATTGTAATATCTAATTCAGGAAATTCGCCAGCATCACCACTATGGGAATGGTCAATATCTATTATCATTTTCCTACCATTATCAAATATAAATAATAATTCTACATCGTCTACCCGCTTTACTGATTTTATAGTAGCACCAGATAATTTATCCATTCTGGGTAAATTTTTCCCATTAACAGATATTTTACTACCTTCTATTAGCAGTTCTTCTCTTATGATTTCTCTTAATTGTGTTTTAGTTAGTTTCATTTTGTTTATCTCCTAATCAGTTTCTTCTTCTGCGGACCAGTTTTTGTCGATAAAGTTAAAAAACTTTGATTTTTCTTCATCATCTAATTGGTCTGGTTCTGATACACCCCATTTTTTAAGGGCAGATCTAAAAAAGTCTTGATATGTTCCTTCATGGACTGAATCAATCTTATCAGATGGGAAATTCCTTTCTTTATATGATTGAATTTCACGTCGTACTATACTTCTAATAGTTTGTTCCAATTTAATATTCTTAACTTCTTCTGATATTATTTTCTTTAAATATTGTCTTGTTATTTTCATATTAAAATCTCCATATTTTATTTAATAATTCGTCAATTCCCATAGAACAACTAATAGACTTTTTTCTATTATCCATCCAAGGTATAAATTCTAAATTTTCTATATTACCTATTATGTAAGGTGGAATTGCATTTTCAAATCCATATTTAATTGAAACTTTATGATCCAACTGATATGAATTTGTAATTCCAGATTTTCCCCTTTTATGTGAATATTTCAATGTTTCTAATTCCTGTAATCTAGTAATTGATAAAACATTTCTACGATATTTCACATAATCATTAATACTATTATCATACTGTTCATATGTTATATTTTTTGACTTTAGGATTCCCTTTACACGTATACTATTTTTACCGGTGTTTTTATGTCCAATCCAATATTTCGTTCCGTGGTTTTTTAACATAGTATTTTCTTTTTTTATCTGTACAGCTTCAAGTTGAGATACATTATCAACTCCATATTTTCTCAAACAAGTTTGTTTGCTCTTTTCTCTAATTTCATTAGATTGTAACGGATATTCAACTCCATATTTTTTTAAATTTGTTTTTTTACTTTTTTCTTTAAATTCATTAGATTTAGTAATAACATCTACACCATATCGAATCCATACCGTATCACGCTTCTTTTTAAGTGCAAGTTTACAATTACCAGCACATAATACTGAACAATATGTATTAAATCCATCATTCAAGTTAATAAAATTAACCCTTTTATTACACGTTTCATTTTTACATATTACATCATCACTACTTGATAAAATATATTTTTCATAATAATGCTCACTACTTACATTATGTCCACGACTTAAATGCATTGCAATTCCTCTAATTCCACTATAATCGTTGTCACACAATTTACAAATCACGTTATTTTCCTAAATCTTTAATTTCATAATATTTGGAAAGTGTAAACCCAATATTTTCATATAAATCACATAATCTATCATTCAATGCATGTACTTCATTTGCAGTTTTCACAAATTCCGCAGTGGATGATTTCATTGATTTCATATTACGATTTACGCTTGTCTTATCCATCCAATCTTCAGTTTCTGATAATATATGTGAATGTGCTGTTTCTGCAAGTCTGGAAAGTTTTACTGCTAATTCTTTAAGGTTTCCTTCTCTATAAATGTGTTCGCCATAAGTGTTGAACTTGGCAACTTCACCCATAAATCCTTTAGCGTCAAACTTTTGTTCTTGACCGTAAATATCTTCTACTATTGAAGCTAATTTACTCGATTTGGGAACATTTTTATATAGTCCACTAAATGCTGAACGGGATACCATTCCACCTATTGCTTCGTTTAATTTTTTCTTTTTTCTCATGATTGTTTTCTCCTATATCACTAATAAATATATGATTACTTAATAATTCCTTAATTTTCCACGTTTGTTATATCGTCTAAGTCCATTTCGTATTTTACTCCATAATACTCTAATAAAATCTCTTTCACCGGTATGAGTATCTCTCACATTTCCATATTCAATACCACGAGATAAATCTAATGCGTCATATCTACCCGACTTTACTCCTTGCATCATAATTTTGATTGCCTGTTGTGAGGCCTTTCCTAAATGTTTAGACATTTTACCAATATCTGTTGCTACTTGTATTCTTGCTTCTGGATTACTCCATTGTATTGAAGTATTAGGTGTACCTTCATTTACTTGTCCTTCAGCAAAAAATCCTATTTTTTCATATTCTTTTCTTACATTTGGTTTATCTATAATAACCAATTCTTTTCCAGATTTCTTATGTGTAACTTTTATTGTTTTACCTTTTTTATATGTAAGTCCTAAATCTGATTCATTTAGTCCTACCGTAATTGGTCTACCAAGTCCACGATATTTTCTTCGTCTAAACGGTGCTTTCAATGATTCTTCCACATCGTCATCTTCTTTATCTATATCTATAGCTATTTGAGTTGATTTGCTGTATGCCTTTGGTGTTTTATATACTGGTATAGATGAACTACCCATTACAGCTTCTCCATGTAATTTATCTATATTTCTTCGTCTATCCCAGATATTCTTTTTTCGTTTATCACCTATCCATACATTTTTATTTCTATCTAATTTTTTAATAACTCCTGGTAATCTGGCTAAATCCATACTACCAATTCTAAATTTAATATAATCATCTCCTACTGCATCTACTATACCACCTATAATTCTAATAGTCCTTTCTAATCTTTTCTTTAATTTACTATCAAGTAGTCCACCAAGGTGATATTTATCAAATCCTTCATTTACGGATTTTAGTTCTTCTCTTACCATTTCTTTTAGTTTATTCATGGATTCTTCTTTTTCCCATTTTTTGGCCATTTCAGGTTCATTAGCGTGCATCCATTTTCTCTGCTTTTCCGATTTAAATGGCATATCTTATATCCCTCTTCCAAATAATCCTGAAATTATATATTCAGCGGTAGTCTTAATGGTTGAATCATTCTTATCATGTCCTTGTTTTTTTATAAAGTCAAAAAATGATTTTTCTACTTTATCTTCTAATCTATCTAATATTTTTTCAGATTTTCTATATTCACTACTTCTTTCAAATTCACTTCGTAGATCATTATTTACTGCTTCCTGTATTTCTTCTTTAATCATTTCTCTTAATTGTGATTTTGTTATTTTCATAATTTATTTCCCACTATGTTTAATTTCAGTTTCTAAAAATGATTTTAATACTTGTCGTTTATATAGTGCGTTATATGCACTTTCAGCATTACCCTTTTTAACATACTTGGATATTTCTTTTAAATATCGTTGAATACTACCCTGCATTTGTTTTCTGGTCATTACACCGAAACCAGGAATTTGAATTTTTGCATCAAGTGGAGTCTCTATACCTTTTCTGGGTTTTGAGATTTTAGCTTCTCTAACTGTTTTTAATAAGGATTTTAAACTAATCATTAAATAAACTCTCTATTACCTTTGGATTCACCTTTATATGAACCATACTTTTTAATTAAATCAACCACCTGAATAACTTTGTCTGCATCACCTTCTATTCCAATGTACGATGCATAATTTTTTTCATTTCCTCTACTTTTCTTATCTGCATATTCACCAGTAATTGGATTGTTTGCAGTCACTATAAGTATATCATCACCTTTCCATTCCCATTGTGGACTACCCCATGTACTTTTTCCAATTTTACCTTTTGGTTTTATATCCACACCTTTTAATACTTTCTGGAATCCACCACTTCTAAAATCTGTTAGATCAAATCCATGTAATCGTTTATTTTCATTAAGTTTTTTATGTCTATTTATTGAATCTTGTAATGTAGGCAATGGTTCACCAAATTTACGATCCCATACATACGATTCCTTGAGTATTTCTTTTAATTTAATCATTATGCTTTCTCCCAAACTACAAAATGTCCTGGAGCTTCTTTTTCAACATATAAATTATTTGCATTCTTACCATATCCCAATTTTATAGCATATTTAAGAGCTGATTTCTCATTGAATTTCTTACCAATAATCCAACCAACATGATATTTTTTTGGTGCTGCTTCTTTAACTACTGACTGATGATTTTTCATAATATCAGATAAAGTTGGAAGTGAGTCACCAAACTTTCTGTTAGCGAATCCTGGTAAACTTTCATTTATTAGTTTTTTTAATTTTATCATTTTGTTTATCTCCTACATATAGTTCAGCATCATCAAATCTTCTTCAATGTATTTTGCTAATTTTTGTTTTGGTATCTTTGCTAACATTCTATCCTTCATTGCAATTTTTAAAATTGCCTTTGGACTCTTTTTCTTGTTCATCATTACTATTGCCTGTAATACATCGGCCTGGTCTTTATCTAATACACCTTGACCACCTTCGTTTATGGATTCTTTCTTTAACCAACCTTTTTTTACTGCACTATTCCAAGTCTTTTTCGTGAAGTATTCTTTTGCATTACCGGGACCAACAAACATATAACTTGTTCCAGCTGGATCTTCTGGTATTCCAACATTACCATGTGTAATTTTCTTTAATGTGAATACTTTATTCGCTTTATCAAATCTAATTTTTTGACCTACTTTTAGTTTTGGGTCTTTTACTGCTTCTTTAAGAGATTGAATTTCTTCTCTAATGATTTGTCTTAATTGTGTTTTTGTTAGTTTCATTTTAACTCCCCTGTTAATTTAACCCATTGGATTCCATTCTCAACACTTTTATACCTTTCCAAGTATTATTTCGTAGCTCTTTACTATGTAATTCGACGCCAGCGTTTGTTTTTAAAATATAATCTCCACCCAATTCTTTCTTTATGTGTAGTAACATTTTTTTACTTATTGGTTCTTGGAAATTTCTAATTTTATAATTAACTACTGGAGTTTTAACTGTCGTATTAAATCCTGGATAATAAACTTTAGTATTTTTCATCACTTCACCACTAATCTTAAATGTCTTTGTTTCAGATTTACCAGCTTCGTTTATGGATTCTCCTGTTATTTTTTTAGCATATTTCTGCATTAATACGAGAGCATTACCACCACGAATTGATTTTAGAGTATCCATAGCTTTTTTCATTTCTTTAGTATTTTTAGCCATGATAACATCTTTGTAGAGTGGGTCTTTACCGAATTGTTTTAATAATTTTTTCTTTATTTGTGATGTGTTTGCTTCGTTTATGGATTCACTGGTTTTCTTTTTCTTTACGTCCCACGTTACTTTATCAAACCAAACAACTGGAATAGTTAATCCATATCCCTTTAGTCCAGTTATATTTTTCATTAGCCTATCATAAATTTTCCTTTCTCCAGCTGGTGGATTACTGCGAAGTGAATCTAAAAATCTAACTACGTCCTTCTTATGTACGCTAACTCCCATTATTCCATCCGTAACAACCCCTCCAGTTAAAATATATGGTTTATCACCCTTACGGACCCCTAATACCTCAAAAGGAATATGTGAAGGATCTCCTGTATATTTTTTATTATAATTAGACCTGGCTGCCAAGGAAACTATTTTCCTCTCATTTCCCCGCACCCGTATTTTACCTTTATCTTTAAAAGTAACTTTCTTTTCACCTGGGGATATATATTCTATATCTTCATCTACAGATTCATATCTGAACTGTTGATCGTCGTATGCTTTTTTAGACATAACGGCTACTATTCCCTGTTTACTCTTTGGAATTTTATTTTTAGAAATGAATTCTTTTTTAGCTGTATATAAATCTTTTGCTTTAACCTTATGTTGTTTTCTGTTATAGAATACTATAAATTCTGTTGATTCTGTAAATAATTGTATTTCTTCTCTAATCATATTACGGAGTTTAGATTCTACGGATTCTTTTAATTTAACTACTTTATAGTTACCTCTAAATCTCCAATCTATTCCAACTAACATATTCCGTGCCTCTTTTTCGGATTTGAATTCGTGTGGTGTTTTGTCTTGAAGAGATTTACTGGATAAATATCTTTTATTCTTTTTATGTTGAACTGCCCATTTACCTTCGTTTATTGATTCTTTAATTGGAACAACTTCTAATTTTGTAAATATATCCATACCACTGTCCTTTTGTTGTTTCAATATAGTTTTTAATAACGATTTTGCCTTTGCTTTTGGTAATTCCATAGATATATCTACCACTTTATTTAAGTAGCTATCTATACCAACCACTTTATATAATTCTTTTGCTTCGTTTATAGATTCTGTATATACCCTTTCACCATACTTATCCTCAATCCCAATTGAAGCATTTGGAAATTTTTTCTTTACATCTTCATACTGTGCTGGAATTTGTTGTAATATCTTTACAAGTCTTTGGTGTAATACTTTCTTATTCTTATACACTACAATACTCCATGGTCCTGCTTTACTTCCTTTACGAACACTCGTCATAATTTTAGACCACTTGCCTTCGTTTATGGATTCTTTTAATTTAGAAATTTGTTTATTGGTATATTTAAATTTGTCCCTCAACACCTTTTCAGCCTCCTTTGCAGTCATACCACCTAAAAATTTTCCTTTAAATGGATTTTTCAATGTATCAATAGCAATTTTTTTCTGATGTCTATCGGCAGTACTAATTTCTTTCCTTAATCTACTCTTTTCAGCTCTACCGCGATTTTTTGACTGTGCTTCAAATCCCACAATTTTACCTCCTTTGTGTGATGCATCTTTACCATCACCGTTTCCATACGTACCTTTTTGTCTATTGTACTTGTTTAATTCTGCTCTGTATTTCTTTGACTTAT